>Ga0190274_10001073_pt1 | contig 16001 bp, 14 predicted proteins | sample Popmic531T_FD_133002 | JGI IMG/M metagenome (GOLD analysis project Ga0190274, IMG submission 133002) | Populus adjacent soil microbial communities from riparian zone of Yellowstone River, Montana, USA - 531 T | ecosystem: Environmental > Terrestrial > Soil > Riparian zone | place: USA: Montana...
GATCGCTCCCACGGTGCGGGGGTCGTCGCCCGAGATCACCTTGACGGTGACGTCCTGCTCGCGGAAGTACCGCAGCGTGTCGGCGGCATCGGGCCGCGGGAGATCGCCCAGGATCACGAGCGCGACCGGCTCGAGGGCCTGCGGCAGCTCGTCGCCGTCGAGCCGGTCGGCCGAGGCCAGGAGCACGACGCGCTTGCCCTCGTCGGACAAGGCGCCGACGCGTTCATGCACCTCGTCGTGCCCACCGACGGCCCCCATCAGGACGTCGGGGGCTCCCAACAGCCACGCCCCATGACCGTCGAACGAGGCGCCGCTCCACTTGCGGGCACTGGAGAACGGGACCACGGCGTCGGCCGTCCACTCAGGAGTCTGGTCGAACCGGTCGCGGATCGCGAGCATCGTGGCGTTGGGAGCAGAGTCGGCGGCCGCGATGGCCGCGAGCGCATCGGTGGCGGCGTCATCGTCGTCCTGTCCCGTCAACAGATCGACATCCTCGACCGCGAGCTTGCCCTGGGTGAGCGTGCCGGTCTTGTCGATGCAGAGCATGTCGACGCGCGCGAGCCCTTCGACGGCGGGGAGCTCCTGCACCAGGACGCGTTGGCGCGCGAGCCGTCGCACGGCCACGGCGAAGGCCAGCGAGGTCAGCAGCACCAGCCCTTCCGGCACCATCGCGACGGTGCCGGCGACGGCGCCCGAGACCGCTTCACGCCAATCGTCGGAGGCGCGGAGCTGGGAGATGAACAGCAGCACCGCGGTGGGGATGATCGCGAACGTGACGTAGGTGAGGATGCGGTCGATGCCCGAGCGCAGTTCCGAGCGGGTCAGGGTGAACCGGCGCGCATCCTGCGCCAGTTGCACCGCGTACGCCTCCTTGCCCACCTTGCTGGCGCGGTAGCGCCCCGAACCGGCGGCGATGAACGAGCCAGACAACACGTCGTCGCCCGGAGCCTTGACCACGGGTTCGGACTCGCCGGTCAGGAGCGATTCATCGACCTCCATGCCGGCGCTCGCGAGCACGACGCCGTCCACCACGATCTCGGACCCTGCCGTGACGTCGAGGACGTCGTCCAGGACGAGCTCGCCGACGGCGACCTCCTGGACCTCGCCGTCACGGACGGCTCGCGCTTTCGGCGCCGTGAGAACGGTGAGCGAGTCCAGGGTCTGCTTCGCCCGCAACTCCTGGTAGATCCCGATCGCCGCGTTCGCGATCAGCACGAACCCGAACAGGGCGTCCTGGAACGGGCCCACGATCAGGATCACCACGAGCATCGCGCCCAAGATCGCGTTGAACCGCGTGAAGATGTTGCCGCGCACGATCTGGGACACCGTGCGGGTGGGAGCCGCGGGGACGTCGTTGATCTGGCCGCGGTCGACCCGCTCGGCGACCTCGGCCGCCGTCAGCCCTCGTTCGGGATCCGAGGCCGATCGGTCACGGTCGTCGGGTTCAGCGCGGGTCTCGAGCTCGGGCATCGGCTCGAGCCTAGCGGGCTACGCTGGGACGCATGAAGGACCCAGGGTGGATCCGGCCGGCTCCCATGCGCGAGTTCGACGTCGAGGACCGACGATCGACCTGGTTGGAGCTGTTCTTCGACCTGTGCTTCGTGGCCGCGATCGCGGCACTGGCCGACGGGTTGCACCACGACCCGACGATGCAGGGCCTGTGGCACTTCGCGCTGCTGTTCGTGCCGGTGTGGTGGGCGTGGATGGAGTTCACCTGGTTCGCGACCGCGTGGGACAACGACGACCTGTTCCACCGGCTCGCGATGCTGCTCGCCATGCTGCTGGTCATCGTGATGGCCGCCGGCATCGCCTCCCTGCTCAAAGGCAAGGGCGACTCGCTGTTCGTGTGGTCCTACGCGGGACTGCAGCTGCTGTTGATCGTGATGTTCGTGCGGGTGTGGCCGCATGCGGGACGAGCGCGCGGGCTCGTGCGCGATTACATGATCGGCGACGCGATCGGCGCGGTGCTGATGGTGGGCTCGCTGTTCGTCGATCCGCCGCTCCGCTATTGGATCTGGGCCGCCGCCGTCGCGGTGCTGATGATCGCGCCGGCGTTCGCGGTGCGTGCCTATGAGGGGCAGCCATTCGACTCCCGGCACATCCCCGAGCGCTACGGCCTGTTCACGATCATCGTGCTGGGTGAAGGGGTGGTCGCGGTCACGGCGGGCCTGTCAGACGTGTCGCTCGACGGCGGTTCGGTCGCGTCGGCGCTCCTGGGCTTCGGGATCGCGGCGGCGATCTGGTACGCCTACTTCGAGACGGTGTCGTCGTCGGCGCTGTCGCGTGAACGCGTGGGCGCGTCGTTCCTCTGGGGGTACGGGCACCTGTTCGCCTTCGCGGGCATCGCGGCCGCCGCCGTCGGAGTGGAACTGGCCATCGAGGCGGGGGCGCACGGCGATCACGGGCTGTCGCCGGCGACCCGGCTGATGCTGTGTGCCGGGCCGGCCGCGTTCCTGCTGGCGCTCGCCGCGATCCACAAGACGACGATCCGGACGTGGGACACCGTCATGACCCAGCGGATAGGGGCGATCGCGGTGCTGCTCGGTGTGGCGGCGTTCGGACGCGGGCTCGCCCCGGCGATCCTGGTGGGCATCGTGTTCGTGGTGCTCACGGTGACGGTGGCCTTCGACGTCGTGCGGGCCGGCGGCAAAGGCCTGGCCGCCGAGGACGCGCCCGGCGACGAGACCCACGTGCCGGGCCCCGTCTAGGGGTTCAGGCGCCGGGGAGCTGGCGTTCGGCAGCCCAGGCGTCGAGCAACGCGTACGCCTCGGTCTCGTCGATGGGGCCGCGCTCGAGTCGAAGCTCCATCAGGTGGTCCAGCGCCTCGCCGACGATGCGCCCGGGTTCGATACCGAGGTGCTCCATCACCTGGGCACCGTTCAGCGGCGGCCGCATGGCCTCCAGGTTCTCCTGCTCGGCGAGTCGCGCGATGCGCTCTTCCAACTCGTCCTGCAGCCGTGCGAACCGCGCCGCCTTCTGCTCGTTGCGCGTGGTGCAGTCGGCGCGGGTGAGCTGGTTGAGCTGGTCGAGCAGCGGGCCGGCATCGCGGACGTAGCGGCGCACCGCGGCGTCGCTCCATCCGTCGCCGTACCCGTGGAACCGCAGGTGCATCTCCACCAGCTTGTGGACGTCGTCGATCATGTGGTTGGGATAGCGGAGTTCGCGCATGCGCTTGTCCGCCATCCGGGCGCCCACCATCTCGTGATGGTGGAACTGCACCCCGTCGTCGGTGATCTCGCGAGTAGCGGGCTTCCCGGCGTCGTGGAGCAACGCCGCGATGCGCAGCGTCAGGTCGGGTTCGGTCCGCTCGACGACGGCGTAGGTGTGATGCAGCACGTCCTTGTGCCGGTGCACGGGGTCCTGTTCGAGCTGCATCGCGGAGAGCTCGGGCAAGAACCCGTCGGAGACGCCGGTCTCGACCAGGAGCTCCAAGCCCTTGCCTGGACCGGGCGAGATCAGCAACTTGTCGAGCTCGTCGCGGATCCGCTCGGCCGAGACGATCTCAAGCCGCCCGCGCATCGCGCGCATCGCGTCCACCACCCGCTGGGTCGGCGTGACATCGAGCTGGGCCACGAACCGCGCCGCACGCACCATCCGCAGTGGATCGTCGGTGAACGCGACCTCGGGGTCCAACGGCGTGTCGAGCACCTTCGCCGCGAGGTGGCGGATACCGCCGTAGGGGTCGACGAACGCGCCGTCGGGCAGGGCGATCGCCATCGCGTTGATCGTGAAGTCCCGGCGGGACAGGTCGGTGTCGAGATCCTTGCCGAAGGTGACCGAGGGCTTGCGGTGCTCCTCGGCGTAGACCTCCTGGCGGAAGGTGGTGATCTCCAGCCGCTGGTCCTGCTTCATCGCCCCGACCGTGCCGAACGTCACCCCCACCAGGTACTGACGGTCCGCCCAGCCGCGCAGGATCGCGGTGGTGTCGGAGGGGTGCGCGCTCGTGGTGAAGTCCAGGTCCGCCGAGCGGCGGGAGAGCACCAGATCGCGCACACTGCCGCCCACCAGGTAGAGCTCGTGGCCGGCCGTGGCGAAACGCTCGCCGAGCTCCTTGGCGAGGGCGGGGACGTCGAGCACCGCGCCGGACGCGGCAGGATCGGCCATGACGCGTCGAGCATAGCGGTGAGGTCCTGGCGTCAGGGCGCACCGGCTCCAGGCATCGAGCGTCTCTACGCCGGATCCGATATGGCCTCGGGGGGTTCTGCTCAGGCGATCGTCAACAGGTATGCATGTTGCGAACTAGGACGCAACCCGTACGTCGTTGACGATCTGCGGGGGGACACGGCCGGCCATCACCGAACCCAGGCCACGGAGCGGTAGCGTCACCATCATGCCCACCTGGCTGGGGTTCGTGTGGACGTCGCCGAACACCCTCATCGGCCTGGTCTTGGGACTGTGTACGTTCCAGCGTCCGCGGGTCGCCGACGGCGCCATCATCTTCGACCGGACTCCCAGGGGCCTCACCGCCGTGATGCTCCGCGCTCACCGCGCGGCCATGACCGTGGGGTTCGTGATCCTCTCGGCGCGGCCCGTCACCGGGCGCCTCCTGGCACACGAGCAGCACCACATCCGTCAGTACGAAGCGTGGGGCCCGCTGTTCATCCCGGTGTACCTCGTGCTGGCGATCGGGTACGGCTACCGCCGCCATCCGATGGAGATCCGGGCGCAGCGGGCCGCGGACGAGATCTAGAAGGGCAGACCCTCGGACTCGGGCATGGACGACAGCCGGTCCAGTACCCCGCGGAGCTTCAGGTCGAAGTCGTGGGGGTTGGTGGCGGCGCGGCGGGCGTCGTCCTCACTCACCAGTCCATCCTTCACCAGCTTCACCAACGACTGATCGAACGTCTGCATCCCGTAGAACTCGCCTTCGCTGATCACATCGACGATCTGGTCCGTCGTGTTGGGGTCGACGATCCGGTCGAACACGCGTCCGGTGTTCACCAGCACCTCGACCGCCGGCACGCGGCCCTTGGCGTCGGCCTTCACCACCAGTCGCTGCGACACGATCCCGCGGAGCGAGCCCGCGAACGAGGTCCGAACCTCCTTCTGCTGGTGCGGCGGGAACAGGTCGAGGATGCGGTTGATCGTCTCCATGCAGTCGATCGTGTGGAGCGTCGAGATCACCAGGTGCCCGGTCTCGGCGGCCTGGATGGCGCTGAGGGCCGAGTCTCCGTCACGGATCTCGCCGACGAAGATCACGTCGGGGTCCTGGCGGATCACGTGCTTGAGTGCGTTGGCGTAGCTGTCGGTGTCGATCCCGATCTCGCGCTGCTGGATGATCGAGAGCACGTCGTCGTGCACGACCTCGATCGGGTCCTCGATCGTCACGATGTGCGTGCGTCGCGTCCGGTTGATGTGCCCGATCATCGAGGCGATCGTCGTGGTCTTGCCGGTTCCGGTGGGGCCGGTGATCAACACCAGCCCTCGCGGTGAATCGCCCAGCGCCTCCATGACGGGGGGAAGCCGGAGCTCTTCGAACGTCGGTACCTCGCTGCGGACACGACGGATCGCCAGGCCCACCACGCCGCGCTGGCGGAACACGTTGACCCGGAAGCGGCCGACGCCGGTCAGCGTGGTCCCCAGGTCGGCCTCACTGGTCTCGGAGAACTCCCGCTTCTTGTGCTCGGACATGAGCAACATGGCGAACGACTCGGTGTCGGTGGAGGTGAGCACGTCGAAATCGGTCGGCGTCAACGTGCCGTCCACCCTGATGAAGGGCACGTTCCCGACCTTGAGGTGCAGGTCGCTCGCACCTCGCTCCACGGTGTACCGGAGCAGTTCGTCGATCTCCATGCCGGACGGGATCCCTTCAGCGTGGACCACCGCCGTTCGGCGGTCCTGTGGAACCATCGGCCGACCCCCGGAGACACCTAAGTCCTTCGCGGAGAATCCTCCCGCCTAGAATCCCTGCGATGAGCGAGGGATCCACCCCCGACGGAGGCGATGCGCCCAAGCGCAAGCGCCGCCGACGGCGCCGTCGTCGTCGCCCGGGCTCCCAAGCCGCCACCCAGACCACACAGGCGCAAGCCTCCGACCCGAACGCGAAGGAATCCGCCAAGCAGCAACCACGCGCCAAGGGCAAACAGCCGTCGAAAGGCAAGAAGAAGCGGACCAAGAAGGCCGGGCGGCCCCACAACCAGGGCAAGGGGCCCGTGCAGCGTGAGATCTCGGCGGGCGGCGTGGTCTACCGACGCGATGGCGAGGAGATCGAGGTCGTGCTCGCCTCGCGGCGAACCCGCCGAGGGGAACTCGCCTGGGGTCTGGCCAAGGGCGGGATCGAGGAAGGCGAGAGCCATGAACAGGCCGCCGTTCGCGAGGTCAAGGAGGAGACGGGCTACGACGCCGAGATCGAAGCCTCGCTCGGCGACACCCGCTACTTCTACGTGTGGGAGGACACCCGGATCCGCAAGACCGTGCACTTCTTCCTGATGCGATGCACCGGTGGCGACCCCGACGATCGCGACGACGAGATGGAGGACGTGCGCTGGTTCCCGCTGGACCGCGCCCTCAAGCGCGCCGCCTATCGCGGTGAGCGCGAGGTCCTCGGGCGCGCCGCCGACCTCCTGCGATGACCGTCTTCGAAGCGATCCTCGGCGTGTTGATCGGCCTGGTCGCAGGTGTGCTCTCCGGCTTGTTCGGCGTGGGTGGCGGCATCGTGATGACCCCGGGCATCCAGGTGCTGTTGCAGACCTCCCCCATCGTCGCGCTCGCCACGCCGCTGCCGGTGATCCTCCCCACGGCCTTGACCGGGGCCATGACCTACCGCAAGGCCGGCGAGATCGACATGCGCGCGGTGGCCTGGATGGTGGGCCCGGGGATCGTGGGTTCCATTGCGGGGGCGGCCCTCACCGATGTGGTGAACACCCACCTGCTGCTGGTGATCACCGCAGTGTTGCTCGCCTGGCAGGCGGCCGACATCCTGCGCGGCGCTCGGGCCCGGGTGGACACCGGCGAGGGGCCGCGCTTCGAAACGACGCCGTCCATGTACCTCGGGATCGGGTTGGTAGCTGGGTTCGTCAGTGGTCTGCTGGGTATCGGCGGCGGGCTCATCATGGTGCCCCTCCTGGTGGGATGGCTGGGCATGCCGCTGAAGCGCGCGCTGGGGACCAGCCTGCTCACGATCGTGGCGCTGGTGATCCCCGGAACGATCGTGCATGCCGCGCTCGGCCACATCGACTGGGCGATCTTCGCGGTGGTGACGCTGGGCGCCGTGCCCGGGGCGCGGCTCGGAGCGCACATCGCGCTGGGTACGAAGGAGCGCACGCTGCGCCTGCTCGTCGGGTCGTTCCTGCTGGTCGTCGCGCTGGCCTACGGCACCACCGAGGCCATCGAGCTGCTCGGGAGCTAGCGGCACGGCCGCTACGATGAGGCCGCCGGCATGAGCATCCACCGCGCCCTGCGCGCATCCTTCGCGCTCTCCCTCATCGTCGCTGCGTGCCTGTTGCCCGCGGCGGGCGTGCGCGCGCAGGAGCCCCTCGTCTCCCTCACCCTGTTCTCCCAGACGCCGGTCACGACCAACAGCGAGCCCGAGCTGGAACTGGTGGTACGTGCGGTCAACGCGGGTGACACAGCGATCGGCGACCTCTCGATCGGACTCACGATCGGCCCACCGATCGTGTCGCGCGTCTTGTACGAGCAGACGTTGACGGAGGGTCCCGGCCTCACGACGATCTTCGCGAACTCCTACCCCCAGGAAGGAACCCTCGAGCCAGGTCAGGCGCGACTCTTCACCATCCGCCTCAACATGGTCGACATCGACGCTATCGCGGTGGCCCTCGACTCCGCCGTCTACCCGGCGCAGGTCGACTTGCGTTCCTCGGAGGCCCCACTGGCCGCGCTCAACACCCCACTGATCCACCTGGTGCGAGCTCCGGAGCAGCCGCTCCAGCTCGCGTGGTGGACCGAGGTCAGCGGTCCGATCGCCTTCGGTCCCGATGGCAGGCTGTCCGACACATCCCTCGAGGCGGCGGTCGCACCGGAGGGGGCGCTCACGATGCAGGCGGCCGCCCTCCTGCGGATGGACGAGGACCCCGACCTGCGCTCGACGATCGACCTGGTCGTCGAGCCGCTCCTGCTGGATCAGCTCGCCCGCATGGCCGACGGATACGAAAGATCCGACGGCACGACCGTACCCGCCGATGAAGCGCCGGCCACCAACGCGGCGACCGTGCTGAAGACGCTCCGCAAGGTCGTGGAACGCAACGCTGTGCAGCTGTCCGCGATGCCCTTCTCCGCGCCGTTGCTGCCGGCCATGGTCTCCGGCGGGCTGGCGGACGACCTGCAGGATCAACGTGTCGTCGGTGCCGAGACCGCCGAGAGCCTGTTGGGGTCCGCGCCCGTGACGTCGGTGGCCCGCCCACCTACGGGCGCGATCGACGATCCCGCGCTCGACGACCTCGCCGCCCAAGGGATCGGCGCGGTGCTGGCCAACGCCGACGCGGTTGACCGGACGGCGCAGCTGAACGACTTCGCGCCGTTGCCGGCCGCCACCATCATCACGTCCTCCGGCGCCTCGATGGACCTCGTGCTCCCCGATCCCTCCGTCCAAGGCCTGTTGGCCGACCCGGAGCTGATCACCGACCCCGTCCGTGCCGCCCAGGCGGTGCTGGGCGAGATCGCCACCATCTGGCGCGAGCAGCCGGTGCCCGGGCCGCAACCCGACGATTCCCCGACCGTTCGCGGCGTGGCGGTGTCGCTGCCCGCGTCGCTCCCGCCCACGATCTGGGGACCGATCACCCGCCGCCTGGCGGGAGCCACCTTCCTCGAGCCCTTGCACGCACAGGACTTCGCGGCCACGGTGAACCCCGTGGAACCTGCGCTGGCCTTGGCCGCTCCATCGACCGCACGGTTCCGTCCGGACTACATCGAGAAGCTGCACGACGAGCGCAAGGACGTCGAGGCCTACCGCTCGATGCTGGTCGAGGACAACCCCGCCCCCGAGCGGCTCGACCGCGACCTCATGATCGCCGAGGCTGGCGTCTACGTCTTCGACGAACTCGGCGGCCGGCGGTGGATCGACCAGGTGAACGCCTTCACCGACGACGTGTTCCAACGGGTGCTGCCGGTCGACACCCAGGCCTTCACCCTCACCTCCGACGAGGGCAGCCTGCCGCTGCGGATGGGCGATCCGGGCGAGACACCGCTGCAGGTGCAGATCCAGCTGCGATCGTCCCGGTTCGATTTCCCCGACGGCAACGAGCAGACCGTGACGCTCACCGAGCCGGACCAGGTGGTGGTGTTCACCGTGCAGGCCAAGGCCGCGGGTTCGCAGACCATCAAGGTGCGGACCCGCGCCCCCTCCGGCCGCTCGCTCGCTGAATCGAACCTGACCGTCCGCACCACCACGGTGAATTCGATCGCGGTCATCATCACCGGCGCCGCGGCCCTGCTGTTGGTCGCTCTGTGGTCGAGGAGGTACATCCGACGCCCGAAGAGCTGATGCCGCCGCCCGAGGAGCTCCCGGAACTCGTCGAGCTGCCCGAGGAGGACTCGCGCGCCGCCTACGCGCGCAACACCGCGGTGATGACCGTGGGTACCACCCTGTCGAGGATCACCGGGTTCCTGCGCATCGCGGCGCAGACGGCCGCCCTCGGGGTGCTGGTGGGGTCGCTCGGCGACACCTACACCCGAGCCAACACCACCCCGAACATCGTCTACGAGCTGATCCTGGGCGGGATCCTCACGTCGATCTTCGTGCCGGTGTTCGTGGAGTGGCGGAACAAGTACGGGCGCGAGGCCGCCTGGGATGTGGGCCGCCGCGTGCTCACGTTGACCCTGGTGGTCCTGTCGGTCGTGACCGTCCTGGGCATGATCTTCGCGCCTCAGATCATGCGGCTGTACCTGGTCTTCTCCGATGCCGCGGACCGCGAGTCCCAGATCGAACTGGGCGCCTACCTGTTGCGCTGGTTCATGCCGCAGATCGTGTTCTACGGGATCGGCGCCGTGGCGAGCGGTCTGCTGAACTCCGAGCGCCGGTTCGCCGCGCCGATGTTCGCCCCCGTCCTCAACAACCTCGTCGCGATCGCCACGTTCGTCGGGTACGCGATGCTCCGCAGCTCGGCGACCCCCTCGGTCGACCAGATCACGACGATGGAGAAGCTGGTGCTGGGCGCCGGCACCACGCTCGGCGTGGTGGCGATGACCGTGGCCTTGTGGCCCTCGCTGCGTTCGATCGGGTTCCGTTGGAAGCTCACCGGCGGCTGGAACCACCCGGCGGTGCGCCGCCTGGGCAAGCTCTCGCTCTGGGTCATCGTCTACGTGTTCGCAAACCAGATCGCCTACCTGGTCATCAACATCCTGGCCGGCGGCATCGGGGAGGGCCGCTTCCAGATCTACGCCACCGCGTTCATCGTCTTCTCGTTGCCCCACGCGATCTTCGGCGTCTCGATCTTCACCGCCTTGCTACCCGGCATGTCCCAGCAATGGACCGACGGCAGGCCCGCCGGCGTGGTCGCCCTGTTGTCCCGTGGCATCCGGGACACCGCCGTCGTGATCGTGCCGGCCGCGTTCGCCTTCGTCGTGATCGCCGTGCCGATCGTCCGGCTGCTGCTCCAATACGGCGAAGCGGGCCCGCAGGACACGGCGTTGATCGCCCGAACCCTCCAGGGGTTCGCTCTGGGGTTGCCGTTCTTCTCGATCTTCCAGCTCCTCACCCGCACCTTCTACGCGATGCAGGACAGCCGCACGCCCGCCTTGGTGAACGTCGGGGCAGCGCTCGTCACGATCGTCATCGACGTCGTCTTCACCGTGGTCCTGGACTGGGACGTTCCCGGGCTCGCCATGGGCCACGCGATCTCGTACGCGTTCGCGACCGCCGTCGCGCTGTTCCTCCTGCGAGGACGCCTCAGGTCCTTGGATGGGGCACGGATCTGGAGGACCATCGGCAAGGTGGTACCGGCGGCCGCGTTGACCGCCGGGGCAGCCTGGCTCGTCGCCACCGGCGCTGGGCACGTGGTCGACACCGCCACGGTCGTGGGCCGCGTCGTCCAGGTGGGGTCGGCGATCGCCGTGGGACTGGGCGTGTACCTGGCTGCGACGCTCATGTTGCACATCGAAGAGGTCGATGAAGTCAAAGGCGCGGTGCTGAGGAGGTTCCGCGGGTGATGGAGATGGTGAACCGAGCACATCGAGACCAGCGTGGGCTGGTCGGCAAATTCATGATCGTCTGGCTGCTCCTGCTGGCCGTCATCGTGCTGGTGGGATACGACGCGGTGTCCATCGCGATCACGACGTTCAAGGTCTCGGACGTGGCCGCGCAGGCCGCGAGCGACGCGGTCGTGGAGTACCGGCACGAGCGCGACCTGACCGCTGCCTGCGCCGTCGCCCAGGCCACGATCGCCGCCGACCAACCCGATCTGAAGCTCGGCAAGAACTTCTGTACGGGTGATCCCGAGGCCGTCGCGATCACGATCACGATCCGAACCACCGCGCACACGTTCGCGCTGGGCCGGCTGGACTTCACCAAGCACTACACGAACATCACCCAGACCGAGACCGCCGGCGAATCAGCCGTGTAGCGTCCGACACGTGAACGAACCGGTTCCCGACGACGACCTCGTCCGGCTCGCGGCCGGCGGGGACCGAGACGCGTTCGGCACGCTGGTCGAGCGGCACGGGTCGAACATCTACCGGCTGTGCCTGCGGATCATGGGCAACCCCGAGGACGCCCATGACGCGGCGCAGGACACCTTCCTGGTGGCGATGCGCAAGCTCGACCAGTTCCGCGGCGAGGCGGCCTTCGGCACGTGGCTCCACCGCATCGGCGTGAACGCTTGCTATGACGCGTTGCGGCGCAAGAAACGACGGCCTATCTTGCGGTCGGTCGATCCCGACGACGGACCGCAGGCGGATCTCGGCCCGGCCGAGGACGACCGCGCGGACGAGATCGTGGGCACGATGGGGGTGGCCCAGGCCTTGGCCGAGATCGCCGAGGACTACCGCGTTGCCGTGGTGCTCGCCGACGTGCAGGACATGGCCTACGACGACATCGCGAAGATCCTCGACGTGCCGGTGGGCACCGTGAAGTCGCGGGTCCACCGAGGACGCATCGCGCTCGCCAAGGTGCTGGGCATCGAGCCCGGCGCGCGCGGCCCACGCCGCGACGGGGAACCCATCGGCGGGGCCGGGACGTCCGAGGGGCAGTCATGACGCATCCCCTCGAGCAACTCGCCCCCTACGTCGACGGCTCCCTCACGAGGCCCGAGCGTCTGGAGGTCGAACGCCACCTGGCCTCGTGCGCCCAGTGTCGCTCGGAGGTGGCCGTCGCAAGCGAGGCCCGAGCCGCCCTCCGATCGATGCCCGAGGTCGAGGTCCCGACCGATCTCGCGGTCCCCGCCCTCGAGGCGATGGGGACAGGTGAAGCGCACCATCCGGGTCCCCCGCGCTGGGTGCGGACCATTCCCTTCGTGGCCGCCGCCGCCGTCGTGGTGCTTCTGGTGTTCATCACCCTGCCTCGCCTGGGCGGTGGGACCGCGTCCGACAGTGCCGCAGATGGGGCGCTCCCGACGGCCCCTGACACCCGGGACCTGCGGTTGGAGATCATCTCCACCGACTTCGACGCCGATTCGCTCCAAGCCGAGGCGCAGACCTCGGCGGCGCGGTATGCCGACCCCACCTCCGATCCCCAGGAAGGCGCCGCCCTCTCCTCCCCGGCCGGCGCGACGAAGACGGAGGGAGCCGCGCGTTCATCCGAGGCCCTGCGATGCCTGCGAACCGCGTTCGAAGGCTTCCCGGGCGACCCCGTGCGCCTCGTTGAGGCATCGTTCGAGGGAACCCCGGCCTACCTGGCGTTCGTGCTCGAGGGCCCCGGAGCCGATCAGCCGGCCGACCAGATGACGGTCTGGGTGGCTGCGCGCGACGACTGTTCGATCGTGTCCCTGACCTCCGTCAGGCTCTGATCCGAGCGGATCGGAGACGGCGCTGAGGAACAACCCGGGAATGGCCGGGCGTTCTGGGGCTGTGGGAGGATTCACGCCATGAGCGACGTACGGAACGTGATCGTGATCGGATCGGGCCCCGCCGGGTACACGGCGGCGCTCTATGCCGCCAGAGCCAACCTCGAGCCCCTCGTCCTGAAGGGCCTGGAGGCGGGCGGGCAGCTGATGCTCACGACCGAGGTCGAGAACTACCCGGGGTTCATCGACGGCATCATGGGCCCCGAGCTCATGGAGCAGTTCGAGAAGCAGGCGGCCCGATTCGGGGCCGAGATCCTGGCGGTGCACGTCACCGAGGTCGACCTCAGCGCCCGTCCGTTCACCGTGAAGGCGGGCGACCAGACGTGGCAGACCGAGACGATCATCGTCGCCACCGGCGCCAGCGCGAAGTGGCTCGACATTCCCGGCGAACAGCAGCTCCGGGGGCGCGGCGTCAGCGCCTGCGCCACCTGCGACGGGTTCTTCTTCAAGGACCGCGAGCTGATGGTGGTCGGCGGAGGCGACTCCGCGATGGAGGAGGCCACGTTCCTCACGAAGTTTGCGTCGAAGGTCACGATCGTGCACCGCCGCGAGGAGTTCCGGGCTTCGAAGATCATGCAGGACCGTGCGCTGGCCAACCCCAAGATCGAGGTCGCGTGGAACGCCACGATCGACGAGATCCACGGCGAGGGCGCGGTCACCGGCGTCACGTTGCGCGACACCGTCACCGGGGAGACCCGTGAGGTGGCCACCGACGGCGTGTTCATGGCGATCGGGCACACGCCCAACACCTCGCTGTTCGAAGGCGCGCTCGACCTCGACGAAGGCGGCTATGTCCTGGTGGCCGAGCCGCGGACCGACACCAGCGTCGAAGGCGTGTTCGCGGCGGGGGACGTGACCGACACGATCTACAAGCAGGCGGTCACCGCAGCCGGCCAGGGATGCAAGGCGGCGATCGACGCCGAACGGTTCCTGGAGGCCAAGCTCCACGCCGCGGCGGCGAGTGTCTCGTAACGAGGGAATCCCCCGGCGAGACTGAGTGTTGACAGACCAACGTAGCCAACAAGGAGAACCCCAACGATGTCGAACCTCGGAACCGTGAACGATCAGGAGTTCCAGACCTCGGTCCTCGACTCCGAGACCCCCGTGCTCGTCGATTTCTGGGCCGAGTGGTGCGTGCCGTGCCACATGGTCTCGCCCGTGGTGGAGGAGATCGGCCAGGAGAAGGGCGAGGGCCTCAAGGTCGTCAAGCTCAACATCGATGAGAACCCGCAGGCCACCCGCACCTACGGGGTCATGAGCATCCCGTCGCTGATCCTGTTCAAAGGGGGCCAGGAGGTCGCCCGGGTGATCGGCGCCAAGCCCAAGGACGCCATCCTCCGCGACCTCGAGCCGCATCTCTAGGCTGCGCTGCCGCTTCGCTGCTTGATCGCAAGACCCCCGTCGCACCGCTGCGCTGCTGCTTGAGCCCGGATCCGTTTGCCGCTCGGCGGTCGGCGGCGCACACTGACACGCGTGCGCATCTTCCGACTCGGAGACGCCGGACCCGAGGTCGGCGACATCCAGGAACGACTCTTCGCGCTCGGCCTCGCGATCGACGACGCCGAGCGCGGCGGGCGTTTCGGGCCCTCGACCGACCAGGCCGTGCGCGGGTTCCAGCAGGATCGGCTGCTCCGTGTTGACGGCATCGTGGGGCCCGACACCTGGGGGCAGCTGGTGGAAGCGGGCTATCGCTTGGGCGACCGCACCCTGTACCTGCACTCCCCGATGTTCCGCGGCGACGATGTCCGCACGTTGCAGCGCAAGCTGAATGCGCTCGGGTTCGATGCGGGCCGTGAGGACGGCCTGTTCGGGGCCAACTGCGACCGGGCCTTCCGCGAGTTCCAGCGCAACGTCGGTGAGGTACCCGACGGGATCGCCGGCCTGCACGCGCTGTCCATGCTCGAGCGCATGCGCCCACAGGATTCCGCGCCGTCCCGCGCCATGGTCCGCGAGGAAGAAGAGCTGCGGCACATGCGAGCCTCGATCGAGGGACAGGCCGTCGCGATCGAAGCCGGGGCCGCCACCGACGATCCGAACGACGTCGTGACCCACGCGATCGCCGGCGCGATCGCCGACGAACTCACCGCTGCCGGTGCGAAGCCGGTCGTGGTGGGAAGCGAAGGCTCGTCGATGTCATCCGATCGTGCCCGGGAAGCCAACGAGATGGGCGCCTCGATGTGCATCTCACTCCATCTCGCGTCGGGGTTGCCGGAGGCCTCGGGCCCCACCTGCTCCTACTTCGGGAGCGCGTCGACCCATTCCCCCGCGGGCATGCTGCTGGCGCAGCTGATCCTGGAAGAACTCGAGGCCGAGCTCGGTGTTCGGGGGCGGCTGCAGCGGCTCACCGGCGCCATGCTGCGAGAAACGCGCATGCCCGCCGTGCAGGTGGAGCCGGTGTTCATCACGAACGCCGTGGAGGCGGCGCTGCTGGTCGACCCCGAGTTCGGCGGGCGGATCGGCCGGGCGGTCGCGGCCGGTGTGCGCCGGTTCTTCCAGGGCTAACGGCGGCGACGGCCCAACAGGGCGAGCGCAAGGCCCAGCAACGCGCCGACCACCACCGCGTGGACGGCACGTTCGCGTTCCGTCGGGGGCGTGGACTGGGCGGGCTCGGACATCGCGGAGGCTATGCTACGCGCCGATGCGCTACTGCCTGATGCTCGAAGGACAAGAGGGCGTGACCTGGCCGGAGTGGATGGCCGCCGCCCAGACCGCCGAGCGACTCGGGTTCGAGGCGATCTACACCTCCGATCACTACTTCAGCGTCATGGGCAACCGCGAACGCGGGTCCTCCGACGCCTGGGCCAACCTGGCGGCGATGGCGGCCGTCACATCCACGATCCGGCTGGGCACGATGGTCTCGCCCGTGACGTTCCGGTTGCCCGCGGTCCTCGCGAAGTGCGCCGTCACCGTCGACCGGATCAGCGGCGGACGCGTCGACCTGGGCATGGGCGCCGGCTGGTGGGAAGAGGAACATCGCTCGCACGGGTTCCCGTTCCCTCCGACGAACGAGCGGTTCGAGATGCTCACCGAACAGCTCGAGATCGTGCA
>Ga0190274_10001074_pt1 | contig 15990 bp, 14 predicted proteins | sample Popmic531T_FD_133002 | JGI IMG/M metagenome (GOLD analysis project Ga0190274, IMG submission 133002) | Populus adjacent soil microbial communities from riparian zone of Yellowstone River, Montana, USA - 531 T | ecosystem: Environmental > Terrestrial > Soil > Riparian zone | place: USA: Montana...
CACGGCGATCAAGGATTTCTTGCGCGGCTAGCTCGAACGCGGCCGCGCCGGCCGCACCGCACGACTCGCCTCTCATATATATATGCCGCGAGAGCGGCGGCGTGACCGAGCGGCCGGGGCGCTACGCGAGGCTGCGTCCGCGAGTCTCGGGAAGCCAAATCCAAGTCGCGGCGCCGATCAGGAGCGCGCCCGCGAGCAGCGCGAACGCGACACCAAAACCCTGCTCCTGCGCCATCGATCCCACCATGAAAGGGGCAGCCGCGCTCGCGAGGCGGCCGACGTTGAAGGTAAATCCCTGCGCGATCGCGCGAATCGACGTCGGATAGATCTCGGCCGTCACGACTCCGAAGCCCAAAAAGAACCCCGTGCCGAAGAACGCCACGAGCGGCCCGAGGCCGAGCAACAGCCACGGATCCCTGATCGCGCTGTAGACGAGCGTCAGCGCTGCCGCGCACAGAATGTAGAACACGAACGTCTTGCGGCGCCCGATCGCGTCGGCGATGTAGCCGAACGACACGTATCCGAAGAACGTGCCGACTTGCATCGTGACGACGATGAACGTGGTCCACGCGGTGCCGAGCCCGAACCCGCCACGCTCCGGCGGCAACGAAAGGAACGCGGGCACCCAAAGGTTCAGACCCCAGTACGCGAAAATCGTCGACGAGCTCAGAATCGTCAAGAGCGCTGTCGTGCCGGCGAACCGCCCGCGAAACACGTCGCGGACCGACGCACTCTGCGAGCCGGAAGGGCTACGCTTCGATTGCAGCCAGACCTCGGACTCTTGGACGCCGCGCCGAATCCACAGCACCAACAGCGCCGGCGCGAGTCCCACGAAGAATACGGCGCGCCAGCCGAAGCTCGGCAGAATCCACGCAGCGATCAATGCCGCCGCCACGTACCCCACGGCCCACGAGCTCTGCATGATCGCGACCGCTTTGCCGCGATGCCGATCGGGCCACGTCTCGGACACCATCGCGGCGCCGCTCGTCCACTCCCCACCCATGCCTAGCCCGAGCGCGAAACGGAACAACGCGAGCTGCCATACGTCCTGCGCAAACCCACAGGCCGCGGTGAACACCGAGTACACGAGAATGCTTCCGATCATGGCCGCCCGCCGCCCGGCGCGATCCGCGATCCTTCCGAAGACCACGCCACCGACGCCCGAAGCGATCAGCGTCAGCGATCCGAGAAGGCCGGCCGTCGTAGTCGTGATCGACAGATCCCGGATCAGCGCGCTGAGCACGAGCGCGTACAGCATGACGTCGAACGCGTCGAGTGCCCAACCGAGCGACGCCGCCAACAGCGCTCGCCGCGCGGCGGGTGTGCCTTCGCGCAGCCAACCGAGCACTCCCGAGGTGTCCCCCGCGTGAACCTGCGGTGGATCGACGGCGCTCAAGTCAGTCGAAGAACGCCACGAAACGCGCTTCGACGCTCGCGCGCGGCACGGCGCCGGCCGGCGCAGTGGGATCGTCGAACGCCGTGTGCGCGGCGTTCAGCGCATCGGGCACAGCGGAATCGAACGCCTTGAACACGATTACCTCGTCGCGAGTGAGGCTCGAGAAGTAGTACCACTCGTGCGCATCGCTGTGCTTGCAGACCCGTGAGACGAACGTGTTGCCCGGCACGTCTTCGGGACCGATAGCGACGTCGAACTCCACCGTGTCGTCGTTCGCGACCGTGCGGCCGTCGCAAATTGCCAGGGTGTTGTCCTGCGGCGGCTCCGACGTTGCGCGCCAGGTTTGGTAGATCGCGAACCGACGATACGGCTCCGGCGACGCCTTTTCCCAAGTCTTCACGAGGTTCACGAACCGGTGCGCCCATTCAGTCGTGTAGTCGAGGTGGGCGAAGCGCGCGGGCTTCGCGGAGCCTTGCTCCTTGGAGCGCTCGCCGAATCGCAGTAGGAGACCCGTGCGCTGCGGCAGCACGTCGCGCGCTCCCGTGACGACCTTCAGCATCTCCTGCATCTCTGCGTGATAGCGAGCCCCAAGCACCTCGAGATCGCGCGAACCCGCGATCGCGCTACGATGCTGAACGAGGGTGAAACCTTCGCGATCGAGCGAGATCCGATCCTCGATTCCGCGCGCGTCTCGAACCGGCATCTCGTGCGGAGTGAACTGCATGTTCGTTCGCGCGAAGTCGCGAACGTCGATGTGCAGGCGCTCGCGGATCGGCACGCAGTAGTTGATCGTGCCGCGGACCGACCGCAGCGCGGACGAAGCCGGACCGGCGCCTCGCGCGGCGCGCAGTGGGTTGGTTTTCATGGCCCCCATGAACCAGGATGTCCAGACAAGAATAGCCGATCGTTCTCGGACCAGTCTAACGCGATTTCCTCATATACTCTGCCGCTTGTCGCCCTAGATCGCCAACATGTCCGGATAAGTTGTAAGCCATGCGATTGCTTAGAAGCCTGCTGTTCGCGCCCGCCAATCGGCTGGATCTGCTGCGCAAGTTCCCGCGACTAGACGCGGATGCGTACGTCATCGATCTCGAAGACGGCACTCCCGCCGCTGAAAGGGAACGCGCGCGCGGCAGCTTGAGCGAGATCGTTGCGGAGTTGCGCGCCGCCCGCCTCGCGGCCGCGCTGTTCGTGCGGGTGAACGCCGCGCGCAGCGCCGATGCCGCGCGCGACTTCGCAGCGGCGCTCGACCTACCGATCGACGGCATCGTGGTCCCGAAGCTCGCTGAGCGTGCAGACGTGCGCGCCGCAGAGGCCGCGATCGCTCGCGCGGAAGACCGCACGGGCCGGCGGCTCGGCGCGATCGCGCTGATCGAGACGGCAATCGGCGTCACGAACGTCGACCGGCTCGCGGCTTACTGGCGGGCCCGCCTCGTAGCCCTCGCCTTCGGCGCCGAGGACTTCGTCACCGATATCGGCGGCCGCCGCAGGGCCGACAGCCGCGAGGTGCTGTATGCGCGCTCACGCGTCGTGCTATCGGCTCGAGCGAACGGTATCGCGGCGCTCGATCAAGTGTTTCCCTGGATCCAGGACTCGGACGGCTTCGCGACCGACGCACAGTTCGCACGCGACCTCGGCTACGCGGGCAAGATGTGCATCACGCCGAAGCAGGTGGAGCTCGCGAACGACGCGTTCTCGCCGTCGGTCGACGAGATCGAGCGGAGCCGCCGGCTGATCCGCGCGTACGATGACGCGAAACATGCGGGCCGCGGCACGATCGAGCTCGAGGGCGCGCTGGTGGATGAGCCGATGTTGCGACGCGCGCACGCCATCGTCGCGTGGGCCGGCGAAGCTAAGCCTTCGAGCGGCGCAGCGTCATCGTGAGCTCGAAGCCGCCTACGGGATAGAGATTGCGCGCGACCTCGCCGATGACTCCCGACGAGAGGCGGTAAATGCGCTGCACCTCGATCACGGTTTCGCTGGGCGCCAGGCCGAGAAGCGACGACACGTCGTCCGGAGCTTGCCCCGTCCGCAGCGATTGCTCGACTTCGGCGACGCTTTCGCCGTACAGATCCTCGATCCACAGATAGATCGGGCCCGGCCGCCGCCCGATCAAGCGCGCGACGCCGGCGAAGTCGCCGTGCACGTAGACTTCCGTCCAGCACACAGGGCGCGGCTCGTCGGCGGCGTAGCGAAAACCTTCGATCCGCAGCCACTTCCAGCCGGGCTGACCGCCGACTCGATCTGCGAGCGCGCGATCGGCGACGACGATTGCGCTCGACCGGACGTCGTACTTCGTAGCGTTCGCGAGATCGATGAGGTCGCTGATCGACGCTACCTCGTGAACGTACGGACGGGGCGAGCCGGGACGCAGCACGGTCGTGCCGAAGCCCTGTCGCGACGCGACGAGGCCGCCCTCGCGCAGCTCCCGCAACGCCTCGCGGATCGTATGGCGGCTCACTTTGAATCGCTGCTGGAGCTCGCCTTCGGGCGGCAGCTGCGAATCCACGGGATAGACGCCGTTCACGATCTCCTGCTTGAGCGTCTGCACGACCTGGCGGTACAGCGGCCCGGCAAGCTGGGCCTCATGACCTGCTGCGCGGCTCGGCGTGGCGGCGGTGCGTCGCGGCATGGATCTCTTCCGATCCTACTCGCCGGCTTTCTTGGCCAGCAAAGCCGCGACGTCCTTGTCGAGCTTCTCGGGCGTGTCCACCGGCGCGTAGCGCTTCACGACGCGGCCTTCTGCGTCGACGAGGAACTTCGTGAAGTTCCATTTGATCGCCTCGGTTCCGAGGATGCCGGCGCGCTCGCCCTTGAGCCATCGATAGAGCGGATGCGCGGCGGAACCGTTGACCTCGATCTTGGCGAACATCGGGAACGTGACGTCGTAATTAGTGGAGCAGAACGACTTGATCTCATCCTCGCCGCCCGGCTCCTGATGACCGAACTGATCGCAGGGAAAACCGAGGATCGCGAAGGATTCATCGCGATGCTTGCGCCACAGTGCCTCGAGCCCGGTGTATTGCGGAGTGAACCCGCACTTCGAAGCGACGTTCACGATCAGCAGCGCCTTTCCCGCGAACTCACGAAGCGATCGTTCGCGGCCGTCGATGTCGGTCGCGGTGAAGTCGTATACCGACTGCATTGAGCGCTACTCCTCTAAAACTCTTCGACGCCGTGACCGCGTTTCGGTACGAGGATCGTTCGCTCGTACGCGATCACTACTTTGTCGTCTTGATTCATTCCGCGGGTCTTGACGGTTACGATGCCTTGCGTCGGCCGCGACTGCGACTCGCGTTTCGCGATCACCTCGGATTCGGCATACAGCGTGTCGCCGGCGTAGACGGGCGCCGTGAGCTTGATGTCGTTCCAGCCGAGATTCCCGATCGCCTTGTAGCTCACGTCGGACACGCTCATGCCGACGACGATCGACAACGTCAGACAGCTGTTGACGATCGGCCTTCCGAACTCCGACTTGGCGGCATACACGGCATCGAAATGCAGCGGATGATTGTTCATCGTGAGCAGCGTGAACCAGGTGTTGTCCGTCTCGCTGAGCGTGCGCCCCGGGCGGTGCTCGTATACGTCGCCCACTTCGAACTCCTCGTAGTAGCGGCCGAAGGTTTCGCGCCAGCGGCGCGAACCGACCTCGTGCGCACCGTGTGTCATACGCTCCTCCCCTCGCGCACGTTCATGATTTTTTTGCCCCGCCTTCCAGCTCGATCAACAACTCGTCGGTGTGCTCACCGAGCAGCGGCTCGCGCAGCGTGGGTATAGCGGGCTCGTCGCGAAACCGTATCGCAGGCGCGAGATGCTGGCGGCCCTCGCCGTCGCGGAGCAGCAATGCGCGCGCTGCCACGTTCGGGTCAGCTGTCGCTTCGAGCAGAGTGTTGACCGGAGCGAAGCACACGTCGAGCTTTGCGAGCCAATCCAGCGATTCCTGGCGCGAGCGGCTCGCGAAGAACGCCGTTAGGCATTCGACGACCGGTCGTTGATGCGGACCCGGCCCGCGCGCGCAGAATTCGACCAGGTCCGATCGATCGAGCGCGCCGAGCACTTTCTCCACGTATTTCATTTCCTGGCCGGCCAGCGCAATCTGCCGGCCATCGCGAGTGTCGTACAGCCGATAGAACGCCGAGCCGCCCGTCGTCCGCTGCGCCTTCGGATCCGGCTGACGGTGCTCGGCGAACACGGGGCCCATGATGTTGGGCGTCGCGGCGAACAACGAATCGAACATCGCGATCTCGACGTAGTCGCCCCGGCCGGTTCGCTCGCGCTGCAACAAGGCCATCAGCACGCCCGAGAGTCCCTGAAGCGCTGCCGCGATATCCGCCATCGGAATGCCGGGCAGCGCGGGCCTGCCGTCGTCGCCGAGCGTCATGCTGAGAACACCGGTCAACGCTTCGACGGCGAGATCGTGCGCCGGTCGATCGCGATACGGCCCGTGGTTGCCGAATGCGTTGACTGAAGCATAGACGATGCCGGGATTGCGCCGCACGACGTCCTCGTAGCCAACACCGAGCCTGTCGACGACACCGGGCCGGAACGACTCCACGAATACGTCGGCCGTCGCCGTGAGGCGGAGCAGGCGCTCGCGATCGCGCGCCTCCTTCAGGTTCAGCACGACGCTCTTCTTGCCGCGATTCAGGTTCCGAAAGAACACGGTCGCCGGACCGTCCGCGACCCCGATCTTGCGACCTGGGTCGCCCTCGGGCGGCTCGACCTTGATGACCTCGGCGCCGTGGTCGGCGAGCGCGAGCGTGAGGTAGGGCCCCGGCAGGAACACCGATAGGTCGACGACGCGAATGCCGGCGAGCTTCATCGTCGCTCAGGCTTGGCTGCCGGTACGGCACGACCGAGCAGCGCGTCGTTGTCCGCCCCGAGGACGGGAGCGACCGTCACCGTCGCGCGCTCGCCGTTGACCTTGATGGGGCTCGTGAGCACTTCGAGGTCGGGCTTCTCGGGATGCGGCACGGTCTGGATCATGCCCGACGCACGCACGAACGGGCTCGACAGCGCCTGCGCCACGTCGTACACGGGCCCGACCGGGAGCACGCCTGAGAGCTTCGCGAGCCACGACGCGGTCGTCGCTCGCCGAAACACCTGATCGAGCGCTGCCGTGAGATCGCGGCGGTGCTGGTGCCGCGTATGGACGTCGGCGAAACGGGGATCCGCCGCCAAAGCCTGCTGGCCGAGCACGTCGAGCAGCTCGAGCCAGAACTTGTCATTCATGCACATGATGAAGATCCAGCCGTCGGCCGTCGCGAAAGTTTGCACGGGCGACACCGAGAAGTGGCTGCTGCGCTCGAGCCGGCTCGGCGCCTGGCCGGTGTTCAGATACCAGGTACCGGAGTAGTTGAGTTGATGCAGCGCGACGTCGAACAGCGACACGTCGACGTCGCAGCCGCGGCCCGTGCGCTGCGCGGCGAGCAGGCTTGCGAGCAAGCCAACCATTGCCGTGGTGCCCGTCATGAAGTCGATGATCGACGGTCCGAAGCGCGCGGGCGGGCCGTCGGGCTCGCCCGTCAAGCTCATGAGGCCGGCCTCGGCCTGCATGAGAAAATCGTAGCCGGGCCACGCCGCGCGCTCGTTGTCGCGGCCGTACGCGGAGATGTGCACGCAGACGACGGCCGGATTGATCTCGCCTAGCGCCGAGTAGTCGAGGCCGAGCTTGGCCGGCAGATCGCCGCGAACATTGTTCACGACGGCAGCCGAGCTCTTCACGAGCTCGAGGAAGTCGCGCCGGCCGTCGCCGGCCTTGAGATCGAGCGTCACGCTGCGCTTGCTCGTGTTCCAGGCCTGGAAGTACTGACTGTCGCCGGCGCCGAGACGATGCGGCCCGACGTAGCGCGCGGGGTCGCCGCCCGTTGCGGGGTTTTCGATCTTGATGACTTCGGCGCCGAGCGCGGCCAGGAGCTGCGTGCCGTACGGCGCGGCGCCCCAGGCTTCGACGCTCAATACGCGGAAACCTTCGAGCGGCCTCACGAGACGGGATTCCTCTTGAGCCATTGCTTCGCGATGATCACGCGCTGGATCTCGTTCGTGCCTTCGCCGATCACGGTGAGCGGCGCGTCGCGATAGAGGCGCTCGATGTCGTACTCCTTCGAGTAACCGTAAGCGCCGTGAATCCGCATCGACTCGATGCTGTTCTCGAGCGCCGCCTCGGACGAAAAGTATTTCGCCATCCCGGCTTCGAGATCGCAGCGCTCGCCGCGGTCGAACGCGGCGGCCGCGTCGAGCGTGAGCAAGCGCGCCGCGCGCGCGCGCGTGGCCATCTCGGCGAGCTTGAGCTGGATCGCCTGGTGCTCGCAGATCGGCTTGCCGAACGTCTCGCGCGTCTGCGAGTACTGCGTCGCGAGCTGCAACGCGCCCTCGGCGATGCCGACGCCGCGCGCCGCGACGTTGATGCGGCCGAGCTCGAGCCCGCCAGTCACTTGGTAGAACCCTTGGCCCTCGACGCCGCCGATCAAGTGGTCCGCCGGCACGCGATAGTTCTCGAACACGAGCTCCGCGGAGTCGATCGCCTTGTAGCCGAGCTTGTCGAGCTTCTTGCCGACCGTGAATCCCTGCATCTTCGGCGCGATGAACAAGCTCATGCCCTTGTGGCGGGGCTGCGCGTTCGGGTCGGTCTTCACGAGCAGAGCGACGCACGAGCCTTCAACGCCGTTCGTAATCCAGGTCTTGGTGCCGTCGATCACGTAGTGCGAGCCGTCGCGGCGCGCCGTCATCCGAATGGCCTGCAAGTCCGTGCCCGCGTCCGCCTCGGTCAACGCGAGCCCGCCGCGAATCTCACCCGACGCGAGCTTTGGTAGCCACTCGGCTTTCTGCTCCGGCGTGCCGAACTTCTCCACGGCGAGCGCGAGCATCAGGTGCGAGTTGAAGATGCCGGTGATCGACATCCATACCGACGAGATCCGCATCACGAGCCGCGCATAGGTCTTCGCGGGCAACCCGAGGCCGCCGTACTGCGCGCCGATCGTCGCGCCGAACAACCCGAGCTCCTTCATCTGCTCCACGATGTGGGCGGGGTAGCGATCGGCGTGGTCGTACTCCTTGACGATCGGCCGTAGATCGCGCTCGACCCAGCGATCGATCGCGTCGAGCAACGCCGCCTCGTCGCTCTCGTCGAAGCGCGTGGCAACTTCGGCGGACATCATGCGAAGGTCGCCGGCGCCGGCGCGCTAACATATCCGGACAAGCCGTACTCTCCTTTGATTCCTGGCTAAGTTGCTCTAGGCTAAACGTCCGGATATCGGATTGACAAGTCCGGCGCCGAGACCGCGCTTGCGAAGCATCGCGATCGGGGCCGGCGGGCGCCGCGGCAGCCCTTCACACCGCCGGCTCGGACCGCAGAGAGAGAAGAAGGAGGTCTCGATGGCTACAGCTGAGTCAACGCGAGGATCGTTACAGGCGGACACCGTCGAAGCCACGATCAACTATGTCGGCCCGATGACCGCGCGGCCGAAGTTCCACGCGCAGGATCATCGGCGCGACAACCTGACTTACGACCCGCAGCGCGTGACGATCGAGAACGCGCGCTCGCTGCGCAGCCCGCCTACGCTGGAACGCGAAGGATTGACGCTCGCTCGGCACGCGTCCGCGATTCGCGATTTCCGCGACGCCGACGAGGTGCGCAGGCTTTATCCGCGCGAGCTCGAGAAGCTGATCGTCGAGCTGACGGGGGCCGTGCGAGCGTCCATGCTCGGCGGCGGCGGTCTCGTGCGCTACACGGAGCGCTCGCCGCTCTACAAGACCGGCGTGAACACCCAACCGGCGCGCTTCCCGCACGTCGACTTCACGCCGAACACGGCACCCGGGCTCGTCAACAACGTGTTCGGCAGCACGGCGGAGAAGCTGAAACCCGGGCAGCGGCTGATCGGCTACAACGTCTGGCGCGTCCTGTCGCCGCCGCCTCAGGATGTGCCGCTCGCAGTCTGCGACGCGCGCACGGTCGAACGTGAGGATCTTCTGCCGGCCGACGGCGTGTACGACGACGGTGACCCGTCGAAGTGGTGGGAGCTCGAGGCCTATCTCGTTCGCCACAACCCGGCCCATCGCTGGATTTTCTACCGCGACATGCAGCCCGACGAAGCGCTCGTGTTCCGCGCGTACGACAACGACCCGGCGTGGCGGGCGGGAGTGCCTCACAGCGCGTTCGACGACCCGAGCTGTCCGCCCGGCGGAGCGCCGCGGATCAGCATCGAAGCGCGGATCTTCGCCGTCTACGACTGATTAAAGAGCCACGCGCCCCGTGCTGTGCTCGAGCGGGCCGAGCTCGATCCCCGCGACCTCGCCGAACGCCGCGATCAGGTTCGCCATCGGCGTGGGGTCGGGGTTCGCGATGTGCCTACCGCCTTTCACTCGCCCACCCGCGCCGCCTGCGAGCATGATCGGGATCTTCGTCTGGTCGTGGATGTTGCCGTTGCCCATCGCGCTGCCGTACATGATCAGCGAGTGATCGAGCAGCGAGCCCGCGCCGTCCGGTGTCGCCTTCAGCCGCTCGACGAAGTCGCCGAACAGTCCCAGGTGGTAGCCATTGATCTTCGCGTACTTCTGCATCGCCTCGGGGTTTTCCTGGTGGTGCGACACGATGTGATGCGACTCGGGAACGCCGATCTGCGGATAATTGATCGGGCTCGCCTCGACGCCCTTCATGAACGTGAAGACGCGCGTGACGTCGGCACGCCACGCGAGCGCCACGAGCTCGTACATGAGCTTGACGTGCTCGTCGTAAGACGCCGGCACTCCCGTGGGCGCCGCCGGCAGATCGACCGCGGAATCGGCCTGTTGGCGCCCCGCGAGCTCAATCCTGCGCTCGACCTCCCGCACGTTCTCGAGGTACTCGTCGATCGTCACGCGGTCTTGCGGACCGACGTCGGCGCGCAGCCCCTGCGCGGCGGCGAGCACCGAGTCGAGCAAGCTGCTCTTGTCGCTCCAGCGCGCCGCGCGCTGCTCGGGCGTGCCGCTGTCGCCGAATAACCGCTCGAACACGGTTTGCGGATTCAGCTCCATCGGCAGCGGCGCCGTCGGCGTGCGCCACGACAGCGTGTTCATGTAGATGCAGGTGTAGCCGAACGCGCATGATCCGGGCGAGCCGCTCATGTCTTCGACGCCGAGCTCGAGCGACGGCAGCGCGGTGTCTTGCCCGATCGCGTCGACGATGTGCTGGTCGATCGTCTGCGCCGACAGCACGTCGGGCCCTTCCGTCTTGCGCACGGACCCACCGTGCAGCCACAACGACGTCGCGCTGTGGTGCTCGGACTGCGGCGCCGCGCGCAAGCCCGTCACGATGTTGACGTGCTCGCGCAGCGGCTCGAAACGCTTGAGCAGCGGCGGCAGCTCGAGCTTCGCGGCCGGCGGCGGCGTCCAAATCTGCGGCCGCACGCCGTTCGGCACGTAGACCGCGCCGAACCGGAATTGCGGCGGCGGCTCCGCGTGCGCGGCCGGCACCATCGCGTCGAGCAACGGCAAGCCGATCGCCGTCCCGACCGCTCCGCGCAACACCGCGCGCCGCGAAACATGCTTCTTCGTGATGAACATTGTCGTGTGTCCCTCAGTCTCGCGGGCGCGCCCCGGCGGCGATCGCCATCGCCGTCGTCGCGCTCTCGTCCGCGGGTTGCTGCTTCATTTGAAACGGCACGCTGTGCACGATGCCGAGCACCAGCGCGCTGAATCGATAGTCGTCTTTCGCGGCAGCTCGCACGACACCGCGAACGGCCGGCATGTCCTCGGGCTCGAGCCCACGTGCGAGCGCGTACGTCATGAGCTTCTGCGTCACGGTGCCCACGAAGATCTCGGGGCGGCGGAGGATCGCCTCGCGCAGCGCGATCGGCCCCGTGATCGGCGCGCCGCCCGCGAGCGTTCCGCTCGCGTCGATGGCCCGGCCGCCATCGGTCTCGCGCCACCGGCCGACGGGATCGAAATTCTCGAGCGCGAAGCCCGGCGGATCCATCGTGAGATGGCAGCCCGCGCAAACCGGATCCTCCCGATGCTGCTCGAGCCGCTCGCGCACGGTGCGCGGTGCAGCGCCTGCGCCATTGTCCTCGAGCGCGGGCACGTTCGGCGGCGGCGGGTTCGGCGGCGCGTTGAACACGTTCGTCATGATCCACTTGCCGCGGAACACGGGTGACGTGCGATTGGCGACCGACGTCTCGAACAGCACGCTGCCCTGCCCGAGCAATCCGCGGCGGTTCGGATCCGTGAGCGTGACGCGGCGAAACGCGTCGCCGAACACGCCGTCGATGCCGTAGTGCGCCGCGAGCCGTTCGTTGAGGAACGTGTAGTCGGCGCCGATGAGGTCTAGGACGCTCGCGTCGCCGAGCAGCACGCTCTGGAGGAACAGGTCGGTCTCGCGCAGCATGTCCTTGCGCAGGTTGTCGTCCCAGTCCGGGAACTCGAGCAGGTCGGGCGCCTTGGCAGCGATGTTGCGCAGCTGCAGCCACTGCTCCGCGAAGTTCGCGACGAGCGCGTGTGCGCGCGGATCGGCGAGCATCCGCTTCACCTGCGCCTCGAGCACCTTGGGCTCGCCGAGCCGGCCCGCGAGCGCGTCGTCGAGCAGCTCGTCGTCCGGGATGCTGCTCCAGATGAACAGTGCGAGCCGCGACGCAAGCGTTGCGCCGTCGACGCGGTACGCCGTGCCCGGCGCCGCGGACGAAGCGGCCTCCGCGCCGCGAAACAGGAACTCGGGTCCGCTCAAGATGCGCGCGAGGGCGAGCTGAATTCCGCGGTCGAAGTCGCGGCCGCCGCCGCTGCCGCGTGCGTAGAACTCGAGCAAGGTCTTGAGGTCCGCTTCCGTCACCGGTCGGCCGTAGGCCCGGCGCGCGAGGCGGCCGAGGATCTCTTCCGCGCAGTCGACGCCGCCGATAGACGGGCTGTTATCGATCGAAGGCCTGGGCCGGCACGTGAAGATGGCGCGACGCACGGGCGTATCGCCGGAGCTCTTCGAATCGTACGGTCCCGTGATCAGCACGCGCGCGATGCGCGGCCAACCGTAGGCGTCGTTGCCGGGCGGCAGATCGCTCTCGAACGGCTGCAGCACGCGCTGCTCGATCGCGAAGCTCTTCATCACGAACGTGAAGCCGAGCCGGTGCACGCCCGCGCTGACCGGCATCCGCACGCGGATGCGCTCTTGCGCCGAGGCGGTGGCGCTGCCTTGGTCGCGATTCGAGAGCGCGTCGTCGTCGCGCCCGCCGAGCTGCGCGCGATGCACGGGCACTCCGTCGAGCAGCATCTCGAACTCGAACGGCGTGGTGAATCCTTCGAGGCCGCGCACCGTGCTCGCGGCCGCCTCCCAGAGCTCGGGACGGAATTCGTATTCTGCGTCGGTCGGGAAATAGTGTTCGACGACGAGGCCGCCGCGCGTGCCGAGCGGCAGTCCCTCGATCCAGCGGTTCTGCGACAGATCGGCTTTGGGCTCGTACTGCGCCGCACGCGGCTCCACCGTCGTGTCGCCCACGGCAGTAGCCGCGACGCGCATACCGACCGTGAGATAGCGCTCGAGCAGCAGCGGCGAAGTCTTGAGCACGTCCGAGACGTTGTCGAAACCGTGGCTCGAGCTGTCGGCCGGCAACAGCGAGTCGATGTCGATCGTGAATCCGAGCAGGTCGCGGATCGCATTGCCGTACTCGACGCGGTTCAAGCGGTGCAGAGGTTGCCGGCCGGGCTGCGGCGCGGCAGCAGCGGCCGAGTCGAGCGCCGTCTCGAGATAGCCGACGAGAGCCGCGGCGGTCTGCGCGTCGGGACGCGGCTCGCCCGGCGGCGGCATCAGGCCGACGTCGAGCTTGTGGATCACCTTCTCCCACACGGCCGGCTTCGCGGCCGCGTGAACGAGATCGGCGTTCTCGAGCACGAGCTCGCCTTCCTGCTCGGCCGCGCTGTGACACTCCGTGCAGTAGCGCGAGATCACGGCCTTCTGCTCGGCCGCGAGCTCTTCGGGCGAGCGCGCGCACGCGCCGCAGAGCAGCGCGGCGAGCGCGAGTGCGCCGCCGCGCGCGGCGAGGTCGAGCGAGCGCAGGGTCATCGGGCGGCCGTCGCCGCGGCGGCTCCCGCCGCGGCTGGAGTACCTTCGCGCGCGCCGAGCGCGCGCAGCGCAGCGGCGGCCGCGGCGCTCTCGGGCGGCGTGCCGAACATCGCGGGCGAGCGGCCGAGCGCGTAGTCGAGCGGCGTGCGCCCGGTCCGATCCGCGGCGTTCAAGTTCGCGCCGTGGGCGGCCAAGTAGCGCAGCACGTCGACGTAGCCGCGCTTCGCGACCGTGTGCAACGCCGTCACGCCGAACCGGTCGGCCGCGTTGACGTCCACGCCGTGCTCGAGCAGGAACTCGGCGGCCGCGATCGCGTCGGGCTCGGCCGGCCGCTCGCGGTCGACGATCACGAGCGGAGGAATCTCGGGGCCCGACGTCATCGCGATCAGCGTGGTGAGGCCGTCGGACTCAGGGAGCTTCGGATCAGCGCCGGCTTCCACGAGTATGCGCATCGCCTCGACGTCCGCGGAGCGCGCGGCTCGAATCAGCGCCGTGTCGACGGGCTTCGTCGGAATTTGGCCGAAGCCCGGGTCGCGGTCGGGCAGCGGCAGCGGCGGCCGGTCCATCACATCGGCGCCGCGAGCGAGCATCGCGCTCAAGAGCTCGAGCTCGTTCACGGTGCCCGTGGGGTGAACGTGCGGACCCAGCAACGGCACACGATTGCGCGCGTCGACGATCGAATAGAGCGCCCCGCCCTTCGTGCTCGCGCCCGCGTCGACGAGCAGCTTCGCGGCGTCGTAGTGCAGGTTGTGGATCGCGACGACGAGTGGCGTGAACCCTTCCGGCGTCGCGGTCTCGATGTTCGCGTGCGCCTCGATCAACACGCGCAGCGCGCCGGTCGCGCCTTGGCGCGCCGCGAGCAGCACGGCCGTCATGCCACCCGCCGGAAACTCGACGTTGAAGCGCGCCGCCGGCAGGCGCGCCGGCAGGTCGCTCAGGGGTGTCTTCGCGTTTGCGTCGGCGCCGGCCGCGATTAGCGCTCGTGCGACTTCCGCTCGGTCGTGCGCGGCCGCATACATCAGTGGCGTCTGTCCTTGCCAGCGCTCCACGACGTTGACGTTCGCGCCGCGCTCGATCAGGAGCCGCACTGCGGCGACGCCGTTCGTGCGCGCGGCGAGCATCAGCGGAGTCTCGCCCTCGGGCAGCGCGCGATCGACTTCGGCGCCGCCGTCGAGCAGTGCTTGGATGAGAGCAGGATCGGCGACGAGCGCCGCCTCGTGGAGCGGCGCGACGCCATAGCGGTTCGCCGCGTTCGGATCGGCGCCCGCGGCGAGCAGCGCGCGTACCGTCCCGATGTCGGAGAGGTGCGCGGCGTAGAGCAGCGGCGTCGCGCCGTCGACGTCGCGCGCGTCGACGTCGGATCCTTGGGTGAGCAGCGAGCGGACCGCGACTGCATCGCGCTGCTGCACGGCCTCGAGCAGCGTCGCACCGCGCGCCGCCATGCCGCCAAACGCCAACAAGACGGCAATGCACAAGGCACCAGGTGATTTCCGACTCACCAGGATGGGTCTTGCTGTGTCCACCACGACGCCCCGTATTTGTGATTGGCGAGTCAGTTAACTACTCCGAAACGCAGGTGTCAACCGCGCGGCGGCGGACCGCGGGCATGATCCCGCTGCCATAGAACGCGATCCGGACGGTCGAGCGTAGCTTCTAGCCGAACCGATACGAGGCCATGGCGATCCCCATGGCCGTATCTAGGAAATCGCGTCGGCCGACGTCGTCACCCGCGGCACCGGCGGCGACCATCAGCGGAATGAGGTGGTCCTCGCGAGGATGCGCCGACCGCGCGCTCGGGGCCTGCTCCCATGAGGCGAGCTCTCGGTTGCGCGTTTCCACGTCCGGGCTCGCAACGACACGAGTGAGCCATTGCTCGAATACTTGCGATACCTGCGTGCCGCCGCCGCTAAAGCCGCGCATGTTGTGATAGCTGAGGCCGCTGCCGACGATCAGCACACCCTCGGTACGCAGCGGTTGTAGCGCCGCGCCCATGCGCAGGTGCTCGTGCGGATCCAGCGTGTTCTTGACCGACAGCTGCACCACGGGAATGTTCGCCTCCGGGTACATCAAGCTGAGCGGCACGAACGTGCCATGGTCGAATCCGCGCGCGGCATCGGTGTGCGTGTCGATTCCCGCCGCGGCCAACACGTCCTGGACGCGTCGCGCTACGGCGGGCGAGCCCGGCGCCGGATACTTGATCCGATAAGTGTGCTCGGGGAACCCGTAGTAGTCGTACAGCATCGGCGGATGCTCGGCGGTGCCCACGGTGAATTCGGCCGCTTCCCAGTGCCCCGAGACGGATAACACGCATTTTGGTGCGGCAGGCAGCGTCGCCGGCAGGTCACTCAGCCAACGGGCCGATCCCGCGTACATCGCGCGCATCTCGTCGATGTAGGGCCACGGTCCGCCGCCGTGAGAAATGAAGAAGGTGGGAAGTTTCTGCTCCATTGGCGTGCTGCGCGGCTTCGCCGGAACTCGGCCTATCCGCGCGTCGCCGCGGCGAGCGATGCGGCGACGCACGAGCAGAAGCGAACGTCGCGTACCGAGTGCGCGCGCGACATTGTCCGCGCTTCAG
>Ga0190274_10001075_pt1 | contig 15988 bp, 12 predicted proteins | sample Popmic531T_FD_133002 | JGI IMG/M metagenome (GOLD analysis project Ga0190274, IMG submission 133002) | Populus adjacent soil microbial communities from riparian zone of Yellowstone River, Montana, USA - 531 T | ecosystem: Environmental > Terrestrial > Soil > Riparian zone | place: USA: Montana...
AAGTGCTTCCGCTGATGTTTACTTTTCCTGCTTCGCCACTCGACTCCATTCGTGAGGCGATATTTACAGTATCACCCCAGATGTCATAAGCGAATTTCTTTACTCCTACAATTCCGGCCACAACGGGACCGGTGTGAATGCCAATTCTTATTTCAAAAATATCTTTGCCTTCTTTTATTCTATGCTGCAAATGCTGCTCCATGAATTGTTGAATTTCTATTCCCGCTTTTACCACATCCGTTGCATTGGTGGTGTTGGCAACAGGCAGACCACCTGCGCACATGTAAGCATCGCCAATGGTTTTAATCTTTTCAATGTTGTGCTTGCCGATGATATTGTCGAAAGCTTTAAAGCAAGTGTGAATTTCGTTAACAAGTTCGGTCGGAGAAAGCTTTTCTGAAATGCTGGTAAAGTTTTTAAAATCGGTAAACATGACGGTTACATCATCAAACTGTTTTGCATCAGCACTGCCTTTTTCTTTTAGTTCTTCAGCAACTTCGGAAGGGAGAATATTAAGAAGTAGTTCATCGCTTCTCTCTTTTCCTTTTTTAATCTTATTTCTTTGTGAGAAAAATATTCCTGCAAATGAAAGCACAATAGCAAAGCCGCCAACAAATCCATTACGAACCAATTTTTGTTTTTGTAATTCTTTCTGCGTAAGAGCATCTTTCTTGTCCTGTTCAGCTTTTACTTCCACTTCTTTTTTATCAAAGTCATACTGCATTTGCTGTTGGGTTATTTTACGGGTGTTTTCGTTATTTCTTAAGCTATCCCGATGCAGTATATAAAGTTTGTATGCTTCAAGCGACTTTTTGTAATTGCCCATTACACTATCAAACACTGCCCAATTTTCATAGCTAAGCGTGATATACTCCAGCTTACCTATATGTTTAGAAAACGATAGTGCTTTATCCAAATATTCAGCAGCCTGCTTAAACTTTTTTTGCTTCATGTAAACCAATCCAATGCTATTGTAAATAGCAGGTAGTTGTTCATTGTTCCCGGTTTTCATGTAAATTTCCAGTGCAGCGAAATCATACTTCAATGCCTCTGAATAATTTCCAAGCTTATCATATATTACTCCCATCACGTTGTAAGCTTCTGATATTGCATTGTCATCCTTTGATTCTTCTGCATAGTGCATAGATGTTAATGAATTCTTCAGCGCCTCAGTGTAATTAGCCTGATAAATATGCACATAACTGATCGCTCCATAGATGAGAGAAAGATCAGTTTTGTTTTCCAATTCATCGCAGACTTGCTTAGCAATATAGTAATGCTTTAATGCATCTGAATAATTCAATTCAAAAAGATAAATGTTCGCAATACTAAATTCTGTATCAAAGACACCTTTTTTATCTCCTGCTTCTTCACGCATTGGCAGGGCTATAAAATAATTTTTTAATGCTTCAGGGTAATTACCCTGCGATGTTCTGTTGTGGCCGATCACATTATACGCCCGGCCCAGCTTTGCCAATATCTGTTTCCTGTTTCCGGCAGTCGTAGCCTCTAGTAATTTTTTATAAATAACTACAGATTCAGTGGCAGCTTTTATACCCTCTTCATTTTTTCCCAGACTGGCATTTAGCGCTCCGATCATGAGTTTCGAATCAGCAATTCCTCTTTGATAGTCCAGCTTGTTTGCCAATGCCAATGCCTGCTTAACAAAATACATTGCCGTATCCACATTGGTGTATCTGAATTCATTGACCAACGCAATCAACATATTTACTTTAACAGTGTCTTCATTTGCTTTTGGCAGAGCAACAAACAGGGAGTCTGCTTGATGGTTCTGAGCAAACGAGACGAATGCGCTGATAATTAAATAGAGGCTCAGAAGTTTCTTCATTCTGTTTTTAAGCAGACAATGGCACGTTGTGAAGTTTGTGAAATGAAAGTTTATCCCAATATCCCCGTTGCAAAATGATTTTGTCACCTTGAATCTTGAAGAAACCGCAACCACGAAGACCTTTTGGGTCTTTCCATTCTAAGATAGCCCAGTCACCATTTTCAAAAATATTTTCTGGAATACAAATCATTTCAGCATTTGAAAATTCTCTGGAGAACATTTGTTTAATTGCCTCTTTACCAATTATAGGTTCATTGGCCACCTGATGATTTATAGCATTGTTCGAATATAAATCTGAAATTGCTTCAACATCTGCTTTATTAAATGCGTCTAACCACTTTTCCAGAACTTGTTTCGGGGTCATTTGTATGTCAGTTATGATTTTGTTTTTGCGGAGTCGTCATAGCCTGACTGCTAACGGTTTTCGGCTTGGCGAAGGGGCGATGTTCTTTTTATCGTTTGTTTTATTTATCTAATTGAATGTTCATCCAGGGCTTCCATGTTTTTCCATTTTCTGATAACTCCCAATTTGCACTCATCGAATTGCCGTTTTTGTTACATGTAAGGACGGATTTCATCTTATCATCTCCAAACTTTAAAACTCCTGATTTTTCTAAAACAGCATACATGATAATTGATGCACCTTGATTGTCGAAGGATTTCATAAAATACGATTTGCGTCCTGGGTCGTATCCAATGATTTCAATAGCTTCTGTCCTTTCATTTCCCATGAAAACGTCAACACGATGAAGTATGAAAAATCCTCCTGAAACCCATTCAAAGGTATCCATTCCTCTAATGTCTTTTGAAGAGTTAGAAGCACCCTGTAAAATCTCACCTTGGGTATGCCATTTACCAATGAGAAAATTTAATTTCTTAAGTTGAACACTTGGTTTTGGAGGAGATGATTTTTTCTTTGCCATTTCGTAATTAAAAATCTGCAAAAAAGTTATAATCAGAATTATAGTTTGACTAATTGCAAAGTCACTTCTTTCGCAAATTCTTTCTTGAGATAAAAACCGGGGAGGATTTTATAGAAGCACTTCAACCGCCACATTGACAAGCCGATGTTAGCGGTTTGGGCATTGTTAGTCATAAAGATATGGCTCCTTATTATATGCCATTTGACTTATATTTTTTAGTACTCTTCCCATATAAATTTTCCAAAAAGTTTTAGCAAATAGCCAATTTAAAGGATAGAGCAATGCAACGTCTGAATGCAATGTGTATGTGTATTCAACAAATATTTTGTTCTTCTCAATTTCAGTTGTTTGCCATTCTCCTATAAATTTTGAAAATCCCAACATCCAAGACTGAAATTCACTTACTTCTATTTTCCAATATTTGTTTTCAATTCTTTCAATCACTCTATCAACGGAAGCAAAACCGCCTTTCTGTGTCAAAGATTTGCCTGCATAAACTTTCTTACTAGAACCAGGTCTTCCCCAATTTTCGTCATCCGTGCAATGTGTCACTTTTGGCATAATACCGTAACCTGTATGAATCTTGGAAACATCACAAAGCATAGGTGTTCTAAAAGCGCGTTCTAATGAACAGTTATAGAACACTGATATTTTTACTTTTGTTTCCATATTTCTGTTGTAGCCAATTTATTTATAAGTCTGTTTGGAATTATTGGTTTAAGCACAACTCTTTGTTTACCTCTCAAAGCCCTTTTTTTTATTTCTATTAATCTAATGTAATGTGCTGTTTTTCTCTCACCACGAATCTGTAAACTGACGGTGTTAGCTTCTAAATTGATATTCATATTTGAATTGTATTTTTTTCGGAAGGTCTTTTTCATCTGAATCAGAAAAAAGAACATTGATTATTTTACTCTCCAAATATCCATCTTGATTATACTTGAAATATTGAACATAAAAAAATTGTTCATTAGTTTCAATAACTCTTCCTTCGTTGTCGTATTTCCAGTAGAATGGTTTGGGAGAAGTTCCTGGGTCAAGCTTTTCAACTTCTCTGTTGTCTTTATATTTATGAGTGATTGTCATGTATGTGGTTGAATCATTTTCATAATGAACCTCTTTCATTTCGGTTCTGTCTTTATTCCAATTGTATTCAATCTTTGTTGTCCGTAATCCACCTTGATGCCAAAGTGATTTTGCTTTTATTCCAGATGTGTCATAGAAATTAATTTCAGAAGTATCTTTTTTATACCCTTCTAATTTGATTGACTTACTAAGTGTCCCGTTGGAATTGTATTCAAGGTTTGTTTGCCAAACAAACATTTTCTCACCATCATAAGAACTGTAAACATAATCGGTGTAAGAAATAATTTGCCCTAAAGAATTAACTGTGAACTCTGCAGAATCGTCATGTTTATTTTGCTTATAAGATTCAATTTTAGAAATATGTCCAATAGAATCGTAAAGAAATGCTTTTTTCTGTGCCTCTTTACCTTGTTGGTCATATTGAACAAGTGCAGTCGGCAAACCTTGCAAATTAAATTGCTCAAAAGATGTTTTTACCCAAAGGTCTTTGTCTTGCTGAAACTCTGTTTCACTTGTTAATTGTTTATTCAGCTGCAAAGTTGTCTTGTCTGTGTAGCTTACAAATAATTCGTAGTCAAACTGCGCAATTGCTTGGAATGAAGTCAAGAGAAATAAAGTCAGAAAAAGTTTATTCATAGCTGCCTGTTTGATTTTACAATACTTTTAATTCGGAGCGATTAAAACTGCACATAACATATATTTTCCCCACTTCAAATATACTAACGTTCGTTAATCCAGCTAAGCCTTGGCAGATTAACGCACTCTTCGAAAAGTATTTACTAAAGAAAATTTGATCCCAGGTAATATTGAAAATGTATACACAAAATTCCTGAAGGTAAATGTCCGCTGGAGCTTGAGAATTTGTGATTCTGTATTTTTTCGAAATTCGGTATTCGGTTTTCGAAATTTGTTTTAATGAATCCCTTTGGCAGCGAGGTATCTTTCCGCATCAATAGCCGCCATGCAGCCGGTGCCTGCAGCGGTGATTGCCTGACGGTAAATGTGGTCGGCAACATCTCCTGCAGCAAATACGCCTTCGATGTTGGTACGTGTTGAACCAGGAATAACTTTCAGGTAACCATTGGCATCCATATCCAGTTTACCGCCAAAGATTTCAGTGTTGGGTTTGTGACCGATAGCAATAAAGAATCCTGTCACGTCAATTTTACTTTGCTCTCCTGTTTTCAAATTTTTCAGGATCGCACCATTCACAGTTTTCTCGCCAAGAATTTCAACGGTTTCTGAATTAAAGATGCGCTCGATGTTAGGCGTATTTTCCACCCGGTGAATCATTGCCTTGCTTGCCCTCATTTCATCGCGGCGGATGATCATATAAACTTTTTTGCAGAGCTTGGAAAGGTATGTTGCTTCTTCAGCGGCAGTATCTCCAGCGCCGACGACTGCGACTTCCTGGCCGCGGAAAAAATATCCGTCACAAGTTGCACATGCAGAAACTCCAAAGCCATTCAACCGTTGCTCTGATTCAATTCCAAGCCATTTTGCGGAAGCACCGGTGGCAACTATAATCGTGTCTGCCAGAACAATTTTGGTTTCATCAATGATCACTTTATAAGGAGGGCCTGAGGAAAAATCAATCCCTGTGACATAGGCAAACCTGATATCTGTTCCAAAGCGTTCAGCCTGTGCCTTGAAGTCCTCCATCATTTCAGGTCCCATCGTTCCTTTAGAGTAACCGGGATAGTTCTCGACTTCTGTTGTAATCGTAAGTTGACCGCCGGGCTGTAAGCCGGTAAGTATAACCGGTTTTAAATCAGCACGGGCAGCATAAATAGCTGCCGTATAACCGGCCGGTCCTGATCCGATAATCAGGCATTTTATTCTTTCTGTTTCGGTTGACATTTGAAAAGGAGTGTGTGGGAACGTGGAGTGTCGGGTTGGATTTCAACAGTTAACAACCTGTCCTTCGTTCTGTTTCATGCACATGCAAAAGTAAAATCTTAGGTGAATATGGGCTCCGAAAACCCGGATTTTTATGAACAAAAAAATCCGCGATGCTAGATTTGCACCGCGGACTTCATGGTTAAAGCTCTAATATAAAAACTATTGGATTCTCATTGGACGTTCGCCCTTAGGTCGTGCAAATTTGCTAGTTGCATTTCCATCCTTATCGAAAATAGGGCCTGATACCATCTCACCGGCTTCATGACCAGCTTCATAATGAATAGTACCTGTCTCATCAATAAATTTGTAATAGCTGGTGAAAGTGGCATCGTCATGCCATTGATCAATTTGAGAGATCGCGAAAGGAGGAAGCTCTGACTTTTCAATTTCAAATAGTGAATTTGTCCAGTCATTTTTCTCATCAATAGTGATCCAGCGGTTCTTGTTATTCTCGGTATAATGAGCGATGTATCTGCCGCTTTCATCCTGTGTCCAGTCAACATTTACAGCATTCGGGTACATGGCCTTGAACGTATTCATTGACACTTTCGAAACCTTCACCTTCTCAGGTGTGGCCTGTTGTGCAACAACCGTCACAGAAATAAACAATGCAATGAGCGTAATGATTTTTTTCATCTTGGATTTTTTGAGGTGATTAGATGATTTCAATGTTTCAAATGTACAGATTTTAATTAAACAAATGTCAACTTTTGGCGAAATGCGCTCTAAAATGGGTAAATCATTGTGCGATGGTGGTGTCATAACTTACTCCGTAACCACCGAAAATGCCCAGGCCACCCTGAATATTCCCGATAATGGTTGCAGGGTTGCCGAATGGATTTCCATTGCTGGAATATTGCGATTCTGCACTCCGCCAGAAATTATAATTGGCCTGGTCATATGTACACCAGCGAATTACAATGGTATCACCCCGCTTATAATAACCGCTTTCCCCACTTTCGAAATCATCATCCTCTTTTTCCGAGTTGGTCAATTGGCCGCGGTTGTAAGCAAAGTCAAAGCTCTTCCCATTGATAAACCTGTCTTCAAAAGATGAACCGAGTGGGGCAATAAAATCTGCGTCCTTTTGTTCGCCAATATGATCTCCATAGGTGTAACTGTTGATGCGCTTGGCAAACCAACGATAATAATTTCCTAGTGTATCGGGGTCCGTCATGTGTGCCCACGCAAATCCAAGTGAATCTTTATTTCCATCGGGCTTCCACCAGACACTGTCGAGCGGAATGGCCGGAGGCAAATAGGTTGAAGCTGTAAGTATTTCACCGTTGGTTTCAACACGTAGCGAATAAGAACGGCCCGTCACACCTTTGATGTTGGGAGAGTAATAGAAGTGAAGGAAATACTGCGGAAGTTCAAACTCCAGCATCGTGTCAGTGGTAAACCCATCGGAAATTGTAATAGTGGCGCCGCGAATAATGAATTCCCTGATGGTGCTAGAATCCAGTTCAGCAAAAAACGGGGAGCTCCTGGTGAGAAAGACATAAGCATTTGTATCTTCATAAATGTATCCTTCCACTACGAGCTTTCTTTCTGACTCAGGGATATCGATTGTAATATTTTTCTCGCATGCAGACAACAATAAGAACAGGAATCCAATTCCTACCGCCCACAGAGAATTATAGACGAGGAAATTATTTTTTCTCATGCTGCTTTGCTTATTCCTTAAACCGGTTCTGTTATATTTCATTTCTCTTTGCAAGATTCTAAAAACTGATATTAAAAGTTATACTTGGTATGATGGGGAATAATGAAATCTGCTTTGCCTGGATTTTAAATGTTCCTGCTGAATAATTGCTTTCATCGGCGAGGTAGATGATGTATGGATTGTAACGGTTATAAAGATTAAACACGCTGAAGTTCCAACTCGTCCTGAATTTCTTCTGCGGTTTATTCTTCCATGTTACTGATACGTCCAGCCTGTGATATGGAGGAATTCGGTAGTTGTAAATATTGCTTCCATAATCATAAGTGATTTGTCCATTGATAAAGTAAACAGATTTAGGAAGCGTGCTCAAATCTCCCGTAGCATACACCCATGTTGCACCAAATGTTAAACGCTGACTGGCTTCATACATCAGCACCACGGAGACATCATGGCGCCTGTCGTGTTTCGCAAAATATTCTTCACCATTGTTCAAATCGGGGAATTGCCTTTTCGTCCATGCAAGTGTGTAACCAATCCACCCGCTGAATTTTCCTTTTGCTTTCTTTAGAAAAAATTCGGCTCCGTAACTCCATCCTTTTCCGAATACAAAACCATTGTCTGCATTGTCGTTGATGCCGCCATCAGGAGTATAGCCTGGTTTGTACTCAATCTGATGATCCATTGTTTTATAATACACTTCAACAGAAGTTTCAAAAATGTTGTTTTTGAAATTCCTGAAATATCCCAGTGCGTATTGCGTCGCAAACTGTGGAGTAACACGGTCGCTGCTCGGGATCCATAAATCTGTGGGCAGTGAAAGTGACGACAATGATGCAAGGTGGAGATACTGGTAGTTTTGAGTGTAGGATGCTTTAATGGATGATTTGTAATTTAAAGACCACCTCAGGGAAATACGAGGCTCAGCATGCCAGTATGTTTTTACGGGTTTCCCGGCGCTGTATGTTATCGTATCGTTTGTGCGTTCGGTAAGAGGATCTTTCAGGTAGCGGTCAAAGGGTCCTACTTGTTGGAAAAAAGTTCCACGCAATCCGCCGCTCACTTTTATTTTATCGCTCAGGTCGAATTCATCATTGATATAAACAGCTCCATCATGTGCATACTGATGCACTATTTTTCCGAGATCAAAAACCACATCATTGCTTTCAGCAGAAGCATGGCTTGGAACGAAAATATGGTAAACGTAGTTCACACCGAATTTCACGTTGTGCCTCACATCAGGCAGCCAGGTGAAATCAGACTTGGCGTTGTAGTCCGTAATGCCTGAGAACAACTTGAATGAGAATTTATCGGCTCCGCCTTCGAAGGAAAAATCATAGTTTGTAAAAATAAATGATGTGTTCACGAAAAGCTTCTGGTTGAAGAGGTGGTTCCAGCGTGCCGTTGCTGTTGCATTCCCCCATGGAATCTTCACGCTGAAGTCAGTAGTTGGACTGTTGAACTGAAACACATCCCGTCCAAAATATCCACTCAGGAATAACCGGTCTTTGTCGCTCAACCTGTAATTTACTTTCAGGTTCAGGTCATAGAAATAATATTTGTTTCCATAGGTAGGTGCATCTTTTCTCACAAATGGTTTTCCCATAAACAAATCCATGAATGACCTTCGTCCGGAAGCAATAAAGGAGCTTACATCTTTTTTAATCGGCCCCTGCACTGTGAGTCTTGAAGCTATCGGACCAATACCTGCATCCATGTGATAGCTTTTGTTATTGCCTTCTTTCATCTGTATGTCCAACACAGATGATAACCTTCCGCCGTATTGAGCAGGCATGCCTCCTTTTGTAAGAGTGGCATTTTGTATGGCATCTGCATTGAAAACAGAAAAGAATCCGAACATGTGAGAAGCATTGTAAACCGTTGCTTCGTCCAGGAGGATGAGGTTCTGGTCAAGACTGCCTCCTCGGACATAAAAGCCGGTATTTCCTTCGCCACCGCTTTGAACTCCGGGAAGAAGCTGGATGCTCTTCAGAATATCGACCTCACCCATAAATGCAGGAAGCTTTTTTATCTGTTCCACTTCGATTTTCTCCTGACCCATCTGGACGCTGTTTACGTTCTTATCTTCACGTTCACCCTTGACGGTAACTTCCTTTGTTTCAATTGCAGCTTCTCCCAGATCCACATTTTTCTGAAGACTTTTGGACAGGTCAATTTCAAATCGCTGCTCTTCAAAACCGATATATGAATACACAATGGTATATTTCCCCGAGGGAACCGTCAATGAATAAAAACCATACTGGTTGGTTTGGGTACCCTGAAGAGTTTCTTTCAGGTATACGTTCGCGCCAAGCAACGATTCACCTGACCGGGCTTCCTTTACATACCCGCTGATCGTATATTTTTGTTGTGCAATAGATAAAGTTGTTGTGATTGAAAAAAAGATTACAAAAGCTAGCTGCTTAAAGTCGTTGTGCATAGAGGGAGGAAAACGATTGAACCAACAATTTATTGCAGTGAAAGTTTCCGGGTTCAAAAGTAAAAAATCAGATGCACAATTAGGATTGAGTATTTAGATATGAGAATTTAGATATGAGTATTGAGATATGAGTATTTAGATATGAGTATTGAGAAAGCAACCAATGTAGCTTCTCACATCTCACATCTTACATCTCATATCTCATATCTCACATCTCATATCCAATACCTGTCATTCAATTGGCTTAAATTTTTATTGCAGGGTTATATAATTGAACTTACCTGATTCTAATTTTATCATTCCTGTACAATTCCTGGACGTTTACCAATTAAACTAGCTTTCCGGTCGCTTTTGCGGGTATTTTGGCTTACACTTAAACTATGCATAACATTCACCTCCCAAATGTTTTCGTCCTTCGTTCGATGAAAAAAATCGCTGTGATCCTGCTTATTTATTTATTGGCAGCAAAACATTCTTCAGCCCAATATTTTGAACGTGTCTACCAGGGCTTGAACCTGAGCTATATAGGCAGTCTTGATAATACTATTGATTCAGGATTCATCATCTGTGGAACACAGGATGGCGGTTTCCTGATGAAGATAAAAGGGGATGGAGACCTTGACTGGACATCAAGAGATTCCGGAAATGTACAGCATTCAGCAGCCGTCATTCAAAATTCCAATGGACATTTTGTTGTGATTGGCAGCTGTAATTCATTGCAATACAATTCTGAAGCGATTGTAGCTACTTATGATGCTTCAGGCGATCCAATCACTTATTTCAGAATTCCACCACCTGACGGATGGGGTGCCTGGGGTACAACAATCACCAGATCTCCTGACAGAACACAGGATCATTACTGTTATTATGTGGATGGATTTACTTCCGACAATGCGTATTACCTCGATAACCAGGTTGAAATTGCCGGTGATATGACAGTTATCGGACTGAACTCCATTACGATGGATAATAACAGCAACTACTACACTGCAGGCAATCTTGCTTTCGACATGGATTCACTTTTCAACTGGCATAATAACGTGCTTGTTTTATCGAGCAATCACTTTCCACGCAACGAATATTTTTTTGATACTGACATTTCATCAGCGGCAATCACTGATGATGGTGGTGTTTTGCTGGCGGGATTGTACGACAGTGTTGGAACCAAATATTTGCGCCTGATGAAATTTGATGCAGGAGCAAACCTCTTATGGGATACCTATTTCTCTGACAGTGATATTTATTCAGTGAACCAGGTAATGCAAACAAGTGATGGGGGATTCGCCATTCTTTGCGGTGCAGATACTGGAAATAACATGCACATTGCTTTCATCAAAGCCGATGCATCAGGCAATCCATCCTGGAAGCAGGATTATTTTGGAAGCGGAACATCTGTCCCCCGAAACTTCGTGCAGCTTGATAATGGATATGCAATTCTTGGAAGTTCAGCCGGAGATCCATATTTGATAAGGGCTGACAGTTTGGGAAGGACCAATACTACAGCAGTGCCTGAATCCACTTCTCAGTCATTGGGAATTGAAATTTATCCCAATCCTTCAAATGGAATAGTATATTTGTCTTTTGCAAATGCTCAGGTTAAATCACGTCACTTTTCAGTTTATGATCTTGCCGGCCGGGAAGTTTTTCAACAGCAGGTTTTAGAGAACCAAAGCCGGTTCGATCTCAGTTTCCTGGCAAGAGGTGTCTATCAGGTCAGGTTTGCACCTGATGGTGAAGAACCAAAAAGTATTAAATTGCTGATTCAGTAATCTTCAATATATATGAAGAAGATTTTTTTAATTTTCTTCTTTTTCCTTTTGATCTGGAAATGCAGTCTGGCACAGGACAGCTTAAGGGTGATTTTATGTACTACCAGCGGGACCGAATGTTATTTAGGCCCATTCACTCTTGATAAAACTATTCAACGAATTGATTCTTTAGGTGATATCAGGGAAATAAATTCTTTTCATTGGGAGCGATGTGATGTTCAGAATGCTGATTCGGCATATGTACATATGTCCAATGAGTTCTTTGACTATGATTCATTACATCAGCTGGTTTTCCATCAGTATAATTATTACAACGGTGACACTGCCATTCAGCAGCAGCACGAGCACTATTATATTTATGATTCATTGGGTAACGAGGTCTCCTACCGTTTTTATCTACTTAATTCTCCTAACAATGATAAATTCGATTCGACAATATACAGTAGCAATAATCTCAAAATATATAAGCTCTCGGAACGATGGAGTTTTGCGTTGCTTGCTTTGGATACTTACAAAGTTGAAGCATGGGATTATGATACATTGGACAGGCTGATTTTTTATGGTCAGAATTTTTATCCCAATTTCCAATTTTCTGAAACTGAAAACACTTATTATTTATATGATTCTCTCGGCAACAACATCATAACGGCTTATAATTTTACTCTTGAATCCATTTATGAATATGATTCAACACGATACCTGAATGTCTTTGATACATTGTTGCGGAAAACTGAATCGTGGTACCAGGGATGGGATAGTCTGAACGCTGTTTGGGACAACCTGGAACGGTCTACTTTTTTCTATGATTCGCTTTCAAGAATATTGACAGCGTATTACTTTAAATGCCCTGATTCGCTGTGCACGGATTCGACAGAAAAAACAGAATACACATATGATGCACCGTATGATGTCGAATTTTCATTTTATGATTATAATGGGTGGTGGGAATTTTCTGGAAATGATTATGTTGATTACGACAGCTTTGATTCTTTAATTGCTGATGGAAATTGGTTTGTTGATCCTGAAGGATGCGATGATTTCGAGAGACATTCCTATGATTACAACGTGGATCACGATCTCATTCATACCCATTATTTTTTAGCGCACTGTAATTCTACAGAAATCAATTGTGATCTCTATAGCTTGAACAGTGATTCCATGCTTGTTGCAATATTAAGTCACCAGGTTTTTTGTCCGTACGATACAGTTCAGCTTCCAATAATTGTTGAAGGGGGTACGCCGCCATACACCTTGCAATGGACACCTGCCGTAAACATTCTTGATCCGGATTCTCTATCTCCGCATTTTATAACTGATACCACTATTATTTACACGCTTACTGTAACGGATTCCATGGGGCTTACAACAAATGTATCTGATACATTATTTGTGCATCCTAAACATATTTATCCGGTAACAATTTCTTCGGCAGGTGTACCATGCCAGGGAAGTCCTGTACAGCTTTTCTTCAATGAAGATTCATTAATTGTTCCGTGGTCATTCCAGTGGACCAGAAACGGAAACAACTATCCATCTGTAAACGATACCCTATCAGCAACTACCAATGGAGTGTATGCTGTAATCATGATTGATAACCTGAATAACTGTTCAGTATTAAGCAGCAATTCCATTACGCTGAATTTTCTTGCCGCACCACAAGCTGAAATAGTAGCCCTTGGAGATACATCCTTTTGCGAAGGGTTGAACGTTGAACTTCTTGCTGATACCTTTCTTCAAGTTATATGGAACACAGGTGATACGACTTTATCTATCTATGCAGACATAACCGGGACATATTTTACGGTTGTTACGGATTCTAACGGGTGTTCTGACACTTCAAATGTGATTCAGGTGAATGTCTTCACCGATCCAATTGTTGAACTTGGAAGTGATTCAATGATTTGTATCACCCAGAATATAGTGCTTGATGCCGGTTCGGGATTTCAGAATTATTTATGGCAGGATGGAAGTACAACACAAACATATAATGCGAGTTCCGGAATAGCAGATACAATTTCCTATCATGTTCAGGTCATAGATAGTAATGGATGTACGAATGCTGATTCGATCCATGTCATTTTCGATCTGTGTTCTGCAATTATCCATCATTCAAATAACAACGACTACATTATTTATCCAAACCCGGCTGCATCTTTGGTAGTTATTCGCGCTGAAAGTCAATTAAAGCCAAACACTTATTTTAAAATCTTTGATCTTTTCGGAAGAGAAGTTTTGTCGGTTCTTGTTGTCAGTTCTCTTCAGCAGGTAGAACTAAATTTACTTGCTAAAGGTGTTTATCAATTCAGGTTTATTGCTTCCGGGGAAGAACTAAAAAGCGGTAAATTTATAATTGAATAAAAATTCAATTTGACTCACGGAGTTCCAGATCTTTTACAAAAAATCTGTAGCTTAGTGGTCAATAAATTTCCGGTGCATTGAAATTTTTTTGTTTTTTGTTTTTTTTTATTTCTGGTGCTATTTATTCCATAGCATCTAACGACAGTCTTCGCGTTGTTTATTGTGTAGATAGTTCTGATTATTGCTGGGATCGTCCCGGTTATGGTAAAACCATTGAACATATGGACAGTATGGGCCGAACCTTTGAAATTAACAGATACTATTTTTCTCAATGCGATCGTGATTCCGATTGGATTCATACAGGAGATACTTACTATGGATATGATTCAACTGGACATATTACATTGACTGTCGACAGTAATTACCATGCAGGAGGTACCTACCTGAGGCGAACTGAATCTATTTATGATTCATCAGGTAATAAAATTCTTGAAACTGTTGTTGGCGGAAATCCATTGCAGCCTGACAGTCTTTTCAAATATTCATTTGGTTTCAATTCGCTTCAGCAGAAAACATTTCAGCTAAGCGAGCAATGGTATTCAGTTACGTCCGAATTTGACACGAGCGAATATGTTGTGTGGAGCTATGATTCGCTGGACAGGGTAACCGCTATTCTCATGTCAGTGTGGTCGACTACTGATTTTACTTTTTGGAGATACTTCAACGAATATTTTTTTTATGATTCATTAAATCATGTAGTGGGTGATATTAGCGCATATCTTTTTTATAATTCAAGTTATGACTCCAGCCGTTATGAATCAATTTATGATAGCACCAATCTCCTGAGGATCCAGTTTTATCAGCAATGGGATACAACCGGAATGAGTTGGATCAATAAAAATAGGAGTATGTTCGAGTATGATTCTCTAAGCAGAAAAGTGCTGCAATATTATTGTTATTGCGGTGACAGCACTTGTAGTGATACTTTGTCAAAAACTACTTATGAGTACGATTCCGCAGGGCATTTCGTGCACAGGGAAGGATTTGAATATTATAACGGCAATTGGGATCACACCGGCAGCGACTGGACTTATTACGATGCGAACAACAATATTATCGATGAGGGTTCAAGTTCAGTTAATTTTTCTGGTTGCGATTGGTCAAATGGGACCAGTTACACCTACAATGCAGATAATCACCTGATTCATACACATTCTTATTCTTATTACTGTAATTTTTCTTATTCCGATTGCGATTATTATTCACTGGATGAGGATTCATTAATACTATTGGTTACACCAACTGTAACATATTGTCCTTATGATACTATCCATCCGGTTGTTACAGTGGCAGGCGGAGTTACACCATATAATTTTCAATGGTCTCCAAACATCAATCTGCTTGATAGCGGAATAGCCACTCCGCGCATTATTACAGATACAAGCATTACTTATTCACTTACAGTTACTGATTCTTTAGGCAATTCGAAAACACAGACCATCAGCGTACAAGTATATCCCAAACATTTGTTTCCTGTTACGTTGAGCACATTTGGAATTTCGTGTGAAGGCGAGCCGTTTTATATAACTTTTAATTCTGATTCCTTAATTCCACCCTGGTCAGTTGTTTGGTACATGGATGGATGGGGTTATGGTGCCCCTTCCAATGATACCATTTTGGCTACTTTCAGCGGTTTATATTCTGTTGAACTCGTTGACTACTCTAATTATTGTACATTAATTAGCGACTCAATCGAAGTGAATTTGTTTCCGGAAATTCAAGCACATATTTTTTCTGTGGGAGATACGGTTTTTTGTTCGGGACAAAATGTTTCACTTTCAAGTGAACAATTCCCGTCTATTTTATGGAACACCGGAGATACATCAATGGTAATAAACACTTCAACTTCCGGAAGTTTTTTTGTGACGGTGATAGATTCAAATGGATGTACTGACACCTCCAATGTAATCAATGTAATAGTGAATCCTTTGCCCGCAGTAACACTGGGAAATGACACTTCATTGTGTTCTGATCAATCCATTAACCTCGACGCCGGTG
>Ga0190274_10001076_pt1 | contig 15966 bp, 8 predicted proteins | sample Popmic531T_FD_133002 | JGI IMG/M metagenome (GOLD analysis project Ga0190274, IMG submission 133002) | Populus adjacent soil microbial communities from riparian zone of Yellowstone River, Montana, USA - 531 T | ecosystem: Environmental > Terrestrial > Soil > Riparian zone | place: USA: Montana...
GAAGAGGAGGGGAGAGAGCCCCTGCCCGGCCCCGTCCCCCTCGTCCTCTCGGCCAAATCGCCCGAGGCCCTGCGCGAGTCGGCCTCCCGCCTCGCCACCCACCTGAAAGCCAACCCCGAGGCAGACCTCACCGACCTCTCCCTCTCCCTCGCCACAACCAGGGCGGCGATGGAAGAGCGCGCCGCGGTGATCGGCGAGGACCGCGATCAGCTGCTGGCGGCTCTAGAGGCCCTCGCCTCAGGCGCACCCTCCCCCGACGCCCACGCCGCCACCGCCCGCTCGGGCCGCCTCGCCTACCTCTTCACCGGCCAGGGCTCTCAGCGAGCTGGGATGGGCAGAGAGCTCTATGAGACCTATCCCGCCTATCGGGACGTCTTGGACGAAGCCTGCACCGAGATCGACAAGCACCTCGACCGCCCGTTGAAGGATCTTCTCTTCGCTGAGCCCGGCTCCAAAGAGGCGGCACTGCTCGACAACACCACCTACGCCCAACCGGCCCTCTTCGCCACCGAGGTGGCGCTGTTCAGGTTGCTTGGGTCCTTCGGCCTCAAGTCAGACCTCCTAACCGGCCACTCCGTGGGGGAGATCGTCGCCGCCCACATCTCCCAGGTCCTCTCGCTCCCCGACGCCGCAAAGCTGATCTGCGCCAGGGGCAAGCTGATGGGAGCCCTCCCCGAGGGCGGGGCGATGCTGGCGATCGAGGCAAGCGAGCAAGAGGCAGCCGAATCGATCGAAGGCAAGGAGGATCTGCTCTCGATCGCCGCGATCAACGGTCCCTTGGCGGCCGTCGTCTCCGGTGAGGCAAAGGCGATCGAAGCACTAGATGCCGACTGGCAGGCAAAGGACAGGAAGACCAAGCGCCTGGTCGTCTCCCACGCCTTCCACTCGCCCCTGATCGAGCCGATGCTGGAGGACTTCGCAAAGGCGATCGCCGAGATCACCTTCCAAGCGCCGAAGATCCCGATCGTCTCCAACACGACTGGCGAGCTGCTCACCACAGAGCAGGCAACCGACCCCGCCTACTGGGTCTCCCACGTCAGGCAGCCGGTGCGCTTCGCCGACGCTGTCGCCACGCTCAAAGAGCGGGGAACCACCACCTACCTTGAGCTCGGCCCAGAGGCAGTGCTCACCGCGATGGCAACCAGCTGCCTTGGCGAAGACGACAAGGCCCAGCTGATCCCGACTCTGCGCGAAGGACGGGACGAGCCCCACTCGCTCGCTCTCGCCTTCGCCAGCAGCGTCGCCGCCGGCGCGAAGCCCGACTGGAGCACCCTCTTCGAGGGCACCGGCGCCAGGGCGATCCCCCTGCCGACCTATCCCTTCCAGCGCAAGCGCTACTGGCTCGAGCCGAGTGGCGGTGGCTCTGACCCGAGCGCGATCGGGCTCGTCGATGTGGGACATCCCTTCCTCGCCGCCAGGGTCGAGGATCCCAGAGGCGAGGGGCTCATCTTCAGCGGCCGGATATCGCTGCACTCCCATCCCTGGCTTGCCGACCACGCCGTCGCCGAGACGGTGCTCCTGCCCGGTACGGCATTCGTCGAGATGGCGCTGAAGGCGGGCCAGGAGGTCGGCTGCGAGCTGATCGAGGAGCTCGCCCTGCAGGCGCCGCTGGTCATCCCAGGGTCGGGTGGGGTCGCTCTCCAGGTGAGGGTCGAGGCGCCTGACGAGCGAGGAGGGCGTGAGCTCTCGATCCACTCGCGGCGGGAGGCCGACGAGGAGGAGCAGGCGGAGTGGACCTGCCGTGCCCGCGGGGTTCTCTCCGCCGACGTCGAGGTGGCGCCGCCGTCACTCGGCGCTTGGCCGCCGAAGGGCGCCGAGCCGATCGACGCCGACGCCGTCTATGACGGCCTGGCCGCGGCTGGCTTCGCCTACGGCCTCGCCTTTCAGGGCCTGACCGCCGCGTGGCGACTAGGCGACGAGGTCTACGCGGAGGTGTCGCTTGCCGAGGAACAGAGCTCGGAAGCGGGGCGCTTCGAGCTCCACCCGGCGCTGCTCGATGCGGCCCTTCACGCCGGTCAGGACGTGGCCTCCGTCGGCGACGGGGGGCTGATGCTGCCCCTCCTCTGGCGCGGCGTGCGTCTCCGCTCCCCCGGAGCCTCCTCGCTGCGGGTGAGATCCGCGATGGGGGATGAGGGGCCCTCGAGGTCGCTGGCTGCATTCGACTCCTCCGGCACCCCGCTGCTGACGCTGGACTCGCTGACCAGCCACCCGCTTCCGCTCGGGCAGCTGGGAGTCGAAGAGCGCGCGCCCGAGGATCTCTACGGCTTCGAGTGGGTCAAGCTTCCTCAGCCCGCTGGATTCTCTGAGCAGGCATCGGCCAAGATCCTCAGCTTGCCTGAGCTGGGCGCGGAGCGCCCCTCCGATCCCGTCCAGGCGGCGCACGCGGCCACCAAGGCCGCGTTGCGGCTGGTCAAGGACTGCATCTCGGAGGACGGGTCCCCCGAGGAGTCGTGGGCGCTGCTTACCCACGGGGCGATCGCCACCGCCGCGGAGGAGGATCCGGATCCGGTCGCCGCTGCCGTCTGGGGCCTGATCCGCTCGGCCCGGTCCGAGCACCCCGGTCGGTTCGCGCTGATCGACACCGATGACACGGAGGCATCGCGCCAAGCGCTGCCCAGGGCGATTGCGACATCTGCCGAGGAGTCCGAGCTCGTCCTGCGTGAGGGATGCCTCTTGGCCCCCCAGGTTGTCCGTCCCCCCGCGCGAGAGCCCGTGGACGACGAGCACGTCGCCGCGATCGATCCCGAGCGCACGGTTCTGATCACCGGCGGGACGGGTGGCCTGGGTGCTCTTCTCGCGCGCCATCTGGTCGAAGAGCACGGCGCCCAGCGGCTGCTCCTGACGAGCCGCAGTGGCATGAGCGCGGCCTCGGCTCCCGCCCTTGCCTCCCAGCTGGAAGAGCATGGCGCAGAGGTGCGGATCGAGAGCTGCGACGTCTCCGACCGTGGGCAGCTGCAGACGCTGATCGACTCGATCGACCCCAAGCACCCACTCGGTGCGGTGATGCACGTGGCGGGCGTGGTCGAGGACGGCCTGATCGAGTCGATGAGCCCCGAGCAGCTGGATCGAGTCCTCGCCCCGAAGGTGGACGGCGCCTGGCATCTGCATGAGCTGACCGAGCAGATGGGCCTCGGGGCTTTCGTCATGTTCTCGTCGGCAATGGGGACCTTGGGCGGCCCCGGCCAGGCCAACTATGCGGCGGCCAACGTCTTCCTCGACACCCTCGCCGCCCATCGCCAGGCCAGGGGATTGGCGGCCACCTCGATCGCCTGGGGGCTCTGGGAGCTGGAGACCGCCATGACCGGCGAGCTCAGTGACGTGGACCGGTCGCGAGTGCGGCGCTTTGTCGCGGAGGCGCTCACAGACGAGCATGGCCTCGAGCTCTTCGATGCGGCGCTCAGCCGCGGCGAGCCTCTGGCGCTGGCCGTGCCGCTCGATCGAGCGGCGCTCGGCAAGCTCGCCGCCGCCGGCCTCCTGCCATCGATGCTGCGCGGGCTCGTCCCCCGGCGGGCAGAGCGGCGCTCGGCGTCGATCTCACTCGCCGAGCAGCTCGCCGGGCTGCCCGCGGCTGAGCACGAGGAGACGGTGCTGGAGCTCGTGCGAAGGGAAGCCGCGGCGGTGCTTGGCTACGGCTCCGCGGCCGAGATTCGTCCCGAGCTTTCCTTCAGCGAGCTTGGCTTTGACTCGCTAGCGGCGATGGAGATGCGTAACCGGCTCGCCCAGGTCACCGCGCTGAAGCTGCCAACCACCCTCGTCTTCGACTATCCGAATTCGGCTGTCCTGGCGGCCCATCTGCTTGCCGCGGTGAACCCAAGCGAGGAGGACGCTGCCGTTGACGAGCTCGAGCGGTTGGAGCGGGCTCTTGCCTCGATCCCGCCCGGAGACCAACGCCGCGCGGCCTTCGCCGCTCACCTGCGGGCCCTGGCCGGCGACCTCGAAAGCGGCGGCGATTCAGGCGAGCGAGCTTCCAAGGCAGACCATCTCGAGGAGGCGTCGGACGAGGAGCTGCTCGCGTTCATCGACGCCCAGGTGGGACCCGTCGCACCACGCCAGGACGCGCATACCTAACCATGCCACCACCGGGGATCTGATGTGAGCAACGAGCAACGGCTGCGCGAATACCTGCGGCGAGTAACGGTCGAGCTGGGGGAGGAACGGGAGCGCCTGCACGCCTATCGCTACGAGCCGATCGCGATCGTTGGCATGTCCTGTCGGTATCCCGGTGGGGCGGTCTCCCCCGATCGACTCTGGGACCTTGCGGCAGCCGGGCAGGACGCGATCTCGGAGTTCCCGGCCGACCGCGGCTGGGACCTCGAAAGCCTCTTCGACCCAGACCCGGACGCCCGCGGAACCAGCGATGCCCACGAGGGAGGATTCCTATACGACGTCGCTGACTTCGACGCCTCGTTCTTCGGCATCATGCCGCGCGAAGCCGTGGCGCTCGACCCGCAGCAGCGGCTCCTCCTGGAAGTCTGCTGGGAGACGCTGGAAGCCGCCGGCTTCGATCCCTCCTCCATGCGTGGCACGTCCACCGGCGTCTTCGCCGGGGTCAACTCCTACGACTACGTCTTTGGCTTCTCCTCGGCGGACGAGAAGCTCGACGGGTATCGCGCCTTTGGCGCGGCACCGAGCGTCGTCTCGGGTCGAGTTGCCTACACGCTCGGCCTGGAGGGGCCGGCGATAACGGTCGACACGGCCTGCTCCTCCTCGCTGGTGACGCTGCACCTTGCGGCGCAGTCCCTGCGGGCGGAAGATTGCTCGCTTGCCCTGGCGGGTGGCGTGACGGTGATTTCCAGCCCGGTCAGCTTCATGGAGTTCTCTAGCCAGGGCGGTCTCGCCGCCGACGGGCGGTGCAAGTCCTTCGCCGAGGGGGCCGACGGCACGGCCTGGTCGGAGGGTGCCGGCGTCCTGGCCCTGCAGCGCCTTGCCGACGCCGAACAGGACGGCCGCCGCGTCCTCGCGGTGATCCGCGGCTCGGCGATCAACCAGGACGGCGCCTCCAACGGTCTCGCCGCCCCCAACGGCCCTTCCCAGGAGCGGGTGATCCGCCAGGCCCTCGCCAGCGCTCGCCTCACCCCAAAGGACGTCGACGTCGTCGAGGCCCACGGGACAGGCACCACCCTCGGCGACCCGATCGAGGCCGGCGCCCTGCTCGCCACCTACGGCCAGGACCGCGAGGAGCCGCTGAAGCTGGGCACGATCAAGTCCAACATCGGTCACACCCAGGCGGCTGCCGGAGTGGCGGGGGTGATCAAGACCGTGATGGCGATGCGCGAAGGGGTCATGCCGAAGACGCTGAACGTCGACGAGCCGTCCACGAAGATCGACTGGGAGGCGGGGCGGATCGAGCTGCTGACCGAGCCGGCCGAGTGGAAGGGCGACGCGCGGCCGCGCCGGGCGGGAGTGTCCGCGTTCGGCATGAGCGGCACCAACGCCCACCTGATCTTGGAGGAAGCGCCAGAGCGGCCCGCGGTGGAAGAGGAGGGGAGAGAGCCCCTGCCCGGCCCCGTCCCCCTCGTCCTCTCGGCCAAATCCCCCGAGGCCCTGCGCGAGTCGGCGGCCCGCCTCGCGTCGCACCTCGAGGACAGCCCCGAGCTGAACCTCACCGACCTCTCCTTCTCCCTCGCCACAACCAGGGCGGCGATGGAAGAGCGCGCCGCCGCCGTCGGCGAGAACCACGAGCAGCTGCTGGCGGCTCTGGAGGCCCTCGCCTCAGACCAACCCTCCGCCGACACCCACACCGCCACCGCCCGCTCGGGTCGCCTCGCCTACCTCTTCACCGGCCAGGGCTCCCAGCGAGCCGGGATGGGCAAGGAGCTCTATGAGACCTACCCCGCTTACGCAAGGGCACTGGACGAAGCCTGCACCGAGATCGACAGGCACCTCGACCGCCCCCTGAAGGACCTCCTCTTCGCCGACTCCGGCTCCAAGGAGGCGGCACTGCTCGACCACACCACCTACGCCCAGCCCGCCCTCTTTGCCACCGAGGTTGCCCTCTATCGCCTGCTTGGGTCCTTCGGCCTCAAGCCAGACCTCCTCACCGGCCACTCGGTAGGCGAGATCGTCGCCGCCCACATCTCCCAGGTCCTCTCGCTTCCCGACGCCGCAAAGCTGATCTGCGCCAGGGGCGCCCTGATGGGAGCCCTGCCCGAGGGCGGGGCGATGCTGGCGATCGAGGCAAGCGAGCAAGAGGCAACCGAATCGATCGCAGGCAAGGAGGCACTCGTCTCGATTGCCGCGATCAACGGTCCCTCGGCAGCCGTTGTCTCCGGTGAGGCCAAGGCAATCGAAGCGCTAGATGCCGACTGGCAGGCAAAGGAAAGAAAGACCAAGCGCCTGGTCGTCTCCCACGCCTTCCATTCCCCATTGATCGAGCCGATGCTGGAGGCGTTCTCCGAAGCGATCGCAGGGCTTGACTACAACGAGCCGACGATCCCGATCGTCTCCAACACAACCGGCGAGCTGCTCAGCAAAGAGCAGGCAACCGACCCCGCCTACTGGGTCTCCCACGTCAGGCAGCCGGTCCGCTTCGCCGACGCCGTCGCGACCCTGAAGGACCAGGGGACCACCACCTACCTTGAGCTCGGCCCCGAGGCCGTTCTCACCGCGATGGCAACCAGCTGCCTTGGCGAAGACGACAAGGCCCAGCTGATCCCGACCCTGCGCGAAGGACGGGACGAGCCCCACTCGCTCGCTCTCGCCTTCGCCAGCACCGTCGCCGCCGGCGCGAAGCCCAACTGGAGCGCCCTCTTCGACGGCACCGGCGCCAGGGCGATCCCCCTGCCGACCTATCCCTTCCAGCGCAAGCGCTATTGGCTCGAGCCGAGTGGCGGTGGCTCTGACCCGGGCGCGATCGGCCAGACCTCCGCCGAGCATCCCTTCCTCGCCGCTTGCATCGAGGACGCCCACGGCGAAGGGTTCACCTTCACCGGTCGCGTTTCCCTGCAGGCCCACCCCTGGCTGTCCGACCACGTGATCGCGGGAATGATCCTGCTTCCCGGCACCGCCTTCGTCGACATGGCGCTCAAGGCGGGTGGGGAGGCAGGTTGCGAGCATCTCGAGGAGCTCACCCTGCAGGCGCCGCTCGTGGTCCCCGAGAGCGGTGGCCTCGCCCTCCAGGTAAGGGTGGAGGCGCCGGACGAGCGCGGCGAACGCGAGCTGTCGATCCACGCGCGACCCGAGAGCGAGGACGGGCAGGCAGAGTGGACCCGCCATGCCCAGGGCATCCTCTCCGCGAGGGCCATGGGGGCCGTGGAGCCGCTCTGCCCCTGGCCCCCGGAGGGCGCCGAGCCGATCGACATCGACTCCGCCTACGAACGCCTCGCCGATGCGGGCCTCGACTACGGCCCCGCGCTTCAGGGCCTGACCGCCGTCTGGCAGCGGGGCGAGGAGGTCTACGCCGAGGTCGCGCTTGCCGAGGCGGAGGCCGCCGAAGCGGAGCGCTTCGGGATCCACCCGGCCCTGCTCGACTCAGCGCTTCTGAGTGGGTTCTTCACGGCGACGAGCCCCGAGGGGGCCGAGGGGGGAGGGGGCGCCGTGCTCTCCTTCGCTTGGAACGGCATTCGCTTCGCCTCGACCGGTGCAGCCTCGTTGCGAGCTCGCCTCGTCATGGAGGGGATGTCGCTGAGGCTTGCCTGCTTCGACGACACCGGTGCCCCGCTGCTTGCCGTGGAGGAGGTGGTCGGACGCCCGCTTCGCGCCGGACAGATGGGCGCCGGAGTGTTGCCGACCAAGGGCCTGCAGAGGTTGGAGTGGGTCGAGGCCTTCCTCGCCCCGGGGGCAGGGGAGAGTGGCACAACGGCGATCGGCCTGGACGAGCTGTGTCCGCAGCGATCGCCCGATCTGGCCGAGGCCGCCCATGCGGCCGGCAAGGCGGCCTTGGAGTTGGTCCAGAGTCGGCTTCAAGCCGAGGAGGGGTCTGGAGAGTCACGCGTCTCGCTGCTCACCCGGGGCGCGGTCGCCGCTCTTGCCGGGGAGAGTCCAGACCCAGCGGCAGCCGCCGCCTGGGGGCTGATCCGTTCGGCCCAATCCGAGCATCCCGGCCGCTTCTCCCTGATCGACACCGATGACACCGAGGCATCGCGCCAGGCGCTGCCCAGGGCGATCGCGAGGTGCGCGGAGGAGCCTCAGATCGCCCTCCGCCAGGGCCGGCTCCTGGCACCCCGAATCACCCGCACGGTCCCTCGCGCGCCGCTCGAGGACGAGCCCGTCGAGGCGATCGACCCCGAGCGGACGGTCCTGGTCACGGGGGCCACCGGTGGGCTCGGAGCGTTGTTCGCCGCTCACCTGGTCGAGGAGTTCGGCGCCCGTCACCTGCTCCTGGTCAGTCGCAGCGGGGCCGAGGCAAGCTCGGCTCCCGGCCTTGCGGCCAAGCTCGAGGAGCAGGGTGCCGAGGTGAGAATCGCCGCCTGCGACGTCTCGGATCGTGAGCAGCTGCGCGCGACGATCGCCTCGATCGACCCAGATCACCCCCTCGGCGCCGTCGTTCACGCCGCCGGGACGATCGAGGACGGCGTGCTCGAATCGATGAGCGCCGAACAGCTGGATCGGGTCCTCGCCCCGAAGGTGGATGGGGCTTGGCACCTGCACGAGCTGACCGCGCAGCTGGATCTTTCCGCTTTCGTGTTGTTCTCGTCGATGGCGGGCACGTTCGGCGGTCCCGGTCAGGGCAACTACGCCGCCGCCAATGTCTTCCTCGACTCTCTCGCGGCCCGGCGCCAAGCCGAAGGGCTGGCTGGCACCTCGATCGCCTGGGGCCTGTGGGAAAGGGAAAGCGGCATGGCCCGAAAGCTGGGCGAAGCCGACCTGGTCCGCATGCGACGGTTTGGGGCGGAAGCTCTCTCGGACGAGCAGGGCCTCGAGCTCTTCGACGCGGCCCTTGGCGCCGGCGGGCCACTTGCCCTCGCGATCAACCTCGACCGAGTCGCCCTCGGCAAGGTTGCCGATGCCGGCTTCTTGCCGCCGATCCTGCGCGGTTTCGTCCGCCGGCGCCCGAAGGGGAAGCGGGCAGCGACGATCTCCCTGAGCGAGAGGCTCGCCAAGCTTCCTCCCGAGGAGCACGAGGATGCCGTGCTCGAGCTGGTCCGCGAAGAGATGGCAGCGGTGCTCGGGTACTCCTCGAGCGAGGACGTTCCGCCGGAACGGCCGCTCAACGAGCTCGGCTTCGACTCGCTCGCCGCGGTTGAGATGCGCAACCGCCTCGGGTCCATGACCGGCACGCAGATGTCCGTGACACTCGTCTTCGACTACCCGACAGCAGCGGCCCTCGCCGGCTTTCTGCTTGCCGAGGTCGGTTCCGGGGACGCCGAAGAAGAGGAGGTGGCCCATGTCGGCCGTTGACACGATTGCAGTTGCGAAGTTGGACGTCGAGCCCGGCACCCTGCCCGAGACGATGGCCGCTTGGGTGATCCGCCAGGAGCGGGAGGGAGAGCCCAGGGACGCCTTTCAGCTCGAGCAGGTCGAGGTTCCCGAGCCGGGCCCGTTCGAGGTGATCGTCCGGGTGATGGCAGCGGGCGTCAACTACAACAACGTCTGGGCCGCCCTGGGCAAGCCGGTCTCGGTCTTCGGCTACGGCGACCACCCCGAGTACGGCCACCACATCGGCGGCTCCGATGCCTCCGGGATCGTCTGGAAGGTGGGCGCGGGCGTCACCCGCTGGAAGCCCGGGGAGGAGGTCGTGATACACGGCAACCAGGCCTCCTACGAGGACGTCGAGGTGCACGGGCTCGACCCGCTCGCCGCGCCGAGCCAGAAGGCCTGGGGCTACGAGACCACCTGGGGCTCCTTTGCGCAGTTCACCAAAGTGCAGGCCCAGCAGCTGCTGCCCCGCCCCCAGCACCTTTCCTGGGCCGAGTCCTCTTCGTATGCCGGCTGCTACTTCGCCGCGTACCGGATGCTGGTGACGCTCTGCAAGCTGCAGGCCGGCCACAACGTCCTGGTCTGGGGCGCGGCGGGCGGCCTCGGTGTCTTTGCCGTGCAGCTATGCCAGCTCGCGGGCGCCAACGCGGTTGGCGTCGCCTCCTCCGACGAGAAGGGGGAGATGGTCAAGCAGCTCGGCGCGGTCGACTACATCAACCGCAACGAGTTCGAGGCGATGATGCGGACACCGGAGAACCTCGCCGACCCGGCCAAGGACAAGGAGCGCTTCAAAGCCTCACGCGGCTTCGCCAAGCGGGTCAAGGAGATCCTCGGCGACGCCCCCGACATCGTCTTCGAGCACGTCGGCCAAGTGACCTTCCCGACCTCGGTCTTCGTCTGCAAGCCGTTCGGCAAAGTCGTCACCTGCGGCGCCACCTCGGGCTATCAGCTCGACTTCGACGTTCGCTACCTGTGGATGCGCCAGAAGCAGATCATCGGCTCGCACTTCGCCAATGCCTACGAGTGCATGAAGGCCAACCAGCTGATGGCCGAGGGCAAGGTTCGCCCGGTGCTCTGGAAGACGATGGCTTTTGACGGCGTGCCCAGGGCACACGAGCTGCTGCAGGAAAACAAGCACCTCGGCAAGATCTCGATCCTGGTCGGGGCCGAGTCCGAGGACGAGGGCAAGAACGAGGATGGCCCCGGTGCGATCCGGGTGTAAGGATCAAACCGATGAGAGGAACTCACGAGTGATTTTGCACACCCGCAGTTGGGGGCCGAAGCAGGCAAGCAGCGTCGTATGCGTACACGGGGTCGGGCAGCACGGCGGCATCTTCGAGGAGCTGGCGGAGCGACTCGTAGCCCAGGGGCGCTCCGTGGTCGCCGTCGACCTGCGCGGTCACGGCGACTCCGGGCGCGAGCCCCCGTGGAACACCGATACCCATCTCGAGGACCTGCTCGAGACCCTGGACGCGCAGGGGATCGAGCGTGCGGTCTGGATCGGTCACAGCTTCGGCGGGCGGCTCGCCGCAGTGGCCGCCGCGAGCGAGCCCAAGTTGACCGAGGCCGTCGTCCTGCTGGACCCGGGGTTGGACGTGAGCCCCAAGCACGCCTTGCGCAGCGCTGAAATCGAACGACTGGACTGGAGCTTTGCGACGGTCGACGGCGCCGTCAACGCCCTGCTGTCGAGCGAAACCATGGTCGCGACACCACACGCCGCCGTCAGGGCATACGTGGAGGAGGATCTGAGGAAAGGGTCCGATGGCCGCTATCGGTTTCGGTTCTCGCCCAGTGCGGCGGTGGTCGCCCTGAGCGATGTGACCCTGCCGGCGCCCCCGATTGCCCAGGTGCCGACCCTCCTGCTCCTGGCGACTCTCTCCCTGCCGCATGCGGGGGCGGAGCGATACCGGGACGCACTGGGCGATCTGCTGACCGAGGCCGTCGTTCCAAACGGGCACAACGTGCTCTGGGAGGCTCCGGTTGAGACGATGGGGGCGATTGAGGACTTCTTGGGGAGCCTGCCGGGAACCGCTGACTGAGTCAGCTCAGCGCCGGGGGCCGGCCTCGCATTCGTGCGAGCGCCCGATGCCCGGCGCGCCGTCGCAGTAGTCGCTGCCTTCGCCGCCGTAGAGCTGGTCGCCGCCGGCGCCGCCGAAGAGGCGATCGTCGCCGGCTTCTCCGTGGCAGCCGTCCTGGCCGCCGCCCATCGCGCATTCGTCCCGCCCGGGGCCGCCCCAGCAGCCGTCGCTGCCATCGCTTGTCTTGCAGTAGTCGTTCCCGGGGCCGCCGACGCAGTCGGTATTGACCGGGGCGGCGATGCAGATGTCGTCGCCGCCACCGCCGATGCAGCGGTTGCGGGCGGTCCCCTGGGGGTAGCAGGTGTCGGCCTCGGAGTTGCCGATGAGCTTGTCCGAGCCCGAGCCGAGGTAGGCCGTCAGCGGCACCGGCAGTGGATCGAGCACATCGACCTTGTCGTTGGCCGAGCCCATTTCGACCAGGACCGAGGAGGCGCCGCGCAGGCCGCAGGCCGCGGCGGCGTAGCCGCGGCTGCGGCGACAGCCGGTCGGCCCCTCTTCCGCCAGCTGCCCGTTGACGAGCAGCTGGGAGCCGCTGACCGTGAGCCGCAGGTGCGAGCCCGAGTCGGCCGCGCGGATCACGATCATCCCGCCCCGCGGCGAGGCGGAGCCGTCGAGGCAGAAGAGGAAGAGGGCGACGATGCCGAGCAGGGGGAGCGCGCGGCGCAAGCTTCAGCCGCGCAGCTGGGGGACCGCGTCCTCCCGGCTCGGGAGCGTTGGGATCGTCGAGTCGAGGCCGGTGATGTCGAGCACTCGCTTGACCTGGTCGCCGACCCCGCAGAGGGCGAAGCGACCGTTGCTTTCGAGTCGCTGCCAGGACCTGACGATCAGGGCGATCCCGGTCGAATCGATGAACTCGCAGCGGCTCAGGTCGATCAGCAGGGTCGAGTCCGGCGCGGCCAGGGGCCCCTCCAGCTCGCGCTCGAGCTGGGTCGCAGTGTTCATGTCCAACTCGCCCTCGACGAGGATCACGAACACGCCCTGCTCCTGCTCGCTTCGAACTTTGAACGGCGTGGGGGTCAAATCCACTGCGATGGTACCGAAGGCCGCCGGTTCCAGACGCCCCTTATTCGCCCAGCAGCTCGTCGAAGCGAAGCGCCGCGCGGGTGGGCAGTACGAAGGACTCGCTGCGGTGCAGGAGACCGCTGCCGGCCAGGTCGCGCACGGAACGCTCGACGGTGTCTCGCTCAGCGAAGGCGTCGTCGCCGGGCCCGAGCTCCCGCACGAGCTCGTCGATCGTGATCGCCGAGGGATGGAGGGCAAGGACGTGCTGCAGCACGGCGGACTCGTTCGCCCTGTCCTCCTCGCTGGTCTTGCGGATGTCGTTCCCGTTCTCCACGGCCTGCCTACATAAGAGGGCCGTCAGCCTCTTTCTTCCCCCCGCGAGCGATCTTTCTTGCCGCGGCGCTCGGCCGCGGCAAGTGCCGATCGCGCCCACTCCGCTTTGATCGCCGGTCGGTAGAAGTGCTGGGTCGAGCCCCGAATCTGCTTCGTGCGGACCAGCTTGATCGCCTTGCACTCGGCCAGGACCCTGACGTGGTAGCTGAGCGCGCTGAGCGGCTCGGAGAGGCAGGCGGCGAGTTCCCGGGGGCTGATCTCGCTGCCTTCGGCGATCATCCTGCGCAGGATTCGCCGCCGCAGCGGGTGGGCGAGGGCGGTGAACAGGTCGTTCGACTTCTGGCGGTCTCCGGCTGCCATCTGGCGAGCAATATAGAGCAAACGAAATCTATTGTCTGTAGACGCCTTGTCTTCAGGCACAAGATTTTGCAGGTTGCCGTGGCCAGACGTCAGGCGCGGCGTGGTTCAGGCGTCCTCGCGGACGCCGCCCATCTCGGTGAAGACGGCGGTCGGTCCGCCGTCTTCGCGCTGCTCGTCGGCGATCACGTGCGAGACGGCGTTGATCAGCGCCAGATGGGTAAAGGCCTGGGGGAAGTTGCCGAGGTGGCGGCCACTCATGGCCTCCAGCTCCTCGGCGTAGAGGTCGAGCCAGCCAGCCGCCTCCAGCAGCCGCTCGCAGAGGGCACGCGCCGGCGCCGGCGCGCCGATCTCCGAGAGCGCCGAGACCAGCCAGAAGGAGCAGATCAGGAAGGTGCCCTCCTCGCCGCTGAGCCCGTCGTCGGTCTCCTCGACCTTGTAGCGCAGGACTAGGCCGTGCTCGGTCAGCTCACCCGCGATCGCCTCGACCGTGGCGCGCACGCGCGGGTCGTCGGGAGGGAGGAAGCGCAGCAGCGGGATCAGCAGGGTGGAGGCGTCGAGCGCGTCGGTCTCGTAGTGCTGGCGGAAGACGCCGCCGCGCACGCCGCGCTCGAGGATCTCCGCCTTCATCTCCTCCGCCGTCTTTTCCCACTCCTCGGCGACCTCGTCGAAGCCGATGCTGTTGGCGAGGCGGGCGCCACGGTCGACCGCGACCCAGATCATCAGCTTCGAGGAGACGTAGTGGCGGGGCTCGCCGCGCGACTCCCAGATCCCCTGGTCGGGATTGGGCCAGGCGGCGATCGCCGCTTCCACCTGGTGGCGGATCAGCTGGCGGTCGGCCGGCGTGCCGGTCCCGCGCAGTGCCTTTTCGTGCAGGTAGATCGAGTCCAGGAGGGCGCCCCAGACGTCGTTCTGGCGCTGGTCGAAGGCGCCGTTGCCGATTCGCACCGGACTGGCGCCGCCGTAGCCGCTGAGGTGGTCGAGCGTGCTCTCGGTCAGATTCCGCTCGCCGCCGATCCCGTACATGATCTGCAGGTCGGGATTGTCCTTGCAGACGTCGATGATGAAGCGCATGAAATCGCGCGCCTCCTGGTCGAAGCCGAGCGTGTGCAGGGCCCAGAGGCTGAAGGTCGAGTCGCGGATCCAGCTGTAGCGGTAGTCCCAGTTGCGTTCGCCCCCGGGCGTCTCCGGCAGCGAGGTGGTCGGCGCGGCGAGGATTGCGCCGCTCGGCGCATAGGTCAGCCCCTTCAGCACCAGCGCCGAGCGCTGCAGGTGTATCCGCCAGGGGTGATCGGGGAACTTGCCGTCGCGCAGCCACTCGCGCCAGAACTCTTCGGTCGAGTCGAGCCGCTCCAGCGCCTCGGGCGCGCTGCGCGGCCCGCCCAGGTCGCTGTCCCCCCAGGTGATCGCGCAGAAACCGGTCTCGTCCTCGCGCAGCTTCATCCGGCCCCGGGCGACGCCGCCGTCGAGGGTCAGCTCCATGTCGCTGGTCAGGCGCAGCTCGGTGCCGTCGCTGCCGCGCGACACCGCCTCACCCAGCTCGCCGCCACTCCAGCTTGCCGCCTCGGCGCCGTAGGCGAAGCGGGGGGCGCACTCCATCTCCATCTCGACCTCGCCGTCGACGCAGGTCATCAGCCGCAGCAGGGAGCGGTCGGACTCGTGGCCGGTTGCGGGCCGCCCGTCTTTGCTGCCGCTCTCCGGCGCCCACTCGGCGATCGAGAGCAGGTCGTGGACGACGACCCAGCCGGTCTCGGTGACCCAGGTCGTCTCGATCACCAGCGTGCCCGGCTCGTAGCGGCGGCTGATCGGCACGACAACGCCGCGCGGGGCGACCTTGAAGTGGCCGGCGTCGCGGTCGAGCAGCGCCGCGAAGGCGCTTGGCGAGTCGAAGCGCGGTAGGCAGAGCCACTCGATCGCGCCGTCGTAGGAGACCAACGCGCTGGTGTGGCAGTCGGAGAGGAACCCGTAGCTGCCGATCGGCGGAAAGCGGTGATTGGTCTCGCCCAAAGCGAGGCCAAGCTAGCAGCGAACGCGGGCGGCGGCGACGCAAACGGCGACGCTACGCTGGATTCGTGAGCCTGACGTTCGCCCACGTCGCCGGCGCCTTCGTGCCGCTCGAGGTCATCCCGGTGACGATCGCGGGGATCCTCTACTGGCACCGCGTGATGGTGCTCTCCTGGGCCGGCCGCTCGGTGCCGCTCTGGCGCCAGGTCTGTTTCGGCAGCGGCCTGGCCCTGATCGCGATCGCCCTCTTCAGCCCGATCGGCCACATCGCCGAGGAGCTCGTCATCGCCCACATGGGCGAGCACCTGCTAATTGGCGACATCGCCTCGTTGCTGCTCGTCCTCGGCCTGACCAAATCGCTGCTGCAGCCGATCCTCGCGATCCGCGTCTTCAACCGGCTCGAGATCCTCGCCCATCCGGCCGTCGCCCTGCCGCTCTGGATACTCAACTTCTACCTCTGGCACGTGCCGGCGCTCTACGAGGCCGCCTACGGCGCCGCGCCCCTGCACGCGCTTGAGCACGCGACCTTCCTCTTCTTCGGCTGCCTGGTCTGGATGCCTGTCTTCGGCCCGCTGCCCAAGCCGGACTGGTTCAGCGCCGGCTGGAAGGTCGGCTACGTGATCGCCGTGCGTTTTTCCGGGGCGATCCTCGGCAACGTGCTGATGTGGTCGGGCACGGTGCTCTACCCGATCTACGCGCCGGGCGAGCGCTACTGGGGTATCTCGGCGCTGGCCGACCAGAGCACCGCCGGGGTGCTGATGATGATCGAGGGCACCTTCCTCGCCCTCGGCATGCTGGCCTGGGTCTTCTTCGAGGTGGCCCGCGAAGGGACCGA
>Ga0190274_10001077_pt1 | contig 15960 bp, 8 predicted proteins | sample Popmic531T_FD_133002 | JGI IMG/M metagenome (GOLD analysis project Ga0190274, IMG submission 133002) | Populus adjacent soil microbial communities from riparian zone of Yellowstone River, Montana, USA - 531 T | ecosystem: Environmental > Terrestrial > Soil > Riparian zone | place: USA: Montana...
GGTTCGCCGCTCGACAGTGCCGTGTAGAAGCCGCTGGCGAGTTCGATTGCCGCTTCGTCGCTGATCGGAAATTGCATGGCGAGCACCGCCGGAACGCCCGCAGTCACGAGGCTCCTGGCGACACTCATGCTGCCGCTGGCGCTGTTGCAACAGTTGAGGATGACCAGGCGCAGCGAGGACTGCAGGCTCAGCAGCCGGCGCAGGTCGCTTCCCGGTACTCTCTGCACGCTGCCGGATTCCGACGTCAGGACGACACAGCCTTCGGCTTCACCTTCGCCCTCGATTTCATCGCCCACGTCACCGTGGCCGATGAAATGGAATACGTGCCATGGTCCCTGGTTGAGCGCCTCGAACAGGTCGTTGTGTGTCTCACCGCGCACCCATTTGAAATCGACTTCACCGCGCTCGTGCAGCCTGGCGATTGCCTTCTCGATGCGGCTGCGCTCAGCCGTGATATCGAGGCTCGGGTAATGCTCGGTGCGCGGGTTCGCGACCATCGCCAGGATGCGCAAGGGACCTTCAACGGCCAGGCTCGTGCTCGGCCTGTCCATGCGCATGTAGCGCACCAGGGATGTCTGGGCGTGCAGACCGAGGTAGTCCTTCACCTCGAAGTTGTCGTACAGGAACTCGAAGGGCATGCGCGAGAGGGCGTCGGTATCGATGCGCAGCTTGAAGCGCAGTCGCGCGTTGTCCTGGAGACTCGCGCGGCTCTTGATGTACAGGCTGCGAATTTCCGGTGGCTCGTGCACCAGCGCGTCGAAGATTCCCTTGCCCACGTCGCGCAGGTCGGTATCGAACCTTCTCATCACACCGGCGCGCATTCCCTTGGCGCTTCGCAGCACGGCGAGCTCCACCTTTTCCGCGGCGTACACCGGATCGAACGGCAGCTTGATCCTGGTTCGCGCGCATTCCCCGGATGGGGATTTCACGACCTCAGCGAAGTAGGCGCCAGCGTCCGAAGACACGGCGATCTCGAAGTCTTTGTACTCCGTGAAGACGCTCAAGGTGAAACGTTCCTCTGCTGGCCGCTATTTCGCGCTGACGCTCCGTCAAGTCAATCAGGGGGTCCGCCGGCATTGCGTCAAGTGTGACGTTTGACCGTTTCATGTCACCAGAAGTCTCTAACTAATTGGGCGGCGGGGTTTTTGCGGTGCGCAATCGCGATACGACCCGCCAGGAAGCGCGCCTTCGGCGTGCGCGATGACCCCAGGTCAAGAGACTTTTGAATTCGTCAGGCGCGACCTGACTGCCGGAAATCGATCTGGAAAGTTTCGCTGGCTCGCGACAGGTTGGGATGGTGGCACGGATCTCTGAAGCCGACGGTCCGCCAGCGCATCTGCAAGGTCCGAAGCTCGCTGCGATAGCGTGACTGTTCCGAAGCTCTCGAGTCTCGACGGCGGGATTTCGACTCGTGATGGATAAGCACCGCGTGGGGCGTATAGAGGTTTCGCCAACCTGCAGCACCGAGTTTCAGGCACAGGTCGGCATCGTTGAACGCGATTGCGAGGTGTGTTTCGTCGAGCCCGCCGACTTCCAGGAACTTTCTCTTTTCAACCAGGAGGCAGGCCGCGGTCACGGCACTCACGTACTGGGGCAAGTGCGCATGGTTGAAATAGCCTGGCTTGTCGTTGGGTAGATAGCGGTGGGCATGACCTGCCGCATCTCCGAGTCCGACGATCACGCCCGCGTGCTGAATGCTGCCATCCGCGTACAAGAGCTTGGCGCCAACGGCGCCCACGTGCGGCCTCACGGCCTGTCGCATCATTTCGCAGAGCCAGTCGTCGTGAAGGATTTCAGTATCGTTATTGAGCAGGCAGACATAACTGCCGCGCGCTTCCCGCACGGCGAAATTATTTATTGCCGAATAGTTATAGGCTGCCGGATAACGAAGTACGCGCACGCGGCTGTCGCGCTGGATTTCCTCGAAGAAGCGATGCGTCGCTGTCTTGACGCTGGCATTGTCCACCACCAGCACTTCGATGTTCGGATAGCGGGTTGCCCCGAGCACACCGCGGAGGCACGCGCGCAAGAGGCGCAGCTTGTCCCGCGTCGGAACGATCACGCTCACCAACGGCTGATCCTGCGGCTGCGGCCAGCAGACGCGCACCGAGTCGAACTCTCCGGTGGCTGCCGTGGCCGGCGATCCCATCCGCCGCAGATGGGTTGCGACGAGCTGTTGTCGCACGCCCTGCAATCCACTGGATTCAGTTGTGTCGCGATGGCAGACGATGTGCGGCACGTGAACGATGCGTGGTTGAGGCGCTGATTCGAGATGCTGCAGGAGCAGCGCGTATGCGGCGACTCCTGCGAACTCGTCCGCGACAGGCAGGGACGTGCGGGCCGCATCGGTCCGAATCAGGCAGGACGTAGAGATGTAGTCCTGAGCGAGAAACATCTCTTCGTTCCATTCCGGTTTGAAGTAGGGCCGGGCGCGCTGGCCGCGTGAATTGATTTCGTCCTCGTCGCCGTAGAGCACCGTTGCCATCGCGCTGACATTCAGTGCCTCGACGAACCGACGGAGCGCGGCGTTCGAGAGCGCGTCGCCGGCACGCAACGGCAGGATGTATTCGCCATCGGCGGCGCTGACAGCGGCCGCGAGCGCCGAGGCTGCATTGGCCGCGGGCGGCAGATGGCGAACGCGCGGTTCCGTCGCCGGAACTGGCGATGCCGCGGCTGGGTCGGGAACGATGACCAGCTCCCAATCCGCATAGGTTTGTTGGGTCACGGACTGAATGCTCCGCACGTGCCCGGCGACAGCGACCGCTGGATCCAGATAGAGGACGACACTGATGCGTGGGTGGCGCATGCCTTCGTCCGGATTGGCGGCCGCCTGGAGGCGGGCCTGCTCGACACGTTCGACATCCCGGATCCAGATCGCATAGAACGCAGGACTTTGCTGCTGCATGTATCGCAGGCGATTCCAGGCCCGTACCCGGCGCCGCGTTATGTACCAGTAGAGCGCAATGAAACCACGCAGCGGATCTCGCGGCAGCACTCGGGTGAGAGCGAAAAGAAACTCCATTCCACTACGTTATCGGCAATTACAACCTGGCGCCGAGAACATCGGCCCAAAATCGACGTTGTGATGTCGGATCATTCAGTGGACCTAGCACTCGTCGCGCCGCCTGAACGAGGGGACGCAGACTTTGCGGCTCCTCCAGGTAGGGTGACAGGGCCGCGATCCAGTCTGCTGCATCAGGTCCCGCGAGGATTGCGCATCCCTGCAATTCGCTGGCGGTGGGCCATGAGCGCGAGTAGACACCCACGGCACCCACGATCGCGTGTTCCAGTAGTTTGTTCCGCGATCTTGCCTGGTTGAATGGTGTGTCGGGCAGCGGATAAAGGCCGAGATGTATACGGCGTTTCGCGAGGGATCGCCGGTAGCGTCTCCACGATTGCGGCCTCTCCCGATGCACCCGCGGATGCGCATCCAGCGCACCGAACCGGGGATCACGCCCCACATAAGTGAAATGAAGTGGTGCAAAGCGTTCCAGCAGCGCCTCTACCACCGGCTGCAGGAAGTCGAGACCTGCCTGATGACTGGCCGTGCCCAGGTGCATGGCATGCACTGCCTCGCCGCGAGCCAGCGCATCGAAATGCCGATCATCAGCGGACTCCAGATGCCAGACGGGATGCACGATGCGGACATCACGATGTGAGGAGAATCTTCGAAGCAATGCGTCCGAGGTGACTACCAGCGTGTCGGCTCGCGCCACGAATTTCGCGTGATAGTCCGTGTGAAAACGCATCAAACGGCTTCGATAGCCTTCCGGCAGGCTGGCGTCCTCACGGGCCGCCTGAATGTCGTCATCGATCAAATAGACGAGCCGCGTGGGAGGGGTGGTCAATAACCGGTCCATGAGGGCCGGTCGATCCTGGCGAATGAGAAGGACGGTCTCGCCGGCCCCAAAACAATTGTCTCCCACCTTGCGGACCGGCCCCCGCCGGAAAAGGCGCGACACCAGGTCTGCGCAGCTGTTCAGGAAATAGAGATGTGTAGTGGGAAGCGACGTCATGTTTCAAGAATTGTGATGCAGATAACACCTTACTCGAGTCGAGACTTTTGCTGACTCGTGTGTGAGTCATGCGTCATTGCGCCGAGGACCTATTTCATGTGCCGCATGTGAGCAAGTAAGCAGAATGTCCGTGCTCTCTTAGGCAAAATGCTCACTGTTTTCAATAGAAAAGAACTCTGGGAGCAGCAAAGGATCATGACAGCAAGTGCCCGAAGGGCCTTGCGTTCGCGATTTTCGATTTCGTCGCGCACGGACAGACCCCGTGTGGTGCTCCTCCAGGGACCGGTAGGGCCTTTCTTTCGACGTCTGCATCGTTTTCTCGAACGAAGTGGCTTTGATGTGCTGCGCATCTGTTTTGATGCCGGCGATGGTTTTTTTGCGCGTGGCACTAAGTCTCACGTGTACAGCGGTGGGCGTCAGGAATGGGAGGCGTGGTTCGCCGATTTCCTGGCCGATGCCGAGGCTGATCACGTCGTCTACTTCGGCGCCGGACGTGAGATCCATCGTGTAGCCCGCACTGTCGCCGAAGCGTGCGGAATCAACGTGATCGCGCTCGAGGAAGGCTACATCCGTCCCGGCTTCGTCACCATCGAGCGAGGCGCCAACAACGCCGCTTCGCCCATTGCCGGGCTCATGCCGCCGGATGCCTTCGAATCCATTGCGATGGATTCGCCGCGGACCGACTTCAAAGGTTTTGGTCCGATGTGTGTTCACGGCGGCATCTACTACACGATACGCATGCTTTTCAGCCGCTGGGCACAGAGAGAGCTCTTTCACCGTCGCTTCAACATCCTTCGCGAGGCGTTCGCCTGGGTGCGCAACTACTGGCGGCGGACCATGCATCTGCGGCGGAATTTCTCGACCATCGAAAACCTGCTCGAACATCACCACGGGCAGTACTTCATCGTGCCGCTGCAGGTCGCCGCCGACAACCAGATGGCACAAGCTGCGCGCGGCTGGAACGGCACCAGGCTCATTGACGCCGTGCTGACTTCGTTCGCGCGGCGCGGGCCGGGCACGTCACGCCTGGTGTTCAAGATTCACCCGATGGAACGCGGGCATTCGACCGACGAGCAGAGGATCCGGATCGCCGCGCAGCGCCTTGGCATTTCCCATCGCGTCGACGTCATCGACACGGGCTCGCAAGGTCTCTTGACCCGCCACTCCGCGGGCATGATCACGATCAACTCCACTTCCGGGCTTTCCGCGATTGCGCACGGTGTTCCACTGCTCGTGGTCGGCGATGCGTTGTATGCGAACGATCAACTCGCCGTTTGTGCGAGAGGTGAGCCGGACTTCGACGCGTTCTGGCAGGGCACGGCGGTAGCTGACAACCTGGAGCGGCGGCGCTATCTCGCGTGGATCAAGGCAAGTTGTCTCAAGCCCGGCGACTTCTACGCAAAAGGCGGCATGGAGTTCGCCTGCAAGGGAGTCCTGGAGACACTTCAATCCGCGCGACCGGCGGCCACCCGGCTGCACGAAGAGAATGCCGGACGGGAGAGATCCGTGTCACGGGCAGCGGGTTCATCGCGGCGACCAGGCCTCCTGAGCATTGCGCTGCTGTTGCTGCTGGCTGGCTGCTCGCACCTGCCGCGCAGTGGTCCGACCGGCATGGCGGTCAGCGCATGGAACGGCGGAGAGGAGTCTGTTGAGAAAGGATATGCAGTCGTTCCGCTCGATGTTTCGAGCGTGCGGACGATCGGCGCCTACAAGCCGGAGTATTTCCCGACGGAATTCCGCGACGTGCCGGCCAATGGCCGCAGCACCCACATCGGAATCGGTGACCAGTTGAAGGTCAGCATATGGGAGGCCTCTGGCGACGGATTGTTCTCAACGGTCGACAAGAAGCAAACCGATATCCAACTCGTCGTGGATGCGACGGGACAGATTTTCATTCCCTACGTCGGGCGCGTGCGTGCGGAAGGCGAGACTGTCGAGTCCCTGAGAATGGTCATCCAGGATGGTCTCAAGGGCAAAGCGATTCAGCCGCAAGTGCAGATCACCGTTACCGGCGAGATCAGCAACAGCGTAGTCGTGGTCGGCGACATCAGTCGTCCGGGCCTTTACCCTCTTTCCGCGCGCGGCGCGAAGTTGCTGGAGATGATCGCGGTCGCAGGTGGTGCGCGCGAAACGACCTACGATACGGTGGCCACGCTCAAGCGCGCGGCGCGCGGCGGAACGGTCAGGCTCGAAGACCTGATCGATCATCCCGAGAACGACATCTGGCTCGCTCCCGGCGACACGGTTCTGCTTTCGCACAAACCGCGAACCTATGCGGCATTCGGCGCAGTGCAGAGCACACAGCTCGTACCGTTCAAGACCCGTTCGGTGACACTCGCCGATGCGCTGGCACAGGTCGGTGGCCTGCGCGACATGACTGCCGACGCGGGCGGCGTTTTCCTGTTCCGCTACGAAGTGGGCGAACTCGCGCAGAAGCTGCGGCCGAACTTGCCGGCCACGCTGGCCGGCAACAACGTGCCCATCATCTACCGGCTCGATATGACCCAGCCCGCGTCTTTCTTCCTCGCGCGCTCTTTCCAGATGAAGGACCAGGACATCGTCTACGTCGCCAATCATCCGGTCGCGGAGTTCGGCAAGTTTCTGCAGATCATCTCGCCGCTCCTGACCAGTTATCAGCAGACGCAGTATCTGACGCAATGAAGACCCGATGAAGACTATAGCCGTCAGCTCGCGGGGAATGTTGCGAATGCCGAATCTGCAGACTTTCCTGCGCGCCAAGGTTTTCCACGCCCGGAGATCTGCGGGCGCGTGCGACATGATCGCCGGCTGGGGAGGCAAGCCTTCTGGCCTGCGCGCAAGGGAAGCCGCGAAGAACGCCGGCATACCCTGCCTGCTGGTTGAAGACGGCTTCCTGCGCTCCGTCGAACGCGACGATGCGCCGATGTCCATCGTCGCCGACGATCTCGGTATCTATCATGACGCCACGCGGGCGTCGCGCCTGGAAGCCCTGATCGCCGCGCCGCTGACAACCACCGAGCTATTGCGGGCACGCGCGCTCATCGATGCCTGGAAAGCGGCGCGCGTCTCGAAATACAACCATGCCCGCGACTACGACGGCGCTTTGCCGCGATCGTATGTCCTGGTGGTGGATCAAACCCAGGGTGATGCCTCCATCCGCGGCGGCATGGCGGACGCGAAAAGCTTTGCGCGCATGCTGGCTGCCGCACTGGCGGAAAATCCCGGCTGCACGGTCGTGGTGAAGTGTCATCCCGATGTTTTCACGCGCCGGAAGTCGGGGCATTTTGATCCGCGCGCGCTCGCAGGCAGTCCACGCATTCTCGTGATCGCATCGGACTGTCACGCGGCGCGACTCATCGAGCAGGCAAATGCCGTCTATGTAGTGACGTCACAGATGGGATTCGAGGCGCTCCTCTACGGAAAGCGCACGCGCACCTTCGGTATGCCGTTCTATGCGGGCTGGGGCCTCACGCAGGACGAACTACCCGAACAGACGCGGCGCGATGCCGTGTCGCTGGAACAGCTCGTGCATGCCGCGCTCATCCGGTATCCCCGCTATATCGATCCCGAAACCAGCGAGCCCTGCGAGGTCGAGCGAGTCCTGGCTTATCTCGGGTTCCAGCGGCAGATGCGGGCGCGCTTCCCCGCGCAGATTCATGCGCGCGGGTTCTCGTTGATGAAGCGTGCCGTCCTGCAGCGATTTCTCGCGGGATCGAAAGTGCACTTTTCGCGCGACCCACTGCGCACCGCTGCCGTGGCGCTTTGGGGCCGCGCGCCGTCAAATCAGGATACGGAAGGCCGCGTCATCCGCATCGAGGATGGTTTCCTGCGATCGGTCGGACTCGGTGCAGATCTCGTTCAGCCTGTGTCGTGGGTGCTGGACGAAGAGGGCATCTATTTCGATGCATTCAGACCTTCCGCGCTCGAGCGAATCCTGCAGGGGACGAGTTTCGACACGGCGCTGGTCGCGCGCGCGCAGCGCCTGCGCGAGCGGATCGTGGGCGCGAATCTCACCAAGTACAACTCCGCGACCACGCGATGGTCCAGGTCCACTGTCGCAAAGCCCGTGATCCTGGTGCCGGGCCAGGTGGAACAGGATGCAGCCATCCGGTTCGCCACGCCTGGTGTCCATACCAATATTGGTTTGTTGCAGGCGGTGCGCGCGCAGCGCCCGGATGCGCATGTCGTCTACAAGCCGCATCCCGATGTGGTGGCCGGCCTTCGGCGCAGCGGCCGGAACGAGAACGACGCGAAGTCCTGGTGCGACGAAATCGTCAACGACGCCTGCTTCGCCTCGATGCTCACGGAAGTGGACGAGGTTCACACGCTGACTTCGCTGAGTGGCTTCGAAGCGCTGCTGCGGGGAAAGCGCGTCACCTGTTACGGACAACCCTTCTATGCAGGATGGGGTCTAACTAGCGACCTCCATCCGGTCGCAAGGCGCACCCGCAAATTGCAGCTCGACGAGCTCGTTGCCGGGGCGTTGATCCTCTATCCGACGTATGTGAGCCGCGTGACCGGCCGCTTCACGACGCCCGAGAGGGCGGTGGAGGAACTGGTCGCGTGGCGTGCCGCGCGTACCGAACTTCCTGTCTGGCGGCGGGCGCTGCGCCCGCTCTGGCTGCTGGGAGACAGATTGAACACGGTGGGATTACGGCGATGAAGAGTCTGGTGGGAGAGACCATGGCGACTGAAGAAGAACACGTGCGTTTTGCGGCCGAACGAGCCCTGGAGCCGTCGCAGATCGGGCGCGCCCGGCGCAAATCGCTTCGCGAGGTGCATTCGGAGCAGCAGGGCAAGGTGTGCGACAAGTGGCTGCGGTATCTCGATGTCTACGAAGCGGTGTTCGCGAGATTTCGCGATCAACCCGTTCGCATCCTGGAAATCGGCGTGCAGAACGGCGGGTCGCTCGAGGTGTGGGCGAAATACTTCCCGAGAGCGACCGCCATTGTCGGCTGCGACGTCAATCCGGAATGCGCAAAGCTGCGTTACAACGACGAGCGAATCAAACTCGTGATCGGCGATGCAGGCAGCGCCAGCGCGGAGCGTGAAATCGTCGCTCACGCTCCCGAATTCGACATCATCATCGACGATGGATCACACAAGTCGTCCGACATCATCAAGTGCTTTGCCCGCTATTTCGGGCATCTCACCAATACCGGGCTCTACATCGTTGAAGACCTTCACTGCAGCTACCGCCAGGGGTTTCAAGGCGGACTGTACGATCCCCATTCCTCGATGTCGTTCTTCAAGCGCCTCGTCGACATCAATAATAGTGAGCACTGGGGCGTTGCCAGGCAGCGGGCGGAGACACTAGAGGCATTCTCGGAGAAATACTCCGTGCGATTCGACGAGTCCCAGCTGGCTTCAGTCAGCTCGTTGGAGTTCTCGAACTCGCTCTGCGTCATCACCAAAAACATTCCTGGGCGAAACACCCTGGGACCGCGGAAAGTGGCGGGTCATGATGCCTCCATTCTGGCGAAGCTCATCGCGCTCGACGGCACGCTCATCGACGAAAGCGATGAGACGGCTAATCCGTGGATCCGGGAATCGACTCTCGAAAGAGAGAGCGAGGCAGCCCGCGAGCAGTTGACGCAAATCGCGAAGCTTCAGGGTGAGCAAAAGTCCCTCATTGACGTCGCAAATGCTGGTGAGAAAGCGATCGCGGAACTGCGGACCGGGCTCGAGGAGGCGGAGAAGCGCGCTGAAGGCCAGAGAATGAAGGTGCAGGAGCTTGAAAGCGTCATCGAGTCCACGCGGCAGAAACTGGTTACACAGGAAGCAGCCACTGTCACAGTTTCGGCAGAGCGAGCTGCGCTGACGAATGGCTTGAGCATTGCGCGAGAAGCACTCGCAGCCGCCCAACATTTTTCGGAAGAGCTGAGCACAAAGCTCGTGGAGTCAGAGGATTGGATATTCCGCCTCTCCGCCGAGCGCGTGGCATACGAGCGGCGCCTTGCAGAGCATGCGGACAGAGAAAAGTTGCTGGCGGCGAGCAACGCCGCGATGCAATTTCGTCTCAACGAGCACGAACGAGTGCTCGAGACTTCACGCTTGCGGCTGACGGCAGAGGAGTTGGCCCTCGAACAAGCAAACATGGCAAGGAAGTCGGTTGAATGGCGACTCTCAGAGCGCTTCGACGAAATTGCCACCCTGACTCAGCGCCTGCACGAAAAGGAAAATGAAGTTGCCGCGGCGCGCGCAGAGGCCGGCGCGATCGTTGCCATGCGTAAGCAGTTGGCGGAGAAGGATGCCGCGATCGTGCAGGCGAGGAACGCCAGCCAAAAGGCGGAGGCGCAGCTTGCAAGGCGGTTCGACGAGATCGCAGCGCTTACTCTGGCGTTACGCGAGAGAGACAGTGCGCTGCGTGAGAGTGAGAGTGCCTTGCGAGACAAAGAGGGTGCTTTGCGCGAGAAGGATGACGCATTGCGCGACAAAGATGGTGTGTTGCGCGAGAAGACAGGTGAAATTGCTGCCGCGCGCGAGAAGGTGGCGCGACTCGAGCCACAACTGATGGCGGCGACTCGGGCAGCGCAGGATGAGAAAAAGGAATCTGCATCGCAGCTCTCAGAGCGATTTGCGGAAATCACGAGGCTGACGCGTATCGTCAACGACGTAGAGGCGTCAGCGAAAAAGGCCGAGTCTCAACGTGACTGGCTTCGTGAGATCGCGTCGATTCTCCACGGCGGCTCCAGTTCCCTCAAAGGCAAGTTATTCGCGTGTCTGCCCGCTGCATGGCGCCGCGCGCAGCAGATGGAACAACTGAAACGATCCAGGCTTTTCGACGCGGAAGCTTACTTCGCGGGGAACCCGGATGTCGCGAAGTCGGCTCAGGATCCGCTACGTCACTATCTGCGGCACGGTCTTCTGGAAGATCGCTCACTCAACATCAGCTCCAAGGAAGAAGCGAAATGACTGGTGTGAGTGCGGGAGACGTCGCGCTCATCAAGGCGTCTGGCATGTTCGATGAGACCTGGTATCTGGATCAGTATCCGGACGTCAGGAAGCTCGGTATGGACCCGGTAGAACACTACCTGTGGATCGGGCCTCTCCTCAGGCGCAATCCGTCTCCGAAATTTGATAGCACGGCGTATCTCCAGGTGAACGATGACGTGGCGGCGACAGGTGTCAATCCGCTGTTGCACTACGCCAGGTGGGGCAGGACGGAAGGCCGCCCGGTCACGCTTGTTGTAGATGTGGCCATGCCGACCGCCCCGTCAATTCGAAAGGGCGCGGTCGCCCCTGTCATTGCGTACGAGAGCCACAACCTCAAGCACCAGGGCGCGCCAAATAGTTTGTTCGAAATTGCGTCAGGCATGAAGCAGCGCGGGAATTTTCATCCAATTCTGTTCGCGAACTCCACGGGGCCACTCGTCGAGCAGTATCAAGCCCGGAACATCGATGCGGTGATGCACGGTGTGTCGCCGAACAGACTGAAGGATTCCGCGACCCGGGAGAAGTACATCCAGGCGCTGGGAGACTTCTATCTGCGGCATCGCGTGTCGTTGGTTCACGTCAATACGTTGCAGAACTTCCACAGCGTGCTGGCTGCAGATCGCGTGGGTATTCCGGCGATCTGGAATATTCGTGAGAGTGAAGATCCGGAAACTTACTACGACTATCTCGCGCCCGATCTTCGTGAGCAGGCGTATTCGTGTTTCGGGAAAGCCAGCGCTGTCGTGTTTGTTGCCGAGGCGACTCGGAAGTTGTGGCAGCCAAGACTGACTGGACTTGTCGACAACCTGTCGATCCTGAATGGGATCGACACCGATCGAATAATGAAATTCGTTTATGGCGCAAATCGACCCAGCCTGCGCGCGGCTCTAGGTGTTGGAGAATCCGACGTGCTGCTTCTGAATGTGGGCACCGTTTCCGAACGAAAAGGCCAGCAAGACCTGGTAGCCGGCTTGAAGCTGCTCGATAACGAGACACGTCGGCGCATCGTCCTCGCCGTTGTTGGCTTCAATTCCACACATTATTCAAAGAGCACGATGGCGGATCTGGATGCTCTTCGAAAGGAAGGTGTGCGCATGCACCTCCTGGATGAATCACCTGGCGAGGAGGACAGGCGCAAGGTGGCTGAGCTCTATCTAGCGGCGGATGCATTTGTCTTGACGTCACGCGTGGAAAGTTATCCTCGCGTGACTCTGGAAGCCATGGAGTTTGGGCTCCCGATCATCTCGACTCCCTGCTTTGGAGTCTGTGAACAGCTGGTCGCGAACGAAAGCGTGCTGTTCTATGCCGAAGGCGATGCGCGGCAGTTGTCATCTCATATCCGCCTCTTGTGCCACGACAAGCATGAACGGCAGAAAATGGGGCAGGCAGCCAACGCTCGACTCAAACACCTGAATTCCTACGAGCAGATGCTGGCTGCCTATGAATCAGTCTATCGGCGAGTTCTTGGAACCTCACGGCGCAGTCTCAAAGGTGTTGCCTAGCATGGATGCGCAGCATACGGACTCCGGCTCACCTTTCGCTTCCGAGTGCCTGTCTATCCTGGTCATCTCCCGAACCGCGGAGAATATGACGCGACTTCTGCAGGCAATCGCCGGGAATGACATTGGCGTTCCATACGAAGTCCTGTGCTCGTGGAATGGAGACGAGGCAGAGGCGAATCGAATTCAAAAGGTTCAAGGTCAAGACTTTCGCTTGATCGATCTGCGCCCCTACAACTTCGCAAAGAACAACAACTCCCTCGCTCGACTGGCTCGCGGACATTTCATCCTCTTCATCAACGATGATGTGATTCCTGATCGAGGCGCCATTCGCAAGGCGCTCGATGCGATACACAATCCGGCAGTAGGCATGGTTGGTATCAACCTGCGCTATACAAATGGGCTGCTGCAGCATGCCGGAGTGTTCTTCGACGATGCCGGCAAGCCGTATCACCGCTTCAAGCACAAGATCAATTGGGACGATGCGCGCGTCGCAAATGACATGTTCGTGCCCTGTGTTACCGGCGCGTTCATCCTCGTGCGCCGCAGTGAGTTCGCGGCTCTTGGCTTCGATGAAAGTTTCAATGTCTGTGGCGAAGATATCGCCCTGAACCTGGCTTACCGCGCCAGGTTCAACCGGGAAATTCTCTACGTAGCATCGGCAACCGCCATACATGTCGAGAATGCTACTCGCAAGAAGACCGGCGAGACCAAGACGCCGCCGGAGGACATGTCCCGAATCCTCACGTATTCAAGTGGACGGCACAACGGCAAGCCATTGGTCGATGTGCGGCACCCGCGAGTTCGCATCGTCACCGAAAAGCCTGGGTGGATCATGCATCGCAAGGCCGAGGAGATTCAGAAGCATCTCGGCACGGATCATGTCCGCATCAACGAGGAATGGCCGGATGCCGACATCCACTATTACATCAACTACGGCTACTTCCGTACGAAGCCCGCAAAAGGGTTGACGGTTGCCAACTTTACGCACTACGACGCGGATCACCTGGCCGAAAAGTTTGTAGAAACGGCGCGTGTCGTCGATCACTGCGTCGCCGTGTCCAGGGCAACGGCTGACCTCTTGAGAGATTTCGGAATCCCGGATGAAAAGATCTCGGTGATCCTCGTGGGGGCGGACGTTCATTTCGAACCGAAGCTGACCGTTGGAGTAGTTGGGCGCGTGTACCCGGGGGGTCGGAAGGGAGATGATCTCGTGGCCGCGCTGCTCAATGATCCTGAGCTGAACGCAAAGGTTCGAATCGTGGCTTCCAAGGAAGGTTGGGGTGCGCCAGTTTGGGATTTGCCGGACCAGGCGGACTTTTACCGCGCCGTCGACTACCTGCTGGTACCCAGCCGCATTGAAGGTGGCCCGGTGCCATTCATGGAAGCACTGGCCTGCGGCACGATGAGCATCGCGCCTGAGATCGGCGTGATTCCCGAATTTCCGCACGTTTCCTATCCGGTCGGAGACCTGGTTGCCCTGAAGGGCGTCCTATTGAAACTCGCCGCACAGCACGTGGCGCAAAGGCAGTTCTTGTCTTCCACCATGCGCGGCATCAACTGGAGCGGCTGGTCGGCCGAGCATGAAAAAGTGTTCCTGAGGCTCCTGTGGCTGAAGCGAAATTCACCGCTTCGTCTGGTGTCAGGGACCGGACGCTCGACGGTAGAGGATCACGCTGTCTCGGCTGTCGCACTCTGATTCAAACCTTTCCAATGATCTCGGTACCACAAACATGAACGGCAATCCTGACGCACTGAACCAGCACAAGAGCAAATGGGAGAGTCTTGCCCAGGAAGACGATCGCTATTACGTCCGCTCCGTCGAACATGAGCAGTCGGATGAGGAATACGACACGAGTGGGCAGGAGCACGTGTCCCGCTTCATTCAAGATGATCCTGTCGTCTCCAGGCGTTTGGCGCCTTTTCAGGAAAAGGTCGTCCTTGAAATCGGCTGCGGTTCCGGGCGGCTCACCAAGAGTCTGGCGCGCTTGTTCAAGCATGTTGTCGCCGTCGATGTGGCACCCACCATGCTGGCCAAGGCGCGAAAATTTGTCGACTCGGCAAACGTCACGTTCGTCGAGAGCGACGGGGTAAGTGTCCCAATCGTTCCCGAGACAGTGGATTTCGCGTTCTCCTATATCGTCTATCAACACTTCCCTTCGGCGCAGTCTGTCGGATTGTCATTCGGGAATGTCCACCGGGCACTCCGTAGTGGCGGATTGTTCAAGGTGCAAATTCGCGGACTGAAGCATGCCGACAGCAATCATTGGTCATGGGGGCCGCACTACGAGGAGAGGGACGCACTGGCGCTGGTCGCGAAAACAGGATTCCGGGTCCTCAATTCTGCCGGCGCTGGAACCAGGAGCTACTGGCTCCTGCTGGAAAAGCTCTGAAGTGAGCGCCGTGTCTCTAGCTACCGGAATTGCCGCAATCGACATCGATGCAGTCAAGAGCTCAGGACTGCTCGATGAAGCCTGGTATCTGCAGAAGTTTCCGGACGTGACCATGCTCGGCATGGACGCCGCTGAGCATTACCTGTGGATCGGCGCGCGCCTGAGACGCAATCCTTCCCTCAGCTTCGATGGAAACGCGTACCTCGCCGCCAACGAAGACGTTGCGAAATGCGGCGTCAATCCCCTCTTGCACTATGTGCGCCACGGCAAGGAAGAGGGGCGAACCTGGGCACAGGGCAAGAAGCACAGAAAGGCTTTCCAGGACGTGCCGTTGTACCGGCACATCCAGATCCTTCCGGCGGATATCGAAGCGGAGATCCTGCGGCTTCCATCGAGGAAAGCTGCGCCCGCCGTTCTCGATGTGATCATTCCGGTCTATCGCGCGAAGAACGAAACGCTGTCGTGCATCTGGCACGTTCTGAAGTCGCCCAATATCACGCCTCACCAGGTAGTCGTGATCGATGACAAATCTCCTGAGCCGGAATTGTCCTCGGCGCTGAGGCGCATCGCCGACGCGGGCCACATCCATCTGTTGAAGAACGATGCGAACCTGGGCTTCGTCAAGACAGTCAATCGCGGCATGCAGCTTCATGGAGATCGCGATGTCATCCTTCTGAACTCCGACACGGAAGTGTATGGGGACTGGATAGACCGGTTGCGCGCCACCGCGGGCCGAAATTCTTCGTGCGGTACCCTCACGCCGCTGACGAACAACGGCACGGTGTGCAGCTATCCGTTCTTCGCCGACGAGAACGACGGAACCCTGGAACTGCCGTTCGAAGAGCTGGACCGTTTGGCTCGCGAGGTCAATCGCGGCGAAGTGGTGGCCACGCCCACGGCCGTGGGATTCTGCATGTATATCAAGCGAAAGCTCATTCAGCAGATTGGCTACTTCGATGACGAGGCATTCGGGCGCGGTTACGGAGAAGAGAACGACTTCTGCCTGCGCAGCCGGAAAGTGGGCTGGAAAGATCTGATCGCGACGGACATTTTCGTGCGCCACCTGGGCAGCGTCTCGTTCCAGGGTGAGAAAGCGGAGCTCGCACGTAACAACCTGGGAGTGCTCGAGAAGCGGCA
>Ga0190274_10001078_pt1 | contig 15952 bp, 13 predicted proteins | sample Popmic531T_FD_133002 | JGI IMG/M metagenome (GOLD analysis project Ga0190274, IMG submission 133002) | Populus adjacent soil microbial communities from riparian zone of Yellowstone River, Montana, USA - 531 T | ecosystem: Environmental > Terrestrial > Soil > Riparian zone | place: USA: Montana...
AAGGATATGATAGTTACCATTACCAACAACACTGGTCTTTTATTCATAGCCTCCTTTGTTTAATTAGGTATTTCAAGATACCAAAGACACTGGAAAGGTATAATGAATATCCTTTTACTATTTCCGGATAAATAATTTTTAAGAGAGATTTTATAGATTGAATGGAACTCTACGCAAACCAATTTTATTCAGTTTCGTCGGCCACTTTGATCCTTCCATTTTTTGCTGCTGCTACAAGTGCATCAAAATCTTTTTCAGTCTGATCTGCATATGCAAAAGCAAATTTTACCATTGCTTCATCTAACTCCTCGCTGTTACCCACATACCCGGCGATCATCGCAGCATCTCCTGATTTTGCATGTGCAAGTGCTAATGCCCATGCACACATGGAGGAGTACTGTGGTAAGTTTTCAATTTTTGTGGTTTTAGGATCGAACTCAACTCCACCTTTCATATCACGCAGCTGGCGGATATAAAAATGGATCCCATCAAGTTCACCCCATCCAAGAAAAATATCAGGAGCCCCCTGGATCATTCGCTGTCCTTCAACAACACGACGCCCATGGTTTGAATGTCGTGGATCTTTAAGAAACTGATCCAGCACCGATGGTTGTGCTTCTTTTACCTGGAGAAATAAGGGATCATCGGAATTATTTCCTGTAAGATAAATTACCCAGCACCGGGTGCCTACACTGCCTACTCCAACTATTTTTCTTGCCACATCAACGATCCTGTAATGTTTTAGCAACATCTTTCGATCGTAAGCGAGTGATTTGAAATATGATTCGAGCAATAAACCCAATGCTTCGTCAATCGGTCGGCCTGCTTGTGTATGTGTTTCTCTTACAATGAATGGAGCATTTACTTTCAGGCGATACTTATCATCAACCAGGTCGGTCATTTTTCCTAACACTTGCATATGTGTACGCTGACGGGCTTTGCCCATTATCTTTTCCGCGCCTTTACGTGCCGAAGGATTTAGCGCTTTAAGAACATCTTTTTCATTGATGGTTGAATACCACAACTCCAGATTTCCTTTATACGCATATTGTTTCATTCTTTTGCGATAAGAACTAACGGCTGCCATTACTGACTCCTCGCATAAATTTTTATCAGCTCCTAGAAATCTCCCTGAGGCTACTATACTTGCTACAAGTCTTTTCAAATCCCATTCCCATGGGCCGGGGAATGTTTCATCAAAATCATTTATACCAAAAATAAGATTTCTTTCGGCAGAGGCAAATACGCCAAAATTCGCTACATGCATATCTCCACATGCCTGCACAGTGATCCCGGTTGTTTCACCATTTGCATTCAGATCTGCTGCCATAATAGCTGCAGCGCCGCGTAAAAAAGCAAAGGGTGAAGTGAGCATCCTTGTATAACGAATAGGAACAAGATCCCGTAATCGGGTTTTGGCTTGCTCCTCTAATATAGTAACAGGATCTGCACGATCAGGAGCAAGTTTGTACTCACCCTGAGTAATACGTGGAATTTTATTTCGTAGTTCCTTTCCAAGTTGAAATCGCTCTTCTATAGTAGTCGGTTTCGATTTAAAATGGTGTAATAGTTCCATAAAGATCTTTTTGGTGGAAGAAAATAAATATAGGGTTGTGAATATATTGATTTTCCCCTTAAAACTAATTGACATACATGTGAAAGGCAGTCTAAATTTTATTTTTAAACTGAAGAAGAATTTGGGTTTAATTTAAAGGAAAACATTCAAAACAAGACCTATGATCTGAATCTTTAAAACAGCATATCAGGCAATTGCAGGTGTCCCTTTATTAGGAGGCCTGATCATTTTTATTGTCGTCATGATCGTTCTTGTGATTTTTTTTCTCTGGGTCTGCTACATAGCGTTTGAAAATAACAAGGCAAACTGTAAGCATTAGAATAGAGACAGGCATAACCAGTATCGTCCATTTGAATTCTGCCTCCTCGATCATTGCTATTGTGGTCGTGAAATAAATTATAAATGCAGTGATGATAGTTTCCCAAAGCAATACGGCGAGTTCTGACAAGCTATCTACCTTTAACCAGTGAGGTAATTTGGGATCGTGCTTTCCATAATAAAGAAAGATCCGGGATAAGCCAAGACCAAAGATCAGAAACACAAGACCAAAAAGAAAAACATCTATCGATCTCAGGATATTTAGAAGCGGCCGGGTTTCGGGATCATTATCAAAGATCTGTTTGTAACTCTCAATAGATTTATATACTCCCCAGGCAATTGCACCAATAGCGTCTATCAAAAGAAATACAGTTACGATTACAGCAAGATAGCGGAGCTTTAGTAGTTGACGCAGCATACAAATATTTGAAGTTTTAATTTTTTTAATCTAAACAGCATATCTAATTTTTATTTCTAAGTTGCATTTCCCATGTGATTCTTATCATCCTAAAGATAATGTTTAAAAAACTTCGTCCTTATGACTTTCATCGTTGCAATGCTTTGTCGCTTTTCACAACCCGATCCTTTTTGAATACTATATTGAAACGTATCTATTGATTAACATTTATTACTTTAATTATCTTTATTTATTTTTTCTTAAAGTTCATTTCCCTGAGAAAAAAATAACGACCACCTATATCTATACTCCATTGATAGCGGCCAACAAAATCGCCGAATATTCCTGCGCTTGGTGTTACCCAGATATTCATACGTGGTGTTGGCGCACCGGTAAAACGGGTTCTCAGGATCATGGAGGCGCCGTCATTGATATAATCATAATACCATTCAGGGGCCAGCACCATCCAGAATCTTTTTGATAAATATTTTATGGCAACAAGCTGTAGTTTTGAAAAACTGATATCTGATCTTGTATCCTCTCCACCGATCGAATTTGCTTGTTGAAAAACTGCTGAAAAAAGTATTTTTTTCTTTGGTATTAATTTCGAATAGGAGATTACCGGGATCAATATATTCTTACCTGTTCCAATAATAGGTGATTGTGCTGTGTTCATACTGATCTCAAGAGAAGCAGTAAAGGCAGATAGCTTTTTTTCCAAAAATTTATAACCAAGCAATCGAAATGAGATATCTCCTATGCCCGATTGCTTGTAATTTGCAGGCGTATTAATGGAATTATAAACATAAGGAACGTCCACCCGGGTAGTAAAACGTTTTCCCAATTTAAAAATAGTTCTTACCGTTGTCTGGTTTAGATAAAAATCACTTCCATTCTTTTCATGGTGTTGTAACTCATTAAAGAATTCAACCCTCGTCAAAAAATTTGCCGGGTCATCGGCGTTTTTTTTGATCTGTTCCTGTTTTACAGTATCAGCTGAATTTTGTGCAAACAAAAAGGAGATATGACACAATGAAAAAAAACATAATAACAGTTTCTTCATCCAATAAGATTTATATTTTGAAACAAACAAAGACACCAGGTAAAAAATTATTTAGTTCACAAGTTTTTATTGCTTAAAAAATAATGAGTAATTGAGAATAGTCGCCTCATCTTTTCACTTTTAATTTTACCTAACCTAATATGGCTGTTCTAAGCAATGCATTCACTTACTTCACTGCAATAACTATCTTCCTGATCTTTCCATTAAACTCATTATCTCCTTTTTTATAGTCGTGGCTTACCGCGCTATAAAGGTCTATACCTACGTCAGCGGTCTCCGTTCCATAAATGAATGGAATAGTACGTTCGAGCTCGCCTTCGCCAACCTTTTTTCCGTTTATAGAGATCGTTCCGGTCCCTCCTTTACCAGGGCCACCACCATCATAAACAAAATCGTAGGTAATCGTAACAGGACCATCGGGCAGTCGTTCATTTGAAGAAATGGTTGTAACCTTACCCAACACATTGTAAGCAAACGTTGGCTTACCATCCTTGACATACAAACTCCAGCCAGAGTGTGCTCCACCTTGTGCTAAGATCACTCCCGAACTTCCACTGGTCTCAAGCTCAGCTGTGATTGAAGAACTGCGGTTCTTCACATCAATAAAAGCATTCTCTTTCATACCTACCATGCCGGGATACACTATCAGTGATTTTCGACCTCCCATAATATCCGGACGCCCTGCTAACGTAGCATTGAACCGCTCAAAAGTGCGATCGTCAAGCGGCAGTACGTTGTATTTGAGTGCCTCTGTCATGAAAAGTTCCTGCATCTCCTTCAACTTTGCGGGTTCCTTCTCAGCGAGATCATTAGCGCAACTGAAGTCTTCTGCCGTATTGTATAGCTCCCATTTGTCCTCGGCAAAAGTTCCCCGCGGTTTTGGTTCCCATGACACTTTGTGAAGGGTCGTTGCATACCATCCATCTTTGTATATGCCACGATTGCCGGCGTATTCGTAATACTGAACCATGTGAGTAGACTTCGCCTTGCCATCATTGAAACTGTTTATCATACTCACACCTTCCAGCGGCTTTTGAGTAACACCATTTACAGTCGTAGGCTGCGGTAATCCTGCTGCTTCTAACACAGTTGAGGCAATATCAATTACATGGTGGTATTGGTTACGTATCTCTCCTTTCGCTTTGATCGTTTTCGGCCAAAAGACAACCGCGCCATTTGTGGTGCCACCGTATTGTGTATGGAATTGTGAATATGCAAACGGTGTATTGTCAGCTATTGACCAGCCGGCTGGTACCGTCATTGCAGAGTGCGGTCCTCCTACCTCATCGAGAGTTTCTAGCTGGTATTGCAAATTCTCAGGAAACTGGTTAAAGGTGCTAAGCGTATTAAAGACGCCAATCCTTCCGCCGTTAGGGCTTGCTCCATTATCACCCGTTACAAAAATGATCAGCGTGTTGTCTAACGCTCCAACTTCTTCAATGGCCTGGACAACCCGACCGATCTCATAATCGGTGATCTCGGCGAACGCCGCGAAAATTTCCTGGTATCGGATACACACTTTCTTCTCGTCGGCAGTTAGCTTGTCCCAGTCACCCATGATATCAGGTTTAACTGTGAGCTGAGTGTTGGGAGGTACGATGCCGAGTTGTTTTTGACGTGCAAGGATCTCTTCACGATATTTATCCCAACCCATGTCGAATTTGCCCTTATACTTATCCCGCCATTCCTTTGGCAACTGAACCGGGTCATGCATTCCTTGTGCACCATAGTAAACAAAAAAGGGTTTATCCGGATTGAGTGATTTCTGTGCTTTGATCCATGTGATCGCTTTATCCGCAATGTCTGTTTGGTAATAATAGTTAGGATCCTTCGATGCAGGGGCAAGTGTTGTGTTATCATGCACCGAAGGTGAAAATTGGTCCGACTCACCAATCACGTTACCGTAAAATCTTTCGAATCCCATCCCCGTGGGCCACTGGTCAAATGGTCCCATAAGACCGCTTTCCCACGGCACATATTCGTGGGACTTACCGAACATTGCCGTACTATAACCGTTAAGTTTCATGATCTTGGCGAGTGGCGCCACTGTATTTGGCAGAACGGAATTCTGACCTGGAAATGAGGTAGCCATCTCCGAGATGGATCCCATATTGGCGCTATGCGAATTGCGGCCTGTTAGCAATGCCACACGAGTTGGTGAGCAGATCGGAGCTGTATGAAAATTGTTATATATCAATCCATTCTTCGCAAGGCGATCAAGGGTCTGTAAGTTCATCACCCCACCAAAGGTTTTGGAGCCGGCATACCCGAAATTGTCAAGAAGAATCACCATTACATTGGGTGCTCCCTTCGGCGCTTTCACCTCAAATATCGGTGGAGCCTTTACATTATGAACATCGAGTTCTGTGATCGCCGGATATTTTGGTTCTGCGATCGGTAATGAAGTACGATCGAGTTCATCAGTTGTTTGCCCGGTTGATTCAATTTTCTCTTTGTTTTCTTTATCTGCCGTACTACATGCAGCAAAGGTCAGTAATAAAAAAAGCAGGAAGGATGTAAATTGGTTGGGGATTGATTTCATGTATACTTTTTAAGATGATAAGGTTTATACGCACTATTATTTGATAAATATACTTTTTTCACTGTTAGGTTATTGAGATTAATAAAGTGAATGATCTTAGGTTTTAAGTTTGGTAGCAGAGTAAGATCCAAACAATCTGAATTTATCATTCAATCGATAATAAGCGTCTATTTCGGACCAGAGTTCCTGCCGGGTCGTTGGTGTAATAACAGAATCCTGGCCGCCGCCTTGAACAGTTGAAGGCAATGAAATAAAAGAATAATAATAAATATGAAACCCTGATTAAAAAAAAATTTGCTATCATTTATTAATCGATACATGAAAATATAATTCTTATAAAAATTCATTGCCAGAACTGATGCTCACAGTGATCGATCTAATCTCTTAGTAAATTCTTGTTGCCAACTACTAGAACTCTAATTTATTCCGCAGCCTCTTCCTTTACCATTTTATAACCTAATTGTCGTAGCACATCAGCTTCATTATAAAAAGTTATGCTATGCACAATTTTCCCATTTTCCACTCTGTATGCAGTACTTACATATACATCCACTGGACCTCTTCCGTCTTTATATTTAATTGTAAGCAGCGCCCAGTTTAATACCCAATCGCCTTGCGCATTTCCCTCAGTCACAGTTTCGGCTAATTCTTTATGACGGGTATACTTAATAGATTCATAAATGTTCTCTACATTATACTTCCAGTTTTTAATGGCATCTGCTTTATCGGTGGAGTCACTAACTGAAGGACCATAGCCCTTGTAATTATCTGCAAGAAGTGAATCCATTGTTGCTGCATTTCCAGTCTCAACAGCTTCCATATATTTTTTTGCAATGGCCAGGTGTTTTTTTTGCTTATCGTCATCAGAATTTGTACAGGAAATAAAACCAATAGTTATAGTGGCTATTAATATCAATTGTTTCATAATAAAATGTTTTATGCAATTTTTTGTTGATCGTTGTAGTTTCTTTTATTTTATCGTATATCCTTTGCCTTCCATGCAAACAGAAAAGGCTTTCTTATAACTATCCTTAATTTCTGCTTCTTTTTGTTTTACTGCTGCATCTGATTGTTGTGCTTGTTGGGCCTGCGCTTTTTTTCCTTGTTGCCTGCCTCTTAAACCGCCGGCGACAGCTCCGATAGCTGCGCCTTCACCGGCATCTCCCGCAATGGCACCAATGGCTACTCCTGCTGCTGCTCCTTTTGCTGCACCTCTAACAGCAGATCCATCGGGTCCTTTTTCAACAGGAGCCGCTTCCACTTTTGGAAGATTGAGCGGATCAATTCCTGATTGACCCATTGCCCATTTATAACATTCGAACTCATCAATTTTTTGTTGCTGCTGACTTTGTGACTTAGCCGGAAACACATATAAGCCCAGCTTGGCTGATACCTCGTTATATTTCATTTTTGATGTGTCAGGTAGTGATGCTACTGTCTGTGAATAACCTGAATTAAAACTCACAAGCATGATCATCATTAAAAAAAATCCAAGAGGAAGCTTCAATAAATAATCTTTTTTCATTTTAATTGCTTTTTATGAATGTAATTGTTGTATAAAAATTGTTTTCTTATAAAGATCTATTGCGATCTATACCAGCTTTCCTAAAAATTAAAACCAAATCTTACTACCGGGCCGAAAGTATTTACATCATACAAAAAACTTTCGTCACCGCTTCCTTTACTATAATCCACTCCAATAATTCTGTAGCCTGCAGTTGCCTGGAAAAGTTTTGAAAATCTATAACCAAGATAACTCTGGAGCTGCCAGGTAAGATCAGAACCTATACCAAAGCCACCAATATCTCCCCGAAACTGGTAAATGAATTTTTTGTCCATACTGCTTTTTATTCGTGCAATAATTATTGGATCGACCCATGTTTGAGTAAGAGATTTGTTACGGGCTGTTGTTCCTCCACCAATATTATTTGTTACCAGGTCGAGTTCAGTGTCCAGGCTGGTCAGCCTTAATCCAATGCCGCCTTCCAGCCACGGCATCAGTTTTCGTAAAGCCGCCACTTCCCATAAAAACTGTTTCACGGTGGCTTCTCCATGATTGATAATTGTGCCCTGTTTCACATCCTGCCCTAATTTCATGTAAACTATATCAGTGGTGAAAGCCCAGCGACCTTTTGCTGCTTCAAAATATAGCAGTGCGCCTATTTTGAAATGGCTGAATATATCACTTGCTTCTACATCAAGAGTTGCATCAGGCAACGTACCAACACCTACTGCTCCCTGCATATTCGGAAACAAAAGATATGGTTCCAGTAAGAAGTTCCATTTTTTTGCTGCAGTTGTATCTTGTGCAAATGACTGTGTGCCGGCAATTGCAATTGCCAGCGTAAAAAGAAGTACTTGTTTTGATAAACCTGCGAATGTGTATTTCATAATTATAGTGATTAGAGATCTTACTGCTTTGTTTGAATGGTTACTTTCTCCAGCTTACCGTTGAATTTTGCTTCACTGCCATAGTTAGTTACCGGAGTTCCATCATCAGTGCCTACATCTGCCAGGTCATCCACAGAAAATAAACCAGGTTGTGTTTTTTCGATACGGGCTTCGCCAGCTTTTGCGCCATCAATCGTAATGGTTCCAACGCCTCCTTTACCCAAACCACCGCCATCATATTTGAAATCATAAACGATAGTATGCTTGCCAGGTTTTAATGCTTGTGCAGATGAAACATTAAAACTTTGTAATCCCAGGTAATTGTAAGTGAATGAAGGTTTACCTCCTTTTATATAAAAAGAGAAACCGCCAAATCTTCCGCCCTGGCAAACAATTACTCCATTACCACTAGCAGATACATCCACCTCGGCAGTTATGGTGTAAGAAGTATTCTTTGTACTGATAAAAATATCTGGTCCCATACCTTTCATGCCTTCACCAAGCGTAAGGCTTGTTCTGCCATCCATTACCGTCGGCCTTCCAACTGCTGCTGCATCTAATCTATCATTAAGCCGGTCATCAATTGGTAGCACATGGTATTTTTCCGCCTGACTCATAAACAATGCCTGGAGTTCTTTGAGTTTGCCAGGGTTTTGCGATGACATATCACTAGCGAGACTGAAATCCTCATTTGAATTATATAATTCCCATTTATCATCCGCCAAACCCTGATATGGTTTTTGATTCCATGCTGCCCTGTGAATGGTTCTTGCATACCAGCCGTCATTATAGATCGCCCTATTACCAAACATTTCAAAGTATTGAGTAGTGTGTCTTTCTTTTGCTGCAGCATCATCGAAACTGTAAAGAAAGCTGGTTCCCTCAATGGGATCCTGCTTAATACCATTCACCATTGTTGGCGCAGGAACATGACAAGCTTCAAAAACAGTAGGTGCGATATCGACAGCATGCGTGAACTGTGAACGTATCTCACCCTTTGCCTTAATACCGGCCGGCCAATGCACCACCATACCATTCCGGGTGCCGCCAAAATCAGAAGCAACCTGTTTTGTCCACTGGAAAGGTGCATTCAATGCCACAGCCCATCCGGCTGCATAGTGTGGATAGGTGCTTTCACTTCCCCACTCCTCATAATGCTTCAGCATTTCCTCCAAAGATTCCGGTACACCATTAAAATAAGTTAACTCATTATATAACCCATTCATGGTACCTTCTGCGCTGGCACCATTGTCACCAACTACATAAAGGAATAATGTATTGTCCATTTCGCCAAGCTCTTCAATGGCTGTAGCCAACCGGCCTATTTCATGATCGGTGTGCTCAGCAAAACCTGCATAGGTTTCCATTTGGCGGCTGAACAGTTTTTTCTCATCAGCAGATAACTTGTCCCAATCTTTAATATCTGATGGCTTGGGAGCAAGTTTCACATTTTGTGGAACAAGTCCCAGTTGCTTTTGCTTAGCTAATGTTTCTTCTCTCAGTTTATCCCAGCCTGCATCAAATTTTCCTTTGTATTTATCGATCCATTCTTTTGGCGCATGATGCGGAGCATGACAGGCCCCTGTTGCGAAATACATAAAGAAAGGCTTATCGGGAGTTAATGCCTGTTGAAAACGAACCCAGCTGATGGCATTGTTCGTCATATCAGTAGTGAAATGATAACCTTTATCTTTTGGAAGTTCTACTTGTGTCACACCATCATAAACTAACGGAGCCCATTGATTGGTTTCTCCACCAATAAAGCCATAGAACTTATCAAAGCCAGAATGTGTAGGCCAGCGGTCTAGTGAACCTGAAACTGAAATTTCCCATGGTGGAGTTTCATGATACTTACCAAAAGCTGCTGTGCTGAATCCATTTTGACGAAGTACTTCCGCCATTGGTGTTATTGATTGCGGCCTTACACCATTGTTTCCCGGAAAAGTAGTTGCGGTTTCCATAATGGAACCGGCATTATTGCTGTGATGGTTATAACCGGTAAGTATGGCAACTCTTGTTGGAGAACACAAAGCCGTTGTGTGAAAACGATTGTACTTTAGACCTGTTGCAGCCATCTTATCCAGTGTAGGCATATTGATAGGACCACCAAAAGCATTGGAAGCACCAAAGCCAATATCATCGATCAATACCACCACCACATTGGGTGCACCCTTGGGAGCTTTCACATCAAAACGTGCCGGAGCCTTTGCATTACGGGCATCCAACTCTTTGTAGGTTTGACGGATCGGTTCTTTAATTGGAAGTGAGGTGCGATCCATTTCATCGCTGGTTGTTGTTGATCCTGTAGCAGAGGCTTCCTCTTTCTGGTCACTACAAGCGACCAAAAAACACAATGCTATTAGCATAAAAGAGAGTTGCGGTCTCATAATAAAAAGTGTTTAGGTTTTTGAATTCGGGTTGTTTCGTTTCTATTTGTTTTATTGAATGTCTTGGAATAATGACAAGATCCTTATTCATCATACATAAGAGAATTGCACAGTATACAATATTAATTTGCTTATCTACTCCAGATAAGTGTTATACGGTTAAGTTATACGGTTAAATACGGGTTAAACAAAGCACTTTAACAAGTGCTGGTCGTACGGCATCAGTAAAACTAAATCTATAGAACGAAAAGAGGATTTTAGCAAACCTGGATTGCAGAACAGTTGAAAGCATTCTTTCTCTATTGCACCGTTTTGTCAGCTTTTTTCTTTTTTGCATTTTTTCCAATAGGAATACCTGCTGTTAAATAAAGAACCCTGTTAAATTGATTGGACGATGAATCATCCACCCTTATATCAATAAGCCCAAAATAATATTGTAACCCAATGTTCATTCCATTTCCTTTAATTAACCGGTAACCTGCACCTATTGCAAAGCCTGCATCAAGCGGATGAAACTGATCTTTTATGTCTACTTTATACTTCAGGTCTTCTTTATCGTTTATTGAGTTTTCAAATTGATCAAAAGCCTTATACCGTAACCCAAGCTGTACTCCTCCTTTTACATAAATATGATTTTTAAAATTGTACTTCATCATAATGGGCACATTGAAGTAATTTATTTTTCGTGCAATTGTTCCTCCGTTAAATGCATTGTCAAGGTCGGGATTTCCGAGTTGATAAACTGGCAATCCATCGGCGCCCATGGTGGATTTTACAATAACTCCCGTATTCAGCATCCATGCTGAATCCTTAAGTTTGAAATCAAAATAAAAACCAAGATTAAAACCTGTGAGGTTTTTTGCTCCATCAAGATTTTTTATAGTGGACCAGTTGGCACCACCCTCTAATCCAAATTCTATTTTTCCGGAATTCAGTTTATCACCAAGTAAAATGGAGATCAAAACCTGGGTCCTTGCTATACTAACAAGAAACAGCAAGCTCATAACAAGAAAATATTTTTTCATTTATTTCTTTTATGCTACAAACCGAAACGCCATTGAATACCCGTAATAACCTGAGTTCTGGAACCGAGGAATCCAACTTCAGCCCTTAGCATCCAATGTTTATTGAGTTGGTATTGAGATCCGATGATGAAATTCCATGGATCCTTTGGCCTTTTATCCATAGAATATTGAACTGTTGAGGTTCCAATAGTACTAATAGCATTATCAGCGCTTGCGAGTATTTCACCTGCTCTTGCCAGTGCCCTATTAGCAGCATTGTATTTGGCTTCATTTACAGGATTCTGTTGTTGTGGTGGTGTAAGACTTGCCCACCATGCATCTACTTTTTGTTGAGCATCACCAACTTTTGCAATTCCCTGGTCGATTTTGCTTCCAAACTCACCCGGCTGAAACACTTCTGAAAGATTTATAGATCCGTTGGTTTCCGAACTGAGTTGTACCCTGAATCCGCCAACCCATACTGCGATCGTTTGCTCAGGTTTTTTCATCTTGAAATTTTTACCCAAACGTGGACCAAATATAAATGAACGTGCCGGCTTACTCAGCTGAGGCACATCTGTCCAGGCCACATTCATATCAAGTGCGAGGAAACCCCCTCCTATACCGATGGTAGGTGTAAAACCTATTCCGTATGTGCTGGTATTGAATTCAACTAAGGTGCTTGCAGATGTTATCTCTTTGGGCGTATCGGTAGAATCGGGTACCCACACTCCAAATCCAACTTCGGTAGATGCCTGTGCTTTTCCCAAAATTGCATAGATGTTCAGAAAAGGGAACAGCCATATATCCGGCCTCACTGTTGTGGCGCTGGCTGTTGCACGAGCCGTGTTAAACCTCACTATTTCATCAAGGTTATACATCGGCCCATTATTAAACCCTACATTCAGATTGTCAATTAATATGTCTGATTCCTGCCAAAAATATTGAATACTTAAGCCGGCAGAGTAGGGTAAACTGTATCCGGCCTTGGTAGCTTTTGCACCCAAAATAGGAAGTGAATAGGGGTATTCTGACTTCTTGAGGCTGTCAATGAAGACAGCATTTTTCTGTCCTATCTCTTTGTTGGTAAATACCTGCGCAAAAACAATGGATGAAAGAATTGCTAAAAAAAACATCAGCATTGTCTTACGAAGAACTTGCTTTGCCTTGTCGTTATATAACATAATTGTTTTTTTAAAAATGATGTTATTGATTTATTGGTCTGCAGAATTAATACCCTTCATAACATCAAAGGTACTCACACACTATTGTTTTACATAAAACAAAAACTGGTCTTCTTTTAAAAGTCATTCGCCAGGCATTCATTTTATTTTTTTCTAAAAAATCCAACATCATAGGTCACACCTTCCACAGCCTGGAAATATTTTCCTGCCAGCAGATCCTTTTCTGGATAATAAACGAGGTTATAATTTGAACCGGGATAATTTTCATCTCTCAATTCAATGTATATTTTTATCACTCCATCAGAAAAGATCCATCCGGCTTTACCTATATTAATTGGATTGGGATTGAAATAACCAGCTTTTATTGTCCCATCATCAGGCAATTCTGAAATTGTTATCCGGTATTCCGCATCGGTCCTTATCCAGTCACCAACTAATATTGATCTGTCAAATGTTTTTTGCTCCTGCGGTTTAACAGGCTCACTTGTTGTACTCGTTGTGCTCGTCGATCCATCACTTTCCTTTTTCTCCTCTTGCTGATCACAAGCAATTACTATTGTTGTTATTGCGAAACACAGTACTAATAATCTGTGTTTCTGTTCCTGGATTCTATATTTTTTTATTGCTGCTTTCATTATTTCATTTGAACATTCTCATGTAATTGCTGTTGCAATTTGAGCATTGGTTTTTGATTAAGCCTTGTCAAACCTAATTCAGGACGATCAAGCGCTAAGATCAAAAAAATGATAATAGCAAAAATGACTCCTAGCATGATGCTAAGCCTGGTACTTGCTCTTCCGGAAAGACCGATCTGGTACCCGAGAGTAAACATGGACAAAAATGTGATGATACATAGAGTATATAGAACAGATTCAGGAATGCGGTATTCCAATGAAATAGTTACCCGTTGATTATACTTTTCAACAAGATCATTTACGGAAGTAATATATAGCGAATACGCTTCCGAGCTTCGATCCTGGTCTGCTATTCTTTCTGAATAATTCCAAAGCGTATCGAGGATCTGCTCGGTACGGACCACCGCTTTATCAAGCTTTGAAATATCTTTGGCCAGTTCAACCCGCAGATCGGTATATTCAATAAGATATTTTCTTGTTTCAAAACGAAAAGGTTCGGGTACTAACCCAGCACGCAGGTATGCCGTTCTTATAGTGGTAACTTCATTGATCAGCATTTCCTTTCGGTCAGAATACCGGGTAACAGCAATTTGAAATGTGAAGGCAAGCAAAAAAGCAAGAAGACCCAGAGCTGCACTAACTATAGTACTGACTGGACCCGTTTCTTTTTCCGAAGTTTTTTTAGAACGATAAACACCATAACGTTGTCCAATAAAAATTGGTATCAATACCGCAAAAAGCGGTACAACAAACATAGCTGCTATTGAAAAGAACATATCGTTTGTCATGGTTTGAAGTTATGCTGAAAACAATTCAAAGCAGCGGTCATCAATTTTTTTTGTCTACTGATTTTGCCGATCCTGTTTTAAAAAAAATTAAAATCTAAATCCTAACTGTATCATATACCTGTATCCTATAGTGGTTCTATCAGTTGAGCCAGTTTTTTTAAATTCTTCTTCATTGACAATAATTCCATAACCCGGAAATTTTTCAGCAAGGACGCCATCTAAAGCCTCTAATATTTTTTGCTTGGCCGCATCTGATAAATTATTACTAAACGCTGTTTTGAAGTTGTAGAAACCAACTCCCGGTCCCAATAATACCATATCTAAGGAAATACGGTCGCGGAAAATGAACTGGTAGCCAAATTCGAAACCGATAGTGTGCACATTCAATTTGATCTCTGAATCAACCAGAGTCGGCCCGGCTATGGTTTTAACCTCCCATGAATTATGATTCCCAAAATAATTATAAGAGTAGTATGGACCAATATAAACTCCTCTTGGCGCCGGATGCTTGTTTTCTTTGAGGAGATAAAATCGGTAATCTGCTGAAACATTAAACCCTTTTTGGTTCTTGAGCTTATCTAAATGTTTTAACGAATCAGTATCGATGAGACCGAAATCAGGAAACGATGTTAGTCCCACATTAATTGTAAAGGAATGCTTCTTACTTTTTAAAAGCCGTTCGTAGCCTACCACTACAGATCCGCTGCCGAAAATGAGTGGGTTGGTTATATTTATATGAACTGTATTCATCCGTTGCCTATCCTCTTTTTTTGTTTCCTGTGCTGATACAGGTTGCTCAAACACGAGGGTCATAAATACCGGGCTCAGCATGAACAATGAAATCTTTTTCATAAATAATAGTTTAAAAATTAAAGCAGGTCTTACCACAGGGTCGAACATATTTACATCATATAAAAATCTATACTCAACGATTCAGACAGAAACTTTTCTTATAATAACAGATAACATCAAGCAATATTAATTTACTTATATACGTCGACTAAGTGTTAAACCGTTAATTAACGGTTAACTCAGGCCCTTTAAATTTAAGTATTCTTTCTTTGTGTTCAATTAATTTACCTTTTGTTTGTTTTAGGTTCTGTTGATTGAAAATTTATGCCTTACATATAATCGCTAAACTTTCGGCTCTTAAAAAGATAAATTATTTCATTTTTTAAATACTCTCGTTTTATGAATCTCCCATTTTTTCAGCTCCCACCCTATTTTATGATGTTAGTTATTTTTTCTCTGATCATTTTATTTATATGGCTCGGTTACGCTTTCAATAAAATACGAACAACGAAATATCCTGAAGTCTTAAAGCAAACCCCGGGTGCCATTGAAGGGTCTGTTGTTGGAATAATGTCCCTCTTACTTGGATTTACGTTTTCGTTTGTCGTTTCAAGATATGAAGCAAGAAGACAATTGATCGTTGATGAAATGGTTAATATCAATACAGTCATTTTTCGTTGTGATCTGTTTCCTGATAGTACCCGGAAACTCCTTCATGCAGATTTCAGGAAATACCTGGAAGCAAGAAGAGATTACTATGATGAAGGTGGAGATGAGATCAGGGTAATAGAGAAGTTAAAGGAGTCAAAAGAAATTGCAGGCAGGATATGGGACAGAATAGTATTTGATTCAGATAATCCTGAGGTCAGGTTACG
>Ga0190274_10001079_pt1 | contig 15942 bp, 14 predicted proteins | sample Popmic531T_FD_133002 | JGI IMG/M metagenome (GOLD analysis project Ga0190274, IMG submission 133002) | Populus adjacent soil microbial communities from riparian zone of Yellowstone River, Montana, USA - 531 T | ecosystem: Environmental > Terrestrial > Soil > Riparian zone | place: USA: Montana...
CCAGAGCTAATGACACAGGTTGCCAAAGAATTGAAATATCCATTTCCATATTTATATGATGAATCACAGGAAACAGCAAAAGCGTATGATGCAGCCTGCACTCCTGATTTTTTTATTTATGATAAAGATCTTCGGCTCGTTTATCGCGGACAGTTAGATGATAGCCGTCCGGGAAATGAAATATCTGTAACCGGGAAAGATATTCGTAATGCACTGAATTGCTTATTAAATAATGAGCCTGTTCCACAAGAACAAAGACCTAGTATTGGTTGCAATATTAAATGGAAATAAATTTATCCTTTCTACGCTCATAGAACTGCATTAACTTCCGCCAATGCGGCACATCGAGTTTATTCATAAAGATCATTTTGAAAATAATTATCACAGGCATCATGTGCAGGGAAAACTATCATTGTTCATTGATTTTTTCTGGCAAACAAAATTTGAGAAACTATGGCGACAATATCCAAAAGGTTTTAGCGATGCATTATTTCCCAATCTTGGCTATACTTATCTTATTAATATAGGAACTCCTTTCGTGATGCAAGTTGATAAGAAAAAGTTCGGCATGAAGACAGATGGCTTTTTGCCAAGACCTTCTTACATCGAGTGCTTTCATCAACCAGGCAATATTTTGTTTGGTATCAAATTCAAAGTAAGCCCGGTGATCTTTGAAAAGAAAGTAAATTTTTCCGATTACACCGGTTCTATCTTTCCTTTAAGCTATTTGGCAGAGGCAAGTCTTCTTGATAAAATAAAAAAAACTGTTTCGTTTGAAAAACGAGTGCTGTTGTTGATCAAACATTATGAAGAAAAATTACAAAAGCATGAAGGATCATTGAAACCAGTAAGTATTGTTACTTCTATTCTTGATAATGCAGTAAGGCAACACAATTATAATACAACAGTAGAAGAGTTGGCAGTTCAGCATCATATTTCAGCCCGTACATTGCAACGCTACTTTCTTACCTGTTCCGGCACCAACAGTAAAAAAGCCTTGCAGGTATTGCGTATTCGTAAGGCAGTGAATGACATTCTTTCAAACCCGCAAAAGTTTCATTATAGTGATTATAACTATTATGATTTTAGCCATTTTTATAAACACCTGAAACAATTTCTTCATAATGATACATTAAAACATATCAAACCACATTTGCAATTATTAAAAACCATCCATAAAAAATAAAGCCGGTAAGAATACCGGCTCGCTACACATGAGAAAACGAAGTAAATTGACTATATTTTTTATTGTGCTCTTTGTCTTTCTTCTTCAGACCCTGTTGTTCTTCGACGTGCCTGCAAGACCTTATTACTGCCAAATCGATAAGTAAATGTCAGGTTTGCAACTCTTGTTTCACGATATGCTCTCCATATTTCTATATAGTTATCATATGTAATTGTTGCCCTTGGCAAGTTGGTCCAAAAGATATCCGTGATATTAAAACGTAGTTGTGCTTTACCTTCCCAAAAAACTTTTTGCACACCAGCGCCAACGCCCCATTGCGACCTTGTTACCATAAATCCATATTGTCCGCCGGTATTATAGTTGCCGTTCAATTCTGCAGTCCATCCTTTTTTAAAGGTGAAAGTATTGTTGGTACGAAGATCAGCAACTACTTTTCCCTCATCAAGTGTGGTGGTTCCAAGACTACCATTGAAATGATTATAATAAACATTCGCATTGTTGATCATATTCCACCACTTACTTATGTGGATAGGCGCCGCAACAGTAAGACCAAAATAATCAGAGGAAGAAAGATTAACAGGGATCTGCACCGTTACATTATCATCAGCAGGTATAGTAGGAAACACTTCATTGAACCTGGCGATTACAATATTTTGGTTTTTTACTGTATGGCTATATCCAAGTGTTAGATTTATATTTTTGATCGTATAGTTCAACTCATAAGCCCATGTAAACTGTGGTAATAAAGAAGGATTACCAGTTGCATAAGTAGTCACATCGATCAGGAAAAGAAAGGGGTTCAGCTGTGAATAATTAGGACGATCGATCCTGCGACTTACTGAGACTCCGATTCGCTGATCTTCTTTAATACTATAATTAAAATAGGCACTTGGGAAAAGTTGAGTATATGAAGAATCCCAACGGATATCGCCTTTCACCTGTCTTGTATTTACGTTTGTATTTTCTGCACGCAAACCAAATTGAAAATCGATTTTCTTATACGCTTTTTTGAATATGAAATACGCAGCATTTATGTTTTCGTCATAAAAAAAATGATTGGTCTTATTCACATCATCAACAGGTGAGCCGCCGCTCATATCATAGAAATGAGCATCATTATCTGCAGTTACAAAACTTGTTTTAAACCCGGTTTCAATTTTTGCTTTCTTTTTCAGCGGTTTAACATAATCTACTTTTGCTGTAACCAGGCTTAAATTGCCATCCTGCAAACCATCTAATATATAGTCTGGTTGCATAGGCGTGCCATCAAGATTGTGATACTGCGTAGATACTCTTGAAGAATTATCGGTTTTGAAATATGCGTAATCAACATCAGCAGTCAACTCACGACCTGTTGAATCGAAAGTATGTTTGAAATTAAAGTTGACGGCAATGTTCTTATTCTCATTATTGTTTTTGGTTTGTGTATTAAAAGTGTAAAGCGGTTGCTTATTGCTGCCAATCACCACGGAGCTATTATCATTGTAAGGTTTGATAGTATTCAAGTTGCTATTTACAACAAAACCATATACGGTCTTTTTATTTGGATAAAAATCAGCGCCGAAACGAAGAGTATTCAGATAAATAGGGATCTTGGTAAAGTTATCTTTAAGATCCTGTCCAGTAAATAAACCATCAGTATAAAAGTTACGATCAAGAAGCAGGTGGTTCAGGCCCATGCGATAACTAAAGTTGTACCCGCCAAATAGGTTTATTTTTTTATTTCTGTAATTAAAGTTAATGCCTGTGTTGGCTTTGGGGTAAATTCCTTGTCCATACCCTGCTACAAAAGAACCATTGATCCCAAAACGCTGATCCTTTTTCATCCGTATGTCAATGATACCTGCATTACCAGCAGCATCATATCTTGCAGAAGGATTAGTAATAAGTTCAATTCGCTCAATCGCATTCGAAGGCAGGCTGCGTAGATAATTTATAAGATCTGCTCCACTCATTGGGCTTGGCTTGCCATCGATCCAGATACTAACCCCAGCTTTGCCACGCATACTTATATTATCGTTTGCATCGATTAAAACTCCTGGCGATCTTTCCAGCACATCAAAGGCGGAACTGCCTGCATTGACCACACTATTTTCTACATTCACTACAATTCTGTCTGTCATTTGCTGGATAAAAGGTTTGCGGGCAGTAACCTGTACATTTTGCAACTCTTTTGTTGCGGGTTTAAGCTTTATATCATTTACTATTATAGAATTACTTGTTGATGAAAGATCAATGCTCGATGAAAAAAATATTTCGTGATTGATAGCAGTCGTTTTTATAAAATAAGAGCCAAAACGAATATTTTCAAATTCAATTATACCTAACTTGTTTGAGACCGCAGCTTTGACCAATGAAGAATCTTTAACTCGTAATAGCTCTGCTGTTGCTCCTTCGATTGGTTTTTGTTGTTCATCTATTACTTTACCACTGATCTTGCCACGTTCTGTTGTTTGTGCCGTAGCAATATGTGAAGCAATAAGAAATATAATAAGTATGAACGCCGGTTTTCGCATGCCTGAGATTTGAAACAAAAATGAGCATTAAACGAACTAATTCGTAGAATAAAATGATAAGAAGTAAAAAGGCAAGATAAATGGGTTATTTAGTGTTAATACCTGTCCGATTTTTACATTCTCTGCCTTAAATGTTGAATACTTGTTGTCGTACAAGTGAGTGACACAACCGAAGATGATAGTAGTAATACAGTTTTGTAAAATAAAAAGCTATACAAGAACTTAAATAGCATGGATTTTTTCGTACAGGTCAATGTTGGCACCGGGTTTGGTTCTAACCTTTTGAAACTATACAATTCTTTTTATGAAAAATTCAGCCATATTGAAATTACAAGCCCCATGGGAAAAAGTAAAGGAAAGAATGAAAGAGAATGATATCAATCTTACTGATGAGGATCTTGAATATATTCCTGGTAAAGAAGAAGAGTTACTACAAAGACTCGAGAGAATAATGAATAAACCCCGTGCCCAGATCATTGCCTATATTGAAAGCATTTCCTCAAATGAAGACCTTGCCGGGTAAAATATTCTCAATTAAATGCTCAATTTTAACTTTTAGCCCTCGGTAGAATTGTTTTGACCAAATACTTTTGAATTTATATCTTGAGTCACCAAAAACATCTACCAATGAAATACAAATTAGTAGCAGTAACAATGCTATCGACTTTCTTTCTTTTCTCTTGTGTAAGCAGTAAAAAATTTAAAAAATCGCAGTCAGATTATGCGGAGCTGCAAACAAAACACACTGCTCTGCAGGGTGATCTTACAAAATGTAATGATGATAAAGCAGAACTAGGACGTCAGAAAACGGCCTTGGAAAATGATAAAGCAAGTCTTAATAATCAGATCGCTGACCTTAATAAGCAGATCGATTTTTTGAAACAGACTAACACTACTGTATTAAAACAAATGGAAGATCTTTCTGTTGTATCCTCTGCACAGGCAGCCAACATCAGAAAATCGCTTGAGAATATTGGCGCCAAGGACCTTTATATACAAGATCTACAGGCATCCATGGCTCGTAAAGATTCATTGAATCTTGCCTTAGTAATGAACCTGAAAGGCGCTGTGGGTAGCATGGATGACCAGGATATAAATATTAAAGTTGATAAAGGTGTTGTTTACATTGATATTTCAGACAAGCTGCTTTTCAAAAGTGGTAAATATGAAATATCCTCCCAGGCAAAAACAGTGCTTGGTAAAGTAGCTGCTGTATTAAAGAATCAACCGGACATAGAATTTATGGTGGAGGGCCATACAGATAATGTAGCTTATCGCAGTGGTGTATTGATCGACAACTGGGACCTGAGTGTAAAAAGAGCTACTTCAGTGGTAAGAATTTTACAAAAAGAGTATGGTCTTGATCCGGCGAAAATGTCAGCAGCTGGTCGTAGTGAATATCACCCTATAGTGGAGAACAATTCTGTGGAAAATAAAGCCACAAACCGCAGGACAAGAATCGTGATCCTTCCGCAATTAGATCAGTTTTTCCAACTATTGGAACCAAAAAAACCTTCTTAAATACTTAACCCCGCATCAGCGGGGTTTTTAATTTGTAAAAGTTTTTAAGACGAATTTTTTAGCCGCTATGATGACGTAATTTGCGGCCATGACTGAATATTTAAGTGGGTTGAATGAAAAACAACGTGAGGCCGTATTACATATTGATGGTCCTTTAATGATTGTGGCCGGTGCCGGCAGTGGAAAAACTAAGGTACTTACAACCCGGGTGGCTCACCTGATGGCAAATGGTGTAGATGCTTTTAATATCCTTACTCTCACATTTACAAATAAGGCTGCAAAGGAGATGAAGGAAAGAGTCGAGCATGTTCTTGGCAACAACGAAGCAAGAAATTTATATATAGGAACCTTTCATTCCGTATTTGCAAGAATTCTTCGGACGGAAGCCCCGAAAATGGGTTATCCAAACAACTTCACCATCTATGATACAGATGATGCAAAGAGTGTGGTGAAAACTGTGATCAATGAATTAAATCTTGATGATAAACATTATAAACCTTCCACAGTTTATAACCGGATCTCTTCAGCTAAAAATGCTTTGGTGGGCCCGGTAGAATATGGCAATGACTATTATATTCAGCAGGAGGATATGCGCAGTAATCGTCCGGCCATAAGCCAGATCTATGATGCCTATGTAAAACGTTGTTTTAAGAACGGCGCAATGGATTTTGATGATCTGCTCTTAAAGTTTTATGAGCTATTAAAAACATTTCCTGAAAGCCTGAGTAAGTATCAGCATAAGTTCAGGTATATTTTAATTGATGAATACCAGGATACCAATCCTGCACAATATGAAATAATAAAACTACTCGGTGCTATGCATGAAAATGTGTGTGTAGTGGGAGATGACGCACAAAGCATTTATAGTTTTCGTGGCGCCACCATCCAAAATATATTACAGTTTCAAAAAGATTATGAAGAAGTAAAAGTGATAAAGCTGGAGCAGAATTATCGTAGCACACAAAGCATTTTAAATACAGCCAACGAGGTCATTAAAAAAAATAAAAGCCAGATACCAAAAGATCTTTGGACGGAAAATGCAGAAGGAGAGAAGATCCGTATTGTAAGAACAATGACTGATAATGAAGAAGGGAAATTTATTGCTGACACCGTTCAGGAACAAAAACTTCGCAATCATTTTTATAACAGGGATTTTGCAATTCTTTATCGCACCAATGCACAAAGCCGGGCCTTTGAAGAATCGCTGCGCCGCATGGGTATTCCTTATACTATTTATGGTGGCATTAGTTTTTATCAACGCAAAGAGATCAAAGATTATATCGCTTATTTAAGAATTACTATTAATCCAAGAGACGAAGAAGCGTTAAAGCGTATCATTAATTATCCTGCAAGGGGTATTGGCAAAACAACTATTGACAAAGCTGTTCTGTTTGCTAATGAAAATAATATCAGCATGTGGGAAGTGCTGGAACAGGCAAAAACCTTTGGATTTAAGGCCGGTACATTAGAAGCTATTGAAGGTTTTGTTGTGATGATAAAAAGTTTTCAAAGCATGTTGCAAAAGCATAATGCTTATGATGTGGCTTTCCACGTCGGTAAACAGACAAATTTTGTACGGGAACTTTTTAACGACAAAAGCACGGAAGGTGTAGCACGGTATGAGAATATACAGGAATTACTGAACTCTATAAAAGAATGGATAGAAAGCCCGGATAACGAGGAAGGAGAGGTGGTGGATAAAAACCTTGGAAGTTATTTGCAACAGATCACTTTGTTAACCGATGCAGATGACAAGGATCCCAATGCAGATACCGTAAAGCTGATGACTATACATGCTGCAAAAGGACTTGAATTCTCTGTTGTATTTGTTGCCGGCCTTGAAGAAATGCTTTTTCCAAATGCACTTAGCATAAATACAAGAGAAGAGCTGGAAGAAGAAAGGAGATTGTTTTATGTAGCAATAACAAGAGCCAAAAAAAGATTGTTTATCACGTATGCAAATACACGTTATCGTTTTGGTTCTTTAGTGCAAAATGAACCAAGTCGTTTTATAGATGAACTTCCTGAAAATTTTATTGACAGAAGTTTTGCTGGTGGTGGCGCAAAAAACCAGGGTTATGGTAATGGAACTGCATTTGAAAGAATGAAAGGATGGGGAGGAAGCGGTAAGGACTGGACATCTGACAACCGGACGTCAACAAAAAAAGAAACACCTTCTTATTTATCGCCGAAGACGACGATCCAAAAAGTTATTGAACATGTTCCTTCTGCAGATTTTAAAGCGAGTGATGTATCTAATTTACAAGTGGGACAAAAAGTAGAACACCAGAAATTCGGTTTTGGCGAAGTGATAAAAAAAGAAGGGGCAGCGCATAATCCTATTGCAACTATTAAGTTTGACACAAACGGAGAAAAGAAAATAATGCTGAATTATGCAAAGCTGCGAATTATCGAAGCATGATCTTGTTTAATAAACTTTATTTTATGTTTAGGTGATTTTCTCATTTAATGTCTCACCAATATTAATATTTATTTGCGGCACGATATTTTAGGTCTTATATCAATAAATCGTAAACCTTAAAATAAAAACTATGCAAAAAAAATTATTAGGCTTGATCTTAGCCGCTGCAGCTTATGGTGTTTATCGTTATACTAAAATGACTCCTGAACAAAAAGCAGAACTTAAGAAAAGAGGAGGAGACTTTTTAGATAAAAACATGGGGAGTTTTGGTAATGTCTTTGGTCAAAAACCTACTGTAACCGAAGCAAGTAATAAATTCAGTTGAGTTTAATACAATAAAAAGAGCTGCAAAAATTGCAGCTCTTTTTATTTTTTCTTTTGTTACTCTCCGGGATGATACTTTTTTTCTACATGTTGCATCACATCTTCCTTATAAAATAAAACATCTTTAAATTGACCCTGGCTGTACATCAATCCCTGGTCAAAAAAATGTTTTGAATTCTCATTTCCGCTTTCTCCACCAGCCAATAGCGATTTTGCTTTTATTCTTTTTCCAAATTCAACAGCACATATAAAGCTATTACCATTTACTCCATATCTTTTTTTAGTGCCGGAAAAACTGCGGCTGGTATAAGAAGGAAGCATTCCCCATGTAGAAGAAACAAATCCAACGGGAATACTTGGTTTACTATCATCAAACTTATTATCTATATCAGACGATATTCTTTGAAAACGATTGATCTCGCCCCATTCTATTTGCCAACGGCCATATTTATTTTTCAGATCATTTATTGTGGCCAGCAATGGCTGCAATAATTCTTCGGGTTTTGCATTTGCTGCAAAATATTTTGCTTTATCAACCTGGTCAGCTTCTTCATCATCAACGACCTTTGTTCTAAAAATAGACGGTAAGATCTTTTGTCCCCATTCAATTGCTAGAGTTGTGGCTATTGAATTTTCTCCACAACGAAAATCCCATTTTCTTAAAACCGATATCGCCTCATAAAGTCTATTGTACAAAGTATCATTTCCATGAACATTCTTTTCAAATGAACTGATCAATGCAGGAACCAGGATTTCAAATGCCGAAAGTCTTTTATCATATCCCGCTTTGATCACTTTATCGATCGTGTATTTATTTTCTTCATCTAAAACTCTCACTGCATTAATGCCACGAAAGTTTTCTCCATCAGGGGCCATATAAGCAGGGTAACTTTCTTTTTTGGGACTATTGGTTCCTGCAACTGTAAATGGTGTAGAGTTACAATTTTGTAACCAACCGTTTGGAGGATTTACACTAAACACAGTTTCACCAATATTGTGATAACCTTTCCATTCTGTTGTAGAGACACTTCCGTCAACTGCTTTACTCCAATCATATTTTGTATCTCTTTTAGGAATACGGTTGCCATGCCAGTAAGCGATGTTTCCTTCAGCATCTGCATAAACCGTATTGTTTGAAATATTTCCCTTGAGGTCAAGAGTTTTTTTAAAATCGCTAAAACTTTTTGCTTTTGTTCTCTGCCAGCATTGGATCAATCCATTCATGATTCGGTTATCTGCTTTTACACTCAACCATTGTCCATTTCTTTTTGCCATGATGGGACCATGCTGTGTAAATAATACATTGATATTAGTTGTTTCGATTCCGGTTTCTTTTTTTGCTTTGATTGAAATTCTTTTTTGAATTACGGGCTTTATCTTACCATCATATTCATACACCCACTTATTATCCTTTTTTGAAATTTTCTCAATATAAGTATCCGCGGCATCAACTGCACTTGATGTGTGCATCCAGCCACAATGTTCATTAAAGCCCTGGTAAACGAAAAATTGTCCCCATGTAACAGCCCCATAAGCATTTAATCCTTCCTCACTAACCATGTGCACTTCGGGACGAAAATAAAAAGTAACATGCGGATTGATATAAAGGATCGCATTTCCTGATTCTGTGATCTTTGGTGAAAACGCAAAACCATTTGAGCCGGTTAATATTTCTTCCTGTTCTTGCTTTATCATGGAAATTGATGGCTCAACTGAATAAAAACTTTTCAATTCATTTGATGAAATATCAGCAGTACTTATTGCACCAATACTTCCATCTGTCCATAACAAAGGATACCATGGTTTGAAACGATTTAATAAGACCGGTTTCGTATTAGTGTTCTTGTATAAATAATAATTAATGCCATCTGCAAAAGCATTACATAGTTTTTTTAACCATGCAGGCGAGTTGTTATAATCATTTAGCGCATCTACAGAATCAATGATCATTCTTATCAGCAGATCATCATATAATGATGACACTCCTTTTATTTCTGCCATCCTTCCTAGTTTTTCAACATAATTCATCTCCACTCTTTTAAAATCATCTTCGCATTGTGCATACATAAGACCAAACACAGCATCAGCATCCGTTTTTCCATAAATATGTGGTATGCCCCAATTATCTCTTATGATCGAAACATTCTTCGCCTGCTTTTCCCAACGGTAAATTTCTTCCTTTGAAAAAGATTGTGACAGCAGTTGGAAAGGGAGCATTAATAGAATTAAAAATTTCAACATTTTATTACTTCATTTTAATGGGTAACTTTTTTTATAAAAGTACCAGAGGGTGTTGCTATACAATTATTATTAAATTATAACTTCCAAAAGCGACCAAAGAGTCCAAGATATTTTTCGCTGCTTGTTATTTTTGGGATGTTATAGTTTAGTGTTTTTTTCTTCCCGGCATTATCTGCCAGTTGCAGAGGTGCTCCCTTTTCGCAGTAACTGACATATTTTATTGATGCAATTCTAATCAGCAATTTAATTTCTGTGCTTTTAGCAGTTATAGGTTTGCAGCTCATAGTATCCCCGCCTTTCTCTTTGTTTATAAACTCGCTGAATTTTTGATCACCAGGAGCTGTAATAGCGGCAATGATCAGGAGAATGATCAGAATAGTGCCTAGCCAGGAAAAAAATTTCATTTTATAATGTTTCAGGAAAGATACATTATTGAGAACAGATTTAAAATGAATGAGCAGGAGCAGATCAGGTTACTACAAATCTGTAACCGATCCCTTTAATTGTAATGATCTCTAAAGTAGGGTCTTCTTTTAAATAACCACGGAGTTTGGTGATGTACACATCAAGATTACGACTGTTGAAGAAATTATCATTACCCCAGAGAAGATTAAGAATATCTTTTCGATCGATGATCTTATCACGATTCTCATATAATACTTTCAAAAGTTCACTTTCGCGGTATGAAAGCTTACGGTCTTCTTTACTATCATTTAATACCTGCCTGTTCAATTGAAACGTGTATTTACCCATCGTTACACTATCACCGGTAATTTTTTTAGGGGCTTCTGTTTTGTTGCGAAGAGCATTTTGAATTCTTACGATCAGTTCTTCCATACTAAAAGGCTTACGTATATAATCATTGCCACCAAGTGAAAAGCCTTTTACTACATCTTCAGTTTGTGTTTTTGCTGTAAGAAAAATAATAGGCACTTCTTCATTCTGTTCTCTTATTTCATCTGCAATAGTAAAGCCGTCTTTATTCGGAAGCATTACATCCAATACACAGATATCCGGTTCTGATTTTTTAAATGCCCCTGTCGCTTTTGCTCCATCGCTTTCCATGATCACTTCAAAGCCACGGCTTTCAAGGCTTTCTTTTACGATCTTGCCAAGAAACAATTCATCCTCTACGTATAAAACTTTTGTTTTGCTCATGTTCTTTTGTGAATAGTTAAACTGATTTAGGCAAAGTAATAATAAATTTAGAACCCAGGCCAGGTTGACTTTCCACCTCTATTTTTCCTTTATGTCTTTGAACAACATGTGATACATAACTTAATCCCAGCCCATAGCCTTTTGTATTATGTGTGTTGCCAAGCGGCACCCGGAAAAATTTTTCAAATACTTTGTCTTTATACTCCTGTGAAATGCCAATACCGTTATCTGCGACAGACAACTCAATCTCGTTTTCCTTTTCTTTCATGTCGAATTTTATCGCCGTGTTACCATTACCATACTTTAAGGCATTATCAAGCAAATTAAAAACTACGCTGAGTAAATGCAACCTGTCTCCTTGTAAATGGGTATCGCCTTCCGTATTTATAGAAACAGTCGCATGATGCTTTTCAATTTGCAAACGCATGGAGGAAACAACTTCATCCACCACGCCTTTCAGATCAAGTAATTCATATTTCAGCTCAATTTCCTTTTTCTCAAACATGGAAAGCTTCAGCACTTTATCTACAAGCAAGGAAAGACGTTGCAATTCGTTCTGCGAAATATCTAAATATTCTTTGGTTCGCTGCGGATCGTTGATCGCATTAAAATTTCTTAGTGCTTCGATCGCCACGCCTACTGTAGCGATTGGTGTTTTTAATTCGTGTGTGATGTTGCTTATGAATTCATTCTTTATTTCAGTAAGCTTTCTCTGCCGTTGAAGATTACGGTAAAGTAAAGCAAATGAAAAAACAGTAACCCCTACAAGAAATAAGGAAAACAAAATTGGTGAAATAAGTTTTTTGATCAAATAGCCAAAAGAATTACCAAGGATCAATTCATAAGTTACGGGGTGTGCAAATCCGATAGTGATCTTGTTTGGTATTCTTAAATCCTCCGGTGGTCCGGCTCTCTCTCTTTGCAAGGGTCCTGCATTTCTTGAAATAGAAATTGGAACATTTAATCCTTCTTTTTTAAAAGCAATGCGACAGGCAGAATCGATTTCTCTAACATGCAAGGAGTCTTGCAGAGAATCTACGCTATACAAAAATCTAATGATCTCACCCGGTGGTCCTTTACGTTCAAACATAAAACCTTTGTCAATGGTATCTCTTGAAAAGTTTTCACTCATCGAAATGACCATATTCCCCTTTCTAGGTGTGAAGCGGAGCAAAGAGTCTTTTGGAAGTCGTTGATTTCTTATTATGACATTAGGTCTTTTGTCAATATCAACTGTCGCACTTCTTATCGAATCATTCACATGGATAGTAACATCATTCAATACATTCGTAAGTTGTTCTTCAGGATGTCCGTCAAATGCAACTGAAGGGTCATCATCCATAAATGCGATCTTGACCTTACCGGTTGAATCCTTCATCATTCTATCAAGGTTCAATTTTTTTCCCTGGAGTCTTCTTACACTTTCCTTAAAAACAACATTACTTCTAAATTCAAGGTTCTTTTTTTCCTTTATATAATTTTCACGAAGCCAGAAAACCTGGAAACCGGCAATAATTAAAATGGGAATAGCCATTAATAGCAATTGCCATTCGTTGTGCGAACGGAGTTTAGGATTACTCGCAGATATGTTTCCCGGCCTTTTCATTTGAATACAAATTTAGCCATTAGATAATGGGGTTAAAAAAGCTCTTAACCTTTATTAACCTTAAACCAAGGTAGCTTAACCTGTAGCCGGCAACGTCGGAATTAGCTTTGCCAAAATTTTAATTTATTTATGAAACGCTTATTGATTGCTTCAGCTATGCTTATAGCTATTCCCACTCTTGCACAGGTAAAAGAAGGTAAGATCGTGTACGAAAGAACAATGCAGATGCAAATCAGGATCAATGATGATAATCCTGCCTTTCAAAATATGATCCCAAAAGAAAGAAAAGATAAGTTTGAATTATTTTTTACAGAAGGCAAAAGCTTATGGCAACCAGTAGAAGATGATGGCCAGGGTGATGATATGACTTTTGGCGATGCTGGTGGCGGAATGAGAATGGTCATTCGTGTACCCGGAAGTGATGATATTGCTTTTCACAATATAACTGAAAGTAAAAAAGTAGATCAAAGAGAGTTAGGCGGTAAGAGCTATATTATAGCAGATAGTATAAAAAAAATGAGTTGGAAAGTTGCCGGCGAAACAAAGGTGATCCTTGGTCATAATTGTATGAAAGCAACAACACAGCGCATGCAGGAGAATTTCCGGATGTCAATGGATAATGGTGAAGCAAAAAGAGAAAAGGTGATGGATACAATGAATATTGTAGCATGGTTTACCAATGAGATACCCGGTTCTTTTGGACCTGATACATACCAGGGACAATTGCCTGGAACTATTTTGGAGATCGATGTGAATAATGGGAGAAATAGTTTTAAAGCAATTGAAATTTCTCCAAAAGTTGATGTTGTAAAGATCAAAGAACCTTCAAAAGGGAAAAAAGTAACTGCAGAAGAATTTGCAAAAGAAAGAGAAAAGCTGATGCAGGAAATGATGCAGAATAATGGTGGGCCGGGTATGAGAGTTATCCGCAATTAACTACTCAAACAATTTTATTTAAGGCGACATATTTAATGTCGCCTTTTTATTTATACTAAGCCACCCTTAACTCAACTTTAAATGCAAGACTGAAATAACGATAATAATGATCCTTGTTCTCAATATTATTTGTGTTCCATTCTTCACCATAAGTGAATGGATTTTTGCTTGACCAGGCTGCCTCACCAATTGCGATCAATGTATCCGGGCTTTTAAGTCTAAACCCGTACACTTTATCCTTGTGTACGTGTACATTTTGCACCGGAAATTGTATCCAATTCTCTGCATCATTATCATCTACTTCGATCTCTGCAGATGAAAGAACTTGTCCCCAGTTTTTTCTTTGTCTGTCGAATTCATTTAACGTAAGGATCAACTTACCCGGATGAGAAACAGCGATCGAATAAACCTGGATCTTACTAAGAAAGCCTTCTTCGGGACATTGAAAAGTTTGTCCTGCAAGATGATCAGCCGGGCTGGAATTCAAATGGCCGACCCATAAACTAGTATTTCTGTGTAGTTGCTCAAGTGCGGGGTGAAGATGGTTGCCAAAAGTCGTCGTTTTCATACACACATGTTTTAAGTTATAGATTAAAACAGCTGGCTTGGCAAGAGCTACCTAATCTAAACTTTTTGCTCCGGCAAATATTGTGCTTGTGTATAAAAACAGCTTTAAAAGTGAGCATGACCTTATTCTTTTAAAATGATTAATTTAACCGGCCAATTCATCTTACCACCACTAAAGTCTCTCTGATCATGGAATTCCTGAACAAGCTGCTTGCCATTAATTTCAATTATATCCTAATTGCCTCGGTAATGATGCTGGCATCGTGTTCAGAAAAAAAACAGTCGAATGCGAATAGCCGGTTAGCGGGTATGTATAAATTATATATTGCTGAAAACGCTGACTCAAACGGTATATGGCATGAAGACCCGTGGACAAAAGGTGGAACTGGCTTTATTGTTTATGATGGAATGGGACATATGGGAGTTCACATTACCCGACAGGGGTATAATGATTACAAATGGTTGACTGAAGAAGAAAGTCTCCGCGATGAAAAGATCAATCAAAAACTAGACAGTATGTCGACTGATGAGCTGAAAGCAGCCGTTCGTGCTTTTTCTTCCAGTTATGTTTATTTCGGTAATTACAGTATCGAAGACACGATCGATGTGGTGAAACATCACAGAATTTCAACTTCGATTCATTCACCGGTAGGCAGTATAGTAAGAAGGGAGTTTACATTTAACGGCGATACCATTATCCTTCGTGTATTGAATGGTAACAGGCGATTAAAATGGATAAAACAATAATATTCTGAAATTAGCTTTTGTGAAGGCAAAATAAATTGCTTCAAAGATTGCATTAAAGAAAAAATAAAAATGACACACACATCAAAATTCAGTTACCGCTTTATTATTGCGATACCTGTAATGGTAATCTTATTCTTTGTCACCAGTTGTTCTTCACATGAGAAAGCTTTAGATGAAAAAGTAGACCCTGTTGAAGCAAACATTAAAGCATATTCTCATGTATGGGATGAAATCATGAACAAAGGAAAATTAGAGATGTTCAATGATTCTAATTTTACGAAAGATGTGGTGATGCATGCAAGCCCATCAGACATTGTTGGCATTGACAGTTCAAGAGCCTACTATGCGAACTTTCTTACTGGCTTCTCTAATATTACATTCACTATTAAAGATGTTTTTGGGCAAGGTGATAAACTTGTTAAGTACTGGAACTTTAAGGGAACGCATACCGGTGTTTTCTTTAGTATTCCTCCAACTGGTAAAAGGGTAAGTTTGGATGGCACTACACTAGTCCGGATGTCTAATGGAAAAATTGCAGAAGAAAGAGATTTTTTTGATAATATGGATTTCATGACTCAATTAGGATTGATACCAACAGCAGGGAAATAATTAATTTATATAGGAATATTTCATTTACATTTTCATGAAATCAAAATCAATCAACGGAAGTTCAGCTTCAGCAATTCAATCAGCTTTATCAAAAAGCATGGCTGATGGA
>Ga0190274_10001080_pt1 | contig 15940 bp, 11 predicted proteins | sample Popmic531T_FD_133002 | JGI IMG/M metagenome (GOLD analysis project Ga0190274, IMG submission 133002) | Populus adjacent soil microbial communities from riparian zone of Yellowstone River, Montana, USA - 531 T | ecosystem: Environmental > Terrestrial > Soil > Riparian zone | place: USA: Montana...
ACTGCGGAATATCTCGTCAATTCCGACGTGATGCAGATCAAGATGGCGCAGGGCGCCAAGCCCGGCGAAGGCGGACAATTGCCCGGCCACAAGGTCGACAAGGTGATCGCCAAGGTGCGCCATTCGACGCCGGGCGTCGGCCTGATTTCGCCGCCGCCGCATCACGACATCTATTCGATCGAAGACCTTGCGCAGCTGATCTACGACCTGAAAAACGTCAATCCGGCGGGCGATGTGTCGGTGAAGCTCGTTTCCGAGGTTGGCGTTGGCACGGTCGCCGCGGGCGTGTCGAAGGCGCGCTCCGATCATGTGACGATTGCGGGCTTCGAAGGCGGCACCGGTGCCTCTCCTCTCACCTCGATCAAGCATGCCGGTTCTCCGTGGGAGATCGGTCTTGCCGAAACGCACCAGACGCTGGTGCTGAATCGCCTACGCGGCCGCATCACGGTGCAAGTCGACGGCGGCATCCGCACCGGCCGTGACGTCATCATCGGCGCATTGCTCGGCGCCGACGAAATGGGATTTGCGACCGCGCCGCTCATTGCGGCCGGCTGCATCATGATGCGCAAGTGTCACCTCAACACCTGCCCGGTCGGGGTTGCGACCCAGGACCCGGTGCTGCGCAAGCGCTTCACCGGCCAGCCCGAACACGTCATCAACTATTTCTTCTTCGTTGCCGAGGAAGTGCGCGAGCTGATGGCCGAGATGGGCTACCGTACCTTCGACGAGATGATCGGCCAGATGCAGATGCTCGACCAGCGCGCGGTGATCGCGCATTGGAAGGCGAAGGGCCTCGACTTCTCCAAGCTGTTCACCAAGCCGATGGCGCCCGCAGGCGTTTCGATCTTCAACAACGAGCGACAGGATCACAAGATCGACAGCGTTCTCGACCGCACGCTGATCGCGCAGGCTGCGCCCGCGCTCGATCGCGGCGCGCCGGTGCGTATTTCGGTCCCGATCAGCAATGTCGACCGCAGCGCCGGCGCCATGCTCTCCGGCGAGGTGGCGAAGCGCTACGGACATGAAGGCCTGCCCGACGACACTATCCATGTGTCGCTAAAAGGCACGTCCGGTCAGAGCTTCGGCGCCTGGCTCGCCAAGGGCGTTACCTTCGAGCTCGAAGGCGAAGGCAACGACTATGTCGGCAAGGGCCTGTCAGGCGGTCGCATAATCGTAAAGCCCGCCCCCGATTCTGGCATCGTGCCGGAGGAATCGATCATCATTGGCAACACCGTGATGTACGGCGCGATTGCCGGCGAATGCTACTTCCGCGGCGTCGCCGGCGAACGCTTCGCCGTGCGAAATTCCGGTGCGGTCGCGGTAGTCGAAGGCGCGGGCGACCACGCCTGCGAATACATGACCGGCGGCATCGTGATCGTGCTTGGCCCGACCGGACGAAATTTCGCGGCCGGCATGTCGGGCGGCATCGCCTACGTGCTCGACGAGGGCGGCGACTTCCAAAAACTCTGCAACATGTCGATGGTGGATCTCGAACCGGTGCCCGCCGAAGAAGCGATCAACGAGCGCTTCTATCATTCGCGGCATGACCTGGAGACGGCGGGCCGCGTTGAAATCCTGACCGACATGTCGCGCCACGATGCCGAGCGGCTGCGCTATTATATCGGGCAGCATGCACGCCTAACCGGCTCGGTGCGCGCTCAAACCATTCTCTCCGACTGGAAGAATTGGCGCGGCAAGTTCCTCAAGGTGATGCCGCTGGAATACCGGCGTGCGCTGAAGGAAATGGCGGCCTTGCAGGACGAGAAGCCGAAACTCGCGGTCGGTGCCTGAGCGATATGGGCAAGGTCACCGGCTTTCTGGAATTCGAACGCGAAGATCGCGATTACGCTCCGGTCGAGGAGCGGATCAAGAATTATCGCGAATTCGTGCTGCCGCTGCCCGAGAAGGACACGCGCGAGCAGGCCGCGCGCTGCATGGATTGCGGCATTCCGTATTGCCACAACGGCTGCCCGGTCAATAACCAGATCCCGGACTGGAACGACCTCGTCTATCGCGGCAATTGGGAAGAGGCCGCGCGCAATCTTCTCTCCACCAACAATTTTCCGGAAGTCACCGGCCGCGTTTGTCCGGCGCCATGCGAGGCTTCCTGCACGCTCAATATCGATGACAATCCGGTCGCCATAAAAACCGTGGAATGTGCGATTGCCGACCGTGCGATCGAGAGCGGATGGATCAAGCCGGAGCCCGCGCCGCACAAGACCGGCAGGAAGGTCGCCGTGATCGGGTCAGGTCCCGCCGGCATGGCCTGTGCTCAGCAACTTGGGCGCGCCGGCCACGACGTGCATGTCTACGAAAAATTCGCCAAGGCTGGCGGCTTGCTCCGCTACGGCATTCCCGACTTCAAGATGGAAAAGGGCATCGTCGACATCCGCGTGAAGCAGATGGAAGGCGAAGGCGTCACCTTTCATTACGGGGCGCATGTCGGCGTCAATCTTGCCGCCGACAAGCTGCTTGCCGAGTATGACGCGGTGGCGCTGACTGGGGGCGCGGAATATCCGCGAGACCTGCCGATCGAAGGCCGCGATCTCGACGGCATTCACTTCGCGATGGATTTCCTGCCACAGCAGAACCGGAGAGTTTCCGGTGAGCCACTGAACGGCGTGAAGGAAATTCTCGCCGGCGGCAAGCATGTGGTCGTGATCGGCGGCGGCGATACCGGCTCGGACTGCATTGGCACCTCGATCCGGCAAGGCGCGCTTTCGGTGACCAATTTCGAGATCATGCCGATGCCGCCGGAGCGTGAGAACAAGGCGCTGACCTGGCCCGACTGGCCCTACAAGCTACGCACCTCATCGAGCCACGAGGAAGGCGCGGAGCGCGAATTCTCCGTGCTGACGCAGAAATTCTCCGGCCAGAGCGGCAAGGTCAAAATCCTGCATTGCGTTCGCGCCGACGACAAGATCAAGCCGATGCCGGGAACGGAATTCGAGATCAAGGCCGACCTTGTCCTGCTGGCGATGGGCTTTGTGCATCCTGTCAAGGAAGGGATGCTGGCCTCGCTCGGTGTCGCACTCGATCCGCGTGGCAATGCGAAGGCCAATACCGAGGATTACAAGACCTCGATCGCCAAGGTGTTCGCGGCCGGCGACATGCGCCGCGGCCAATCTCTCGTCGTTTGGGCGATCCGCGAAGGCCGCCAATGCGCGCACGCGATCGACAAGTTCCTGATGGGAACGACCACGCTGCCGCGCTAACAGCGCGCTATCTTCCGAACAACCCGAAGAGAAAGCGCGGCGGGCCGGAATCCTGGTTCTGGCGGCGCCAGAAGGTCGGGGCCTGGGCCTGCTGTCGAACTTGCCCCTGCAATACCGGCTGACCGGCGACGCGTGCGCCGGGTTGTCCGGGCAACCCGGGCTTGGCGCCGGCAGGCAACGCGGCCTGCTGCACAGCCGCGGGCTGGGCCCGCACTATGGTCAGCGGCGCGCCGGTCGGCGGCAATTGTTCGCTAGTGGCCAGATTCGGCAGGCGCGGCGGCCAGGAGAAATCGTCGGCGCGGCCGGCTTCGGTGCGGGTCGGCTCGCCCTTCACCAGCATTCGAGTGGCAACCGGATCGAGCGCCGGCGGTGGCGGCGCCTTGCCCTGCGCCGGCGGCGTGCCGCCAAGAAGATCGTCGGGTTCGTTCAAAGGCGTGCCGAGCAGGATCACCGGTCCCGCAAGCGGGCGAGCCGCAGGGCCGGAAGGCTTCGCCACCTGCGCCGGCGCGGGTTCGGCCGGCGTCGTCAGCGCGGCCGGAATCGGTTCACGCAGAACGCGGCGCAGGTCGCGCTCGACATAATGCGCGAGCTTGCGGGCGCCGAATTTGGTGAAATGAATGCCGTCATAGGTGCGCAACTGGCGAATCTGTCCGGTCTCATCGGGACCGCGCTGCATGAAATTGTTGCGATCGTCGACGAAGCCCTCCCAGACATTGACGAAGATCAGGCCGGCCTTTTCGACCCGCGCACGCACGAGTTCGTTGAGATATTGCAGATCGCTGGTCGACTTGACGCCGCGCACCGACGGCACGCCCACCCACAGGACCGGCACATTGCCGGATTTCAGCGCTGCGATGGTCTCGTCGATCCGTGCGCCGTAAAGTTCTTCCCATCTCTCGGTCTTGAATTCGACCGGACCAGTGGGGCGCGCGCGCTGCGGTTCGGGGGCGGCGACAACAGGTGTTTCGTCGTCGTTCGGATTGGCGGCCGGCTTTGCGGGCACAGGCGGCTGAGCGCTGCCAGGCGCCGGCGGCGCCGTGACGGCGCGCGGTGCCTCGGCGGTGCCGGGCTTCGGCGCGGCCGGCGGTTTCGGTGCCACAACCTGCAACCGTTCGCGCATTGCCTGCCGGTCATGCAGGCCAACCAGCATCACGATGGCTTGCGGCTTTTCGGCTGCGATCAAGTCGCGCGCGATCTTCGACCATTCGACCTCGCTGCGCTGCTCGTAACGGATCAGCCCTGAATAGGCCTTGTGCTTGCGTAAGATGCCGATTTCCGGGGTCTCGGCGAGCGCCTCTTCCAGACCATAGGCCAGCCAATCCGCCATCGAATCGCCGAACACGAGGATGCGGATCGTCGGCGGCGCTTCCGGGTGTTTGGCCGCCGGCGCGTTGACCTGCTCCTGTTCGGTCGGGACGCGAGGGCGATATTGCGGCTGCTGGCGCGGCGGCTGTCCGAAAAATCGGTCGTCAAACGGGAAGAACTGCGCCGCAGCCGGCCAGGCAACACCAATTGCCGCAGCAGCAAGCCCTGCGGCGCAGACGATCTTCGCCCGGAAAAGCTTTCTGCTGGTGGTGTTCGACGCCATGTCCGATCCGTACGTCCGATCCGCGGGCCCGCCCGCTACAGGGGCCGGTTCAAGCTTCCTGCATAGCAAAAGAAGATGGCGGAGCGAAGGTGTGGCGGCCTTTTTGCGTTAATTGCCGCGCAGTTTTGCAAGCACCGTCGCGGTCGGGAACCCGTCCGGCACCAGCCCCGATCGAGCCTGGAAATCACGGATGGCCGCTCTCGTTTTCGGCCCCAGATTGCCGTCCGGCTCGCCGATATCGAAGCCGCGCCGCGCCAGCAATTGCTGCAATTCCGCGCGCTCGTCGCGGCTCAGCACCCGCTCATGCCGCGGCCAGGACTGGACGAACGGATCGCCGCCGCGCAGCCGGTCGGAGAGATGCCCGATCGCCAGCGCATAAGCTTCGGCCGGATTGTAGCGCATGATCACGCGAAAATTATTGAGCATCAGGAAGCCCGGCCCCTGCGATCCCGCCGGAATCATCAGGAAGGCGCGATCCGTTCCGCGCGGGAATGGCTTGTCGCCAAGACGCCGGATGCCGAGTTGTTCCCATTCGCGAAGGGACATGACCTTGTTGCGGTCGGCCATCAGGAAATTGAAGTTCTTCGGGACCACGACCTCGTAGCCCCAGGTCTGCGCACTCTCCCAGCCATGTTTCTTGAAATAGTTGGCGGTCGAGAACACGAGGTCGGGCACCGAGGCGGTGAGATCGCGATGGCCGTCGCCATCCGCATCGACGGCATAGGACTTGTAGACCGTCGGCATGAACTGGGTCGGACCGAAAGCGCCGGCCCAGGAGCCCTTCATGCGATCGGGCTGCACGTCACCACGCTGGATCAGTTCGATCGCGGCCAGGAATTCGTTTCGGAAATAATCCTGCCTCCGCCCGACACAGGCGAGCGTCGCGGTCGAACGCAGCACCGAGCGCTCACCCATCATGGTCGAGTATTTCGACTCGATGCCCCAGATCGCCGCGATCACATAGCGATCGACGCCGTACTGGCGTTCCATCGCATCGAAGGTCGCGCGATTTTCGGCGAGCACAGCGCGCCCGCGCGCGATGCGCTCCTCGCTCACCAAAATGTCGAGATAGTCCCAGAAGCTCTTGGTGAATTCCGGCTGAGCGTCGACCAGGTCCATGATCCGCAGGTCAGGCGTCATGTCGCGCGTATAAGTATCGAAGGTCACCTTGCTGACGCCGCGCTTGGCGGCCGCCGGATACATCCCCTGCAGACAATTCTGGAAGTTCGCCGCCGACTGGCGGATCGCGTCGGCCTGCATCAGCGGGTGACCGGAGCCACCGGATTCTCCGCTCCATTCCGGGCCCGTCGCCTGCGCGTAGGAACGCCGCACACTGGCCGCCTGCGGGACCGCGGCAACCCCCGGAACCGAAGCGGTCGCGGATAGCGCAGAACGATCCTCGCCCGGACCTCCGGTGCAGCCGCCAAGCATCGCGCCGAGCGCGACGACGGCCTTCAAATTTCGCGACGTTCCGCAAACACGCGCCATTACAGCCTCACGCAACCCAAACAGGCTTGCATCCAAGACACGAGAAAGCCTTATGGGGACCGCAGATGGTTGCAAGAGGATTAACGACATTCGTAAATCTGCGAATGATTTTCAGGTCGCTCTGCGGCTTTTTGCGGTTCCACATGGTAACAGACACACCCGTTATCCACAGCCTGCGCCGATTTCCCACATGAAGCCTATCCGCAAAGCGATTTTCCCGGTGGCCGGTCTGGGCACCCGGTTCCTGCCCGCGACCAAGGCGATGCCAAAGGAGATGCTGACGGTGGTCGACCGGCCGCTGATCCAGCATGTCGTGGACGAGGCACGCGAGGCCGGCATCGAACATCTGATCTTCGTCACCGGCCGCAACAAGTCGGTCATCGAAGATCATTTCGATCGCCAATTCGAGCTCGAGGTCACGCTGAAGGAACGCCACAAGAAGAGCGAACTGAAACAGCTTGCCGAAGACACGCCGGGCGCCGGCTCCACGAGCTTCACCCGTCAGCAATCGCCGCTCGGCCTCGGTCACGCGGTCTGGTGCGCGCGCGAATTGGTCGGCAACGAGCCTTTCGCCGTGCTGCTGCCTGACGTGCTGGTGCAGAACGAACCCGGCTGCCTCGCGCAGATGGTCGAGGCCTATGGCAAGCGGAAAGCCAGGGCCAACATCATCGCGGTCGAAGAAGTGCCTGTCGATCGCGTACACATGTACGGCATCGTCGGAGTCGGCAAGGAAACGCGTTCGGAAGCGGGCACCGACACCGGCAAGGCACTGCCGATCACGCAGATGGTCGAGAAGCCGAAGCGTGAGGACGCGCCCTCCAATCTTTCGATCACCGGCCGCTACATCCTGCAGCCGGAAATTTTCGACATTCTGGCAAATCAGCAGACCGGCGCCGGTGGCGAGATCCAGCTCACCGATGCGATGATTACGCTTTCAAAAACGCAGCCCTTCTACGCCGTGAAGTTCGACGGCCGCTCCTACGATTGCGGCTCCAAGCTGGGCTTCCTCACCGCCAATATCGCCTATGCGCTGAAGCGCAAGGACATCGCGCCGGAATTGCGCGAGGAGCTGAAAGCACTGCTGGGCTAGGTCGCAAACTCATAAATCTGCCGAGCGACAAGTTTAGTTTGGAGTTTCGCACCAAACTCCTGCGCCGCCCAACATCACTCAGCTACGTGCACTTGAAGATCTGCAAGGAAAACTGCTTTCCAGATTCAAGGGTGATGAGCTTTTGGGAGAGAAAGCCAAACCCCAGCCCTTCTGCGATCTTGCGGAAGTCATTTGGCGGCACGAGCCGCATGATGGAGCCCAGATCTTTCAATGTCACAAAGGGCGAGGGTGAAACGTTCGCCACCCCTTCCTTTGGCAATTGCAAAAGGGCGGCTAGAATCCCGCCGGGCAAGCAAATGCCCCGCAGGTTCTTCAACGCCTTGGCAATGTCCACATACTCGAAAACCAACGCCCCATAGATCAGATCGACAGGCCGCAACTCTGGCGCGTCTCCCGCGATGTCGGCGCAATAGAGTTCGAGGCCCGTCATGCGGCCAGCATAGCGGGCCTTTGCATCTGCGATGTAGCTCGGGTTTATGTCGAGGCCGACAAGGCGCGCAACGCCTGCCTTGGCAGCTTCTTCGAAGCCGTTGCCCCCTGCACAGCCAATGACCGCCGCCGATGTTGGGGCGTAGGTCTTTAGCAGTTCTTCAAACTCGTTCACGAGCATCTTGGCTTGCCCCACATACGGCAATGACGGCAATGCCATGTGGCCTTCATAGTCTTCCAGAGGGATCGTCAGCCACGGATTAATCATTGCGTTTCTTCTCGAAGCTCACTCCTCCGCTCCCTCACCGCTGCAACCGCACGCCTATCGTGTAAATGTTGGACACATAATTCGCGGTCGTGATGGTCGAATCGAGCCATTCCCTGCGATATTCACCCTTCAACCAGAGATCGCGCGACATCTTGTACAGCAGCGCCGCGGAGACGAGATAATTGTCGTCGGTGCGTGGCGATCCTTCATAGACGGTGTTCGAATAGCCCACCCTTATCGTGCCGAGCAGCCAGCGCCGGAACGCATGTTCGACCTGCAGCGAATATTCATGCGTGAAGCCGCCTGAGACGCCGCCGATGATGGATTCTTGCACCGAGGTCCTCATGTCGAGCTTCAGCGTGGTGAGCGGGTTCGGGTAATAGGTGAGAGAAGCATCCACCAGATTGCCGCGCAGCGCGTCGAAATTCGGATCGACGTAGATACGCTCCAGCCGCCCGACGGCAAATTCGCCGACCAGATATCCGGTCAACTGAAAAGTCGTACCGATGCGGAACGACTGACCGCTGGAATCGCGATTCACGCCGTTCACGTCATATTGCAGTTCGTGTTTGCGCTGGTCGGCGCCGTATTCCATGAACGGAATGATTCCCGGCAGGGTTTCGTAGCTCGCGCGGATTTTGGTGCCGTATTGAGTGTAATCGCGGTCACCGAAGCTGACGGGTTGCCCGCTATTCGTTGTGCCGTCCTGGTAGGTTGTGGTGTCGACGGCACCCTTCAGCGAAAATTCCAGCCGGTTGAGGGCGTGTCGGATCCCCGCCGTGCCGCCGGCGACAGTAAAAATCGGCGGCTTGGCGATATCGTTCGGCAGGTTGGGATCGCCGGGATTGTCGGCCGAATACTGGAAGCGGCCCTCGAGATCGGCCTTGGTCTGTTTCGAGATATCGATGCGCGCATTGCTGCGCAGGTTGAGATCGGGCTTGGAGTAATTCTCCATCTGGTTGGCATTGTACCAGATGTAACTGCCCCGCAGGTTCGCCGACAATTCGTGCTGTGACCAGTTCGACTTGATATCGAATTCAGGCGCTATTTTTTCGAAAGACGAGCCTTTGCCGTTTTGGCGCTGACCGGGATTGCTGTTGTAGCCTCCGGACAATTCGAGCGCCGGCTTCACGAGGAATGTGCCGCGATAGAAGCCTACCGGCCCGAATGGATCGTCCTCGACGATGCGCCTGCGGATCGGACGTGGCGCGATCGCCCCGCTGGCATCGAGCGGCGCCGCCGCGGTGTTGATGGCACGCCGGCGCACTGCCGCGACGCTCTCCTGCCGCTGGAACACCGGCGCAACGGTCCGGTCCGGGCCGGACATAACGACGGGCGGAAGACTCTGCGCCTCCGCGCCGGCACGCTTTCGCGCATTCTCCTTCGACTTTCGCCTTGCGCGTCCGTTGGTGGCGTCGAAGCCGGTCGCTCCGGCGCCGGACGATACGGTGGTGATCGCGCCGGGCTTTCGGAATCGCTGCGGACGGCCGTCGCGCTCCTCGAAATGCGGCTCGAACAGGCTCGGCACCGAAGGATCGCGCGGATCGGTCTGTGCACGCGCGGCGCCCGCCGTGCACGTCATGGCGACGGCCAGAGCGGACGTGACGAGCAGACTTGTTCGGCGGTGACACGCCACCCGTTAACTCCTGCCCCGCCTTCCAAATCCCCGTTCCGGAGACATGCAGACGGCCGCAACCAGCCTCGCGGCCGGCGGAAATGGTTAACGGAGTTAAAAGGGATATGGTTAACGCAGGGTTAGCCTTTGGAGGTCGGCGTGCCCGAACGCGCTTCCTAACCCGGAGGTGGCGGCCGTCACCCGGGTCTCAGCGCTGTTTCTGTCCGACTTCAAAATATTCCTGGCCGGGCTGGCTTAACCATGAGCGACCGGGTGGATTGACCCTACTAGTGAAGGTTCGGCGCACGATCTTCAAATCCGAGGGTTTCGCGCATAGCGCATAATCGGATTCGAGCAGGTAAGTGAACCGTTCGGTCCTCACGCATTTGATCTCGTTGCCCCGCAACAGGCCGACGACCCCGCCGGCATCGCTCATCAAGTCGCAGCACGAATTTCCAATTCCGCACGATTTGTAGGGCAACGCGCGATTTCGTCCCGCGGCCGCATAAAATTCGTCGCTCACGAGTGCGGGATGAAAACTCAAACAGACCGCGTCGAGTTCATTCAGGATTTTATGGGGCGCGCGGTCCTGAGAGATGGCTTCGAGATCGGCAAAGATAAGCGCTTCATCGCTGGTCCACAGGAATGCGGTACCGACCGCTACAGCGATCGTGGCCACCGCGAGAAGCCCCAGAACCTTTGAGCGCCGACCAAACAAGTTGCCAATCCTTGGTATCGCTTGCTGGTTATGGGACCACGCACTTGCGTGTGGACACGCAGTAGCAGCTAAACCCACCCCTTCAATTCGCGCGACACCACCTCGCGGATAACCCGCATGCCCTGCTCGCTGTCGTTCAGGCAGGGGATGGCCGCGAAGTTCTGGCCGCCATTGGCCTTGAAGATATCGCCATTCTCGACCGCGATCTCCTCGAGCGTCTCCAGGCAATCGGCGGAAAAACCCGGCGTCACGATTGCAAGATTTTTCAGTCCGCTCTGCGCCAGCGCCTCGACCGTCTTGTCGGTGTAAGGCTGGAGCCATTCGGCCTTGCCGAAGCGGGACTGGAAGGTCAGGCGGAACGAGTTTCCGTCGAGACCGAGCGCCTTGCGCAGAAGATTCGCCGTCACCTCGCATTGCTGAGGATATGGATCGCCCTTGTCCGCATAGTCGCGCGGGATGCCGTGGAAGGATGCGAGGATCACGTCGGGCTTGAACGGCAGCTTTGCAAGTTCATCGCGGATCGAGGCCGCGACTGCATCGACATAGACCGGATCGTCATAATACGGCGGTGTGACCCGCAGCGTCGGCTGATAGCGCATGGCCGCAAGCTGCGCGAACGCGGCATCGCAGGCAGTCGCCGTGGTGGCGGCGGCATATTGCGGATAGAGCGGCATATAGAGAATACGGTCGCATCCGTTTTGCGCGAGCGCCTCGATCGCAGAACCAACCGATGGGTTGCCGTAGCGCATCCCCCAGCCGACCAGAATGCGGCTGTCCAGACTTGCAAGCGAGGCCGAAAGCTTCTCGCTTTGCGAGCGGGTAATGGTCTTCAGCGGCGATTCGTCGCGCTCCCTGTTCCAGATCGAATCGTAATCGCGCCCCTTGGCGCGCGGACGCAGCGTCAGGATGATGAAATTGAATACGAATTTCCAGGTGAGCGAGTTTTCCTCGATCACTCGTTTGTCGGACAGGAATTCCTTGAGATAGCGCCGCATCGAACGGTAATCGGTCGCGTCCGGTGTGCCGAGATTGGCGATCAGGACACCGATCCGGCCGGACGCCACTGGCGTATGACCTTGCGGGCGCGGCGATGCCCCTGCGACCGCTTCAGACGATGCGTCGTTCATGGCTCCATGCTAATCCATGCAAAAGCCACGGAAATCAATCGCAAAATGACCCTCACCCGCCGTCTGCTGCTGCTTGGATCGTCCTGCATCGCCCTGATCGGAACTCTGCCGCGCGCGGCCTTCGCGCAAAGCCAGCAATCCCGCCTTACCTTCATTTTGGTCAACGACATCTACCAGATGAGCGAGCAGGCGGCGCCGGACGGGCAGCCGCGCGGTGGCTTCGCGCGGCTCGCGGCAGTGGTGAAGGCCGAGCGCGCCAAGGGGCCGGTGATTTTCGCGCATGCCGGCGACACGCTGTCGCCGTCACTCATGTCGGGCATCGACCGCGGCGCCCATATCATGACGCTCACCAATCTGATCGCGCCGGACATTTTCGTGCCCGGCAATCACGAATTCGATTTCGGCAAGGAGATTTTCTTCGAGCGAATGGCGGAGGCAAAATTCCCGGTCTTCTGCGCGAATATCTATACGCCAGATGGCAAGCTGGCTCCGGGCTTGCGCGAGCGGACGATCCTCACTTTCAACGGAATCAATATCGGGATCGCGGCCGCAACCGACGAGGAAGCCGTGATCCTGTCGACCCCCGGCGACCTGAAATTTCCGCCCGCGGTCGCAACGATCGAAAAGCAGGCCGCAGCGCTTCGCAAGGAAGGCGCCGACATCGTGGTTGCTGTGGTCCATACCGGACGCGCCAAGGACGAGGAGATGTACCGCATGCACGCCGCCGACATCATCCTGAGCGGGCACGATCACGACCTTTGGCTGAATTACGACGGCCGTACCGCCGCGATCGAGTCGAGCTACGACGCCCATTTCGTCACCTGCATCGACGTTACCTTCACCGTACGAACGGAGGAAGGCCGCCGCGTCGTGCTGTGGCATCCGGAATTCCGCATCATCGACACCCGCAACGTCGCGCCCGATCCCGCGGTGCTTGCGGTGGTCAACGACTTCGAGAAGAAGCTTTCGTCCGCGCTCGATATCGTCATTGCCACCACCGCAGTCGAACTCGACAGCCGCAATCCGACCGTGCGCACCCAGGAAGCCGCGATCGGCGACCTGATCGCGGATGCCATGCGTTCGGCCACCGGCGCCGACATCGCGATCACCAATGGCGGCGGCATTCGGGGCGGCCGAATCTATCCGCCGGGCTCCAACATCACCCGCCGCGACATCATGTCGGAGCTGGTATTCCGCAATCACGTGGCGGTGCTGGAGATTTCCGGCAAGGCGATCCGTGGGGCGCTCGAAAACGGCTTCAGCCTGATGCCGCGACCTGCCGGACGATTCCCGCAGGTATCCGGGCTGAAGATCGTGGTCGATCTGAGCAAGCCTGTTGGAGAACGCGTGATCTCGGTGCTCGCGGATGGTGCCCCGCTCGAGGACAAGAAGTTCTACAAGCTCGCCACCAACGATTTCATGGCCGGCGGCGGAGACGGCTATTCCATGTTCGACAATGTGCACGAAATCGTGCCCGGCCACGACGGCCCGCTGATGTCGAACGAAGTCATCGAATATCTCGAGAAAATCCGCACCGTGCGCAACGGCGTCGACGGGCGGATCGTGATCAAATAATCAGTCGCCCCTTACCAAGTCATAATTCGGGCTTAGCTGCTGGAACATGAACGGCACGCAGACCAATCAAACGTTGTTCGACGCCCTGCGCAAGTCGGCCGACCCGAGCGTCTCGGATGTCATCGAAAAGCTGATCCGCGAGGGCGAGGACCGGTCCCTGTGCCGCGTCAACGTGCTGAAGATCGCGGGCGACACCGGGCTTGACGAGGAAAAGACCATCAGCGGTTTTCTGCATGCCGCGCGGCTCGGTCTGTTCGAACTGAACTGGAACGTGCTGTGCCCCGGCTGCGGCGGCGTGCTGGACGCCACGCAGACGCTCAAATCGGTGCGCAAGGACCGCTACAATTGCGCGCTTTGCGCCTGCGGCTATGAGCCCACGCTCGACGAGATGGTCGAGGTGACTTTCACCGTGAATCCGGCGGTGCGCCGCATCGCGGCGCACGATCCCCATTCGTTGCCGATCGTGGAATATTTCCGGCAGATATTCTGGTGCTCCGGAGTCGATCTGCCCGAGACTACTGCTCTGAATGAGGTGATCGAGGAGATCACGCTCGATGCCACCGAACTTGCGTCGGGTGAAAAAGCGCTGATGTCGCTTCAATTGCCCGCGGAATTCATCATCGTGTTCGAGCCGGTGACGCATGCGGCGCATTTTCTCGACGTGAAGGGCGAGCCGACGCGCGAACGGCAGAGCCTTGGGATGGTGTTCAGTAAGACCCAGGCGCCGACCGGCACCACCGAGATGCGGCCCGGTCCGTTGCGATTATCGTTCGACAATCGCGCCGATGTGCGAACCCTCCCCTCGGTCTGGATCGCAGGCGAAAAACTGCACGATCTGCTCGGCAAGCGCCGGTCGTTTCTGACCGCCAAGCGATTGCTCACCAATCAGACCTTCCGCGACATCCATCGCACTGACACGCTGGACGTCGATCAGGGCCTGAAGATCACCAGCCTGACATTCCTGTTCACCGACCTCAAAGGCTCAACCGCGCTTTACGACCGCGTCGGCGATCTCGCAGCCTATGATCTCGTGCGCGAGCATTTCCGCGTGCTGAACGAGATCGTCGCTGCCGAGGCGGGTGCAGTGGTGAAGACGATCGGCGACGCGGTGATGGCGACGTTCCCGACACCCGACCGGGCGCTCGCCGCGGCTTTGCGCATGCGCGACTCGGTGCGCGATCTCAAGAAGGATCTGTTGATCAAGATCGGCATTCACGAGGGGCCCTGCCTCGCCGTGACGCTCAACGATCACCTCGATTATTTCGGGCAGACCGTCAACATTGCGGCAAGGGTGCAGGGCCTGGCTGACGAGCGCGCGATCTTCGTGACCAAATCCGTCATGCAGCATCCGCAGGTCGCCGGAATCATCGAGCGGAATAAGCTCGTGCCGACCGAGCAACTCGCGTCGCTGCGGGGCGTCAGCGACAAGTTGGCCGTTTATCAAATTCCCTGAAAAACGCGACTGCTGTTGGGCCGACCCCCTCAGCGGGAGAGGGCGGATCGATCGGCGCCGATGATTATTCGCCGAAGCGCAGCGCCATGCCGGCGAGGCCGGCAAACACGTTCAGTCCGACCGAGCCTTCGACGCTGAGCGGCTGCAAGGCGATCGAGTTGTTGGAGCCGCCATAAAGTACATTGGCTCCGAGGCCGACACCGACCGTGGCACCGGCGGCGACGCCACCGTAATTGCCCGAAAGGTCGCCAAGCCCGATCTGCACGGTCGGCGCGAACACGCCCCAGGCCAGGCTGGTAATGGCAACGGCGCCGACATCAAGGCCGGCACGGTTGATGGTGGCGCGATAGGCCTGACGCGGCCCGAAATCCGGCCGGTAGATGCAGCTCAATTCGGTGACCGATCCGATGATGAAACCGATCGTTCCGCCACTGCGGCATTCCAGTATCCCGGCCTGAACCTGCTGGGCGGAAGCGGGCGCGGCCGACACCGTCAGAAGCGCAAGGGCCGCAAAGACGGATGAACGGAGCATGGAGGTTCCCTCGTGACTGGAGCAGATGTGAAAGAGCGGCGACGATCGCGCGCGAAGCGTCGGGTCAAAATTAGCCTGCCTTTGCTGCAAAGGCGATAAGGCTTTGCCTTCAAATTTCGAAAAATCGGCGGTTTGCGCCGCGGTGCCGCAATGCCGCTATTTGAGATTACCGCAGAAACGCTGGATGCGGCGCCCTGCTTCTTCCAAATCCTCGGTCTTGGTCGCGTACGAGATACGGAAAGCGGGTCCCGCGCCAAAGGCAGAGCCCTGCACCACCGCGACACCTTCGGCTTCCAGCAGCTCGCTGACGAAATCTTCGTCGGTCGCGAGCTTCTTGCCGGACGGCGAAGTCTTGCCAATGGTTCCGGCGCAGGACGGATAGACATAGAACGCGCCTTCCGGCTTCGGGCATTTGATGCCGTTCGCCTGGTTGAGCATCGAAACGATCAGGTCGCGGCGCTCCTTGAAAATCTTGTTGTGCTTCGGAATGAAATCCTGCGGCCCGTTCAGCGCCTCGACCGAAGCCCATTGCGCCACCGCGGAAGGGTTTGATGTCGATTGCGATTGCAGCATCGCCATCGCCTTGATGAGATGGTCCGGCGCGCCGGCATAGCCGATACGCCAGCCAGTCATGCAATATGCCTTCGACACGCCGTTCAGCGTCAGCGTGCGCTCGTACAGCGACGGCTCGACCTCGGCTGGAGTGGTGAAGACGAAGTCGTCATAGACGAGGTGCTCGTACATATCGTCGGTTAGCACCCAGACCTGCGGATGCTTCTTCAGTACGTCGGTCAACGCCTTCACTTCAGCGCGCGTATAGG
>Ga0190274_10001081_pt1 | contig 15938 bp, 14 predicted proteins | sample Popmic531T_FD_133002 | JGI IMG/M metagenome (GOLD analysis project Ga0190274, IMG submission 133002) | Populus adjacent soil microbial communities from riparian zone of Yellowstone River, Montana, USA - 531 T | ecosystem: Environmental > Terrestrial > Soil > Riparian zone | place: USA: Montana...
AGCAGCATCCCCATCGGGTGGGCGTCGTAGCGGAAGCCCTCGAAGAACTGCTTCAGGTCCTCGTGGACGAAGGTGTGGTGGGTGATGTCGAAGACCCAGCGGTCGAGCTGCGGCCCGGTCGGCAGCTCGCCGAAGATCAGCAGGTAGGCGACCTCGAGGAAGGTCGATTTCTCACAGAGCTGCTCGATCGAGTAGCCGCGATGTTCGAGCACCCCCGCATCGCCGTCGATGTAGGTGATCGCCGAGCGGCAGGCGGCGGTGTTGGTGAAGGCCGGGTCGTAGGCCATCATCCCGAATTCGTCCTCGTCGACCTTGATCTGCCGCAGGTCCATCGCCCGCACGGTGCCATCGCTGATCGGCAGCTCGTAGGTCTTCCCGGTGCGGTTGTCGGTGACGGTGAGCGAGTCGGAGCCGGTGGCGGCTCCCCCGTCGGCGGCTGCGTCCCTGATCTGCTGCTCGGTGGCCATCACCCCTCCTCAAAGCTGTTTGATCTGGAGCGCCCAGTATCGCAGTTCGGCCTGCCTGGCCTGTTGCGATCGGGAGAACCGAAAGGGGCTATTCGGCGGCCGCGGGGAGCGGCTCGAAGCGGGTCATCGCGTGCAGCTCGGCGAAGCGCTCGTCGATCTCCTCGCGGGTCAGTGCGGCGACCCGCTCGGTGCCGAACTGCTCGACGTTGAAGGAGGCGAGCACCGTGCCGTAGCCCATCGCCCGGCGCAGGCAGGCCTCGTCGAGGTCGCCGTCGACGCTGTCGAGGTAGCCGATGAAGCCGCCGGCGAAGCTGTCGCCGGCGCCGGTCGGGTCGCGCACCTCCTCGAGCGGGAAGCCGGGCAGGGCGAAGAAGCTGTCGCCGGTGAAGAGCGCGGCGCCGTACTCGCCCCGCTTGGCGACGACGGCACGCGGGCCGTGCTCCATCACGGCGCGGGCGGCCCGGGCGAGGTTGGGCTCGCCGGTCAGCTGGCGGATCTCGGCGTCGTTGACGATCAGGCAGTCGACCTCGGCGATCGCCGCCAGCAGCGAGTCCTTGGCGGTGTCGATCCAGAGGTTCATCGAGTCGAGGGCCGAGAACCGGGCGGCGCCGCACTGGGCGCGGACCTGGCGCTGCAGGTCGGGTTGGATGTTGGCGAGGAAGAGCATGTCGGCTTCCTGGGAGGCGGGGGAGAGCTTCGGCTCGAACTCGCCGAAGACGCCGAGCTGGGTGTCCTCGGTGTGGGCGACGTTGAGGTCGAACTCATAGCGGCCGCGCCAGAAGAAGGACTTGCCGCCCGCGACCCGCTCGATGTCGTCGGTGAGCACGCCGCGGCGCTCCAGCACCTCGAACTCCGCCGGGCCGAAGTCGTCTCCGACGGGGCCGACGGGGCGGACCTCGGTGAAGAAGCTGGCGGCCAGGGAGAAGTGGACGGCGGCGCCGCCGAGCATCTTGTCGCGCTCCCCGAAGGGGGTGCGGACTGAGTCAAAGGCTATCGATCCGACGACTGTGAGGGACATAAGGCGGAGCGTATAGGGAGTCGGGTGTGCCTCGCCGGCGCAACAACGGGGAGGCGCCGTCGAGGCACACCCGACTCCCTTTCCTCGGCGCCGACTATGGTTCGCCGCCGTGAAGGCGATTCAGATTGAGGAGTTCGGCGGGCCTGAGGTGCTTCGACACCTCGAGGTGGATGACCCACAAGCTGGTGAGGGCATGGTCGTGGTCGACGTCGCGCGCAGTGGGATCAACTTCGCCGACACGCACGCGACTCGCAACGACTACTTGGCGGAGCAGTCTCTGCCGCTGATTCCGGGGGCGGAGGTCAGTGGGCGGACCGCCGATGGGCGGCGGGTGGCGGCGCTGCTGGGCAGCGGCGGGTATGCGGAGAAGGTCGCGGTGCCCGAGGCGCTGCTGATTCCTTTGCCGGATGAGGTCGATGACGATCAGGCTGCCGCGCTGCTGCTGCAGGGACTGACCGCAGTGGCGCTGGTGCAGCGCTGTGCTCGGGTCGAGCCGGGTGAGACCTTGGTGGTCGAGGCGGCGGCGGGCGGCACCGGGTTGCTGGCGGTGCAGCTGGGCAAGCGCGCCGGCGCGAAGGTGATCGGGCTTGCCTCCAGCGAGGAGAAGCGGGCGCTGGTCGAGCGGCTCGGGGCCGACGCCACGGTCGACTCTCGCTCCGAGAACCTCGGCGACGCGATCCGCGAGGCCAACGGCGGGGAGCGGGTCGACGCGGTTCTTCACATGAGCGGCGGCGATGCTTTCGACGCCGAGCTGGGGATCCTCGCCCCGATGGGGCGGATGGTGGTCTTCGGGATCGCCTCGCGCGAACAGCGCGAGGTCTCCACGGCGGCGCTGCTGCGGGGCTCGAAGGCCGTTATCGGCTTCTGGCTGGTCCACCTGCTCTCCCAGCCCGAGCTGGTGGCGCCGATGATCGGCGAGCTGCTCGGCACGGTCGCGGCCGGGGATCTCGAGGTGACCGTCGGCGACGTCTACCCGCTCTCCGAAGCGGCTCGCGCGCATGAAGACCTGATCGCCCGCCGCAGCACCGGCAAGCTCCTTTTGGACCCGTCGAAGTGATCTCCTTCAAAGAGCTAGGCCTCTCGCCCGAGATTCAGCAGGCTCTCGACGAGCTCGGCTTCGAGGACCCGACGCCGATCCAGGACCAGGCGATTCCCGAGCTGCTCGGCGGCCACGACGTGATCGGCCAGGCGCAGACCGGCACAGGCAAGACGGCCGCCTTCGGCCTGCCGCTGCTGCAGTACCTCGATCCCGACAACGACGAGGTGCAGGCGGTCGTCCTCACCCCGACCCGCGAGCTCTGCATCCAGGTGACGCAGGCGCTGCGCTCCTACGCCGAGCACCTCGATGTCGAGATCGTCGCCGTCTTCGGCGGCGCCCCGATCAAATCCCAGCAGGCCCAGCTGCGCTCCGGCGCCCACGTCGTCGTCGCCACCGTCGGCCGGATGATGGACCTGATGAGCCGCCGCTCGCTGGTCCTCACCGCGGCCCGCTACATCGTCCTCGACGAGGCCGACGAGATGCTCGATCTGGGCTTCATCGAGGACGTTGAGAAGATCCTGCGGATGTGCCCCAGCGGGCGCCAGACGGCGCTCTTCTCGGCGACGATGCCGCCGCCGGTCAAACGCCTCGCCGAGAGCTACATGTACGACCCGACGACGATCAGCATCACGCCGAAGACGCTGACCGTCGACGCGATCGCCCAGGCCTTCGTCGAGGTGCCCGCCAAGGAGAAGGGCTCGCGGCTGATCGAGCTGCTGAAGACCGAAGAACCGGAGCAGGCGATCATCTTCTGCCGCACCAAGATCGGCGCCTCGCGGCTGGAGAAGATGCTGAAGGAGAAGGGCCTCGACGTGAAGGCGCTGCACGGCGACATGAGCCAGGGCTCGCGCGACGGCGTGATGATCGCCTTCAAGGACCACCGAGTGCGGCTGTTGGTCGCTACCGACATCGCCGCCCGCGGCCTCGACATCGAGCACGTCACCCACGTGATCAACTACGACGTTCCCGCCTCCTCCGAGGTCTACGTGCACCGCATCGGCCGCACCGGGCGGGTCGGCCGCACCGGGCGGGCGATCACCTTCGTCACCCCGGCGCAGCGCGAGGAGATCGGCCGCATCGAGCGCGACGTGAAGACGACGATCGGCGAATGGGAAACGCCCGAGGAGCGCCTCGAGCACGCGCCGCGCCCGCGGCGCCGCGAGCGCAGCAAGCCAGTCTCGGAGCCGAGCGCACCGCCTCAGCTCGAGGGCGAGGAAAACGGCGGCGAGCTTGAGATCGAGGAGCCCAAGGGCGAAGAGCCGAAGATCGACGAGTCCAACGGCCCGGTAAAGCTCTTCGTCAACCGCGGCGAGCGCAGCGGCATCACCGAAGAGGACCTGCGCTGGGCCCTGCGCGAGGGCGCGGTTCTGCCGGAGGAGGCGATCCACGACGTTCACGTTCTTCACCGCTTCTCCTTCGTCCACATTGACCCGGAGCTGGCCGAGCGCACCGTCGAGTACCTCGATGGCACCAAGGTAAAGGGCAAGGAGATTCGTCTCGAGGTCGCTAAGAGCTGACTCTTTCAACCGCCCGAGCGATCTGAGCGATCCAAAAACTCTAGAGTCTCCTTCGCAAACTACCTGGTGTCTCGTCACCACTGAGGAGCTCTAATGACTCGGATCTCGAAGGCGCTCACCCTCTCGAACGTCGTTGCGTTTATCGCCCTCTTCGTCGCGCTCGGTGGTTCCGTGTACGCCGCCAACAAGATCAGCGGAACGCAGATCAAGCCGGGTTCTCTTCCTGGGAATCGGATCAAGCCGAAGAGTCTGACCGGCAAGCGGATCAAGCCGAAATCGTTGACCGGCCAGCAGATCAAGGCCAACTCGCTCGGCGGGGGTCAGATCAAGGAGAGCACGCTCACGGGTATCACCGCCAGTGCCGTCAGCGTCCAATACGCGACGGTCGCGGTGCCGCTCTCTTACTCATCGCCCGGCGGTATCCAGGGTACGGCTTTCTGTCCAGTTGGCACTTCGGTGATCGGAGGCGGCGCGTCGGTCAGTAATGAGAACCTCGCCTACGTCAATGACAGCGCGCCCAGCCCGACGCACGCAGGCTGGATCGCGACAGGGCACGGCACGAGCGGCGTCACGATGACGGTCACCGCGATTTGCACGGCGGTGCAGACGATCGGGACAACGGCGCAAGCGGGCGGGGGCAATGCCCTCCCGGACGGCGGACCTTACTACTACCTAGGCCGCGCTAAGTGAGTTCGGCGATGCAGGCGAAGAGCCGGTCGAAGTCGATCGGCTTGGTGATGTAGCCGCTCACCTCGACGTCGGTGGCGGCGCCCGCGTCCATTTCGTCCTGGTGGGCGCTGACGATCAGGACGGGAGTCTCGACGCCGGCGGCACGCAGCTCGCGCAGGGCGTCGATGCCGGACTTGCGCGGCATCATCGCGTCGAGCAGGAGGATGTCGGGCGCCGGTACGGCCTCGCTGTGCATGAGTTCGATCACCTCGACGCCGTCGGCGGCCGTGACCACCTCGTAGCCCTCCATCTCCAGCCTCGTCCGCAACAGCAGCAGGATCGTCTCGGAGTCGTCGGCGATCAGGACGCGGGTCGTCATCTGCCTATACCTCTACCCGTTCGGGTTCGCCCAGCGCCGGCGCCTGTTCCGCGGGAAGGAGGACGCGGAAGGTCGAGCCGAGGCCCGGTGTCGAGTCGGCGCCGATCGTCCCTCCGTGCAGCTCGACCAGGGACTTCGAGATCGCCAGGCCGAGTCCGGTGCCGCCGACGTGCTGCGTCAGGCCCGCGTCGCCGCGGGTGAAGCGCTCGAATATGTGTTCCAGTTGGTCCTCTGCCATTCCGGGGCCATCGTCGCTGACGGCTATCTCCACCGCGAAGCCGCGGCGCGCGGCCGTCACCTCGATCGACGCGCCGCGCGGACTGTACTCATGTGCATTGGTAAGGAGATTCACCAGCACCTGACGAATTCTGTCCCGGTCGACGGTTATCCGCGGCAGGCCAGGCTCGATCTCGAAGTGGAGGGTCTGGTTGGCGGTTTCGGTCTGGCTTCGCATCGTCCGCACCGCGTCTTCGACCAGCGGCGCCGGATCGGTGGGCGCGGGCTTGATCGTCAGGCGGCCGGCATCGCTGCGGGCGAGATCGAGCAGGTCGTTGAGCAGCCGCACCAGGTGGCGGGTGTTGTCGAGGATGATCTCGACCGTGTCGGCCTGCGCGGGGCTGAGCTTGTCGCGCTCCAGCATCAGCAGCTCGGCGAATCCCTGCACCGAGGTGAGCGGGCTGCGCAGCTCGTGCGAGGCGGTGAGGACGAACTCGTCCTTCATCGTTTCGAGCTGGTCGCGCTCGCCGGCGCGGCGCTGCAGCTCTCCCGCCATCTCGTTGAAGGCGGCGCCGAGCGTGGCGGTCTCCGAAAGCCCGCCGACTTTGACCCGCGCCTCGAGGTCGCCGCCGGCAAGGCGGCCGGATGCGCCGACCAACTCCTCGAGCGGCCGGCGCATCGAGGAGATCAGGCCGCTGAAGAGCAGTGCCGCTCCGGTCAGGCCGGCGATCAGCCCGGCGCCGACCAGCAGCGCCGTGTCGCGAGTCTCGCCGTCGATGTCGTTGCGCAGCGCCTGCCGCTTGTGCTGCTGGGCGACGATTGCCGTCCGCGCCGTGGCCGGGTGTATGCCTTCGGTGAGCCGGTTGCGGGCGGCGATCTCCACCTGATAGGAGCGGGCGGTCGCGTTCTCGAAATCTTGGCGTTGCTGCAGGAAACGCGCTACCCCGACCACGGCAAGGCCCGTGAGCACGGCAAAGGCGATGGCAAAGCCGATCGTCAGCCGGTTGGCGAGCGACGGGCTGAGCCGGAAACGGCGTCGGGAATATGCTTGGCCCGCGATGGGAGACGAGGCTACAGGCACGGCCGACGGCACCGCGGAGGCTCCGCAGGGGATTGATCGAGCGGCGGTCGAAGCCTGGTTTAACGAACACGTTCCCGAGGTCGAGCTGCCTCTTTCCTTCGAGCGGATCTCCGGCGGCCACTCGAACCTGACCTATGGCGTGCGCGACTCCGGTGCTGGGCGCTGGGCGCTGCGCCGCCCGCCGCTCGGTAAGCGCCTCGGCTCGGCCCATGACATGGGGCGCGAGCACCGCGTGGTCTCCGCGCTGGCGACGACGCCCGTGCCCGTTGCCCCCGTGGTCGGCCTCTGCGAGGACGAGAGCGTCAACGGCGCCCCCTTCTACGTGATGGAGTTCGTCGAGGGCCCGATCCTGCGCGGCCTCGCCGAGGCGTCGGTCTTCCCCGATGAGTCCGACCGGCGGGCGATCGGCGAGCGGGTCGTCGACACCCTGGTCGCGATCCACGACGTCGAGCCGGACGCGGTCGGCCTCGGCGAGCTCGGCCGCAAGGAGGACTACGTCGCCCGCCAGCTGCACCGCTGGCAGGGTCAGTGGGAGAAGTCGAAGACGCGCGAGCTGGCGGCGGTCGACTCCGTCCACGAGAGCCTCGCGGCGCGGATCCCCGAGCAGGGTCCGGCGACGATCGTCCACGGCGACTACCGGCTCGACAACATGATCCTCACCCCCGGGGGTGAGGTCGCTGCGGTCGTCGACTGGGAGCTCTGCACTCTCGGAGACCCGCTCGCCGACGTCGGCCTGCTGATGGTCTACTGGCCCGAGGCCGGCGAGGAGTTGGTGGCCCTCGGACAGCCGGCGACGCTGGCGCCCGGCTTCCCCAAGCGGGAGGAGCTGAAGGCCCGCTACGCCGAGCGCTCGGGCCGCGATCTCTCCCATCTCGACTTCTTCGTCGCCCTCGGCTACTGGAAGCTGGCGATCATCCTCGAGGGCGTCTACGCGCGCTACGCCGCCGGCCAGTACGGCAAGGTGGACCCCGGAATCGAAGAGTTCGCCCGCCTGGTCGAACGCCTCGCCGAGGCTGCCGAGGTCGCGGCGGCCCCTTAGCTCCCCCGCTTTGAGGCGGCGGCTAGGGCTGGGGCAGCTTGGTGTACGTGCCCAGCGTCCAGTGCAGGTTTATCCCCAGCGAGGTCCCGGCTGGCCCGGCTTGCATCTTGGGCAGGACCTCGTTCAGCATCAGCTCCCGGATCGCCTCTTCGCGCAGCTGCCGCTCGGCGATCTCGGGCAGGAACTCGGCCTGGTTGGAGGGGACGAGCAGGCCGCGGACGACGTCCTCGCTGAGCATCTCGAACGCGGTCGAGCGGGTTGTGCCGGCGAAGCGCGTCGAGAGGGCGGCCTCGACCTCGGCGGCGAGCGGTCGCGGGCGTATGCGGCGGTCGGCTCGCTGCTGGGCGACCCGCAGGGCCTCGTCGTCGAATTCGCCGCGGGCGCGGTCGACCGCCGAGCGCAGGGTGGGGGAGAGATCCGCGCCGCTGTCGCTCGCGAGCAGCTCGAGCCAGTGTTCGCGCAGGGCGCGGTTCGGGTCGTGGAGGAGGACCGAATCCTTCCCGGGAGGCCCAAGATCGGGCGCGCTCCAGGCCAGGGCCCCATCCTCGGTCAGGGCGCCGGCGAGCCCGAGAGCGGTGCGTTCGAGCGCCCGCGCCGGGATCAGGTGGAAGACCATGTTCGCCATCACCACGTCGACCGCGAGGCCGCCGAGTACCTCCGCGAGCGGGCGGAACCCCCCGTCCTCGGCCCGCAGGGAGTGGAACCGCGTCCAGCTGCAGGCGCCCAGCAGCTCGTAGCCCAAGGCGAACCAGCTCGACGGCAGATCGACGAGGTGGACCTCGATCGTCGCGCCAAGCTGCTCGAGCCTCTCCTCCATGCCTCGTTCGCGGCAGGCCTTGAGCAGCTCGATCGTCGCTGTCCCCGTGCCGGCGCCGTAGTCCATGACGCGGATCGAGTCGCCTGGCCCGGCGTCTTCGAGCTTGCGCTCAATCGCCTCGAGCGCCGCGGCGACCACGAAGCCGGTGGCCGGCGAGCACCACAGAGCGGGATATCGGATGTCGCCGCGAGTGAAGAGGATCTCGTTCAGGGCGATGCCGTCTTCGAGGTCGACGTCCGGCTCCGGCCGCCAGGTGTCCGCGCGGCGCTCGGTCGATCGCAACCCCGGCAGGGGCTCGGTGGCCTCGCTTGGCTGCAGGCGGCTGAGGCTGATCGAGACAAACGGGCGGCCTTCGGGGTAGCGCCGGTCGCAGTGGCCGATCGGCTGCAGCCCAGCCTCCTGGCAACAGCGCAGGAAGGATGCGTGGTCGACCGGGTACTGCCTCGAGTAGGCCTGGTGGGCGTCGAAGGCGATGCCATGGGTCGAGCCGACGTGCTTGGCGGCGAGCGCCGGCGCGACGCAATGCGCCTCGAGGACGATCAGGCCATGCCTGCGAACGTGCGGCTCCCAGCGGCGCAGGTGGGCGATCAGGTCCAGCTCGATCTGCTCGCCCGACAGGGGGCGACCCGCCGCGTCGATGTAGACGCCGCTGGCCCAACCGGGCGCCCAGGTCGCCTCATCGCCACCGCGATAGGCGCGCTCGTGATCGATGAAGGCGCGTATGTGGAGCCCGTCCTCGATCCGCAGGCCGTGCTCCGCGAGGTCGTTGGCGAGGCGATCCGGGTCGGTTACGTCTCCGCCGAGCACGATCGCTTCCGCGCCCGCGCCTTCGAGGCTGTTCCGGGCCATCTCCCGGGCGCCCGCGTCCGGATCGATTCCCACCATCGGCAGCGGGTGCTTGTCGAGGTGCCGGCCGCGGCGCGTCCGCTCCACGATCGTGCGATGGAGGTGGACGAGCCAGCTGCCGTCGCCGCAGCCGGTGTCGGCGATGAAGCGCGGTTGCGCCTCGAGCGGCTCGCGGTCGAACAGCTCGAGAAAGACGTCCTCGCTCTCGGTGAAGTAGCGGCGGTGCGCGGCGGCGCTTATCCGCAGGTTGAGGTCGCGGTTGACATGCCACTCGGGCTCGCCGGGCTCGTGCGCCACGGTCAGCTCGCCGCGATAGACCTCGGGCAGGCGCGCCAGCAGGGGGAGGTAGGTGGCGACCCCGCCGAAGTTCAGCGCGAAGGCGCTGGCCTGCAGGCCGCTCGCGGTCCAGTCGCCGCGCTCCGGCTCGAGCCAGCCGAGCGTCGCAAGCAGGCTCGACATGCTCTCGCCGAGCGGCCCGCTCGGCAGGTTGGGGCCCCCGTCCCCCAGCCTGGAGCTCTCGTGGAGCCAGGTCATGGTCGGCACTGCAAGCGCCAGGTCGAGATGGGCCCGGACCAGTTCGGCCTGCTCGCCGCTCCGCTCCGCCGGCAGGGTCCAGCGATTCGATGCTCGCGCCGCAAGCTCGGCAAAGCGCCCGACCTGATCCTCGCTCCAGGCCTGCCGCCAGGCGTCTCCGGCGGTGCTCGCGAAGCCGGCGAGGAAGTCGCCCAGGGCCACGTAGTGGTCGCGCTGGGTCATCGCGAGGCGACCGGAGTCGGTCCAGTCGAAGACGGCGGTTTTCGGGTCGAGTGGAGGAGGACCGGCCAGCCATCCCGCGCTGGTGAGGGAGTGCATGGCCACGCGCAGGGCGCCGAATCCCGCCTCGGTCAGGTCCGGGTGGATCGCGGCGAGGGGGCGTTCGCCCTGCAGCGACGGCTCGAGGATCTCGAGCCGATCGAGCGCCCGCAGCGTCGCGCAGAGAACGACGCTGTCCTGGGAGAGGAACATCGCGCGGCGCATCGCGGCCCGCGACGATGCTCGGTCGCCCTCCGGGCGTTCCGCGCGAAGCTCAGCGCTCATCCGTACTCCCGGCACTGGGAACGGGAGTCCCGCGGCGCGACCGGGTAGCGAGCACCTCGCGCAGCGAGCGGTACTTGAGCTTCATCAGAGGTCGCTCGACGCAGTAGTAGCTGGCCGTCGCCAGGGGAAGCGTGAGCAGGCTGCCGACGATGAGCACGGTCCAGTAGCCCTCGTCCGCGCGCGGATAGCCGAGCAGGACCGCGATCGTCACGTTCCAGAGCAGCAGGCCGTAGGAGATCAACCCCACCCACATCAGCACCGGATGGCCGAGGATCCTGGCGGGCAGCCCCCGGTTCGGATTCCAAAAAGCCGCTGGGATGAACAGCAGCACCGCCCCCACGCCCTGAATCAGGTTCAGCGTCGTGTATTCCAATCCGTCCCTGAACGGAGCCACGATGAACGGCGCCGGGTAGAAGGCGAACACCGTGATCATGTAGATCGCAAGCCCTCCTGCCCAGCAGAGCCCCGGCCGCGAGGCAAGCCCACGGCCGATTCTCGCGGCCCGCGGCAGCTCCCGCTTCCAGTCGACGACCGAGATCAGGGCGAGCGCCAGGCCCAGGGCGAACCAGTAGAAGTGGCCGAGGGCGCTGAACCTGAACCATTCGTGGCTGCGAAGCTCGACCGGCGGGCCGCCGAGCAGCAGCGACCCGGCGGCGAGCGCGACGAGGATCAGGAGCTCGACCTTGATCCAGGCACGGAGGGTGAGCCGCCGGGCCAGCCAGCCGGTCAGCGCGGCGTAGAAGGGCAACAGCACGTAGAAGGTCATATCGACGCCGAGCGTCCAGGACTGGGGCAGGCCGCAGAGGAACTCTTCGTGCGAGGTGCAGGCGTCGTGCAGCCTCAGATCGAGGAAGTCGGTGAGGCTGTAGAAGGCCCACCAGTTGTGGGTGAAGGCGCCTTCGACGCCGACCACCAGCGTGAAGCCGATCAGCGCCACCCAGTAGGCCGGGTAGAGGCGCAGGAAGCGCCGGCGCGCGTAGTCGCCGGTGCGGGGCGCCGCCGGGCCGCCAGTGCGGTGAGCGATCATCGGCCTATAGAGCAGGAAGGCCGAGAGCAGGAAGAAGAGCGCGACGAGGCCGTCCATGCGCACCATGGCGCGGTTGGGCAGGCTTTCGGTGAAGCCGCCGAAGCCGCCGGTGAAGAACCAGGCGTGGCCGACGATGATCGCGATCGCGGGGATGCCCCGCATTCCGACCGTAAGCGGGAAGCGGGGATGGTGGGGGGGCGGGGCGACGACGTCGGGGACCTCGCTGCGGGCGTCGGGAGCGGCGGTGCCCATCGTTATTCGGAGAGCGAGGAGAGGAGAATGTGCTGGAAGTCGACGTTGCAGTCGCGCAGGCTGGCTTGGCGAGCGGCAGCCTTCTGTTCGAGGCCGAGGCTGGTCAGCAGCTCCTCCAGATCCCGGGCCTGCCCGTAGTCGTTTTCCCGGCCGGCACGCAGCCTCTCCTGCGCGGTCACGACGATCGGGTCGAAGAGGTCGGCGTAGAGGCCGAACCAGGAGTCGTCCGCCTCGGGCTTGAGGGCCTGCTGGCGTTTCGCGACGCGCTCGAGCAGCGCGATGCTGGGCTTGACCAGGCGTTCGGTCGTCGTCTGCAGAGCGCTGGCCGGCGTGTAGCCGGCCAGCGCCCCCCGCCCGATCTCCTTCGCTTCGCGCCGCAGGTAGCGGCAATTCGAGTTCGCCTTGGCGATGACGGCCGGGGGCGGCCCCGCCGGCTGGCCGCCTTCGCTCGCACCATTGCCCCCGCCGCACCCCGCGATGGCGATGGCGGAGAGGACTCCGGCGAGGAGGGCGATGCGGGCAGCGCTGCGGTTCATGCGGCGGTGCGATGAATGGCGAGCCGGTCCCAGAGCCAGCCGAGCCCGAGTGCAGCGAGGATCAGCAGGAACGGGTCGGCTGGCAGCCGGTAGCGGGGCAGGCCCGCGATCGGAGCGGCGAGGAGGATCATCAAGATCGGGACCAGCCAAAGGAACAGCGGGCCGCTTGGGATGAGAGGAGGAGCACCGTCCGGGCGGGGCTGCGATCTAGAGCGGAGGATGGCAAAGGCGCCGAGCAGGGCGAGCGCCGCGGCGATCGCGATGCCGGCGCGCTCGACGGCCGGGTCGGCGCTGCCGATCCCCCGGTCGTCGACGACGTGGCCTTCGTCATCGACCACCGATCCGCCCGCGACCTCGAACAGGCGCAGCAGGTTCCACCCCGTGGTCTCGGCGACATAGCCGGGATGTTCCCACGCGAAGTCCCGCGCCGCGCGCCGGAGCTCCGCGTCGGCCTCGCCCTCGTCGATGCCTGGGGTGAGGAACAGCGGCGTGAACTGCCGGATCGTCTGCGGATTGCGCCAGGCGCCGTGCGAGCCGGAGTCGCGAAAGGAGTCCTGGTTGTAGGTGCCGGCGGCGGCGAAGCCGCTGCTCGTGGTCACCGGGACGAATCGCCCGAATTCGGCCTGGTCGCGGACCACCCAGGGGGCGATCGCAAGCGCCGCGCAGCCGAGGAGGACCGCGGGGGCCACGAGCGAGGCCGGCCGCAGCCACGGCCGCAGGGTCCAGACGCCCAGCAACACCGGCAGCACCAGGGCAAGGCCGGTGTTGCGGGTCAGCGCCGCGAGCCCGCAGAGCACGCCCGCGGCGACGGCCCAGCGCAGGGCTCCGCCGGAACGGCGGAAGTTGAGCACGCAGAGCACCGCAGCCAGCTCAAGCGCGATGAAGAGGGACTCCGAGACCAGGTCGCGACTGAGCATGACCAGCGGCGGGAAGACCGCCGCCAGCGCGGCGGCGAGGAGGCCGGTGCGCCGCCCCCAGACCCTTTTCGCGATCAGGTAGAGGAGCAGCACGCTGAGCGCTCCGAGCGCCGCGCCGGCCAGGCGCCCGGCGGTGAGGCTGTCGCCGCTGAGCGCGTATACGGCTCCGAGCAGATACGGGTACCCCGGGCCCCTGATCGCGGTCGGACCGCCCTGCAGGAGGTAGCCGGACTGGGGGTACCCGTCGCCGGCGGCGATCGAACGGGCCAGGTAGTCGTACTCCAGCGCGTCGTTGCCGGGGTGGTAGCCGTCGTCGGCCGCTACCGCCGCGACGCGCAGCACGAGAGCGAGGACGACGATCGCCGCCGGCACCAGCCAGCGGCGCGCGCCGCTGGCGCCGGCCGAGGACCCCTCCACGTGCGAAGGGCCTCCCAGTTGGGAGGCCCTTCGCACGTCAGCTATAGACAGTCCGGTCGCTACTTGGTCCCGCACATCACCACGGCGGTGATCGACCAGGTGGGGGTGCCGGCGCCGATTGCCTGCCCGGCGGCGAACCAGCCGTGGCCGTAGATCTGAGCGTCGGAGCTCGTGACCGTCACGTTGTTTGCTTCGCCGCCGACGAAGAAGCCGCCGCCGAGTACGGGCTCGGCGCTGGCGCAGTTGGCGCTCGAGGACTTCGAGGTGACCGTGTCGGACGCGGACGCGGTGCCGATCACCTCGTGCGAGTCTTTGATTCGAGTGTTCGCGTTGGCTTCGGCTGCGGCGGCCGCGGCTGAAGCGGCTGCGGCTGAAGCTGAAGCTGCGGCGGCAGCGGTTTTGGCTTCATCGGCCGTTTTTTTGGCCGTGTCCGCCGTCGCTTTGGCGCCGTTCGCCGAGGTTTCCGCTTTTTTCGCGTCGGCCGCGGCTGATTTCGCGTCCGACTGAGCCCCGTTGGCTGTGCTCAAAGCGGTGTTGGCGGTGTTCTGCGCGGCTTTCGCCGTTTTCAGTGCTTTGTTGGCGATTTTCTTGACGCTCGCCGACATCGATGCCACTGGATTGGAGGGTCCGCCGAGCGCGGGGACTGCAAGCGCCAAGGCCAACACCACGCTCAGTCCCAAAACCGCGTAACGCTTGCTCATCTATCTGGCTCCCCTCAGGAATCAATTATCGGCTTTAGTGCAAACTTGTCGGGCATTGGATCACATGTGGGTGGCTAACGCAACCGGCAGCTGTGGATGGTCAGCCCTTCGTCCGCGAGAATCCGATCGTCTGACTCGCACAGCGTTCGAGGCCAAGGTCGGCTACCGCTGCTTCCACTTCGGCGGTCGCGGCGTCGACCCTCCTTGCCTGCCGCAGCGTGTCGCTCTCCTGGCCCTTGTCGGCTATCAGGGCCAGTGCCGCGAGTTGGATGCCGGCTTCCTGCAGGGCTGCGTTGAGGGCAAGCACCTGATCGGCGCGGTCTTCCCGCACCCCCATTGCCGCAAATTCCGAGTGCCAGGTAGTGACGATTGGCACGAGGGCTCGCGCGAAGTCCCCTGATCTGGCCGGGGATCTGCTCAGGGAGTGTTGCTCGGCCGCCACGATCTGGCGCTTGGCTTCCACGCACATCCGGTCGGCCTGGATCGTGTACGCGTCGCGCGGGATCGAGTCCTTGGCCGGCTTGAGCGCGATGAAACCGATGATTGCGATGACGATGGCGCATGCGGTGGCAGCCGAGATGATGCGCGCCCGTCGCGTGGTTCCGAAGGCCCGCCCAATCCACTCGCGAGGCGATCGTCGCTCGCGTGGCGCCTGCGGCTTTTCGCCCAGGCCGGCCCCGCAAGAGCTGCAGAACCTGTCGCCGGGCTCATTTGGCGTCCCGCAGCGTGGGCAGTACACGGCGGGAACCTATCAGCGAGGTTCGGCGCCCCGTTAGCTAGATTGGTTCGGCGATGTCGCTTGACAGCCGGCCACACAGCCGCATCCGGATCAGACGCCTCGCGATCGCCGGGATCGCGATCGCGATCGCGGCGATCGCGGCGCAGGGCTGCGGCTCTGGAAGCGGTTCCGAATCGAGCCACGCCGATGGCGCGGCCCCGCAGGGCGGGGGCGTCGCAGATCACGGGTCCGCCGAAACCACGCAGAGCCCGGCGTCGAGCGCCCCGGCCGGCCGTCACGCCCAGGCCGATGGAGATGGGCACCGATCGGCCAAGGCGACCTCCCCCTCCGCGTCGACCTCACCCTCACCCCCCGCGTCGGGGAAGTCGAGCTCAAAGAACGCCGGCACGGACGCTTCCCCCAGCGACGTCTCCTGCCCCCCGTCATACACCCGCTCCCAGTGCATCGCGGATGCCGAGTCGGCGGCAGGGCAAACGCCCTCCCACGCCGTCTCGAAGCCCCGCGACTGCCTCAAGGCGGCGAGCCGCGCCGACTGCAAGGAGCTGCTCGAAGCCGAGATTGCCGCCGAGGAAGCGAGCGGCGAATCGTTCAGGCCGGAAGATTGCCTCGAAGGTCACTCGCGCCAAGAATGCGAAGCGATATTCGAAGCGATGGGCCAGACGCCGAAGTAGCATCGCCCGCGACCCCCGAGCAAGAGGAGATTGTGGCTACCGACCTCGCAGAGGTCTCGAAGATCGACGTTGAGCCGGGCGAGCTGCCCGCCACCATGGCCGCCTGGGTGCTGCGCCCCGAGCGGGAGGGGGATCTCGACAGCGCTTACGAGATCGAGGAGGTGGAGGTTCCCGAGCCCGGGCCGTTCGAGGTGATCGTGCGGGTGATGGCCGCCGGCGTCAACTTCAACAGCATCTGGGCGGCGCTGGCGGAGCCGATCTCGGTGTTCGCCTATGGCGATCATCCTCGCTGGGGCCATCACATCGGTGGATCGGACGCCTCCGGGATCGTCTGGAAGGTCGGCGTCGGGGTGACCCGGTGGAAGCCCGGCGACGAGGTCGTCGTCCACGCCAATCAGGCCTCCTACGAGGACCCGGAGGTTCACGGCCTCGATCCGCTTGCCGCGCCCAGCCAGTTGGGTTGGGGGTACCAGACGACCTGGGGATCCTTCGCCCAGTTCTGCAAGGTCCAGG
>Ga0190274_10001082_pt1 | contig 15935 bp, 10 predicted proteins | sample Popmic531T_FD_133002 | JGI IMG/M metagenome (GOLD analysis project Ga0190274, IMG submission 133002) | Populus adjacent soil microbial communities from riparian zone of Yellowstone River, Montana, USA - 531 T | ecosystem: Environmental > Terrestrial > Soil > Riparian zone | place: USA: Montana...
GACCGACATCGGCCTCTACAACACCTACCTCGGCCTGATCCTGCCCTCGCTCGCCTTCGGCCTGCCGCTCACCGTCTACATCCTCGCCTCGTTCTTTCGCGACATCCCGCGCGAGCTGGAGGAGGCGGCGCTGATCGACGGGGCGACGCGGTTCCAGGCCTTCCGCAAGATCGTGATCCCGCTCGGGGCGCCCGGCATCGTCACCGCCGGCCTGCTGGTCTTCATCTTCGCCTGGAACGAGTTCCTCTTCGCGATCACGCTCACCAGCACCCCGGATCGTCGCCCGGTCCCCGCCGCGATCGCCTTCTTCACCGGCAGCCAGCAGTTCGAAATCCCCCTGGGGACGATCAGCGCCGCCGCGGTTGTCGTCACCGTGCCCCTGATCGCCCTGGTGCTGATCTTCCAGCGCCGCATCGTCGCGGGACTTACAGCGGGTGCGGTCAAGGGCTGATGACGGGCCCTGCGACCCGGCGCAGCCGACTTTCACCACGCCTGGGCGGGGTCAATGTCGGCTGCACGCCGATCCACGACCTCGACGGTCTGCTCTCCCCCGACGGCTGGCCCTATGCGAGCGCTGAGCCGGTGACGGCGGGGGACCCCGGTCGCTTCCACGCGCTCTTCGGTCGCGACTCGGCGATCGTCTCGCTCCAGCTACTGCCGGCCCGTCCCGACATAGCGCGCGCAACACTGAGGGCGCTCGCGTCGCTGCGGGGCAGCGTCAAGGACCTCGAGACCGACGAGGAGCCGGGGAAGATCGTCCATGAGTGGTGGCCCCGGGCTCCCGAGTCCCTGCGTCGGGCGGGCTGGCCGCTGCGCGGCGGGGAGCTCCGCTACTACGGCTCCGCCGATTCGACCTCGTGGTTTCTCGTCCTGCTCGCCTCGCTCGATGACAGATCTCTCGACGCCGAGCTCGAGGCTGCGTGGCGGGCGGCCGGCCGTTGGCTGGAAGGCGCGCTGCGCCGCGGTGGTGGGCTGGTTCGTCACGGGCCACGCCAGGCGCCGGGGGGCCTCGGGCAGCAGGGTTGGCGCGACGCCGAGGACCCCCTCGATCCCGCCTTCCATGGCGCCGGCATCCTCAGCGCCGGGGGCGAGGTTCCAATCCCCCCGCTCGCCGACGCCGACACGCAGGCCGTCGCCGTGGTAGCCCTTCGCGCGCTGGCCGCCCTCTCTGGCGAGCGGCGCTGGGCTGAGGAGGAAGCGCGGCTCATCGCCGCAATCGAGGAGGCATTCGACTCCGAGACCCTCGCCATCGGCGCCGACGGTGAGAAGGTTGCGGGCGCGGGCTCCCATCTCGGCTGGCTGCTGTGGGCGGACGCTCTGCCCGAGAGCGCGCGCGAGCGTGTCGCCGACCGCCTCAGTCGCCCCGATGTGCTCACTCCGTGGGGCCTGCGCACGCTCTCGTCGAAGCATCCTCTGTACGCGCCCGACGCGTACCATCGCGGGGCGGTCTGGCCGTTCGACTCGTGGCTCGGATGGGGCGGATTGCGAGCGTCGGGCCTCCGGGACGCGGCGGAGGAGCTTCGCCGGGGAGTGCTCGACGCGATCGAGAGGGTCGGCCAGGCCCCCGAGCTCTTCGCCGTCGGGCCCACGGGCCCCGAGCCGATCCCGATCGCCAACCGAGTCCAGGCCTGGACCGTGGGCGCCCGCTGGGCCCTCGAGCACGAGTGGGACGGCCGAGTCCTGACCTTCCAGTAGGGCGCCCGGCGCAATACGGCAGTTCTGCCGTTGTTCGCCTGTCGCGCAGGGGTCAGGCTCGTTTCAGCAAGCAATCCGCGCCCGACGGGCAAGATCAAAGGAGCTGGACAAATGGACCTGTACACGATTCGCCGCCGCAGCAACTGGACCGATGCGGCCGAGCTGGAGGCGACGGCCGCGAAATCCTCGGCAGAGGGCGAGAAGATGAGCGACGAGGTGCGCTGGATCCGCAGCTACGTCGTCGAGGAGCCGGACGGCAAGCTGGGGACGGTCTGCCTCTACGAGGCCGTCACCCCGGAAGCGATCCGCCGCCACGCCGGCAACACCGGCATGTCGGCTGACGAGATCTTCAAGGTCGCCGACACCGTGATCGTCCGCGAGGACCCGGTCACCGCCTGAGCGCCGCTGCGTACGGGCGCCGCCCGGCCCAACGGCCGCGCGGCGCCCTCGGCGCGGCTCGCGGAGATCGAGAGCGTGGAACCGGACCGGTCCTCATCTACACTCGCGGCGATGGCCGCCGGCGGCTTGATCGGTCGTGATCAGGAGCGCGCTCGCCTCGGCGAGCTGCTCGATCGCGCCGTCCTCGGCGAAGGCGGGCTGGTGCTCCTCGCCGGCGAGGCCGGAGTCGGCAAGACCCGCCTCCTGGAAGAGCTCGCGCTCTCCGCCAAGGTGCCGGTGCTGCTCGGCGCCGCCAGCCACGACTCGACGCCGGCCTACGGCCCGGTCGTCGCCGCGCTGCGCTCGCACCTGCGCGCCGAGCCGGACGCCTTCGAGGATTGCGGGCCGCTCGGGGCGCACTTGGGCTTGTTGCTGCCGGAGCTCGGGCCCGCCCCCGAAGAGGTGGACGCGCGGACCTTGCGGGAGGCCGTCCGCTGCGCGCTCGTCGCCGTCGCGCGCGAGCGCGGTGCGCTGCTCGTACTCGACGACCTGCAGTGGTCCGACGCGGCGACCCTGGAGCTGCTCGCCGATATCGGCCCCACGCTCGCCGACGCCTCGATCCTGCTCGTCGGCGCCTACCGCTCCGACGAGCTTGCGCGCGAGCACCCGCTGCGGCGCCTGCGCAGCGACCTGCGCCGGCGCCGCGCCCTGGACGAGATCGAGCTCGAGTCGCTCGACGAAGCCGGGACCGCGGCCCTGCTCGCCGACCTGCTCGGCGACGCGCCCTCGCGACCGTTGGTGCGTGCCGTCCACGACCGCGCTCAGGGGCTGCCGTTCTTCGTCGAGGAGCTGGCCGGTGCGCTCTCCGGCGAGGATCGGCTCCAGTCCGGGGCGGCCGGGCTCGAGCTGGCGGAGGGGGGCGAGGTCGCGGTCCCCGAGACCGTGCGCGACGCGGTGCTGCTGCGCTACGGCGATCTCAGCGCCGTGGGCAGGGCCGCGGCCGAGGCGGCGGCGGTCGCCGGCGAGAGCTTCGAGCTCGAGGCGTTGTCGGGGCTCGCCGACGAGGATGGGGTGGGGGAGCTGCTGGAGATCGGCCTGATCCGCGAGGGTGGCGACGGCCGGGCCGCGTTCCGCCACGCCCTCGTGCGCGAGGCGCTGTATCGCGACGTTCCCTGGCTGCGCCGCCGCGAGCTGCATCGCCACCTCGGCGAGTGGTTGGAGGCGCGCGGCGCGCCCGGAGTCGAGGTCGCTCCCCACTGGCTCGGTGCCCACGACGAGGAGCGGGCCCGGCGCCAGCTGCTGCGCGCCGCCGAGGAGTTCGAGGCGGCGCACGCCTACCGCGACGCGGCCGGCATGGCGCGCCACGCGCTCGAGCTGTGGCCGGCGGGCGAGGAGGTCGAAGAGCGGCTCGCCGCGCTCGAACGCCACGGGGCCTGGGCCGAGCTGGCCGGCGAGCTCGCCGATGCGTCCCGCAGCTGGCGCGAGGCCTCCTCGCTGTGCGGCGAGGGGAACGGGCCGGCGCTGGCGACCGCCCAGCGGCGCCTCGGGCGCATCTGCGCGCTGCAGGGCGATCGGGCCGGCGCGATTGAGGCGCTGACCGCGGCCGGCGACGCCTTCGCTGCCGCCGGCGACCCCGCCGCCGCGGCCGGCGACCGGCTCGCCGCCTCGGACTTCCTCCAGTTCGCCGGCCGCCACGGCGCCTCGCTCGAGCTCAGCCGCCGCGCCGGAGAGGACGCCCGCGCCGCCGAACGCGTCGACCTGCAGTCGCGGGCGCTGGCCGCCGAGGGGGTGGTGCTGGCCAAGCGCGGCGAGTTCGAGACCGGCATGGAGATGGTCAAGGAGGCGCTCTCGCTTGCGCTCGACAACAACTTCACGGCGGAGGCCGTCGATGCCTACCAGCGCCTCGGCACGGTCTTCGAGACCGCCGGCGACTACGCCAACGCGCGCGAGGCGCTGACCAGCGCCCTCGACCTCTGCCAGCTGACCGACGACCACGGGCCCGAGGCGGGCTGCGTCGCCTGCATGGCATACGTGCTGCGCGAGCTGGGGGAGTGGCCGCGGGCGGTCGAGCTCAGCCGCGAGCTGATCGCCGCCCATGAAGGCGACGGCATCCGCACGATCGCCGATGGGGTGTTCGGCTTCATCCGCGGCGTGCGCGGCGAGCTCGGTCCGGCCCGCCGGCTTCTCAGCGCTGGGCTGGAGTCGGCGCGGCGGCTGGACATCTTCTCGATGCAGGTCGACTGCGCCGCCTCGCTCGCGCTGGTCGCGGACTTCGACAGCAGTCCCGACGAGGCGCTCGAGCGCTGCGGCTTCGTGCTCTCGCGCTGGGAGCAGAGCGAGGATCACCACTACGCGGTCTGGGGCCTGCGCCTGGCGGCATCGCTGTTCGCGCAGGCCGGCCGGACCGAGGAGGCGCACGCGTGCGTCGACGGCCTCACCCGGATCGCGACCAGCTCCGGGCACGGCGACGCGCTGGCGGCGCTCGCGCACGGGCTGGGCGAGATCGCCCTGGCCGAGGGGGAGCCGGATCTGGCCGCCGAGCAGCTCGGCCGCGCCGTCGAGCTGCACCGCGAGCTGCGGATCCCGGCCGAGCGCATGCAGATCATGCATCGGGCCGGGGTGGCGCTGGCGGCTGCCGGCCAGAGCGAGTTGGCGATCGAGCGCCAGGCCGAGGCCTACCGCTTGGCCCGCAAGCTGGCCGCTCGCCCGCTCGCCGGCCGCGCCGCGGCGGCGATCGAGGCACTCGGCGAGTCGGCCGAGCAGCGACTCGGGCGCGCGGCCGCCGACGGCGAGAGCCCGCTCACGCGGCGCGAGCAGGAGGTCGTGCGCCTGGTCGCCGGCGGCCGCACCAACCGCGAGATCGCCGCCGAGCTCTTTCTCAGCCCCCGCACGGTCGACATGCACGTCCGCAACATCCTCGCCAAGCTCGACTGCCGCTCCCGGGTCGAGGCCAGCATCAAGGCCGGCGAGGCCGGCCTGCTCGGCTGATCGCCCGGCCTTCCCACACGGCTACGTGCAGGCGGCTGGCTTCCCCGTCCCCAACTGCAGACATTTCGTCGTCAGTCTCGGCGCCTTCCCTTTGCGGACGGCGAGGGTCATCAGTTCACCGATGAAGCTGGGATTCGTGACGGTGATCGCGATCTTCGTGCCGGGCAGGAATTTTTGGTTGAGGTAAGCGCCGAGTGAGACCGTGCCGGAGGCTTTGCGCTTCGTGAGCGATTTCCCCGCTTTGCCGGCGCATTTTTTGGCGCCCACTTTGCAGGTTGCGACCACGCTGGATCCCGCCGGTACTTTCTGCAGCTGCAATTTGCTCAGTTTCGTGAACTGCTCGAACGCTTTGGCCGCGAACGAAAGTTTGACCTTGGCCCTGCGAAGCGTGGGGGAGATGGAGGCCGGAGTCGTGACCTGGATCGTCCGCGTCGTCGTCCGCTCGTTGCCAACTGCGTCAACGGCCTTGACCGTCACCGCGTAGGAGCCCGGCGCCGCATAGGCATGAGAGACCGACTCGCCGTTGCCGGAGCTCCCGTCGCCGAAGCTCCAGGAGATGCTGACCGGTGACCAGACGTCGCGGGCAGACACCGAGAAGGACGATGGGGCGCCCGTGGCCCCGCTCGCGGGCACTGAGACGGAAGTCAGGTCCGGGGCCGAGTTGTCGAATGCCGCAAACTGGACGACCATGTCCGCGTCCTCGGGGAGTTTCGGATCGTCGAGTGGCCATACCGATAGGGCGTTGCCGAGGCCGTCCATCGATAGAGCGGGATCGAGAGTGTTGAACTGCGTGGAAAGAGTCTTGACGGCCCCGAACTGACCGCCCAACGGGCGTATGGCCGCCTCGATCCGGGATCCTTCGCCGTCGGCGCGGCGCCAGACGCTCGCCGCGTTGCCGGCGGAATCGAGCACGACCCGGGGCCCGGTAGCGGTCGGCGCCGAGATCCCGAGCTGGGCAGCGCCGAAGGAGCCCCCGCTGGCTCGACTCGCCGCCTGGATCGTGTTGTTGGCGGCCCGCCAGATCGACACTGCGTTGCCACTGGCATCCACCGCGACCTGAGGCTCGTCGCCAAAGCTCGCGCTGGCGCTCTGCCCGAACGTCGGCAGGTTCGACCAGGTATCGGCGGCAGCCGCGCGGGTCGCGCCTTCGACCTCGAAGACGGAGCCGTTCCAGTGGCTCCACACCGCGAGCGCGCTGCCGGCCTGGTCGAGACCGACGGTCGCGAACATCGGAAAGCCGGTCGGAGCGCTCGGGGAGAGGTCGCGCTGGGTGCCCAACGAGCCATCAGCGTTGCGGATTCGCACCCGGGCGACGTTGCTGTCGACCCCGTTCCAGTAGCTCCAGACGACGGTCGCCTTGCCGGTCGAGTCGACTACCGCGCGCGGCGACTGGTTCCAAACGTCCGAGCTGGAGATCGGAGACGAGGTGAAGCTGCCACCTGGAGGGCGGAAGGCCGCATAAATGGTCTGTTTCCCATCGGTATCGGTGTTGCTGAGATACCAGACGACGATCATCGCACCGGCGTCGTTGATCGCCACCGAGGGGTCCAAGGCCTGCTTGCCCGGCACCGAGGCGATCGCCTGGGGCGCGCCGAAGCTGCCGCCGGCCGGCCGCGTTGAGGCCCAGACTTCGTTGGTTGCGCCAGTGCGGCGCCAGGCGACAATGGCGTCGCCGTTGTCGTTTACGGCCACGCCGACGTTGCCGGCGAAGCCGGCGGCACTCTGCAGCGGCTGGACGGAGAACGCACCCGCGGCCGGCCGACTGGCGACTTCGACGGTCTGGGTGGAGGCGGTGCTGCGAACCCAGGCCGCGACGACGTCCCCGTCGGCGTCCGAGCCCGCCGCGGCCGAGCTCACGCCGAGAGAGGTCGGACCAATGGTCTCCGGTGGGAGCCACCCACCCGCCTGGGCGGCCGCACAATAAGTCAGGGAGGCGATACAGGCGAGAAGAGCTGCGGACAGCAGTCGCGACCGCACGGCGGCGCCTCGCGCATGACCTCCGGATCGAAGCTTTGCATCGGTGACCGTGATCCCTCGGTGACGAACGTATCCCATCAGCCGCTTTTCTTGGGGCCCGGCGCCTTGGTGTGCTTGGCGCCGTGGTGCACCGTGAGCACGAGTCCGCCGCGGGTGAAGCCGTGTCGAGTGGCGAAGATCTGCACGTCGCCGCGACGCTTGGGGCGCAGTTTCAGGGTGATGCTCCCGTGCCGGTCGGTTGTCTTTGGATTGCGGCCGATCGGCGTTGCGCCGCGGAGCTTGATGCGCGCTCCCCGCACCCGCTTGCCCTTCGCCTCGGTCGTGACCCGCAGGCGGAGCGTTACGGGTCCACCCGCCTTGAGGCGGTGCCTGCCGGTTTCCACGACCAGCTGCTTGCGCGCCTCGCGGCGAGAGCGTTCGCGTGCCTTCTGCGCGGTGGCGAATTCCTCGATCGTGAGCTCGTGGCTCACTGGCGTGCTGGGCCGTTCGGGCAGGTCGAAATTGCCGAGGACGCCGCCGCCGTTGAACTTCATCACTCCCGGGGCCCAGTCGTTGAAGCCCTTGATGACGGTCTCACCGGGGCCGAATTTGCTGTTCAGGTTGGTCCCGTAGGAGGGCTCACCGCGGATCCCGTCGCAGTCCCAATCGATTGTGCTCGTGCCCCGGCCGAGTTCGTATTCGATTTCTTCGGGTTTGGAGCCGGGGCAGTTCCAGGCCACCGGGAGAACCTGTGGAACGCGCTCGTCGACGTGGTGCTCGTCGATCTCAGGCCGGGTTGAGCGGCTGTATTCGGGTTCGGCGACGTTGGGGGTCTCGCCGACGCCCCCACGGTAGGTCCAGTAGTAGTTCATGATTCCGTAGTAGTTGGGCTTGCCGTTCATGTCCTCGTTGCCGCCATGACGGAGGCCGAGGTTGTGGCCGAGCTCGTGGACGAAGACGGCAGTCACGTATCTCTTCAGCCCGATTTTCAGCCAGGGCGGCACGCTGCACGCTGAGAAGAGGAAGTCGGCCTCGGGAATGTTGCGGGCGAGCCCACCGTCGCCGTGGTCGAATTCGTTGACCAGCGCCGCATAGTGAAACGCGCGGCGACGGTTGGAGGGGACGAAGTTCGTGTCCTTGAGGGCGTCGAAGGGTCCCCACAGATCGATGTTGTCCTGCTTGGGGATGGCGCCGGCGCGGCTGCGGGAGCCCCAGGGCTGTCCGTCGGCGTTGATCGAGTCGGAGCCGGAGTCGACGTGAAGCGCGATGCCGTGCTGGGCGAACACCTGGATCGCGGGTTTCTCCCACCCCGCGGGTGGCTTGCAGCCGTCCATGTAGTCGAGGTGGACGAAGACGTCCTTGCGGTTTGGGTCGGCGCCGAGGGGGGCCAGGTTTTCGTAGTCGCCGCTGGCGCCGTTGCCGGTCTCCCATCGGTCCGGCAGGGCGTCGCCATCGGTGTCGGCGCCAGGCGGCGGCGGGGTCGACTCGGTGAAGGCCACCGCAAGCGAGCGCACCGTGCTGCCGCTGAACGGAAGCAGCGAGAAGCTCCAGCTGAGCCCTACGCCGTTATCGATGTGCTCGCCGCAGCGGCAGGTGTTGGGAAACGGGCTCTGGGTCGCGATCCGTTCCCAGACTTCGTTGTATTTGGCCTCGAAGTAGCGGCTTGTCGCCGAGAGAGGGGCCATCTGGATCGTGCGAGCGGCGGGAGAGTTCTGCGCGGTCTGGGAGCAGCCAGCCGAGCCGACCTCGGTGCGGGTGAACCCGAAGCCGATGTCACTGCCGCTGGCGTAGCAATCTCCGGCGTGGTAGAGGTTGACGCTGACCTGGCTGCCACCCCGGTTCGTGACCGACGTGTCGATTCGGTACGTGTTGGAGCCGGCCACGTAACTGGTCGTCTCGCTGATCAGGAGGTCGCTTCCCGCGGCTTCCACCACCGTCGTCACTCGGTAGGGATCCGCTGCCGTACCGGTGCCCGTGACGCCGGTCTGGCTGATCGGAGTGAATGTGTAGTAGCTGTCGAGGCCCCAGGTGGCAGTCCGGCCGTGCGATTCGAATTCGGGCGCGTAGAGGTTGCCGCCGGTCGCGAGGATCGTGGCGCAGTCTCCCGGCGTCGTGTCCGGGGGGTAGAACTCGAGGTCGACGTCGTTGACGTACTTGACCTGGCAGCTGAGGTCGTCGCCGAGGGATATTTCCTCGATCGGGCCGGTGGTTTCGATCACCTCGTAGGCCGCCGCCGGGCCGGCCGCGAACCCCACCGCCATCATCGACACGGCCAGAGCGGTTACGAGCTTTCCCCAGCGGACAATCATTTCAGTCGACCTCCCCACTGCGACGTTGAGCATTATTGCCGTCCAACACTTTGAGTAACGATGTTTATCTGCGTATCTTTTGCGGCCCGCGCAATTTCGGCGAATCAGAGGGAACCTCAGTTTCGGATCGGCTTTCCTGACCGTGTTAGGGTCGGCGCGGAATAGGACGACGAGGGGAGACCGATGGCCGTGCTGGCACCTGCGTTCGACGAGACCCAGCGCGCGACGCTGACCGCGTTGTGCGAGACCTACGTGCCGTCGATAGAGGTTGACAGTGGCGACCCGATCGAGCGCGAGTTCATGGCGCGTTCGGCAACCGACCTGGGCGTGGCCGCTCAGATCGAGGGAATGCTCTCCGAGGCATTGCTGCCGGAGGAGCTGGCTCTGGTTGCCGCCCTGCTCGACGGGCTCGCGGCGCAGGACTTCGCCAACCTGCCCGTCGAGGTCCGCACCCAGGTCATCCACGGCTTCCGCGAGGCCGCCCCGGAGGCAAAGCTGGGCCTCGACCGGCTCAAGGGGCTGACCTTCCTCTTCTTCTACGCCCTCCCGGATGAGGTGGGCTCCAACCCGAACTGGGAGGCGATTGGCTACCCCGGCCCCGCGAGCGCGCCGCCCGATGCGGCCGCCGCGCCGAAGACGATCAGGGTCGAGGAGGTCGCCGGCGAGAGCGCCACGCTGAGCGCCGATGCCTGCGTCGTCGGCTCGGGCTCCGGCGGCTCGGTGATCGCCGCCAAGCTCGCCGCCGCCGGCAAGAAGGTGCTCGTGCTCGAGATGGGCGGCTACCGCAACGAGCAGGACTTCAAGCAGCTGGAGCTGCCGGGCTACCTCGAACTCTACTACGGCGCCGGGCTGGCGGCATCGGAGAGCGGATCGATTGGCATCCTCGCTGGCCAGACGCTCGGCGGCGGCACCGTCGTCAACTACATGAACTGCATCCCGACGCCCGAGCGGATCGTAGCCGAGTGGTCCGAGCAGGGCCTGGTCGGGCTCGACGACGACGAGGCCTACCGCCGCGACCACATCGGCGCGGTGCTGGAGCGGATCAACGCCAACACCGAGGCAACGACCCAGAACGCCACGCACAAGCACCTGATGGCCGCTCTCGACGCGCTCGGCCACGAGCACCGCCCGATCGTCCGCAACGCGTCGCTCGACGACAACCCCGAGAACTGCGGCTTCTGCGCGATGGGCTGCCAGCACGGCTGCAAGCGCTCGGCGATGAAGACGTGGCTCCAGGACGCATCGGACAGCGGCGCCACCGCGCTCGTCGGCGCCCATGCGGAGCGGATTTTGGTCGAGGACGGGCGGGCGACCGGCGTCGCGGCGACGGTCACCCACGCCGACGGCTCGACCACGGCGGTCACGGTCGAGGCGCCCACCGTCGTCGTCGCCTGCGGCTCGGTCGAGTCGCCGGCCCTGCTGCTGCGCTCGGGCATCGGCGGCCCCGCGGTCGGCAAGAACCTGCGCCTGCATCCCGCCTTCGTCGTGATCGGCACCTACGACGATCCGGTCGAAGGCTGGCGCGGCCAGATCCAGTCGCTCGTCTCCGATGCTTACGCCGACCTCGAGGACGGCAGCGGCTTCCTGATCGAGGCAGTGGGCATGTCCCCGGGCCTGATCGGCGCGAACTATCCGTGGGAGAGCGGGACCGACCACAAGCGCCTGATGCAGGCGTTTCGCTGGCACGCGCCGTTCATCAGCCTCGCCCGCGACCACGGCTCCGGCGAGGTGGTGCTCGACGAGCACGGGCGGGCACTGGTGCGCTGGGGGCTCGACGACCCGGTCGACCGCCGCCTGGCCAAGCGCGCCCACCTCGAGCTCTGCCGGCTCCAGCGGGCGGCTGGCGCGGGGGAGATCTTCACGCTGCACCGGCGCGAGCTGCGCTGGGGCCAGGGCGAGGACTTCGATGCGTTTCTCGCCGAGGTCGAGGCGGCGTCGTATGAGCCCAACGACGTCGGTTGCCTCTCCGCGCACCAGATGGGCTCCTGCCGCATGGGCGCCGACCCCGAGACCTCGGTCGCCGACGGTCGCGGCGAGCTGCACGACACCAAGGGCGTCTGGATCGGCGACGGCTCGGCATTTCCGTCGGCTCCCGGTGTGAACCCGATGGTCTCGATCATGTCGCTCGCCCACCGCACGGCCGAGCAGATGCTCGCGTAGGCACCGGGCGAGCTTCTCGGCTGGGTACGACTGACACAATGCGGGCGTGACGCCTGAGCGCCAGTACGACCTCGCGTTGTTTGGCGCCACGGGGTTCACCGGCGGGCTGACCGCGCGCTACCTCGCCGAGAACGGGCCGGAGGGGCTGCGCTGGGCGCTGGTCGGACGCAACCGCGCCAAGCTCGAGTCGGTTCGCGTCGGGCTGGAGAGGGTCCTCGGCTCAGGGGTCCCCGCGCCGGAGCTGCTCGAGGCCGACGCCGCGGACGCGGGCGCGCTGTCGAAGGTCGCCAGTGTGGCCAGGGTGGTGATCACCACCGTCGGTCCCTACGCGCTGTACGGGGAGCCGCTGGTCGCCGCCTGCGCGGCGGCCGGGACCGACTACCTCGACCTCACCGGCGAGCCCGAGTTCGTCGACCGGATGTGGCTCGGCTACCACGAGCGGGCGCGGAGCAGCGGCGCGCGGCTGGTGCATTGCTGTGGCTTTGACTCGATTCCGCACGACCTCGGCGCCTACTTCACGGTCAAGCAGTTGCCCGAGGGCGTGCCGCTGACCGTCAACGGCTACGTGCGCATGGGCGGCCAGTTCTCGGGCGGCACCTATCACTCGGCCATCAATGGGATCGCTCGAGCGCGCCAGACTCTCGGTGCCGCGCGACAGCGCCGCCAGGCCGAGTCGCGGCCGGCGGGCCGGGCGATCCATTCGGCGACGCCGCGTCCACGCCGCGATCGCGACCTCGGCGGCTGGGTGGTGCCGATGCCGACGATCGACGGCCCGATCGTGCGCCGCTCCGCCGCGGCGCTGGAGCGCTACGGGCCTGATTTCAGCTACGGCCACAATCTCGTCGTGGGAAGTCTCGGCACGCTGGCGGCGATCACCGGTGGGATCGGGGTCGTGGGGCTGATGGCGCCGCTGCCGCCGACCCGCAAGCTCCTGCTCAAGGCAAAAGCGCCTGGAGAGGGGCCGAGCGAGGCGACGCGGGCCAAGGGCTGGTTCAAGGTGAGATTCATCGGTGAGGGTGGGGGCCAGCGGGTCGTCACCGAGGTCTCCGGTGGGGATCCGGGATATGGCGAGACCGCCAAGATGCTGGCGGAGTCGGGCCTCTGCCTCGCCTTCGATCGGTTGCCGCCGAGCGCCGGACAGGTGACGACCGCGCAGGCGATGGGCGACGCCCTGCTTGCGCGTCTTCAGCGCGAGGGCATCGACTTCAGCCTGCTCGAGCCCGCCGCCGGCTGAGCCGGCGCTACTTCGCTGCCTTCGAGGCGATCCGCTCGGGGCTGATCCGCACCACGTCCCAGGCCAGGCCGACCCGCTCCATCAGCGAGATCAACGCCGCCGAGGGGTCGAGCTCGGCCCGTCCCAGCCCGTGCCGAGCCGAGGTGGGAAAGGCGTGGTGGTTGTTGTGCCAGGCCTCACCGAAGGTGAACGGCGCCAGCCAGCCGATATTGCGCGACTCGTCGCCGGTGGCGAACGGGCGGGCGCCGAAGAAGTGACAGAGGGAGTTGATGCAGAAGGTGATGTGGTGCAGGACGAAGATCCGCACCGCGCCGCCCCAGAGCAGTCCAAGCAGCCCGCCGGAGATCGTCCCGGTCAGCGCGACGCCGAGGCCGAACGGGATTGCCAGCCCAAGCACCGCCCAGAGCACGAAGGTGCGGTCGACGAAGCGGACCACCGGGTCCTTCATCAGGTCGGGCGCGTAGCGTTCCTCCTCGGCCGGCTCCTCGCTGAAAAGGACCCAGCCGACATGGGCGTAGAAGAGGCCGCGCAGGGCGCCGCTCCAGCCCTCGCCGTGGCCGACGTGGGGGCTGTGCGGGTCGCCCTCTTCGTCGGAGAAGGCATGGTGGCGGCGGTGATAGGCGACCCACTCGATCACCGGGCCCTCCAGGGCCATCGAGCCGAGGATCGCCCACATGGCCCGCATCGGTGCCGACGTTTTGAACGAGCGGTGGGTGAAGAGGCGGTGGAAGCCGACCGTGATGCCGAGGCCGAAGGGGATCAGCATGGCGAAGAAGATCAACACCGCCTGCCAGTCGAGAATGCCGCCCCAGGCGAGCCAGGCCGCGTAGCCAACCAGTGCCAGCGGGATCACCGTGACGGTCAGGTTGGCGATCCGGTCGACCAAGCTGCCCTCGGCGGGCATGCCCTTCTTATGCTCCCCGGTCGCCTGCCCGGGTTGGCCCGAGTCGTGCATGCCCACAGCGAACTCCCTTCGATTGGAGAGGGACCCTACCCGTGTCGCCGGGGGCGGAACGACCAGCGTGCAGCGCTAAACTCACGACCGGTCATGAGTTTCCCGGGGCTGTAGCTCAGCTGGAAGAGCGTCGCGCTGGCAGCGCGAAGGTCAGGGGTTCGAGCCCCCTCAGCTCCACTTCCTCAAATCGGCGCGCGATCCTGCCGATGACTGAGCGATGAACACCGCCAACGAGCATGTCTTCTCGCATGGCATGCGGGATACGCGGTTGGCGCTGGAGGCTTGGAACGGCCGACCCTGGGCGGTTCTGCGGGGCTGGCTGGCGCTGAGCGTGGCGATCGCGCTGACGCTGCTGGGCGCTGTATGGGTCGTCGCCGGGCTGCTCACGCCCGACATCACGCCGATCCACCTGGCGGGCCTGACCGAACCTGCGGAGCCTGGCGACCTGCTGCCGATCCTCTGGCGCAACTCGCTGGTCCTAGCCCTGCACGGGACGGCCTGCGTCGCCGGCTTCATCGCGGGCGCCTCGATGCCGATCGCGGCGGCCCAACGGACCGGGTTCTCGCGCTGGGTCCACGTCAAGGCCGGCGAGCTGGCGATCCTCTTCGTCTGCGCGGTCACGCTCTTCTCACTCTCCACCCAGGCCCTCTACCTCGGCTTCCAGGGGTCGACAATCTCCTTCCAGCTCCACATCTCGATCGCGACGCTCCTGCTCAGCGTCCTGCCCCACGCGCTGCTCGAGCTGACCGCGCTCTTCCTGCCTCTCGCGGCCTGGCTGATCGCCAGCCGCCGGGGCGAGTGGAACCAGCTCCTCGCCGCGACCCTCGTCACCGTGTTGATCGCGATTCCGTGCCTGCTCGTCGCAGCGACGATCGAGGTCTACGTCTGGCCCCACATCCTCGCGGCCGTCTCGCCGCTGTTCTGAGGGCAAGTACGCTCGGGCGGTGGACCAGCTCGTACAGGTCATCGGCGCACTTTTGATCCTGGTCGCGTTCGCGGCGGCGCAATTCGGCGCCATGGATCCGCACTCGCGGATCTACCTCGTCCTCAACTTCGTCGGGTCGTTGATCCTCGCCGTCCTCGCCTGGCGCGAACGCCAATGGGGCTTCCTTCTGCTCGAGACAGTCTGGGCGGCGGTGTCCTGCTGGAGCCTGTGCTCGACGCTCCGCCGCGCGCGGCCCTCGTAAGATCGCGCCTGTGATCGCGGAGCGAACAAGCGTGCATATCTGGTTCTTCGCGCAGTGAGCGAAGCGGAACCCTGATTCATGGCCGGATACGACCCGAAAGAGATCGAGGCGAAGTGGCAGCAGGTTTGGGCTGAGGAGAAGACCTGGGAGGTCGCCAACCCCGGGCAGCCCGGATATGACGATGCGAAGCCGAAGTCCTACGTGCTGGAGATGCTGCCCTACCCCTCCGGTGAACCCCACGTCGGCCACCTGAAGACCTACGCGGTCGGCGACGCGATTGCCCACTTTCGCCGTCGCCACGGCTTCGAGGTGATCCACCCGATGGGCTACGACTCCTTCGGCCTGCCGGCGGAGAACAACGCGATCAAGACCGGCGAGCCGCCGCGGGTGGCGACCGAGCGCTCGATCGAGTCCTTCCGCAAGCAGTTCCGCGAGTGGGGGATCTCAATCGACTGGTCGCGAGAACTCGCCACCCACACCCCCGAGTACTACCGCTGGACCCAGTGGATCTTCCTGCAGCTCTTCGAGCACGGCCTCGCCTACCGCACGGAAGCTCCAGTTCAATGGTGCCCGGTGGACGCCACCGTGCTCGCCAACGAGCAGGTCGTCGACGGTCGCTGCGAGCGCTGCGGCACCGAGGTCGTCCAGCGCAAGCTCAAGCAATGGTTCTTCAAGATCACCGACTACGCCGAGCGCCTGCTCGCCGACTTCGACCGGCTCGAGTCCTGGCCCGAGCACGTGATCACGATGCAGCGCAACTGGATCGGCCGCTCCGAGGGCGCCGAGGTGGTCTTCCACTGCGAGGAGCTCGGCCTCGACTTCCCCGTCTTCACCACCCGGCCCGACACCCTCTTCGGCGCCACCTTCTTCGTCCTCGCCCCGGAGCACCCGAAGCTGGAGCGGCTGGTCGCGGGCACTCCGGCCGAGGCCGCGGTCCGCGAGTACGTTGCCAGTGCCGCCCGCGAGTCGGCCGAGGACCGTGGCGCCGAGGACCGTGAGAAGACTGGCGTGCCGCTCGGGCGCAGCGTCGTCAACCCGGTCAACGGCGAGGAGATCCCGATGTTCGTCGCCGA
>Ga0190274_10001083_pt1 | contig 15935 bp, 11 predicted proteins | sample Popmic531T_FD_133002 | JGI IMG/M metagenome (GOLD analysis project Ga0190274, IMG submission 133002) | Populus adjacent soil microbial communities from riparian zone of Yellowstone River, Montana, USA - 531 T | ecosystem: Environmental > Terrestrial > Soil > Riparian zone | place: USA: Montana...
CCGCCAGATCTGGACGGCCCCGCCGCGCAGCGCCCGGTAATAGATCCAGCGGCTGTCCGGGGACCAGATCGGCGCCTCCGCCACGAGATAACCCGGGTCGGCGATGATCGGCGCGCCGCCGCCGCCGATTCGCGCCAGCGTCCCCGTTCGGGTGTCGAGGATGCTCCACACGAGATCGTAGCTGTTGCGGTCGAGCGAGGCGCGATCCGTCCGGAACGCGACCAGGTGGCCGTCCGGCGAGGCAGCCACGCTGGAGAGATCGGCGGTCTCCACCAGCTCGGCGAGCGTCGGCGCCCTCGGCTGCGCGCGGGCCGGCGCGGGACGGGCCATGCTCGACGAGGCAAGCAGCAACGTGCCGAGGAGGAAGCAACCGGACAGGCTGAAAACCGCGCCGGAGCGCCGAGCCGCCTTCCGCGCGACCCGGCCCGTGGCGATCACCATCTCTTGCGAAGCTGCAGCGAGACGAAGCGCCCCCTCGCGCTCGCATTGACCGGGTCATAGCCGAGACCGGTCGTGCTGCCGGGGTCGGTCAGCAGACGCGGCGGCGCCTCGTCGAACAGATTGTCGGCCTGCAGGGCGATGCGCGTGCCGCGCAGCCAGGCGGGTGTTCCGGGTCCAGCGAACTCATAGGCGATGGTCGCGTCGAACGTGGTGTAGGACCCAATGCGCTGCCTCTGGCTGCCCCGGTTGTCGCGATAATCGTCGGCATGGCTGGCGAATAGGTTGACGGACCAGCCGTCCTGCCTCCAGCCCGCATGCCCGCGCAGGCGAAAGCGCAGCGGACGATAGGGGGCGTCGAGCGCGACGATGACCGGGCTGGTCGGGCGCAGCCGGTCCCTGAACGAGAAGATGTAATTGGCGTTGGCGTCGAGCTGGAACTCGCTGGTTCCGACGGTGAAGCGATATTGGAGGTTCGCGTCCATTCCCCGCGTCGTCGACAGAGCCGTATTGCTGATGCGGTTGTCGACGATCACCGTCACATCGCCCGGCATCGCATGGCCGTTGCTGAACCCCGGCCCGGAAATGTCCAGGATGGCGCTGGCATTGTCGACGAGGGCGCGAACGAACGCTTCGTCGGGATTTCGAGTCACGATCGAATCGAAGGCGGGATCGCCGACGACGGTGACGATCTGGGACGGCTGCGCGATCCGGTCGGTGAAGCGGATCGCGTAGTAATTGAGGCTGAGCGAGAGGCCGGGTGCCGGCTCGATCTCGGCCCCGATCGTCCAGCTTCGCGAGCGCTCCGGCTGAACATCGGGATCGTTGCCGCCCATGACCAGCGCGACGCCGCTTCCTTGTCCCGTGATGCTGACCAGGGAAGCCGGAAAGAAGATTGCGCTGTAGGTGCCGGCAGCCTCGGAAAGGAGCGGCGCCCGGAAGGAGGTGTCATAGGAACTGCGAAGGGTCAGTCCCGGAAAGGGTGACCAGAGCAGGCCGACTTTCGGATCGAAGGTCGAACCGAAATCCTCATAATGCTCGAAGCGTCCAGCGGCGGTGAAGACCAGTCTCTCGAAGCCCGGCCGCCGGTTCGCCGCCGAGAAGATCGGCACCTGCGCTTCGGCATAGAGGGCGCCCACGTCGCGTGAAATGTCGGTGGGCACGTTGACCGTGCGCGTGGCGAACCGGTCGCGATAGGATTCGCGGCGACCCTCCACGCCGAACGCCAGGCGCACCGGACCGGCAGGAAGCTCGAACAGACGGCCATCGACCTTGAGCCCTACATCGGCGATCTCGTTGCGGGTGAAGCGGTCGTTGACCAGGCCCTGACCGCCGGTCTGCACCTGCTGCTGGTCCGTGCGGGTGACGGAATAGCCTCCGGTGAGGCGCACGGTCCAGTCGGCGCCGAGCGAATAATCGAGGGTTCCGGCGAGGCTGATCGATTGGGCCTCGGCCGACTGGTCGACCGGCACTGGCGAGCCGGCGAAGAAATAGGAGCGCTGCGTCTCCCGATCGGCGAACGAGCCGCTGATCTCGGCCCGCAGATCCGGTCCAAGATCCTGATGCAGATTGCCGAAAAGGCTGTGCCTGCGCTCGCGGGGCAGCAGGGACGTGGTGGGCGACAGGTTGATGGTGAAATCGCGGTCGCCTGCCAGGATCTCGTCCTCCGCCCGGAATTCGTAGGACAGCATCGCGCCGCCCGACGACCATGAAGTTCCCGCCGTGGCCGCAATCTGCAGGACGTCGCCGTCGCCTTGGGTCGCGGTTCCGGCGGTGAGGCTGGTCTCGATCCCGTCGAATCCGTCGCGCAGGATGAAGTTGACGACGCCGCCCACGGCGTCGGAACCGTAGATCGCGGACGCGCCGTCCGTCAGGATCTCGACCCGCTCGATCGCGCCGAGCGGGATGAGCGACACATCGACGAATGAGCCGGTATTGCTGGGCGCCACCCGGCGCCCATTGATCAGCACCAGGGTCGCCCTTTGGCCGAGGCCCCGAAGGTTGAGACCCGCCCCGTGCTCGGTGGGATCGGCGCCGGCGCCGGTCACTCGGAAATTCTCGCGGTTGACGCCGGTCTGCGCATTTTGCGGAACCTTCGCCATCAGTTGCTCAACCGAGCTCGCGCCGCTGGCCTCGATTTGCTCGCGCCGCAGCACGATGACCGGCGACGTCGGCTGAGCGCCCCTGAGGTTGGAGCCGGTGACGATGATGGGTTCGGACTCCGCGATCTGGGGCGCGGCGGCGACCGGCTGATCGGGCGTGGAATCCGCGCGGCTGACCACCAGCGCGTCTCCCACATTCGTCACGCGCAGTCCGCTGCCCTGAAGGAGCAACTCCACCGCCTGGCGAGCGCCATAGCGGCCGCGCAGCGGCGGAGCCCGCCGGCCCGCCACCAGCTCGCTCGGCGCAATAATGCTGGTCCCAGAGCGAGTCGATATATCGCGCAGCGAGCGCGCCAGTTCCTGAGCCGGAAGCGCATAGTCCGCTTCCCGCGCCGGCTGCGCCTGCGCTGCGGTGGCGCAAGCCATGGTCGTGATGGCAGTCGCGCCCAACCAGTGGGCGACCTGCGAATGTGGTTGGCCGAACATCCTTCCCCCTCTTCCCCGGCGCATCATGAATGCGGCGCCGTTCTGAGGCCTTGACGACGAGGAAGGGCGCTACCCCCCGAAAAACGGGCGAAGGTCCCGCGAAGCTCGATCCAGGCGAAGCGGAAGACTCCGACGGCAGCGGAGGTCGCCGAACATCTACATTCTAATGCTAATGCGATTCATACGTAGAAGGGTTGTTCCGCCGTCGAATCTGAACGGGGCTCGAACCCATGTCACCCCGAGTGTCACACTGCCAGGGTAACTCATTACGAAGGCTTGCGATTTAGCCAGCCACGCTCGCAAAAGTCACGTATCGCGCGCCCGAGCGAACAGGCTAAGAGGAAAAGGGTAGTGCAGTCCTGTTAGGTCGTCCGAAGCCAACCGGTGTTCACCGCCACGACGACATCCCTCGGTCTGAGGCCGAGGTCTTTCTTGCGCTTGAGAAAGAGACCCAGTCCGGCCATTCCGGAAAGCTCCGTATTAATCCTGTATTGGGCCCCCTGCGCCAGTTCCATGGCCACTGACGCTTCCTCGTCGGTAATGGCCGAAAGGCTGGAATGGCGTCCGAGGATGCCCTTCTTCTTTAGTTCGTCGATCTTAGCGGTGATCTCCTTGGGAGCGATCGGCGGGAACTTCGCATAGAGCTTGTTCATGGCTGTGCGCGGTTCTTTGGCGGTCGCGCCGAGGACGTGGATACCGAGAAAGTTCGCGTGATTGATCTTTACCAGACGATCATCTTTGTTCGTGGAGTTCGCGAGACTCTCTAGGAAGGTGATGATGTTAACGAACAGCTCCCCGGTTCCAACCGGGAGGAAAATGTATTTAGGTGTAAGCGTCAGTATCTCGCACACCAGCCAGTCGTAGAACCTCGCGGTGTGCGGCTTCATTAGGTCCCGCGTCGTGATGTCGGTGCCACCTTCGTTGAAGGTGAGGCGGCGCACGTCGGTGTCTCCAAGGAACTCCTCGTCGAGATCGTGTGAGTACACCGAGGCGCCGGCAAGTCTCAGCCTCTCCTTCACCGCTTCCGGAGTTCGCTTTAGATCGACCAGCACCTTGATCGACGGCAGCCCATATAAACGTAGGAGGACTTGCAAGGCATAGGCTCCGGTCCCAGAGGAGATCATTGACAGCCGAGGAATCCTGATCGGCTTCGACCTTCGGTCGGCCCCCTCCAGCAGAACCTCAAGCCTCTCCCGATAGAGTAGCAGCTGTTCCCAAGCCCATCTGTCCTTGTGATTGCCCGTCGGATTTTGCGACTCATCCTTCACATAAAGAGCACAGCTCGCGTCCTCGATACGGATCATGGGTGTGGCGGGAAAGCGAGGCGAGTGAGGGGGAAATTCTGGATGTTTCGGGTCGTCTGCTTCTTGCGGTACAGGGATCGCCTCAAGGATCCTCTTCAGGTCCGAAGGGCTTAACTCCGCGTCGCCGAGCCTGGTTCCAGGCTCGGATGACGGGACCAGGTCGCTCGCGCGAATGCCATCGGCACGCGCCGAGATGACTTTGCTCGCATCGACGAGATCCGCATTCGTCAACTCGCTTTCTCGTTCGTTGCAGATGTCTGCAATCACTACGCATAGATTGCTGAGCGAAGGTCCGGCACGATGATTGCCCGTTTCCAGCCAGCGGGTTAGTGTCTTTGGATCAACCATGAAGTCGGTGGCGCCCGCCCGGCAAAACATCTTGTCGTGCAGGTCGGCGATGCTCAGACCGAGTCCGTTCTTGATCGTCGATGTCGCTTTCAGAAAAGCCGCAGAGGTCCCCCGCCAGTAGCGCCGATGCTCGGCTCTTAGATCGTCACGCGAATAGGATGCCATAAGCTGGAAGCCCCCCGGGACCTTGGTGAAGGATAAATTGACCAAGGACAAGTCCCGCAACGACCGGACAAACGGGCGGACAATCCGAAATTCATCCGGTTTGGCGGTGCATTCTGCGTCAGACCAGGGATATCCCGACTCTGCCGTCAAATCTCGAGCTTCATGCGCGAAATGGGCGCGTAACGAGCAAACTGTGGCGCACCGCTCCGATTCTCATCTTCATGATGTCCCCCTGGGCCCAACATCACCTGACAATTCCAAAGAAGTGCGGACTTGGAACCATCACTGCCGCCAATTTGGGCGCAGTGGCCTGGTATCGTATTTCGGCCGGAACCCCTCGGCCAAGGCGACCCCAATTATTGTGTCGGGGGCGTCATGACGCGGGCTACCCGGTGATGCCGCTCTTTGAAGCAATCGCGGGCATGGCGCCTTTCATCTGTCGTCTGGTGTGACTTCGGGCGGGCGCTACGCTGACCCCCGCACCGTTCACATTTGTGACCGGGCAAGGGCGCAAGACATGACGCATAGAGAAGTCACCCTGTCCCCCGAACCCGAGACGATGCCGTCGCATCCCTGTCCGGCATGTCGGCTGGCTGGCAGCTGTAGCTCCTGGGCGAGCGGGGAGGAAATCACCGCGTCGAACAACGCCGTGGGCCCCCGCATGGCCAGCTACGTTCGCCTTCCCGAGCTCAGCCTCGACATCCTCAGTCGCAATCTCGGCTATCTGCCGACGAACGACAACACGCATCCCCAAGTCGCACGCTTCAAGGCCAATGTCGCGAAGCTCGAGGGAGTTCCACCGGGGAGCGTCCGCCTGACGGGTTCGCTCCTGGACCTGTTTACCGTCCTCCCCGGCTGGCTTGGCCGCAAGTCGGCCTGGCGGCTGGCGGGCGACTTTCCGGCCTACACGCGCTTCCTCACGGGCCTGCCTATCTTCGAGATCCTGATCGACCTTGCTGCCGAGACCATCGCCCCGCGGGAAGTAGCCGCCGCGATCGAAGGCGTCGAGCAGCCGATCGTCTATCTCACCTTCCCCGTCACCAACCCCTATCAGCAGCGAACGAGCACCGCGATTGTCGAAGCGGTCCTCGCCGCCAATGCGGAGGCCGTGGTCGTCGTCGACAACGCCTACCGGCGCTACGGCGAAATGACCGAACTCGCCGTCCTCGCGCATGCGCACGAGCGCGTCATCTACGTGAACACCGCTTCCAAGGATCTCTTCCTCTGCGGCGCCCGCGTCGGCTGGCTGATCGCCGGTCCGGAACTGCTGGCCCAGATCGATCCCCATGTCGGGCCCTATTTGCCGAGCCCGGTCTCGATCGAGCAGCTGAATTCCTTCCTCGAATCTCCGGCGACCCTCGAGCGAATCCTCGACACGGTCGTTGCCGCGCGCGGCATTCTTGAGGATGCCGCGGAGAGTCTTGGCCGCCGGGTCCGGACCGGGCCGGGACCTTGGGTCATGATCTACTATGGCGACGAGGCGGCTTCGACGGCCGACGCACTACTCTCCAGATACCTGATACGGGTCCAGTCTCAGACCGGGCTGCTCGCAGGTTGGCTGCGTATCTCGGCCACCGTGCCCTGCCAGGCGGAGAGGATCGCCGGCGCGCTGCGCGACCTCGCCGGGAGCGCAGCATCATGACCGGCGGCTCCATCCGGATCGCTTCTACGGAGGTCCGCGCGATGGCGGAGCGCCCTCGGCGCGGCGCCAAAGCGTGCCCAAGGGCCTCCGCAGCCAAACTGACGGACGCTGCGGCAGGTGTCGCCTGCAGAAGAGGCTGCCGCCACCCGGGGAACGCATATCGGCCAACCCCCTAATCCCCTCGCTTAGCCAGGAAGGAACTCTAAATGCGTAAATTTACAGCAGAACATGTCAGCCAGGGTCATCCGGACAAGTTCGCAGACCAGTTCGCGGACGCCGTCCTCGACGAAGCGATCGCGCTCGCTCACGAGCACGGCAACGGGTCCGACGAGAATGCCGCACCGTCCCAGCGCGCGGCCTTCGAAGTTCTTGCCAAGGACCGCGTCGTTATGATCTCCGGCGAGGCGCGCATGGGGCCCGCGATCCGCGCGGCGCTGGACGTCGGCGCGATCGGCCGCAAGGTCTGGGCCGACGTGGGTTATCCCGATCCGGACATGGTCACCGTTCTCAACCACATCCAAATGCAATCGCCGGAGCTCCAGGCCAATGCCGACCGGGACGGCGCCGGCGATCAGGGCATCATGGTCGGCTACGCCACGCGTGCCACGCGCAGCATGATGCCTCCGGAATGGGAGCTCGCCCGTGACCTCTGCCGGGATATCATAGATCTCCGCACAGAGCATGGCTGGATCCAGGCCGACGCGAAGACGCAGGTCACGCTCGACGACGAAGGTCGCCCCTCACGAATCGTGATCGCCGTCCAGCACGACGAATCAGTGGTTAAGCGCAACGGCATTGCCGTCGACAACATGGCCACGTGCAACGAGATCAAACAGCGGCTCATGCCGCTGGTCATCACGCCGATGTTCGGTGCGGACTTCGATCCCGACCTGGTCTCCGTCAATGGCAGCGGATCGTTCGTCATTGGCGGAACAATCGGCGATGCCGGCGTCGTCGGGCGGAAGATAGTCGTCGACGCTTATGGCCCGCGCGTGCCGGTGGGCGGTGGCGCCTATTCCGGCAAGGACCCGACAAAGGTCGATCGCAGCGCCGCCTATATGGCTCGTAGGATCGCCAGGACGGCAGCGCATATGGGCATCCGCGGCGCCAACGAGGTCACCGTGCAGATTGCCTACTGCATCGGCAAGGTCGCGCCGGAAATGGTCACGGCCGTGACCGAGACGGGCGCCGACATCTCGGACTGGGTGATGAGTCGCTTCCCGGACCTTTCACCCCGCGGGATCATCGAGTCGCTCGATCTCTGGCGGATGCGTGATCGCAGCTGGCGATACCAGGACACAGCGTCGTTCGGCCACTACGGCAATGATCGCTATCCTTGGGAGCAGATCGCCGACGTCGCCGACTAAGCCTCTGTTCGGGAGGACCTCTCATGGCCCGGTATTTGATCACCTCCGCCTTGCCCTACATCAACGGCATCAAGCATCTCGGCAATCTCGCTGGATCAATGTTGCCTGCGGACGTGCACGCGCGGTTTCGACGGATGCAGGGCCATGAAGTCCTTTTCCTCTGCGCTACCGATGAACACGGAACACCCGCCGAACTTGCTGCGCGCGAGGCGGGAATGACGCCACGCGCTTATTGCGACGAGCAGCACCTTCTGCAGCGTACCGTCTATGAAGCGTTTCACCTGTCCTTCGACTGGTTCGGCCGATCCTCAAATCCGCCGAACCACCAGCTCACCCAGCAATTGTGTCAAACGCTCGAGGACAATGGCTTTGTCGATGAGCGAACAAGCATTCAGATCTACTCGCCTGTCGACGGAAGGTTTCTGCCTGATCGGTACATTCTGGGAACCTGCCCGTATTGCGGAGAACACGAGGCCCGCGGCGACCAGTGCGACCGGTGCGGGCGGTTGTTGGACCCTGTCGATCTGATCGAGCCCCGCTCGGCCATATCGGGGGCGACCGCGCTCGAGCCCCGCGAGACGGTGCACCTCTATCTCAGGCAGGCCGACGCGGCAGCGCAGGTGGAGGCTTGGCTGGATCAGCGGGTGCACTGGTCGTTCCAGGCCCGCGCCATCGCCTACAAGGGACTGCGGGACGGGCTGAAGGACCGCGCGATCACCCGTGATCTCGAATGGGGAATCCAGGTGCTCCGGGACGGCAAACCCAGGACGGGTTTCGAGAATAAGCGCTTCTACGTCTGGTTCGACGCCCCCATCGAATATATCGGCGCCGGCGTCGAATGGGCAGAGGCCACCGGCGGCGACTGGCGCCGCTGGTGGCGGTGCGACGCCGGTGCCGCGGACGTCGAATATGTGCAATTCATGGGAAAGGACAATGTCGCTTTCCATGCGGCCAGCTTTCCGATCACTCTGCTCGGCTCGGGCGAGCCTTGGAAGCTCGTCGACCGCCTGAAGGCCTTCCATTGGGTGAACTGGTATGGCGGCAAGTTCTCCACAAGCCAGCGACGCGGCATCTTCATGGATCACGCGCTGGAACTGCTGCCCGCCGACTATTGGCGCTGGTATCTTATGGCCAACGCGCCGGAGAATGACGACGTCAGTTTCACCCTCGAGCACTTCCAGTCGACGGTGAATGCTGACCTCGCCAATGTATTCGGTAATTTTGTGAATAGAGTGACGGGCCTCGCCGTGCGCCAGCTGAGCGGCGTCGTTCCGCCGATCGGACCTTTGCAGGAGGAGTTCGAGCTGCTCGGCGACGTTCGGCGCCTCCTCGCCGAAGTGACAGCACATCATGAAGCACTTGAATTTCGAAAAGCGGCCGCGGCCACCCGCGCACTCTGGTCGCTTGGCAATAGCTACTTCCAACGGATGGCGCCGTGGGAGCAGAAGCATGGCGCAGAATCGCGCAATGCAACCGCCCTCGCCGTCGGTCTCAATCTTGCCGCGATGTTTGCCCTAGTCGCGATGCCGTTTATCCCGGAGACCGCGGCAAGGCTCTTGTCGGCCTTGCAAGTTCAGCCGGACAAATGGCGCTGGCCCGACGTGGAGGGACTTTGCCTTGATGGATATCTTGGTTCGGGTGCAGAGTTCGCCGCGCCGCCTATACTCTTTTCCCGCGTAGACCCGCAGTCGCTGGCCACATGGTCGATCAGGTTTGGCGCGGATCCACAACAGGCGAACGACAGCTGAGAGGCAGTCTCTGGAACCAGGCGCATAGTCCGATCGACCAACACCTTCCCGTACATCGACCTTCACCCGGGCGGCTCCTCTCCTTCCTCCAGCGAAGCCTCGATCCTGCCTGGCACTAGCCATATCAGTTCGCCGACGCCCGCTCCGAGCCTCGCCTGCCTGCTGCGGACGGCGTCTGCGATGGCGGCATCGCGCGCTTCGCGCCAGGAACCGACCAGCACGCACGTCCGGTAGCGGTACCGCCTCATTGATGCTCCCCCATGCGCGCGCGTGGCGCGCTGCGCCGTCTTGACGACGACGAGAGGGCGGCACCCTACTTCGAGGTTGATCGCTAACGGGCCGCGGCGCTTGGGTCGACTAGGCGCAGGTTACCATTGGGCAGGATGTCGAGCCGCAGACTGAAAGCCGCCGCCAGGCTGCGCGCGAACCCGCTGACGTCGCCGGCGCGATAGGCGCCGCTGACCCGAAGATCGCCGATGCGCTCGTCGCCGAGAATCAGCTGCACGCGGCTGTAGCGATTGACCTGTGCGACAGCTTCGCGAAGCGGGGTCTCGTCGAACTCGAGCATGCGTGTCGGCCAGAGCGTCTCGCCACGAGTGGCGCGCTGGTTCTCGGCGGGCGCCCCATTGGCGATGACGAGTTTCTGCCCGGCCGCAAGCCGATGGACGCCGCCGCCGCCTCGCCGGACTTCCACCGATCCCTCGATGAGGAGCACGGCAAGTCGATCCTGCAGAAGGCTTACGTCAAACACCGTGCCCGTCGCGATCACTTCGTTCGACGCCGCCCGCACGACGAAGGGCCTGCTTTCGTGAGCGACGACGAAGCGGGCGCGTCCGTCGCGCAAGGTCAGCAGCCGCTGCGAAGCCGTGAAGCGGGCTTCAACGCGACTGCCGGAATCGAGCACGAGCCGCGAGCCGTCGGGTAGGACGACTTCCCTTATCTCGCCGACGGCGGTCGCGAACGACTGCAGTTGTTCGTTCGCGGAATCCGGAAGCCAGCGAGAGCCCAGCAGGAGGATCGATATCAAAGCGATCCCGCCGACGACGCAGGCGGCCAGCGCGAATCCAAAGCTCCTCGACGAACGAGGCGCCCGCTCCTGCGCAGCTATCCCCTCCGGCGGCGCGTGGATCCGACCCGCGGCCGACCAGAGGGCCGCCATCCGATCATAGGCTTCTGCGTGCCTAGGATCGGCGTCATACCATCGTCTGAAGGCCGCGTGGCTCTCCTCGGCCGCGCCGTCGCCAAGGCGGGCGAGCCAGTCCGCGGCCTCGCGGCGAATGCGCCCGCGCGTTCGAATGAAAGCCATTCGCGGCTAGTTCCTGTTCAACATTCGGTCGAGCTGGACGAGCGCCTTGCTCATCTGTTTCTCCACGCCTTTGACCGACAAGCCCGTGCGCTCTGCGATCTCCGCGTAAGTAAGCCCTTCCATGCGATGCGCCATGAATACCTCCCGCGTCCTGGGACGCAGGCGCATGATAGCCGCCTCGAGCCGTCTTAACATGTCCCTTGATTCAAGAATTCTGTGGGGATCGATGCCGGGGAGCATTTCTTCGTCCGCCACGACATGCAGGGCGACCGATTGCCTCGATGCCGACTTGGCGCGGTCCTTCAGGAGATTGGACGCGATACGGCGAAGATAGGCCTGCGGCCGTTCCAGCAGCGCGCCTTGCCCGCGCAACCGCGCGAGTCGGAAGAACACATCCTGCACCAGATCATGCGCGTCATCCGAGTTGCGGGTCCGCCGAGTCAGGCTCCTGACGAGCCTCGGCGATTCGCTGCGGTAAAGGTCCGCGAGCAGCTTATCCGGTCCATCGACGGCGCGCTCCTCCTGGGATTGAGGATCGACGTCGGGCTCGACCGGATCGAGCCGGGCCCCGGCCGGTGCGCCGGAGCCGATCATTCAGCAGGCCCGCGGTGGCGGTGCCGCCAAGCAACCCGCTGTCCAGACAATGCCGCGCGGTACGCGCTCCCCATCTTCGGCCTCCTCCCACGAGGCCGCCGGCGGGAAGCCGGGTGTTGAGAACAAGCTTGGACTTGCGCCGCCGCCTTTAACCGCGAGCGGTCTGGACATGCGCGGCGGCCACCCGGCCGAAGACGCCGGTACCACAAGCGAGGTTCTCACGCCTCGACGCCGTGTGCCGGCGCCATTCAAGGATAGAGTCGGAGCGCAAGAGCGCAAGGGCCTGCGACGATCGAGTGATTGTGAGTGTGCCGAGCCCCGATGCTTCCAAGCGATGCCTTCGGTCTCCGGGGGGTATCGCGCGGCAAGGTCGTCTGGGGGAGTCGCGTAATATTTCGGGAGATGTTCGATCAAAGCCGTTACCCTCACGCGCGAACAGCTTCACGAGCTTGTCTGGACCGAGCCGATGCGGGAGCTCGCGAAGCGATTTCACATATCGGACGTGGGCCTGAAGAAGGTCTGCATCCGGAACCGGATCCCCGTTCCCGCACAAGGCCACTGGCAGAAGTTGAGGGCCGGAAGGCAAAGTCCGCGAATCCCGCTGCCGACCGTGAAGCATCCGCAGACGATCACGTTCAAGCCCAGGCCGGCCGCGGCAGCTGGCGACGTCGAACCGCCGGCGCCCGATCCGGCCACCGAGATCGAGAAGGACTTCCGGCCCGTCGAAGTTGCCGAGACGCTGGCCCGCCCGCACTCCGTCACTTCGGCCATGCGAGAAGAGCTGAACAGAAAGAAGCCGGACGATTACGGAGCCATCCATTGCGTTGAACCGGACGTTGTGCCGGCGCGCATCCATCCCGCATCCCAGGGCCGGCTGCTCAGGATCGCCGACGCACTGCTCAAGGGCTTTGAGCGGCGGGGGTTCGTACTCCGAGCCGGCAAGCGAGGCCATCGGATGCCCGGCGCGCTCCAGGTCATCGTGGAAGAGGAAGCTTATTCCATCTCGATCGAAGAGCGGATGCGGCGCGAAACGCACAAGCCCACACCCGACGAAGCCGGGCGCCTCCGGCGCGGCCAATATGTGTGGATGCGGAGCTTCGACTACCATCCGACCGGCGAGTTCACGCTCAAGATCGAGCCCTGCTACGGCAGCGCAATCCAGTCGAGCTGGAGGGACACCCGCAATCAGCGGGTCGAACAGAGATTGAATGAAGTCATGGTCAGCCTGCGCCGGCACGCTGCGCTGCGCAAGGTTGAGCGCGCGAGAGCCCAGCGGCGGGCCGCACGCTTCGAGGCCGAGCAGCAGCGCCGCGCGGAGCTGCGGGCCCGGGTGGAAGCCGAGCGCGAGGCAATGGCGAAGCTCGAAACCGATTTCGACGCCTGGAACCGGGCGGAACGGATCAGGGCGTTCGTGGAGGTTGTTGAGACGCATCCCGCTCACCGGTCTGATGCCGGGCTGCCTGCCTGGGCCAGCTGGGCGCGCCAGTGCGCGGACCGGATCGATCCGCTGAAGGATGCACCGCCATCGGTGCTCGACACCCCCGAAGCCGACATGAGACCGATCTCGCTGTGGCAGTTCGAGGATTGCGAAGAGTGATCGGATCGTCAGCTACAGGTGGATTTGGAGCTTGCCGACCTACCTCCCAAACGACTTTCGCGGCTCTCGGACGAAACTCGAACCGCCAACCATTGCGGCGGCTACCAGATCGGTTTTCAACCTCCCGGCTCAGCCCGGGAGGACCGTTCAGATGCCGCAGGATGCCACAGTCTCAGCCGACAGACCCGATCGGATCTTGAGGCTTCCTGCCGTGCTTGACCGTACAGGGCTCAGCCGCTCCACGCTCTATCGGAAGATTCAGGAGGGTACGTTTCCGAAACAGATCGCTCTTGGTGTCCGTACCGCGGGCTGGCGCGAGTCATCGGTTGCCGCTTGGATGCAGTGCCCGATGTCCTACCGCGCGAATCCCTGAATTAGATTGCGGCCTTGAGCTGATCGGATGTGCATCGTGTGCTCCCCAACGAGGATAGCCAGACCTCTAGATGCTCGATCGCAATCGGTGCCGGAAGAATGCACTGTCCCTACGCTCCCTTGGGGACGGCGGAAATGCGCCCTGGTCGGTCACAATCTAAGGGGGTCTTGTGAAGTTAAAGGCGATCAGCGTGCGGTGAGCTTCTGACACCAGTAGAACCGCAGTGAAACCTCAACCGTGCCCCGGTGTCAAATTCAGCCGGTCATATCACCGACCAACATTGCATTCTGTTTTCGCTATATTAGCTATGCGTTCTACTGGCAACACCGTGCCCTCCTCTCGCGCTGAATCTCGACCGGAGGTTGCACCGAAGTGGAGACTTAGCCATGGGAGTGCTCAAACGAATTGGATATCACATTATTTACAATGGCTTCGGGACTCAAAGCCAAGGTGCGAAATTGGCTAGGGATGCGGTCAAGGGCGTAGGTATTGACCACCCGATAGGTGAGATCGGCGCAGTCGCTGCAGGCGCGTTCGCTGGATCTATTCTAGGTGGAATCAGAATGTTGTCGCCGGGTGCTATCCTTGAATCTGTGATTAAGTCTGAAGATGAGTTAGAAGATCGTATAGATAAGATGGGCCCTTGGGGTGGACTCGACTAGAACCACCTGAACACCTTCGTCTCGTTGCTACCAAGTGAGAAGCGTCCGCTCAGCCAAGTCCGGTCCTTCCTAACCGTCAATGACGAGCCCGAAAGCGATCATCGGCTCACAATTCACCCGAAGGACCGCGACCTATTGGGACATTACGCCTGAGATCGCGATTCTTGGCTACCCTGGATTTCAGAAGCCCATCATGTTTTCGGTCTGCTCGCTCACCGCCGCTTCGGTGGTGATGAGGAGGCCCGCGACGCTGGCGGCGTCCTGGAGCGCGGTGCGAACGACCTTGGTCGGGTCGATGACGCCGGCGGTGACCAGGTTCTCGTAGACCTCGGTCTGGGCGTTGAAGCCCATCGTCTGGTCTTCGCCGTCGATCAGCTTGCCGGCAACGACGGCGCCGTCATGGCCGGCATTCTCGGCGATCTGGCGGATCGGCGCCTGCAGCGCGCGGCGGATGATGTCGATGCCGCGGGTCTGGTCGTCGTTGACGCCCTTCATGCCCTCGAGCGCCCGGGTGGCGTAGAGCAAGGCGACGCCGCCGCCCGGCACGATGCCTTCCTCGACCGCGGCGCGGGTGGCGTGGAGCGCGTCGTCGACGCGATCCTTGCGCTCCTTCACCTCCATCTCCGATGAGCCGCCGACCTTGATCACGGCGACGCCGCCGGCGAGCTTGGCGAGACGCTCCTGGAGCTTCTCCTTGTCATAGTCCGAATTGGTGTTCTCGATCTGGGCGCGGATCGCCTCGACCCGGGCCTTGATCGCATCGGAATTGCCGGCGCCGTCGACGATGGTCGTGTTGTCCTTGTCGATGGTGACGCGCTTGGCCTGGCCGAGCATCGCGACGGTGACGTTCTCGAGCTTGATGCCGAGGTCCTCGGAGATCATCTCGCCGCCGGTCAGGATGGCGATGTCCTCGAGCATCGCCTTGCGGCGATCGCCGAAGCCCGGCGCCTTCACGGCCGCGACCTTGAGGCCGCCGCGCAGCTTGTTGACGACGAGCGTGGCCAGAGCCTCGCCCTCGATATCCTCGGCGATGATCAGCAGCGGGCGCCCGCTCTGGACCACGGCCTCGAGAATCGGCAGCATCGCCTGGAGGTTGCCGAGCTTCTTCTCGTGGATGAGGATGTAGGGGTCGGTCAGCTCGACCGTCATCTTCTCGGGGTTGGTGATGAAATAGGGGGACAGGTAGCCGCGGTCGAACTGCATGCCTTCGACGACGTCGAGCTCGAACTCGAGGCCCTTGGCCTCCTCGACGGTGATCACGCCATCACCACCCACGCGCTGCAGTGCGTTGGCGATGGAATGCGCGATCTCAACGTCGCCGTTAGAGGAGATGCGAGCGACATTCTCGGCAGCCGTAAAGCGTGCATGGTTGGCTCTTCGGATCTCGGCCGTCTGTTCAAACCCGTCGCGGCGCATACCGTTCAGTGATCGGGACAGCATTTTGATCTGCGCGGGCTCGACGTCGAAATCGAGGCAAATGTCGAAGAAGTCCTCGGGGAGCGTGTGCTCCGATGCCAGCGGATAGGCGGAAACCGAGGCTGGCAATCCGGAAACGCCGAGCATGGCGGCCACGTCACCGATCGTCGAAACCCGCTGCTCGGAATAGAAGTCCGACATCGCGTCTGCGACGGGGCGTGGGGAAATCGACAACGTGCCTCCCAGTTGCTCTCCGGTCGATTGTGCTCGCTCGTGCAAGTCGGCGATCACGCGCTCGACGGCGAGGTCGATGCCGCGCTTCAGGTCCATCGGGTTCATGCCGGCCGCGACCGACTTCATGCCCTCGCGGACGATCGACTGGGCGAG
>Ga0190274_10001084_pt1 | contig 15933 bp, 15 predicted proteins | sample Popmic531T_FD_133002 | JGI IMG/M metagenome (GOLD analysis project Ga0190274, IMG submission 133002) | Populus adjacent soil microbial communities from riparian zone of Yellowstone River, Montana, USA - 531 T | ecosystem: Environmental > Terrestrial > Soil > Riparian zone | place: USA: Montana...
CCCGAAAATCGAAGCCGCCACGCCCGGCTTATCCTCGACATTGCGGATCGAAATCTGCGCCTCGTCCTTGGAGAAGGCGATGCCGGTGACGACCTGTTGCTCCACGATATCCTCCTCGTCGCAAATCAGCGTGCCGGGCGGCATGCCGTGCGGATCGATGTCTTCCGGTTTGTCGAAGCTCGAGCGCACGAAGATCTTGACCTTGTGCACCATGCCAAGCTCGACCGAGCGCACCTGAAGGACCTTGGCGCCGAGCGAGGCCAGTTCCAGCATTTCCTCGAACGCGACCTTGTCGAGACGCCGCGCCTTCGGCACCACGCGCGGATCGGTGGTGTAGACGCCGTCGACATCGGTGTAGATATCGCAGCGATCGGCCTCGATCGCAGCCGCAATCGCAACCGCCGAGGTATCCGATCCGCCACGGCCGAGCGTGGTGATGCGGCCGGTCTCTTTGTGAATGCCCTGGAAGCCTGCGATCACGGCGACTTCCTTGCGTTCGCGGAAGCGCTTGACCAGCTCCGAGCCGTTCAGATCGAGAATGCGGGCGGAGCCATGCGCGTTCGAGGTCAGCATCGGCAATTGCCAGCCCTGCCAGGAGCGCGCGGTGATGCCCATATTTTGCAACACGATTGCCAGCAGTCCCGCGGTCACGTTCTCGCCCGAGGACACGATGGCATCGTATTCGCGCGCATCGTGCATCGGCGAGGCTTCGCGGCACCAGGCCACGAGCTCGTTGGTCTTGCCGGCCATGGCGGAGACCACAACGGCCACATCGTGACCGGCGTTATATTCGCGCTTCACATGGCGCGCGACGTTGCGGATGCAGTCGATATCGGCGACCGACGTTCCGCCGAATTTCAGCACGAGACGTGACATGAAAGGATCGGCGCCCGGGGACACAGAACGCACATGCGGCGGCGGGCGGACGCGCCGGGTGCGACGGCGCATTCATAACGGCGTGATGAGCAGCCTGCAACCCGCTCCAGACCCGTGAAATGTGATGACCTGTCGCCGGCTTCCGGTCAGAAATTGACTTGGAAGGCGGATTCGGGCGCTGGCGGGCGCTCTGCTCCGTCCGGATTGGAATGCGAGTGACATAGCGATGCCGAGGCTAGGCACGACCCAATCGACCATCGACGCTGCCGAAGTCGAGCAGTTTTCGAAGCTTGCTTCGCAGTGGTGGGACGAGCGCGGTCCGATGGCGATGCTGCACAAGTTCAATCCGGTGCGGCTCTCCTATATCCGCGATCAGGTGGCGACCCATTTCAAGCGCAATCGCAAGCAGATCGGCTGCCTTTCCAACTTGCGCATACTGGATATCGGATGTGGCGGCGGCATCCTGTCCGAACCCCTGGCGCGGCTCGGCGCGCAGGTGGTGGGCGCCGATCCGTCGGAGGCCAATATCGAGGTGGCCCGCAGGCACGCGGCGCTGGTCGATCTGCGGATCGATTATCGCACTGTCACCGCGGAGGAACTGGCCGACAAGGGCGAACGCTTCGACGTGGTGCTGGCGTTGGAAGTGGTCGAGCACGTTGCCGATGTCGAGCTGTTCGTGCAGCGCTGCGGCGAGATGGTGCGGCCGAACGGCATGATGATTTTGGCCACCATCAACCGCACCATGAAGAGCCTGCTGCTGGCCAAAATCGGCGCCGAATATGTGCTGCGCTGGCTGCCGCGCGGTACCCATCGCTGGGACAAGTTCGTGACGCCAGCCGAACTGGAAGCCGCATTGCAGAAGGCCGGACTGAATGTGGTCGACGAGCGCGGCGTGGTCTTTCGGGTCCTGTCGGGCGCCTGGGCGCTCTCGGAAGACATGGATGTGAATTACATGCTGTCGGCTGCGCGCGACGCATGACGGCCAGAAAGTTATGCCCCTTGTCTTCCGGCATGCGAGAATGATTTCCTGATCTAGTCCAGGAGCCGGCCATGATCGTCGAACTTGTTACCTTCACTTTTCCCAAAGGCCATGATCGCGCGAGCGAACTCGAAGCGGTGCGAGGCGTCATTCCGAAATGGGCGGCGAACAAGGAACTCGTGCGCAAGCATTTCCTGTGGGGCATCGGTGAGGATGAGGGCACCGGCGCCGGTTTCTATATCTGGCCTTCGATCGAGGCGGCCAAACGCGCGCACAACGACGAATGGCGCGAGGGTGTGAAGAAACGCACCGGCGACTATCCCACCATCCGTTATTTCGACATGATGGCGCTGGTCGACAACGAGCATGGCAAGGCCACCGAATGGTCGGCCGACGGCAAGATGCGCGAGCTCGAAACGGTCTGAGCAGAAGCGCGTTGCATGTCCGAACCCGGTTGGCTGTGGATCGTCTTCACATTGCTGGCGGCCGCAGCACAGACGATCCGCAACGCCACGCAACGCGAACTGACCGCGACGCTCGGAACCGTCGGTGCCACCCATGTGCGGTTTCTGTTCGGCCTTCCGTTTGCGGTGATGTTTCTGCTCGGATTGATGCTGGTCACCGGGGTATCGCTGCCGAATCCGCCGGCCGTGTTCTGGCCCTGGGTTACACTCGGCATGGGAGCGCAGATCGCAGCCACCGCGCTGATGCTGGCGGCGATGGAGGAGCGTTCTTTCGTCGTCACCATCGCCTATATCAAGACCGAGCCGGTGCAGGTAGCGCTGTTCGGTCTGATCTTTCTTGGCGATGCGCTAAGCATCGGCATGATCGCGGCGATCCTGATCGCGACCGCGGGCGTGCTGGTGATGTCGCTCAAACCAAGCGGGGTTACGAATGATAGCTGGCGTCCGACCTTGCTTGGGCTTTCAGCCGGCGCGACCTTTGCATTGTCTGCGGTCGGATATCGCGGGGCGATCCTGAGCCTCGAGCTGTTCGATTATCGGATGGCGGCGACCTTTACGCTGGTGGTGGGTCTGCTGCTGCAAGCCATTATTCTATCGGGCTATCTTGTGTTGCGGCGTCCCGATGTGATGCGGGCGATCATTCAAGCGTGGCGTCCATCGCTGTTCGCAGGCTTCATGGGCGCGACCGCTTCGCAATTCTGGTATCTCGCTTTTGCGCTCGCGACGGCCGCGAGCGTACGGACGGTCGCGCTGGTCGAAGTCCTGTTCGCGCAGGCGATTTCGACTTTCGTGTTTGGGCATCGGACCACGCCGCGCGAAGGGCTTGGAATCCTGCTGATCGTGGCCGGCGTCGCGCTGCTGATCTGGATGCATTGATCAGCTGAAAGTCGGCGCCCCCGTTCGTCTTGGCGAAAAAAAAGCAAGAGGAGCGGGGGCGCCTGAAGATCAGTTCCGCGCCAGCGATACCGGAGCGAGCCCGGCAAATCCCAGAGCGCGTGCCGCAGCGGGAGAAAGGTCAATCACCCGGCCCCGCACAAACGGTCCCCGATCCGAAATCCGGACCACGACGGTTCGACCATTTTTCCGGTTGGTAACGCGCACATGGCTGCCGAACGGAAGGCTTCGATGAGCAGCGGTCATGGCCGATGGATTCATGCGCTCACCACTGGCGGTTCTCTTCCCGGCGTAACCGTCGCCAATGCCATAAACTGATGCGATTCCTGATTCTGCTTGAGCGCCCCCTGCGAGGGAAACGCAAATTGCAAACGCATACGCGCAGGCTCGTGCCTTCATCCAAAATAGTCCCTGGTTGTTGGAGAGACGCGCGCCTTGCCGCCCGATTGCGGCCTCGATAAGGCAAGCGCAGAGAGCTATTCGGTCTGCGCAACCCTCGCAACAATGCGAAAGATCGACAGCCGCTCAGCGCCGAAATCTGTCCAGAATCAGGACGTATCGCGAGCGAAAGTGTACCGCATGTCCCGAATTAATTCCGCTCGTCCGGCAGCACCGGCAGCGGATGAAATTCGATACCCTCGTCGTGAAGGTCCTTAGCTTCCTCGGGCGAGGCCTCGCCGTAGATCGAGCGATGTTCGATCTCGCCGTAATGCATCTTGCGCGCTTCATCCGGAAATTTCTTTCCGACATTGTCGGCATTCTGCGTGAGATGGTCGCGCAGTTCCTTCAACTTGGCACGGAACTCCCGCTCCTGCGGGGAGATCATCGCGACGTTCTCGGAAGCCGGCGCGGCTGCGGGCGCGGCCTCAGATACAGGCCGCGGCGCTTCGATCGGCTCTGAGCGCTTCCTTCCGCCACGCGCGATCGAAGGCGCCATGATCGCCTTCTCGATCTTTTTGGAATCACAGACCGGGCAAGTTACGAGGCCGCGCTTGCGTTGCTTGTCATAGTCGCCGGAATCGCTGAACCAGATTTCGAAATTGTGTTTCCGCTCGCAGACGAGCGCATAACGAATCATGACTTGTCACCAACCACATGCAGATGCGCGGGCTCGGCCATCGGCTCGACGATATCGAAACGCCGCCCGTGTTGCAGCGACGGCACCCTGCTGCGCGCCGCCGTAACCTCGGCCGGATCGATATCGGCAATCACCACGCCGGGTTCGGTGCCGCCCTCTGCCAGAATGCGCCCCCAGGGGTCAACGGCCAGCGAATGACCGAAGGTCTCCCGGCCGTTCTCGTGTTGTCCTCCCTGTGCCGCCGCAAGAACGAAGGATCCGTTTTCGATCGCGCGCGCACGGATCAGCAAGTGCCAATGCGCCTCGCCGGTCTGACGCGTGAAGGCAGACGGGATCGTAAGGACTGTAGCGCCGGCTTCTGCGAGCGCGCGATAGAGCGCGGGGAAGCGCAGGTCGTAGCAAATGGTGAGCCCGAAACGAGCGAACGGCAGGTCGGCTACGACCGCGCTTTCACCGGGGCGGTAGCTGCGCGATTCTCGATAGCTCTCGCCGCCTGCGAGATCGACATCGAACATGTGGATCTTGTCGTAGACCGCGACGATCTCGCCCTGCTTGCCGATCAGATAGGAGCGATTGGCGGCCTTGTCGGGCGATACCTTGATCGCAAGCGAGCCGACATGCACGAAGATGGAATGTTTGCGCGCCAGATCGCGAAACGCGGCAAGGCTGGCATCCTTGTCTTCTTCGAGAACGGTCGCGAACAGCTTCTCCCGCGATGTCTCCATGATGTTGGTCATTTCGGGCGTCAGCACATAATCGGCGCCGGCCGCCTTCGCTTCCCCGATCAGCCTTGCGGCGTCGTCGAGGTTGGCTTGCGGTGTGCGGCCCGAACGCATCTGGATCAGGCCAGCGCGGAACTTCCCGCTACCTGCGTTCATACGGCGGTCTCGGGCGGCGCCAGCAGCGGATCAAGCTTGCCGGCGTCTTCCAGTGCGTAGAGGTCGTCGCAGCCGCCGACATGGGTCGCGCCGATGAAGATCTGCGGAACGGTGTAGCGCCCGCCCGTTCGCGCGGTCATCTCGGCGCGCAAGGACGAATCTCCGCCGACGTCGATCTCTTTGAACGACACACCTTTTTTCACCAGCAAGTCCTTCGCCCAGCCGCAATAGGGACAATAGGCCGTCGTGTAGATTTCAACCGGAAGCATCGGCGCATTCACCTTAACTTGCCGCCACTATATGGGCGTGCGAGCAGGGTCCACAACCCGCGCAAAAACCAGCACATCCACCTGCTGTGCACCACCGCGGAGGAGCGCGCGGGCACAGGTATCCACCGTCGCGCCGGAGGTAAGGACGTCGTCGACCAGCAGGATGCGCCGTCCTTTCACCTCGGCTCTGCCGGAGCGTCAACCCGGAAGCGCGCGCAGCCTTGGAAAGCCCAACCTGCTGCGGAGTAGCCTTGGCGCGTCTCAGGGCGGTCACACTGACCGGCGGTCCGCCCTGTCCCGCCATGAAGTTCGCCAAGGCCGCCGACTGATTGAAGCGCCGCGCCCATAGCCTTCGCCAGTGCAGCGGAATCGGGACCACCAGGTCGGCTTCGGCCAGGAGATCGGCGCCGGCTCGCGCCATCCAGCGCGCCATGGTTGGCGCGAGATCGAGACGATCGCCATATTTCAGGGCATGAACAAGGGTGCGCGCCACATCGTCATAGCGCACCGCGGCTCGTGCCCGCGCATAGGCGGGCGGGTCGGCAATGGCCTGCATGGAATAGACCCCGGGTCCGGGATCGTAAGTGAAGGGAATACCGAGCTTTTCGCAGAACGGCCGCTCGATGGGCGATAGCTTCGACCAGCAGACCGCGCAAAGACCGGCGCCATCGCCCACCGGCTCGCGGCAGGACGGGCAGAGCGGCGGCAAGGCCATATCGAGTGCAAGCCGTACCGGAAGTCGCAAGGCCGACAACACGCGCGACGCGATCTGGGACCTGAATTGCGACAGGCGCGATCGACCGACTTCCTCTATAGCCGTATCTGGCATGGCGGAAGGTTAGCGCCGGAAGGAGCATCGCAATAGTGGCTGCAAGCCCGATCCTGTTCGATCGTGAACTCCTTCGCCAGCGGCTGCTGCGGGCGCTGCGCGGAAAGCCGGTTACCTTTCTGCTGGACCATGTCGCCACCGAAATGGTGGACCGGCTTTCGGTGGTGAAGCGCTCGTTTTCGGTTGCCGCCGATATCGGCACCCCGAGCGGCGCATTGCGCAAACTGATGCGCGACCGGAAGCTTGCAGAGACCATCATCGGCGTCGATTCGCTCGCGATGTCCGGCGTCAGGGCGGATGAGGAAGCCCTGCCATTCGCCGACGGCTCGCTCGATCTCGTTGTTTCGGCTCTGTCGCTGCAATGGGTCAACGACCTGCCGGGGACGCTCGCGCAAATACGCCGCGCGCTCAAGCCCGACGGACTTTTCATGGCCGCTTTGCTCGGCGGCGATACGCTGACGGAGCTGCGGCAATCCTTCGCATCGGCCGAGGCCGAAATCGAAGGCGGCGCGTCTCCGCACGTTTCTCCATTCGCCGATGTGCGCGAGCTCGGCGCGCTGTTGCAGCGAGCCGGCCTGGCGCTGCCGGTCGCCGATGTCGACAAGCTGACCGTGCGCTACGCGACGCCGTTCGATCTGATGGCCGATCTGCGCGGCATGGGCGCGACCAATGCGCTCATAGAGCGGCGGCGCGCTCCGTTGAAGCGCGGGACGCTGCGACGAATGGCGGAAATCTACGCCGACCGCTTCAGCGACGGGGACGGCCGCCTGCGCGCGACGTTCGAGATCGTATGGTTGTCAGGATGGGCACCGCATGAAAGTCAGCAGCAGCCGCTGAGACCGGGCTCGGCCAAGACGCGTCTCGCCGATGCGCTCCGCGCTATCGAGTTGCCGGCAGGTGATAAAGCCGGCGACTAACCCAACGCGTTGAGGACGGAGTCGTACAAACTCTTCACCGACACGCCGAGCGTATTGACCGCGGCGACGATCGCAACGGCAATGCCGGCGGCGATCATGGCATATTCGATCGAGGTGGCAGCTCGCTCGTCGCGGATCAGGCGACAAAATGTTTCTGACTGAATTCGCAGCGTTTCCATCGTCGCTTCACCCTGTCGCGCATCACAGCAATGTCGTCAGGTGGGCGATGAGCGGCGCGTCGGCCGGCGGCATCGGATAGTCCCGAAGCCTGTTGGGCCTGACCCAGGCGAGCCGCGTGTGATGCCTTGCCGTAACCTGTCCCTCCCAGCGACGGCACACATAGAGCGGCATCAGAAGGTGGAAATCCGCATAGGCGTGGCTCGCAAAGGTCAAGGGCGCAAGACAGGCCTCCCTGACGACGATTCCCAGTTCCTCCAGCAATTCCCGTATCAGTGTTTCTTCGGGCGTCTCGCCCGCCTCGATCTTGCCGCCGGGAAATTCCCAAAGCCCCGCCATCGCCTTGCCTGGTGGGCGCTCTGCAACCAGAACGCGGCCATCGGCATCGATGAGGGCGCATGCTGCGACGATGAGAAGCGGAGCGCTCACGACCTTGCTCCAAGTCTAGAGAGGCGGCGTTAACGAATCTTTATAGTGTGGCCTCAGGTTACGAGCGATAATCGCCGTTTATCGCCACGTATTCCTTGGTGAGGTCGCAAGTCAGCACGCGGTCGCGGCCCTTGCCGAGCCCAAGACCCACCTTTAGGGCGATCTTGGGAACTTTCATCGCGGCCGATACCTCACCTTCGTCATAGGCCGGATCGCGGGCGCCTTTGTGTGCAACGCGGATACCGTTGAACCAGATCGAGAGCTTGTCGCGGTTGGCGGGCTCGCCGGCCTTGCCGACTGCCATGACCACGCGCCCCCAATTGGCGTCCTCGCCGGCGATGGCGGTCTTCACCAGCGGCGAATTGGCGATCGACATGGCGATACGGCGCGCCGACAGTTTCGAAACCGCACCCTCCACCGTGATCTCGACCAGCTTGCGGGCGCCTTCGCCATCGCGCGCAACCTGCTCCGCGAGATCGGCTAGCACTATTTGCAGAGCTTTCCGAAATGCGTTCAGGCGCGGATCGGTGGCGCGCGCGATCTTTGGCGCGCCGCGCCCGGCAGCAGTTCCGGTCGCGAAAGCGAGCAGGGTGTCGGAGGTCGAGGTGTCGCCGTCGATAGTGACGGCGTTGAAGGAATCGACGACGCCTTCGGACAGAAGTTTCTGAAGCGCGGCGGCCGCGATCGGTGCGTCGGTGAACACGAAGGAAAGCATCGTCGCCATGTCGGGCGCGATCATGCCGGCGCCCTTGGCGATGCCGTTGATCGTGACCGTGGCCTTGCCGAGCTTCGCTTGCGCGGTTGCGACTTTCGCAAACGTATCGGTGGTCATGATCGCCTTGGCGGCGTCGAAATATTGTCCCGGCGCAGCGGCGTCTGCGAGCGTCTGCAGCACGCCGTCGAACTTCGTAGCGTCGAGCGGCTCACCGATCACTCCGGTGGAGGCAAGGAAGATGTCATTGACCGAACAGCCGAGCGCTTGCGCTGCGATCTTTGCCGTCAGCGCCGTCGCGGCCCGTCCAGACTTGCCGGTGAAGGCGTTGGCATTGCCGGAATTGACAACGAGCGCGCGAGCTTTCCCACCCTTCAGGCGGGCGCGGCACCATTCCACCGGCGCCGACGGACATTTCGAGCGGGTCAACACGCCGGCGACGGTCGTGCCCTTGTCGAACGCGGCGAGCAGCACATCGGTTCGGTTCTTGTAACGGATGCCGGCCTGCGCGGTTGCAAGCCGCACTCCGTCGATCGCGGGCAGGTCAGGAACATTCGCGGGAGCGAGCGGAGAAACAGCGCTGGACATGATGGGCCTCGTCACCCGGCACGGCCCGGGCCGCCCATCTCATAGCGGTACGGTCACAAAAATAAAACGGGACGCTGCGTTTGTGGCGTCCCGTTTTTCGTCTGTCCTGTCGGCTCGTTATTTCTTCGCCGGCGCTTTGGCGTCCGGCTTGGCGGCAGGCGCGGCGGGGGCAGCCGGTGCGGCCGCGTCCGGCTTGTCGCCGCCGACCTTTTCGATCTTGGCTTCCGTGCGCAGTTTCTGGATCAGGTCCGCCTGCGCCTTGCGCTGCACGTAGCTCTCGATCTGGTCCTTGACCTGATCGAAGGACGGCGGCTGCTTGGTGCGCTTGTCGTCGACGCGGATGATGTGCCAGCCGAATTGCGATTTTACAGGATCGGAAGTCTGGCCCTTTTCAAGCTTGAAAGCGGCTTCGGCGAATTCCGGGACCATCTGGTCCTTGCCAAAGAAGCCGAGATCGCCACCCTGGTCCTTGGAGCCAGGATCCTTCGAACGTTCCTTGGCGATGGCAACGAAATCCCCGCCACCTTTCAGATCGGCCGCGACCTTTTTCGCATCGTCCTCGCTCTCGACCAGGATGTGGCGCGCGCTCACCTCCTGCTCGCTGCCGACGTCCTTGATGGCATCGGCATAAACTTTCTTCATGGCATCGTCAGTGACGGCAGCCTTGGCTTCGCTCTGAAGCAGCGCCTCCATCAGAAGCTTGGTGCGCGCATTTGCGAGTTTGCGCTTGAAGTCGGCGGTATCGCCGAGCTTTTTCGCCTCGGCGGCCTTGGATACCAGGATCATGTCCGAGACATAGGTGATCAGGTATTCCTTCTTGGCCTCCGGCGCCATCGGCGGGAGTTGTGCGCCGATATCCTCTTCGGCGGCCTTCAGGTCGCTTTCCTTGATCTCGACGCCATTGACCTTGGCGACCACCGGATCGCTCTGCGCGATCGCATGGGTGGCGAGGAGGCTGCCCAAAGCAAAGCCGGCTACCAGCAGCGCGAGGCTCGACCGCCAGCGGGGGAGCAGGGACGAGCGGGTGAGGGATGGGGTCATAAGGTCCTGTCCTTAGAGAGAATCCGGGCGCTGGCCCGCAAATTGCGGCGGACACTTGCGCATGGTTTGTGGCTTGGCAATGCCCGAAGACCCTTAATTTTCGGCAACAAGGGACCTGGCCCTTTCGATTGACAAGGGTATGACCCCCTCCTATTTCTCCAAAGATTTCCGGCTGTAATGTGCCGATACGACGCTTCAATGCGGCTATATTGGGGTTGCGGCCGGAACCGTTTCCGGGGCTGACTTGCAGGCGGAACGCCGGCTTTTCTCCGCGGTTTCAAAATTTCGTGTTGTTTCATCGAATTCGACGAAACCGCCGACCAAGATTCTGGTTCTCCGGCTCTGGCTCGACACTCTGACGAAAAGGAATTCGCATGCTTGGCGCAGTCGCCCGCAAGCTGTTCGGCTCCGCCAATGACCGGCGTATTCGCGGCTATCAGCCCCGTGTCGATGCCATCAACGCGCTCGAACCCGAGCTTTCAAAACTGAGCGACGACGAATTGCGTGCTCGCACCGCGGCGTTCAAGAAGGAACTCGCGGAAGGCAAGACTCTCGACGACATTCTGGTGCCTGCTTTCGCGACCGTTCGTGAAGCCGGCAAACGCACGCTGGGTCAGCGCCATTTCGACGTTCAGATGATCGGCGGCATGATCCTGCACGAAGGCGGCATCGCGGAGATGAAGACCGGCGAAGGCAAGACACTGGTCGCTACCTTGCCCGTCTATCTGAACGCGCTTTCCGGTCGCGGCGTGCACGTCGTCACCGTCAACGACTATCTCGCCAAGCGCGACTCCGAGTGGATGGCTCAGATTTACGGCTTCCTCGGGCTGACTACCGGCGTAATCGTGCACGGCCTCGACGATCCGGAGCGCAAAGCCGCCTATGCCTGCGACATTACCTACGGCACCAATAACGAACTCGGCTTCGACTATCTGCGCGACAACATGAAGTACCGGCTGGAGGACATGGCCCAGCGCGGTCACGTCTATGCGATCGTCGACGAGGTCGACTCGATCCTGATCGACGAAGCGCGCACGCCTCTGATCATTTCCGGCCCGCTCGACGATCGGTCCGATTTCTACAACACCATCGACGCCTATATCCCGCGCCTCGACAAGGCGGACTACGAAGTCGATGAAAAGCAGCGCACGGTCAATCTTACCGAAGCCGGTATGGAGAAGATGGAGCAGTGGCTGCGGGATGCCGATCTGCTCAAGGGCGCCTCCCTCTACGACATCGAAAATGTCTCGACCGTTCATCACGTCAATCAGGGCCTGCGCGCGCACAAGCTGTTCCAGCGCGACAAGGATTACATCGTGCGCAACGGCGAAGTGGTGATCATCGACGAATTCACCGGCCGTATGATGCCGGGACGCCGCTATTCGGAGGGTCTGCATCAGGCGCTTGAAGCGAAAGAGCACCAGCCGATCCAGCCGGAAAACCAGACGCTGGCCTCGATCACGTTCCAGAACTATTTCCGCATGTACGACAAGCTCGCGGGTATGACCGGCACCGCGCTGACCGAAGCGGACGAGTTTTTCGACATCTACGGCCTCTCGGTGATCGAGGTGCCGACCAATCGTCCGATGATCCGCGACGACCAGGACGACGAGGTCTATCGCACCAATCCGGAGAAATACCGCTCTATCATTACGCTGCTCGAGGAGTGCAAGGAGCGCGGCCAGCCGGTTCTGGTCGGTACCACCTCAATTGAGAAATCCGAAAGTCTCGCCGAAATGCTGCGGCAGGCCGGCTGGGAGCAGCATGACTTCACCGATCCGAACGCCTTTGCCGCGCTCTATAGCGGCGATGAGGGCGCCAAGAAGACCAAGGTCTTCGCCATCCTGAACGCGCGCTATCACGAGCAGGAGGCTTACATCGTCTCCCAAGCGGGTGTGCCCGGCGCGATTACCATCGCAACCAATATGGCCGGCCGCGGCACCGACATTCAACTCGGCGGCAACGCAGACATGCGTATCCGCCAGGAGCTTGCCGACATCACGGATTGGGCCGAGCGCGACAAAGACCCGCGCGCGGTCGCAATCCGCGAGCAGGTTGCGCGTCTGAAGGAGACGGCGCTCAAGGCCGGCGGGCTGTTCGTGCTGGGCACCGAGCGGCATGAAAGTCGGCGCATCGATAACCAGTTGCGCGGCCGCTCCGGCCGTCAGGGCGATCCGGGCCGCTCCAAATTCTTCCTGTCGCTCGAAGACGACCTCATGCGCATCTTCGGGTCGGACAAGCTCGACGGGATGCTGACCAAGCTCGGCCTGAAAGAGGGCGAGGCCATCATCCATCCCTGGATCAACAAGGCGCTGGAAAAGGCTCAGCAGAAGGTCGAAGCCCGCAACTTCGATCTACGCAAAAATATCCTCAAATACGACGACGTTGCCAACGATCAGCGCAAGGTCATCTTCGATCAGCGCGTCGACCTCATGAAGGATGAGCAGGTCGCCGAGACCGTCAACGACATGCGCCACGCGCTGATCGATGAAATGGTCTCCAAGCACATCCCCGAAAATGCCTATCCGGAACAATGGGACGTTGCCGGGCTGCACGATGCGGTAAAACATATTCTCAACCTCGACCTGCCGGTGCAGGACTGGGCCAAGGAAGAAGGGATCGCCAACGAGGAAGTGCTCGACCGCATCACGAAACGTGCGGACGAACACATGGCGTCGAAGATTGCGCAATACACTCCCGAAGTCATGCGCTATGTCGAGAAATCGATCCTGCTGCAGACGCTCGATCATCTTTGGCGCGAACATCTGGTCATGCTCGAGCATCTGCGCCAGGTGGTCGGATTGCGCGGTTATGCGCAGCGCGATCCTCTGAACGAGTACAAGTCGGAAGCCTTCCAGTTATTCGAGGCCATGATCGCGAATATGCGCGAAGGCGTGACCGCGCAATTGATGCGGGTCGAGGTGGTGCAGGCGCCGCCGGAAGGAGAGCCGGCGCAGCAGCTTCCCTACATGGAAGCGCACAAGATCGACCCCTTCACCGGCGAGGACGAGATGTCCTTTGCCGACGTGACGCTGTCTCCGGCCTTGTCGGGAGGCAATGGCGGCGTGCAGCGCGCGGTGGATCGGGACCCGAAAAATCCGGCGACCTGGGGCAAGGTCGGGCGCAACGAATCCTGCCCCTGCGGCTCCGGAAAAAAATACAAACATTGCCACGGCCGCTTTGGCTGATTTAGTGGAGTTGATTTGACATTCGCCACCCACCTGGCCGCAGGTTCGCGAGGCGAATGTCAAATCCAAAACTCCACTAGAAGCATTAACTTGCTAGTGGTCCTATGATTCCAACATTCGCAAAGCGGGCTGCTGAAACGGGATGCGAATGCTGGAATCTGACCACTAGTCGCGGTGCGTCGTCAAAGCTGATATGTGTAAAGGCCGGGCATTGCCCGGCCTTTACGTTTGGGTCGTTGTATAGCGGTCCCGGCGCGAAACTATCGCGCGGTGCCCGCGTTGCCGTTCAATGAAACGGGGCGTCAGATTATGCAGATTCCGCTCGAAATCTCCTTCCACAATGTCGAACATTCCGATTGGGCCGAACACGAGGTTCGCGAACATGTCCGCAAGCTGGAAAAGATCTATGCGCGACTGAAGTCCTGTCGCGTGCGCGTCGAGCAGCGTGCCGACAACCAGCATCACACCATTCCGCCGGTGGTGCGCATCGAGCTTGGGATTCCCGGCCGCAAGGAGATCGTCGTCGCGCACGAGCCGGAACGTCTGCAGCGGAAATATCAACGCCCCGATCTGCACAATGCGATCAATGAAGCCTTCCGGATCGCCAGCAAGCAATTGTCGGCGCTCAAACAGGAACGCTCAGAGCACAAGGCTGCGCGTATCGGCGAGGAGGCCTACGAATTCCGGGGGCAGATCGCCGAGATGCGCCCCGAAGAGAATTTCGGCTTCGTCATGACCGGCGATGGCAGCCTTTTGTATTTCCATCGCGATGCAATGATGAACGGCGATTTCGACAGGCTCAGGCGCGGTGACGATGTGAGCTATGTGATTGCGGACAACGACACCGGCCCAGTCGCAAGCAGCGTTCGATTACGGCAGGCGCCCTAGCTAGCGTCAAGCGCGCCCTAGCGGAAGGCGTTCCAGCGGTTGTCGAAATTATTCGACGACGGTGGGATCGGCTGTGAACCGCTCATGACGCCGCCATTGGACGGTGCGGCGGCGGGAGCGGGAGCCGGCGCGGCCGGCTGCTGCGCATCACCGGAAGCGGCCGCGGTCTTGACCTTGGGAGATGCGGAGCGGGCAGCGGCGGCCGGTGCCGCCGCGTCAGCACTCTGGGCCTGATCGTTCGAACCGCGCAGACCGATCATGCGCGAAACCTTCGCCTTGATGCCTTCGCTTTTGGGTGCGGCCTTCGGCGCTGCCGGCTCGGCCGCCGCAACGCGTTGCTCGGTTTGTGCGGACGAAGTGCTGCCACCGCCTCGGAAAAAGCTCGCCAGCCGATCGCTGAAACTGGGTTCCTCCGCCGGACGGGAGCCGACCTTGGTCTGCGGCGCCGAACGCGGCAGCGGGACATTGACAGAAACGGCCGCCGTCGTCAGTTCGGCTTCCGGCTGTACGGCGGCGCTGCTGTAAGCGATGACCGGGCTTGGATTGTTCTTGTCGACCACGAGCTTGACGTTGCCCCGATCATCGACGACTTCCACCGGCCGCAGCTTGGCGACGAAGGTCGGATGCATGCCGCCATCGCGGCCGCTCCTGATCGGAGCCGTGGGCACACCGCGCGCAGCGAGACTCGCGATCTGCAGATCGTCGTTGCGCTTCTTGTCGTTCACCGCGGAGGCGATTTCCTGCGGAACTTCATAAACCGGACAGCGACCCTTCGGGCTGAATGTAAACGGTGAGAAATTGCCGCCGGGCACCGCCGCATTGAAAACGTAGCGCTTCTCGCAGACATCGACCTTCGGTTGCTGTTGCGTGACCTCGAAATGGTCGTTGCCTTCCTTCAGCATCCGCCAGAACGGCATATTCGGATTGTTACGATGCTTGGCCATGTTGGCCGGCGTCATGCGGAACGGATACGCCTGCACCTGAAACGACTTCTGGCCGCCGAAGAACGACTCGCGGCCGAGCGCAAAGATTTCCTGAATCTGCTCGTCGCTCATCGCGTAGCAGCCGCGCGACGAGCAATCGCCATGCACCATCAGATGCGCGCCGGTGCGATCATGCGCGCGGTCATAGGCATTCGGATAGCCGATATTGAAAGCCAGATAGAATTGCGAATTCGGATTCATCTGGCCGGGCGTAATGTCGTAGAAACCTTCCGGCGCCTGGCGGTCGCCTTCCTGCACCTTCGGGCCGAGATCGCCCGACCATTTGCAGATGGGATAGGTCTTGAGCAGCGCGTAGCGGCCGGTGCGGTCTTGCTTCCAGACTTCGAGTTCGGATTCGCTCTTGAACACGCGCACCAGCATCGGGGAGCTGATGTCCATGTTCTTGTCGGCGATGTCGGCGAGCAGCTTCGGCGGGACCGGAGCCTGCGCCTTCATGGCGTAGGGTTGAAACGAGCCCTCGGTATTGCAGCCGACGAGGAAGGCGGCGCCCAAAAAGGCAACCGAAATCATCGCCGTCCGAAGATGATTAGGGCGTGATCTCAACGCGCGAGCCCCCACAATCGGCTGTCCCCCAGCCTCGACCAACGATTGCTAGCCCCCCGGTCGGAGGTTCGCAAGGGCGGTATGGTCCGCCAACCTGTTGACCATACCACGATGAATGAACCGTAAAACTGTGCAAAGATGAGGTTTCAAGGCGGCGGCATTATGGCCGCACCGGCCCG
>Ga0190274_10001085_pt1 | contig 15922 bp, 14 predicted proteins | sample Popmic531T_FD_133002 | JGI IMG/M metagenome (GOLD analysis project Ga0190274, IMG submission 133002) | Populus adjacent soil microbial communities from riparian zone of Yellowstone River, Montana, USA - 531 T | ecosystem: Environmental > Terrestrial > Soil > Riparian zone | place: USA: Montana...
CCAATCTGTTCACAAAACATTGATTATTAGCCAGATAATTATTGTTTAATATTTTAGCAAAATATTTAAACAGAAATTTTTTCATGTTGCAATCTGTGTTTAATTTTATATCGTTAATAATTAAACATGTCAACTATAGAATTCAATCAATTATTGGTTAATAATGCGGAATTTCTGAAACCGTTTGCGATAACACTTACACGTGATACCGAAGCAGCTAAAGATTTGTTCCAGGAAACATTGTACAGAGCAATCTCCAATAAAGACAAGTATAATGTTGGTACCAATATTAAAGCATGGTTATACACTATCATGCGTAATATTTTTATTAATAACTATCGTCGTAAAGCCAAACAGAATACCATCTTTGATTCATCTCCGAATGAATTTCTCTTGAATAGCAGTCCAGCCGTTATTATTAATAATAGTGCGGAAAGCAATCTTCGTATGAAAGATATTCAGTTAGCCGTTCACCATTTGCCGGAGATTTTCCGAAATCCTTTTCTATTGTACTTTGACGGATATAAATATCATGAGATTGCCGATATGCTGCATGAACCATTGGGAACAATCAAAAGCCGTATCCATTTTGCCCGTAAATTATTAAAGGAACAGATCGAACGTAATTAGTCAATATTTACTGTTGCAAAAAAAACTAATTGTTATCGGAAGCGGTTTTGCGGGATTATCTGCCGCAACTTTTATGGCTAAAGCGGGTTGGGATGTAACAGTATTGGAAAAGCAATTAACTCCAGGGGGCAGGGCTCGACAATTAAAAGAAGATGGGTTTTGTTTTGATATGGGCCCGAGCTGGTATTGGATGGCGGATGTATTTGAACGTTATTTCGGTCAGTTTGGAAAAAAAGCCGATGATTATTATAAGTTAAATCGATTAAATCCGTCTTATCGTATTTACTGGCAGGATGAATACACAGACATTCCGGCAAACCATAACGAGTTAAAGGAATTATTAGAGAGATGGGAGCCCGGAGCGGGAAATAAATTAGATAAATTTTTGAAGGAAGCCGAATTTAAGTACAAGCTAGGCATTCAAAAACTGGTATTAAAACCCGGACTTTCTTTTACTGAGTTTTTAGATTGGGATGTGATGAAAGGCGTTTTCCGTCTGGATGTTTTTACTTCCATAAAGAAACATATTCATAAATATTTTAAGCACCCACGCATAAGACAGTTGCTGGAGTTTCCTGTGCTATTCCTGGGAGCATTACCTGAAAATACACCTGCGTTATATAGTCTGATGAATTATGCGGATATCGTTGGAGGAACCTGGTATCCGCAAGGGGGAATGTATAGTGTGGTGCAAGGGATGTATAAATTGGCAGTTGAAACCGGTGCGAAGTTTCGATTCGGAGAAGAAGTAAATCGAATAGAAGTAAAATCGAGTACCGCGAAAAAAGTGCATACCCCGGGAAATGCTTACGATGCCGATGTTGTAATTGGGGGTGCCGATTACCAGTTCATTGAAAGCAGGTTATTACCAGAATCCCATCGTAGTTATACAGATCAATATTGGGAAGAACGCAAGATGGCACCTTCCTGCCTTTTGTATTATGTTGGATTGAATAGGCGTTTGACTAATGTATCGCACCATATGTTGTTTTTTGATGTACCCTTTGAACAACATGCGCAGGAAATTTATACTAGTAAGAACTGGCCAACCAATCCGTTATTTTATGTAAGCGCATCCTCCGTAACCGATACGGCGGCTGCTCCTGCTGGATACGAGAATCTTGTTTTCCTGATTCCAGTGGCAGCAGGACTAACAGAAGATACCGAAGCGTTAAGAGAAAAATACTTTCAGATGATTCTTAATCGTTTTGAAAAACATACAGGGCAAAAAATAAAAGAAGCGATTGTTTATAAAAAATCCTATGCCTGTTCCGATTTTGTAAAGGATTACAACTCTTATAAAGGGAATGCATACGGGTTAGCGAATACCCTACTTCAAACTGCGGTTTTCCGGCCCCGTTGCAGAAGTAAAAAAGTGAATAATCTTTTCTATACTGGTCAACTCACCGTTCCTGGTCCTGGAGTACCTCCAAGTTTGATCAGTGGTGAAGTAGTAGCAAAAGAAGTATTGAAAGTATTTGGATGAAATAATTTTTTGACAAATGATATAGCCGTTTCATTCAATAGCAATCATAAATTAATTTCAAAAGCCTCTGTTAATTCAGTAAATTGAATAGTATGATTTCATTGTTTCATAAGGTTAGTCAACTGTGTAGCCGCATAACCACTGAAGAATACAGTACTTCTTTTGCTTCTGCCATTCGTTTATTGCATAAAGATCTCCGCAAACCTATTTACAATATTTATGGATTTGTCCGCTTTGCCGATGAGATTGTTGATACTTTTCATGAATATGATAAAGAAACATTGCTCAAAGAATTTAAGGTGGAAACGAATGAAGCAGTGAAGAGGAACATCAGCCTTAACCCCATACTTCATAGTTTTCAACTAACGGTTAATCAGTATAAAATTTCTCCTGAATTAGTGGATGCTTTTTTCAATAGCATGGAAATGGATCTGAATAAACAGCATTACGATGTTAATTGTTATAAGAATTACATTTATGGTAGTGCTGAGGTGGTAGGTCTGATGTGTCTTTGCGTTTTTTGTGATGGAGAAAAAGAGCAATATGAAAAATTGAAACCTTATGCACGATCATTAGGAGCGGCTTTTCAAAAAGTAAATTTTTTGCGTGATGTGAAGGCGGATTTTAGCCTGCTTAACAGAACGTATTTTCCCGGAGTTGATTTCTCCAATTTTTCACATTGTTCAAAAATGCAGATTGAAGAAGATATCGCCATGGATTTTAAGCATGCGTATGAGGGTATTTTACAATTGCCCTGGAAAGCGAGGTTCGGTGTATATGTTGCGTATAAATATTATCTTTCCCTTTTTAAGAAGATCCGTAGAACACAAGCTTCGCGGATACTGGAATCCCGTATCCGATTACCTAACTACCGGAAAGCATTGATCCTGGTTAGAGCAGGGGTGAAGAACCAGTTGAAATTAATTTAGCATCCTCTTACAAAAACACATGAGCAATTCAGGCGAAGTAATATTAGTAAATGAATTGGACGAGCCGCTGGGTTCAATGGAAAAAATTGAAGCGCATCGGAAAGCGTTACTGCATAGGGCCTTCAGCGTATTTATCTTCAATAATAAAGGTGAGATGTTATTGCAACAAAGAGCCACTAATAAATATCATAGTGGCGGCTTATGGACCAATGCCTGTTGCAGTCACCCCAGTCCGGGTGAAAAAACAGAAGAAGCAGCCAATCGTCGCTTGCAAGAAGAGATGGGATTCACCGCCGAGCTGGAAAATATCTTCTCCTTTACATACAGAACTGTATTTGATAATGGTTTAACGGAATACGAATTCGATCATGTATTCGCCGCTGTGTATGAAGGAGTGATTGATCCTGATCCTGATGAAGTGAGAGATTTTTGTTACAAAAGACTGGATGATATACAAGCGTCACTAACTTCACATCCGGATAAATACACGACCTGGTTTCATATCGCTTTTCCTAAGGTGAGACAATGGGCAGTAGAAAATCAAATCGATAAGGCGACGGCCTGATCTAATTATAAAGGGAATTCATGCATTGGTTAATATATATAGCGATTATTGTAGGCACTTTTTTGCTGATGGAGGCAATTACCTGGGCCACTCATAAATTTGTAATGCATGGGCTCCTTTGGTATTTGCATGAGGACCACCATAAAACAAGGCCGGGTTTTTTTGAAAAGAACGATGCCTTTTTTATCATCTTCGCGGTTCCCAGTTTTTTATGCATTCTTTTCGGCACGTTGGATAAAATCTATTGGTTGCAAGCCATTGGTTTTGGTATTATGGCTTATGGCTTCGCGTATTTTATGGTGCACGATGTAATCATTCATCAACGATTTAAATGGTTTACCCGCTCAAGAAGCACATACGTGCGTGCAATCCGGTGGGCTCATAAAATGCATCACAAACATCTCGACAGGCACGAAGGTGAATCCTTTGGTATGCTGTATGTTCATAAAAAGTACTGGGAAAAAGTTAGAAAGGATAAAGCGCTTATGAAATCACAAACTGTCGATTACGCCGCAGCTGAACAGGTCTGATTAAGAATGCTCCACTACGATTATATATTTGCCGGTGCCGGTGCTGCGGGTCTCAGCCTGCTCACCCGCATGATCAACTCCGGTAAATTTTCCAACAAAAAAATTCTACTAGTAGATAAAGCACCTAAAACAGTGAATGATCGTACCTGGTGCTTCTGGGAAAAAGAAGAAAGTTTTTTTGAAAAAATCGTTCACCGAAAATGGGATCACTTATTATTTGAAAGTAATACTTTTTCCGCACCTCTTGACATTGCTCCCTATCAATACAAAATGATCCGGGGTATTGATTTTTATAATTACTGCTTCAATATAATTAAACAAGAAACTAATATTGATATCCGCTATGGGGAGATACGGTTTGGACAACGAAACGAAAGCAGGACAACACTCTTTATCGACGACATTGAATTAGATACGGAAAAAGCGATTGTTTTTAATTCAATTCCATTTGCATCAACATCGCACAGAAAACCACTGCATTTATTACAACACTTTAAAGGCTGGATCATTGAAACGGATGAAAGAAAATTCGATCCGGGTGTTGCTACGTTGATGGACTTTCGGGTGCAGCAGGATCATGGGGCCACTTTTGTATATGTTTTACCCCTTGATACCAATCGGGTTTTGGTAGAATATACACTGTTCACGGAAAAATTGCTGGCAACGGAAATGTATAATAGTGCATTGCATAATTATATCTCCATTTTTATGCAATTGCAACAATATAAAGTAGTGGAAGAAGAATTTGGGGTTATTCCAATGACTAACGCTCGTTTCCCTTTTTATCAGAATGGGATCTATAATATTGGTACCGCCGGGGGTCAAACCAAAGCCTCCACCGGATATACGTTTCAATTCATCCAAAAACAAAGTCAGCAAATCGTTGAACGACTTGAGAGAAATCAATCACTCAAGGATATTACTAACTCCCCGGCACGTTTCCATTTTTATGATAGTGTATTACTTCAGTTATTGTATGATAAAATTCCGGAGGGGCATGAAATTTTTACCCGCTTGTTCCAACGCAATAAGGCCAGCGCAATTTTTAAATTTCTTGATAATGAAAGTTCATTACTCGAAGAACTACGGATTATCAGTTCATTACAGTTTGCCCCATTCTTCAAAGCGGCTATTCATCAAATCATGTGAGTAAATTTCAAAAATTAAAAAGGTACTAATGAGTCTTTGGCAAAATAATTGCTCGTTGCAATAGTTTTTACCCTAGATCCAATTCAATGCTACCTTATCAAAAGCCAATTCTCTTATTGCTTCTTTCAATTGCACTTCATTGTAGTTATTACACTACAAGCGCTCAGATTAATTATACCGCCAACGATGCGGGTAGAGTTCCCGCATATAACGGAACATTTTTATATGGTAATAATATGGGATATTACGGTTCCACCTGGAATAATATTACACTATCCAATATTGCTGCCGGTAATCCATTGCTCAATGTAGCGGGAGTAGGATCTAAATCCTTTCGCATTCCGCTACCCGAAGAGTTTGTGGACTTTTGGGGATATGATGTGTCGATTGCACAATACAATCACTATGCAACGTTGGGGATGAGGGATCATACACTTTTCGTGGGTTCTCCTTCAGCTGCACACCGGGATAATAGTTATTATGGAGGATGCAGTCAACCCTCATCATTGTGGGCAAATATGTTTACACCTATCTGGGATGGCGGCGCCAATGGTACACCGGTAAACGACAATAATTATTACGCGCTTTATATTTATAAGTTAGCAATACGCTACAAATCTTATAATAAGTTCTGGGAAATACTGAACGAGCCCGATTATGATTTCAGTGGTAACTCATGGAAACTCCCGGGTCAACCCGGTAATTGGTGGGACAATAACCCATCTCCCTGCGACCTGGTGAATATGAGGGCGCCTATTTTTCATTATGTACGATTGCTTCGCATCAGTTATGAAGTAATTAAATCAGTAGATAGTACAGCATATGTTACCGTGGGTGGTATTGGTTACACTTCTTTCCTCGATGCAATTTTGCGAAATACCGATAATCCTGTAGATGGATCGGTTACCGCGGAATATCCGTTAAAAGGTGGTGCTTACTTTGATGTATTGAGTTTTCACAATTATCCTATGTATAATTTGAGATATTGGGATAATGGTGTAAATAACTTTGTATATACGCGTCACTCTGACGCTGCCGCGAATGAGTTTATCAATGCAAAAAATCAGATGGCAAATGTGTTGAACACCTATGGTTATAATAACACGGTCTATCCAGCAAAGCATTTCATTTGTACAGAAAATAATATTCCACGAAAGGAATTTGGCGATTATATCGGATCTGACCAGGCACAAACCAACTATATCATAAAAGCGTTGGTTGGATGCCAGCAAAATAGCATCAGGCAGTACTACATTTTTGCTATGGGTGAACCAAAGACCTATGCGGAAGCTACGCAAGGATATGAAATGATGGGACTTTACCAGAAATTGGATGGAGTGGGTCCGGTTCTCGGCGGAATATACGGCCAGCAGTATACCAATGAAGGAATTGCTTTTAAAACTACTTCCGATCTTTTGCTCAATTACCAATACGATAATGCGAAAACGGCAACGTTAAGTTTACCTGCGACCATTGGAGGTGCCGCTTTCCGTGACGCGATTGGTAATTATGTATTTGTTCTTTGGGCGAAGACAACAGTTGATAAATCAGAATCCGCAGCTGCAACTTATTCATTTCCGGCAGCGGCTAATGTGGCGCCCTTGTTAAATAAAAGGGAATGGAACTATTCTGTTACAAATACTACCACTTCACTTCCCTCTACAAACATTGCATTAACCGGAACACCGGTTTTTCTGTCAGGAAATTTCCAATTAGTGGCACTCGAAGAGGAAGAAAAAGAGAAGAGGGAAGCGGAAAAGAAATTGGCACTTAGTGTTTCTCCCAATCCAGCCAATCGGTTTGCATCTGTAAAATTTACACTTACTTCTCCGGCCCGTGTCCGGATAACTATTTTCGACGCACAAGGAAAATTGGTTAAATCGATACCAGTTGCTTCACAACTGGCTACTGGTTCGCATTCCATTCCCATTAACGGAATGGACACCTGGCCTTCTGGTATTTATTATTGCCGGTTTGAAACAGAAATTCTTCAAATAATGAAGAAACTGGCAATTGCCCGCTAATGGTATTTTCCTATTCTTTTATAAGAATATTCACAAATTTCTTTATTGATTTGAACGGGTGGTTCATCGCCACCCGTTTTTTGCAACCCTCCGGATAGAAAATGCAAGCATGTATGCAAAAAAATGTGGGTAGAGGGTATTTGATCATTACTTATCTGTGGTTATGTTTAGGTCTTAAATACCTAAACACGGGTAAGATTCGTTTAAAGACACAAATCCCCAAACCAACAAACATGAATAAAATTAAAAATGTAATGATAGGAGCGGCGATGGTTCTATCACTGCAAGGAATGGCACAAAAAGCCAAGTCTCCAGCGAAAGGAATTGGTCAGAAATATGGATGTACTTCTATTATCGAAATGCCCAAAGTATCAGCTTTCGATACTTCAGCCGGCAGCCGCGGCCTGGCGGATCAGTATTATATCTGGAATAATGGAACGACCCTTAAAGTCCGGTTCCTTGCAGGTAGCCAATCTATGAAAGATAAAGTAAAGACTTATGCCAAAGAATGGGAACAATACGCCAATATTGTTTTTGATTTTATTGAATACGGTGATGCAGATATACGTGTGAACCTCGATAATAAAGGCGGGCATAATTCCGTGATTGGTCAGTTGGCCGCCGGCGTTCCACAAAATGTAAAGACCATGAATTTAGATACTACCGACTTTGCAACCTATGATGCCATGCACCGTACGGTATTGCACGAGTTTGGTCATGCAATTGGATTGCTGCATGAACATTATAGTCCAACAGCAGGTATTCCCTGGAATAAAGAATTAGTGTATCAGGAACTGTACAAAAGCCAGGGTTGGGATAAAATGACCGTTGATGTTAACCTTTTCCAGGAATATAAATTAACCTATACACACGGAACCGCGTACGATAAAACATCAATCATGCACTACCCCGTACTGGCACGTTGGACAACAAATGGATATGCAGTTCCATGGAATAACCAACTATCGACTGGTGATAAAGCGATGGTCAGCAAATTGTATCCGAAAGACGGCACCCGCTCTAATGAAGTTCCCCGTTTTGTAGTTACAAATTTCACTAAAATGACTGTGGTGAACAGTGCGGAAAAACAAGGATTGTTGCTCTATCCATCCTTTAATATCAAAACCGCTGGAGCCGATGGACAAGTATATTTTACCGTATTCTTTTACGATGAAAATGGTACTCCCATTTTGGACAACGATACTAAATACAATATCAGTAATATAGTAGCTACGTATAAATCTTTTAAAATAGCTGCCAATAAAACATTGTCTGCGAATAAAAATACTCCCACCGATTTCGAGTTGTTTATTCCATATTCGGAATTGCCAGTGAGCCCTGGAACAAAAGTAATGGCAGTATTCAAGGCGATATTGGTTGATGGAGAAGAGCTGAAGATGTTGTATTCCTCGACACCAGTAAATTTTAGTTTGATAAAGACCAAATAACTCTTAATCAATCCACATGTTCGTTTAGCTACCGTTAATAACGGTAGCTTTTTTTATATCGATAAAGCTAACCGGGCCAGCGGTAATCGATCGTCAATGTAATTACAACTATTGGCAACAGCAATAAAATCAAATGACCACTCCATATTCTCTATATCGGCAGTTTAAAAATATATTGCTCATCATATTCTATTTCAAACTTCTTCAGTAACCGCCGATATTCATTCAGGAAGGTTTCATTTTGATGATGTGTCTCCTGATTTTGAATGTACTGGATTACATTTTGCACATGAGATTTGGAATAAGAAAATGCTCCAAACCCTTCCTGCCAGGCGAATGGTGATTTGCAAAAATTTTTTGTTTTTATCCATTTGCTGCTTTCTGTTTTTATATGCTGGACCAATGAAGAAATAGCCTGGTGTGGGCGTAGTCCTAGAAAGATATGAATGTGGTCTGGCATACTGTTAACCTGTAAAATTTTGTGTTCATTAGTTTGTATTACGCCGGTTAAATATTTATGTAGTTCTTCTTTCCAATGTCGTTGAATAAGAGCTGCCCGGTATTTAACCGCGAATACGAGCTGAACATGAAGTTGGGTATATGTATTCGCCATATAAAAATGAATTATTCAAATGTATTGGTCAGGCCAAGAAAAAAAATGTGTTTTTCCTCATGATTTTCGGTTTTTTTCCTGTGGTGGCTTGAGAGCACAAGGCGTTCCTACGGAACGCTGTCAACACCAAACCGTTAGCGCTACCCACAAAATGTCCCTACGGGACATGTTGAAACAAGAACCGTAATATTTACAAGAATTTTATGCTAGGCTGAAAGTCGAGCAGTCCCACGATTTGGAAGATTATTTAATTGATGAGTTTGAACACTCTGATATAATCAATTCATTGATTGGAGACTGAATTGATTCCATGTCCCGTAGGGACATCTTGTGGGTAGGAAAAAAAATTTGGGTATTGCCAGCGTTCCATAGGAACGCCTTGTGCTATAGAGTATGAATAATGTTAAGAAAAGTTGGAGACATGAAATTGAAAAGCCTCATCTTCTCATAAAATAAAATTTACTAATCCGGTTTGCAATTATTCCAAATGCCTATTCCTTCTTCTTCGCAACAATGTTATACGTAAACGGCACAATCTTTACCTCATCCACTTTAACGGGTGCTACTTTGGGTCCGCGGGATCGTTCGGTGTTGTCATCTTTGAAGGTGTCGTTATAAAAACTTTCGAATGAAGAACCAATACCTCTGGAGGTGCTTCGGGTTTGAACGGCTTTGAGATCCATTGCCTGGCGGGTAATGAGAATTTTCATAAAATCCTTTCCATATGGCGGATACAATTTAATGGGTCTTGTTGTAAATGTTTGACGTGATGCAATCTTATAATCATCGGCTGTACTATTAACATCCGATGGATCGGGAATAATTACACCCACCATATTATCGGGCATAATATCAATTACGCTGAGAAAAATAGGGTAATCCTGCATGTTACGGATACGTATTACAAAACCTTCGTTTTCCTTTTGCTCATCATCCGCTTCAATAAATTCGATATCACCCCTCTTATTTGTTTTATCCAGGATGGTTTTTTTAGCTATTAAGCTATCTACTCCATTAATCGTTTTAATAATGCCGGGGATAAATTCAACCTGAACATATTCAAAAACTTTCGAATCGGATGGCGTATAGATACTACGCAGGAACTGAGCACGCGAATAAAGTTTTACCTGTTGCCAGATAGCTTCTGTTTCTGTTTCAGAAAGTTGGTTGCTGGTTCCGGCTGGCCATGGTTTTTGCCATAGTATGCTGTCGTTTACCGCAACAACCTGTAATGATTGCTCTTGTGAGGAAGGATCTTTATACGCTGTAATGGAGATGTCTGCATTCGGTTTGTCGAGTATTATATAGTCGTATTGCTTTAATTTCTCCCGTATCGTTCCCGCTACGGCATTTTCGGGGATAGCAATTTTTACCGCAACTGACAATTCTCCAAAACTTTTACTTTCGAAAACCACATTATACGCTTTATTTTTTTCCGGAACCGGAGTTGTAAATGTGCCTGTCGATTTAACCATTCCAACATCACTGATCTCGCCGCTTGCTACGGGCTTGGTATTTTTAAAATCTGTTACTTCTACCGGAAAGAGATTGAATTTAGCGCCTTTCGCGATTGAGTGAATGTTTCCCCTTGGAATTTCAATGGTATTATCTGCTGCCCAGCTACTGATACGAATAATATCAGCTGTCTTCACATATTTCCCTCCCAATACCTGTTGTTCTGTATTGCCTTCAATTTGCGGATTCTGAAATGGTTTCCAGGATTGGATATCCGTTTTAATTTTTTCAAATAAAATTTTATAATTGATAGTGCCGCTGGTTTGCGCTATGGCGCGACTAAATGCATAACTCAGCGAACCCACTCCATTCTTATCTGCGTCTTTTGTTTCATAATTCAATTGATCGGCACTCGCGGCACTTATCACTACCATATTTGAAAGAAGTTCCTTATCATCAAAAACCCCTTCTGATCCACTGCCCCGCGAACTAGTTATTGTTTTACTATAGCCTTGCGGCTCACATTTTTCATCGCCCCCTCTTGTGATAGCGATTTCCTGTCCACGGGTTGCGGTTCCCGAATGACAGGCGTCCAGTAATACTAATAAACTACCTTCTTTACCAATATTCTTCCGAAGTAATTTTAGTTTATCACCCAACTCATCATCACGTAAATGATTCTGGCCGGTATAACCCCCGCCGTAGCGCATGCTTGCATTATAGGGAACCAACGCCTCATCATATCCGTCCGCTTCGTCTTTTTTCCCATCGTCATAGATTTGTTGACCATGTCCCGAGAAATGAAATACAACAATATCACCGGGTTTAGCTTTCGCGATCAGGCGGTCAATGGCGTCTACAATTCCTGATTTGGTGGCTTGTTGATTCCTGAGAATTTCAATATTGTCTTCTATAAATCCCTGGCCGAGGAGCGCGGGTTTCATATAATTGATGTCATTGAGAGAGCTGATCGATTTCCACCCAGTGACAGAATCATACGAACCGATAGCAATGATCAGTGCAAGTTTTTGAGGGCCTGTTTGACGCGGATTAACTGCGGCCAGTAAAAAAATGCCGCTTAACACTATAAAAATATTTCTCATTCTAAGGGTTGTTGGTAAAACTATCTATTAAATTTAAACAATGCAAGAAGTTCTGGTATCCGTGCTGGTGGGGATATTTGAAGAAGCTACGAGCCGCGAGCTACGAGCTGCGAGCAAAACCTGGTTGAATTAACAATTTTCAAGGTTTTTTAGCATTTTTTATATTGACCTGGAATAATAAAACTTTAGGGATTGCTCGTAGCTCTCTCCGCCGCGGCGGATCGCAGCTTTCTTCAGTCATGAAACTTTAACCCATCCAACGCCTTATCCACTTTTTTATTTTCACCGTAAATGCAAATACCTGCCAGTTCTTGCCGGTCATCACTATACTTTGCTATCTCTACTAAGTTTTCTTCTTCATTTTTTGTAGCAAATAAGGGTTTTGTATAGATACCAATATTCAATTGTCTTTCTTTTGCCCGGTTGAATGCTCGGTTCAATTGAGAATCATTTTCTGCTTTATAAATCAGGATTGGATGTTTGACAAAAGGAAGATATTCTGAACCCGAAGCGTTCACAAATGATTTTCCATGTGTTTGAGGAAACCTGATAGCGATGGCACTTGCTAAAAACGCCGCCACATTTAATTTTTGCCAGCTGGCGAGCTCGTTCAATATTACAATAGCAATTTTATGGTCATACATACGAGTTATATTTATAAATACAAAAATGCTACTTTCTGCGATGCCAGGCATAGCTAACAACAAACCAGAAAATGCTAATGTGTGATAATTAAAATCAGGTATTTCTTTTGTGGGAGACCGCTCGCGGCTCGTGTCCGCCGCGGCGGATCGAAGCTTTCTAAAACGTTAGCACAAACGCCGTTCCCTCACCATCCACACTATGTACCTGTATATTTCCTTTGTGGAGCATCATGATCTGTTTACATAAACTTAGACCGATTCCGCTTCCGCTTTTCTTTGTACTGAAGAAGGGAATAAAGATTTTATCCATGAGTTCTTCGGGTATACCAGTACCGTTATCAGAAATTTTAAGCATTATTCTCGTATTGGCAAGTGTAGCAGCAAACAATGTGATTCGGGGTTCGGGCCTGTCTTTTACGGCTTCCATCGCGTTTACGAGCAGGTTGATCAATACCTGTTCAACCAGGTTGGGATCTACCTGAACAATTAATTCAGGATCTTTAAGAATGATCTCCAGTTCAATTCCCTTTTGCTCAAGTGTAGGCTGCATCAATTTATTCAGGTTCTCAAAAAGATCACGCACATATACTTTACGAAGATTGAGGGTAGTAATTTTATTAAGGTTGCGATAGGTTTGCGCGAATTTTAATAAGCCCTCGCTTCTCCGCTGTATGGTTTCCACTCCCAGCACCAGGTCCTCAAAACTATTCTGTCGCTCAATCGCAGTTTCCTCTCTCGATTTATCCAATTGTCTTTTTAATGTTTCCGCCAACGAAGAAATTGGAGCTACTGAATTCATGATCTCGTGTGTCATCACGCTCAACAATTTTTTCCATGCTTCTGCTTCTGTTTCATCAAGCGCTTCGCTTACGTTCTGAAAAGCGATAAGTTTGTAAATCCGTTGTTCAGTTTGAAAGGCCGTAGCCGATAATAATATCTTAGATTGGTTATTATCTTTTGTCAGAGGCACTACTTTATGTTCGCCCGAACGAAGTACCAACACTTCCCGGTAAAGCACCGGTTCTCTTTTTTCGAGTGAATGAAGGGTCCGCAAATAAGGAACGCCTAGCATTTTTTTCAGGGATTCATTCATCCACCCAATATCGCCCGTAGTTGTTTCATAAGAAAGAATACCAGTATCCACCAGTTCCAATATGCGTTGGAGATATTGGTACTGCATTTCTTTTTCCCGACTGATAACTTTAAAAGTAGTGTTGATTTCATTAAAACTTTTGCGCAGTGGCTGTATTTCCAGTGGAGCATGCTTAACATCGAAATTGCGGGAAAAATCGCGGTAATGTATGGCCTCTACAAACTGCGCCACTTCATCTTGTGCCTTCTTATTGAAACGATAAAAATCGATCAGTTGAAAAACTATAACAATAGCAGCGAGCACTAAATAAATAAACAATCCCTTCACCAGCAAGTAGGAAGCTCCACTGAGTGTTATAAAAAGGAATAACACTCTTATTACGATACGCCATTCGAATTTTTTGAGCATGGGGGATGAAGAGGTTTTATGGTTAGAGCGTAATCGTGAGTGGTGAGTGGTGAGTCGTGAGTGGCCCCCGATTATTTGAGAGTTACTATTACTTAGAGAGCCTCTCACGACTCACGATTCATGACTCACGTTTCAAATATCATACTTACTCAATCTCCTATACAGCGCTGTTCTCGTCAATCCCAATTCTCTCGCTGCTTTGGTAATATTTCCGTTATGCTTTTCAATCACTTTTAAGATCGTATTTTTTTCGAGCGTGCTTAATCTCAAATCATCGGGATCCGAATTGGTTTCTATCACTGATTCGAGCGGCGAAAATATAAGATCCTTGGCGCTTAACGTATCTCCATCTGCCATTATCACAGCTCTTTCAATAGTATATTGCAGTTCCCGCACATTACCAGGATAATGATATTGTGTAAGCTTTTCTTTGGCGGAGCTATCAAAATAAACCATTGGCTTCATGTATTTGTCGGCATACATATGCCCGAAATGATTCGCCAGTTTAATAATATCTCCTTCTCTTCTTCTCAAGGCAGGCACTGTTATTTCTACCGTATTGATTCGGTAGATCAGATCCTTCCGGAAGCGATTTTCGTTACCAAGTTCCTGGATAGGGAGGTTGGTGGCACATATCAGGCGGATATCAATTGGTATAGGCTGATTGGAACCCAATCGGGTGACTTGCCTGCTTTGCAATACAGTAAGCAACTTTGCCTGTTGATGAAGCGATATATTTCCGATCTCATCCAAAAAAAGTGTTCCCGTATTAGCAGATTCGAATCGACCGGTCCGGTCATCCTTAGCATCGGTAAATGCGCCCTTTCTATGACCAAACAATTCGCTTTCAAAAAGGGTTTCGGTAAGTGCCCCTACATCTACTTTAATAAAAGGCTTATCGGCTCTTAACGATTTCTGATGAATTGCTTTTGCGATCAGATCTTTTCCGGTACCATTCTCTCCTAATATCAGAATATTGGCGTCTGTGGGCGCAACTTTATCAATTTTATGAAAGATATCCTGGATCACTTCCGATTCACCAATTAACTCTGTTCCGATAATGGAATCATTGGAAAACTGGTAGTCGGCCGCTGATTTACCACTGTCCCTTTGCTTTAGCGCTTCCTTAATGGTGGCTAGTAATTTTTCATTATGCCATGGCTTGATCACAAAATCGGAGGCCCCTTCCTTTAAGGAACGAACCGCAAGATCAATGTCGCCATAAGCGGTAATCATAATTACCGCAGCAGTAGATTTCATTTCTTTGATCTTCCGTAACCAGAATAGCCCTTCATTGCCCGTGTGGATAGAACTGGTAAAATTCATATCAAGCAGGATGCAATCAAAGCTCTGCTTCGACAGTAACCAGCGCAGGTTTTCGGGATTCTTTTCTGTTAGTATTTCCTTTGCTTCCGGTTTGAGTAAGAGTTTTACTGCTGTCAAAACATCCGGATCATCATCAATAACTAAAATAGAGGCATTTTTAAGGACCATGTTGTGTAAAAATATTTTTTAGTATTACGTGCAACATTTTATAACTCAAATTATACCATAATTACAAAGCCATGGCAATTAATTTTTTAGGTATGATTTGCGGTCTAAATGAACTGTATCGAAACCGGACAGTATGTGTTCATTACCGTACGGACAAACTTACTAATTACTTGATAAATTACTGAGAACCAAAAGGGAACAGGCTGGCACATTGTTGTGTTATTGATCTGTACGATTTTTCGAATGTTATGTTTGTCATCCCGTGTCACTTGGTGGGTTGGTCATAAAGGACGCGGGGTGATTTTTCAGAAATTGAACCTAAAAAATTTGAATTAAGTGGATAGAGTTATA
>Ga0190274_10001086_pt1 | contig 15917 bp, 16 predicted proteins | sample Popmic531T_FD_133002 | JGI IMG/M metagenome (GOLD analysis project Ga0190274, IMG submission 133002) | Populus adjacent soil microbial communities from riparian zone of Yellowstone River, Montana, USA - 531 T | ecosystem: Environmental > Terrestrial > Soil > Riparian zone | place: USA: Montana...
AGCTCGCGGCGCGGTTTTTCCCGGAGGAATGGATATATCGGCCGCATCACGGGTTCCCTACCCCGACCTCGCACTGGCTACAGGGGCCGCTCAAGTCCTGGAGACATGCGCTGTGCGGCGAGCGGACCGAATCCCGCGGCTTGGTGAATGTCGCGGCAATACGGGCTGATGCAGACCGCAACTACGAAGCAATTTGGTCTGCGATGACTTTGGAGCTCTTCTGCAGGCAGTTCATTGACGGGGACGGCGGCCCTGGCTCGGACGAGGACGTGGCTGCGATAAGCGGCTAGACCATCCAATCATGGCCTAAATTGGCGCTCCCAGAGGGATTCGAACCCTCGTACCAGCCTTGAGAGGGCTGTGTCCTAGGCCTCTAGACGATGGGAGCGTCGGGGCCCGCAAAGGGGCTGGTATTATACGGACCCAGTTCCCTGCCTCAAGCGGACGCGACACCCTTTGGATCCTCAAACCGGCGCCCCGTCGCCGATCATCGTTGCACGTGCGGACCATCCGGTCTCGCGCTCCCACATCTCCGGCAATGCGCTCAAGGTGCTGTACCGGCTCAAGGACGCCGGCTTCCAGGCATTCCTCGTCGGCGGCTGCGTGCGCGACCTGCTGATCGGCATCGAGCCGAAGGATTTCGACGTCGCGACCGACGCCTCGCCCGAGGAAGTCAAGCGCCTGTTCCGCAACTGCCGCCTGATCGGCCGGCGCTTTCGCCTCGCGCACATCCGCTTCGGCTACCAGGTCATCGAGGTCGCGACCTTCCGCGCCGCGGGCGCGCCGATTGCGCCGGAACCCGACCTCGACGGCGTGACCGACGAAGACGCGGAGGCCGTAACCGAGGAACCGGACGAAGAGCGGGACGAAGAGCCGAACGGCAACGTCGACCGCGCGCACGACGCGCGCGGGCGGCTGCTGCGCGACAACGTCTACGGGTCCATCGACCAGGACGTGTGGCGCCGCGACTTCACCTGCAACGCCCTCTACTACAACATCGAGGACTTCTCGATCTGGGATTACGTCGGCGGCGTCGAGGACGTTCGTGCCCGCACCCTGCGCCTGATCGGCGATCCCGAGACGCGCTACCGCGAGGACCCGGTGCGGATGCTGCGCGCCGTGCGTTTCGAGGCCAAGCTCGGCTTCACCATCCACGAGTCGGCGCGCGCTCCCTTCGAGACCCTCGCCGGCCTGCTCGAGCACATTCCGCCGGCGCGCCTGCTCGACGAATTCCAGAAGCTGTTCCTCGCGGGCTTCGGCCAGCGCTCGTTCGACCTGCTGCGGGCGCACGGCCTGCTCGATCACCTGTTCCCGGCGACGGCCGCGCACCTCGCGGGCGAGACGGACGGCATGTCGCTCGCGCTGATCCGCGCGGGCCTCGCCAGCACGGATCGCCGCGTGAGCGAGGGCAAGAGCGTCACGCCGATGTTCCTGTTCGCGGTGCTGTTGTTCGGCCCGGTGTCCGCGGCCGCGCAGAAGCGCTTCGAGACGGGCATGCAGCCGACGGTCGCGATCGCGGATGCCGTGGACGAAGTCGTCAGCCGGCAGAACCGGCGCATCGGCATCCCGAAGCGTTACTCCATCCCGATGCGGGAACTGCTCGCGCTGCAGCCGCGCTTCCATCGCCGCGAGGGCCGGCGCGCGCTCGGCTTCCTGGCGCACCCGCGTTTCCGTGCCGCCTATGATTTCCTGATGCTGCGAGCCGAGGCGGGAGCCGAAGACCCGGCGATCGCGCGCTGGTGGACCGAGATCCAGTCGCTGCCGCCCGAGCAGCAGCGCGAGCGCGTCGGCGGCGAGGGCGGAGGCGGAGGCGGAGGCGAATCTTCCGGGCCTCGCCGGCGCCGCCGTCGGCGTGGCGGCCGGCGCCACGCGCCACCCCCTGCCGAAGGCTGAGCGCGGCACATGGCCTGGCGTCCAGCCTACGTGGCGCTCGGCAGCAACCTGTCCGACCCGCGCCGCCAGGTCGAGAATGCTTTCGAGGCCCTCGCGGCACTGCCGGATGCCCGCCTGATCGCGCGCTCGGGCCTGTGGCGAAGTGCGCCGCTCGGCCCCCAGGACCAGCCGGAATTCGTCAACGCTGCCGCAGGGCTCGTCACCACGCTGTCGCCGCGCGATTTCCTGGCGTCGCTGCAGGAAATCGAGCGGCGCCTCGGCAAGTCCGAGCCCGCGGTGCGCTGGGGTCCGCGCGTCATCGACCTCGACCTGGTCGCGTTCGCCGACGTGCGCGCGGCGGAGGAAGGTCTGACCCTGCCGCACCCGGGCCTGCACCAGCGCAATTTCGTCCTGTATCCTCTTTCGGAATTCGCCGCGGAGCTCTTCGTGCCGGGACTCGCTCGCGTCAGCCGGCTGCGTGAACGGGTTGCGCCTGCGGGCATCGAGCGGCTCGCGGGACGGGGTTGCGGTGACGACTGAAGAAAACCACGAAGTCTGGCCGCACCGCCTGGTGGTCGTCGAAGGCCTCATCGGCGTCGGCAAGACGAGCCTCGCGCGCAAGCTCGCCGACGCCGTCGGCGCCGGCACGGTTTTCGAGGAGCCGATGGAGAATCCGTTCCTCGAGCGGTTCTACAGGGACCGTCGCGCCGCCGCTTTCCCGGCACAGCTCTACTTCCTGTTCCAGCGTGCGCGCCAGCTGTCGGAATTGCGCCAGCACGACCTGTTCGCGCAGGTGCGCGTCGCCGACTACATGCTGGACAAGGACCGCCTGTTCGCGCGGATCGTGCTGGACGACGAGGAATTCAAGCTCTACGACCAGGTGTATGCGCGGCTCGCGCTGGACGCGCCGGTGCCGGACCTCGTCGTGTTCCTGCAGGCGCCGGTCGACGTGCTGCTGGCGCGCATCGACCGGCGCGGCGTCCCCTACGAGAAATACATCGACGCGGCCTACCTCGAGCGCCTGGGCGAGGCCTACACGCGCTATTTCCACCAGTACACGGCCTCGCCGCTGCTGATCGTCAACACCGCCGAGATCGATCCCGCGAACAACTCGCGCGATTTCGACGACCTGTTCGAGACGATCCGCCGCACGACCAGCGGCCGTCACTTCGTCAACCCGGTTCGCGGCTAGGATCCTGGCGGGCCAGCGCCCAGCCGACGTGCTCGCGCACGACGGGATCGGCGCTGCCTGCGCGCGCCCGCAACGCCGCCCGCGCGCGCGCCGAGGGCGGTGCGTTGCCGAGTGCGACGGCGATGTTGCGCAGCCAGCGCTGGAAGCCGAGCCTGCGCAGCGCGCTGCCCTCGGTCTTCTGGAGGTACTCGGCCTCGTCCCATGCGAACAGCTCGACGAGGTCGGGTTCGTCGAGGCGATGGCGCACGCGGAAATCCGGCTCCGCGGCGACGCGCGCGAACTTGTTCCAGGGGCAAACCAGCTGGCAGTCGTCGCAGCCGAAAATGCGGTTGCCGATCGCCGGGCGCAGCGCCTCCGGGATCGCGCCGTGGTGCTCGATCGTGAGATAGGAGATGCAACGGCGCGCATCCAGCTGGTAGGGCGCCGTGATCGCGCCGGTCGGGCAGGCCGGAAGGCAGGCGGCGCAGCTGCCGCAGCGGTCCTTGGCGCGTTCGTCGACCGGCAGGGGCAGGTCGGTGTAGAGCTCGCCCAGCATGAACAGCGAGCCCGCGCGTTCGTTGATCAGGTTGGTGTGCTTGCCGATCCAGCCGAGCCCGGCATTGCGGGCCAGGGGTTTCTCCATCACCGGGCCGGAGTCCACGAAGGCGCGGTGGCCGAATGCGCCGATCTCCGCCTCGAGCCGCTTCGCGAGCTCGGCCAGGCGGCCGCGCAGCACCTTGTGATAGTCGCGGCCGAGCGCATATCGCGCCACGTAACCCTTGCCGCCGTCGGCGAGCACGTCCGCCGCGGCACGGGCATCGGGCGCGGAGGCGGCCATCCTCACGCTGATGACGCGCATCGTGCCCGGCACCAGCGATTCCGGCCGGCTCCTGCGACGCCCGTGGCGCGCCATGTAGCCCATGCCGCCGTTGCGGCCCTCGGCCAGCCAGCGCTCGAGGTTGGCCTCGTCCTCGGCGAGGTCGATGCCGGCGACGCCGACCTGGTCGAATCCGAGCTCGCGCGCGAGGACCTCGATCCGTTCGCGGACCCGTGCGAGATCGACGGTGTGGAGTGGCGTGGCCATGGAGCAGGGGCTGCGACGGAGCCGCCAGTATAATCAGGCGCATGGACGCGCTGCCCGTCGAGGTCTATTCGGCCGCATCGGTGCGCGCCATGGACCGGCGCGCGATCGAGGCGGAAGGCATTCCCGGCTACACGCTGATGCAGCGCGCGGGCGAGGCGGCCTGCGCCGCAGTGCGGCGCCATTGGCCCGCCGCCCGGGCGATCGCGGTGCTGTGCGGCCCGGGCAACAACGGCGGCGACGGCTACGTCGTGGCGCGGCTCGCACAGGCCGCCGGGCTCGACGTCCGCACGCTCACGGTCTCGGATCCCAAGTCCCTGCGAGGCGACGCGGCGATCGCCTGGCGCGACTTTGCCGCGGCGGGCGGGCGCACGGAGGCCTTTCGGGCGGGCGCATTCGAGCACGCAGACCTCGTCGTCGACGCGCTGCTGGGGACGGGATTCAGGCGCCCGCTCGCCGGTGAATTTCGCGCGGCCATCGAGCTGCTGAACCGCGCCGCCCGGCCGGTCCTCGCGCTCGATGTGCCCTCGGGGCTCGATGCGGATTCGGGACTCGCGGACGGCGGCCTCGCGGTCCGCGCCACGCGCACGCTCGCGTTCGTCGCGCTGAAGAGCGGCTATTACCTCGGCGAGGCCGCGGACCACGTGGGTGCGCTCGAGTTCGCGGACCTGGGCCTCGCGCCCGGCGTGCGCGCGAACGAGACTGCCGTGCTGCGCCGCATCGACGGGGGCATCGCGGGCCGCGCGCTGCCGCCACGTCTGCGCTCGGCGCACAAGGGCGATCACGGGCGCGTCGTCATCGTGGGCGGACACGCGATGCCGGGTGCGGCGCGGCTCGCAGGCGAAGCCGCACTCCGCACGGGCGCCGGCCTCGTCACGGTCGCAACGAGCGCGGAAGCCACGGCGGCTGTGCTCGCGGGTCGGCCGGAACTCATCGTGCGAGCGGCCGAGACGCAGCAGGAGCTGGACGACCTGTTCGCGGCCGGCACGATCGCAATCGGCCCGGGGCTCGGGACCCGACCGGAGACGGCACGCGCCATCGACACGGCATTGAGCGTTCCGGCCGGCATCGTGCTCGATGCGGACGCGTTGAACCACCTCGCGGCCCACCCGCGCAGGTCGGATCGGTGGATTCTCACGCCGCATCCGGGTGAAGCGGGCCGATTGCTCGGCCTGAAGACCGAAGACGTGCAGCGCGATCGGCTCGGCGCGGTTCGCGCCCTGGTGGCGCGATACGGCGGCACCTGCGTGTTGAAAGGTGTCAATACGCTCGTGTTCGGGCAGACGCCGACGCCCTGGGTCTGTGATCGCGGCAACCCCGGCATGGCGACGGCAGGCAGTGGCGACGTGTTGACGGGCGTCATCGCCGCACTGCTCGCCTCGACGCGCGAACCGCTGCTCGCAGCGATGGCAGGCGCTTTCCTGCATGCCGAGGCCGGTGACCGCGCGGCCCGGGCCGGCATGCGCGGCATGATCGCGAACGACATCGTCGGCGAGCTGCGCGGCGTCGTGAACGCGCCGTGGACCTGATTCTCCCCGACGAGCCGGCGACACAGCGTGTCGGCGCGGCGCTGGCCGCGACGCTGCCCGACATCGGCCGCGAGAACCTGCTCGTCGGCCTGTCCGGTGAACTCGGCAGCGGCAAGACGACGCTCGCGCGCGCGTTCCTGCGGGCGCTCGGCGTCGGCGGCGCGGTCAGGAGCCCCACGTTCACGCTGGTGGAGCCGTACGAGACCGCGCGCGGCGCCGTACATCACCTCGACCTGTACCGGCTCGAGCCGGGAGCAGCCGCGCTCGACGGCGTCGGTTACCGGGACCTTCGGGCCATGCCCGGGCTCCTGCTGGTCGAATGGCCGGAACGCGCCGGCGAGGCCCTCGGACTCGCCGATCTTCGCCTGAAGCTTGACCTGGAGGGCGCCGGCCGCCGGATTTCGCTCGTCCCCGGCAGCGAGGGTGGGCGCGCATGGCTCGAAGCGTGTCGTCCGCTACTCGAAGAGTAGTCCGTATCCTTCTGAAAAACTTGAACTAAGCAGTTGCCGCCGATACAGTAGCCCGAACCTCTGAGCACCGGACATGCGGCCACTGCAGCGGATCGGCTTTCTGCTCATGCTGCTCGCCTCAGGATCGGCGGCGGCGCAGGCTGTCGCGCTGAAGGACGTGCGCGTCTGGGGCAGCCCCGATTCCACGCGCCTGGTGCTCGATCTCACCGCGCCTGTCACCTACAACCTCTTCACGCTCTCCGGTCCCGAGCGCATCGTCATCGACATCGATGCGATCGACGCCGACCCGAAGGCGCTTGCGGCACCCGCGGCGGCGGGCGTCGTGAAGGGCGTGCGCTTCGGCGCGCGCGGCAAGTCGGGCCTTCGCATCGTGATCGACGTCAACGAGAAGGTGGAGGCGAAAGGTTTCCTGACGCCGCCGAACGAAACCTATGGCCATCGCCTCGTCGTCGACCTCGGCCACGCGCTGACGGCCGCGCCGCCGGCGCCCGTCAAGGTGGCTGGGGGCGACGGGCAGCGCGACCTCGTGATCGCGATCGACGCCGGGCACGGGGGCGAGGATCCGGGTGCCATCGGCAAGGCGGGGACGCGGGAGAAGACGATCGCGCTCGCGATCTCGAAGGAACTCGCCGAACGCATCAATGCGGAGCCGGGCATGCGCGCCGTGCTGACCCGCACGGGCGACTATTTCGTCAAGTTCAAGGACCGCATCGGGCGCGCCCGCACCAACCAGGCGGACCTGTTCGTTTCGGTCCACGCCGACGCTTTCATGGACCGCAGCGTGCGGGGTTCCTCGGTCTACGTGCTGTCGACGCGCCGCGCCAGCAACGAGGCGGCGAAGACGCTGGCCGACCGCGAGAACGCGGCCGACCTAATCGGCGGCGTGTCGCTGCACGACAAGAGCGACGTGCTCGCGTCGGTGCTGCTCGACCTGTCGCAGAATGCGGCGATCAGCGCGAGCCGTGACGCCGCCTCGCGCGTCCTCGCGGAGCTCGACACGGTCGGCCAGCTCAAGAAGAGCGAGGTGCAGCACGCGAGCCTCATCGTGCTGACGTCGCCGGACGTGCCCTCGATGCTGGTCGAGACGGCGTTCATCTCGAATCCCGAGGAGGAGCGCAGGCTGCGGGATCCCGCGCACCAGGCGCGGCTCGCGACCGCGATCCACGCGGGCATCCGCCGCTATTTCTACGACAACCCGCCGCCCGGCACGAGGGTCGCGGTGCTCGCCGCGCGCGAGCGCGGCCAGGCGCTGCGCCACGTCGTGTCGCCGGGCGAGACGCTGGTCGACGTCGCGGGCCGCTATGCCGTCGGCATCGACGAGCTTCGGCAGAAGAACCACCTGGAGACCGAGACGGTAGCCTCCGGGACGATCCTCGAGATCCCCGTCACCGGCACCTGACGTCGGGCGCGCTGATAGACTTGCGCGGCGATTGCCACGCAGCGCCCCGCCATGCCCATCCGGATACTCGAAGGCCCGCTCGTCGACCAGATCGCCGCGGGCGAGGTGATCGAGCGCCCGGCCTCCGTCGTCAAGGAGCTGGTCGAGAACGCGCTCGACGCCGGCGCTCGGCAGGTCGAGATCGACGTCGAGCACGGCGGCATCCGGCTGATCCGCGTGCGCGACGACGGCGGCGGCATTCCGACTGCCGAGCTGCCGCTCGCACTCGCGCGCCACGCCACCAGCAAGATCAAGTCGCTCGAGGACCTCGAGCGGGTCGCGAGCCTCGGATTCCGCGGCGAGGCGCTGCCGTCGATCGCGTCGGTGTCGAGCCTGCGGATCGCTTCGCGCGCGGCCGGTGCGCCGGGTGCCGCCGCGGTCGAGTCGGTCGATGGCCGCGCCGCGGAGGCGATGCCCGCCGCACATCCGCCCGGCACCACGGTCGAGGTGCGCGACCTGTTTCACCGCGTGCCGGCGCGGCGCAAGTTCCTGCGCGCCGACGCCACCGAGTACCAGCACGTCCTGCGGACCGTGACGCGCCTCGCGCTGTCGCGCTTCGACGTCGCCTTCACGCTGACGCACAACCGGCGCGAGCAGTTCGCGTTGCCGCCGGCGACGGACCGGCACGACCGGGAGGCGCGGATCGCAAAGCTGGTCGGCGCGGACTTTGTCGCTGCCTCGCGCCATGTCGAGTTCGCGCAGTCGGGCTTCGTGCTCCAGGGATGGATCGGGCTGCCATCAGCCTCGCGCGCCCAGGCGGACCGCCAGTACCTGTTCGTCAATGGCCGCATGGTCCGAGACCGCCTGCTCGGAAGCGCGGTGCGCCTCGGGTACCGCGACATCAGTTACGGCGACCGGCACCCGGCCTGGTTGCTGTACCTGACGCTCGACCCGCTGCAGGTCGATGTCAACGCGCACCCGCAGAAGCTCGAGCTGCGCTTTCGCGACCCGCGCGCCGTGCACGACTTCCTGTTTCGCACGATCGAGCGTGCGCTGGCGGCGGCGGGCCACGGGAACGCGGGAAGCGCGCCGGTCGCGGCGCCCGGGTGGGGCGCGGCGGCCCTGTCCGAGCGATTCGGCTTCGGCGACACGGCGAGCCGGGCGGGATTCGCGGCGCATGTCGCGGACGCGCCGGCACCGGTTGCGCCACCTGATGACCAGCCGCTCGGCCAGGCGATCGCCCAGCTGCACGGCATCTACATCGTGGCGCAGACGGCGGAGGGCATGGTGCTCGTCGACATGCACGCCGCGCACGAGCGCATCCTCTATGAGCGGCTGAAGGCGTCGCTGGACTCGGGCCGCGGCCCGCGCCAGGCCCTGCTGGTGCCGGCGCTCCTCGAGACGACCGAGGGCGAGGCGGCACTGGCCGAGGAGCACGCCGACGAGCTCGCCGCCGCCGGCTTCATGGTCGACCGCGCGGGTCCGGGGACGCTCGCCGTGCGCGAAGTGCCGGTTGCGCTCGCGGGCCAGGACGTCGCCGGCGTGCTCGCCGACGCGCTCGCGGACCTCGGCGCCGGCGGCACCGCGCACCGCATCGACGGCAGCCAGAACGAGCTGCTCGCGAACATCGCCTGCCGGAGCGCCGTCCGCGCGCACCGCCAGCTCTCGATCCCGGAGATGAATGCGCTCCTGCGCGACATGGAGCGCACCGAGCGCGCCGGCCAGTGCAGCCACGGCCGCCCGACCTGGACTCGCATGACGCTCGCGGAGCTCGACCGGATATTCCTGCGCGGCCGCTGATGCGAGGTCCCGCGATCCTGTTGATGGGCCCGACGGGGGCGGGCAAGACCGAGCTGGCCGCAAGCCTCGTGCAGCAGTTCCCGCTCGAGATCGTGAGCGTCGATGCCGCGATGGTCTTTCGCGGGATGGACATCGGCACCGCCAAGCCGCCGCGCGAGCTGCTCGCGCGCGCGCCGCATCACCTGATCGACCTGATCGATCCCGTCGAGAGCTACTCCGCGGCGCGCTTCCTGGCCGATGCCGAGACCGCGATGCGGGCGATCGAGTCGCGCGGGCGCACGCCGCTGCTCGTCGGCGGGACCATGCTTTACTTCCGCGCGTTCCAGTCCGGGCTCGCGCGCCTGCCGCCCGCCGATCCCGCGATCCGCGAAAGGCTGGAGGCGCGCGCGTCGGCGGTGGGCTGGCCGGCCCTGCATGCGGAGCTGGCGCGTCTCGACCCAGCATCCGCAGCCCGCATCCGGCCGGGCGACCGCCAGCGCATCCAGCGCGCACTCGAGGTCATCGAGCGCACCGGCCGGCCGATGTCGGCCCAGCTCGCCGAAGACCTGCGCGGCGCGACGCGCGCCGGCGACCTCACCGTGGTGCTCGCGCCGGCGGACCGCAAAGTGCTTTTCGAGTGCATCGGCCTGCGATTCGAGGCGATGTTGCGCCAAGGCCTCGTCGACGAGGTCGCCGGGTTGCGCTCGCGCGGAGACCTGCACGCGGGGCTGCCGTCGCTGCGGCTGATCGGCTATCGCCAGGTCTGGGAGCACCTCGAAGGCGCGACGACGCTTGGCGAGGCCACGGAAAGGTCCGTCGCGGCGACCCGCCAGCTCGCGCGCCGGCAGCTCACCTGGCTGCGCGCCGAGCCGGGCGCCGGGTGGTTCGACGCATTCGATGCCTCGAGCCCGGAACGGATTGCGGCGCGCATTGCCGAATGGTTTCACGAGCGAGGCATCGCGGTTCGGAGGTGCTAGACTCGGGCCATGCGGGCGACGCCCTTTGCGTCTCTGAAGGCCCGGAAAGTATTGGTTTTTGAGCCGCCGGAAAACCCTAGAGCGGCATGAAAGTGCTAGAAAAAACAAGGAGATACCATGGCCAGAGGACAGTCACTCCAGGATCCGTTCCTGAACGCGCTGCGCAAGGAGCGCGTGCCGGTTTCAATTTATCTGGTCAATGGCATCAAGCTTCAGGGCCAGGTCGACTCCTTCGACCAGTTCGTCGTCCTGCTCAAGAACTCGGTCAGCCAGATGGTCTACAAGCACGCCATCTCGACGGTCGTGCCGGCGCGTAACGTCCGCCTGCCGACCGCGGAGGGTGCGGAGGACGAGGCTCCCGTCCCGGCGGAGACCGCTTGACCGGGGAGCCGGCAGGAACCTTTGTTCGAACGCCCTGAGCGCGGCGAACGCGCAATCCTCGTCCGCATCGGACTCGGCAGGCCGCCGGATGCCGAGGAACTCGGCGAATTCGACGCGCTCGCCCGATCCGCGGGCGCGATACCGGTCGCCACCATCACCGGTAACCGCAAGATTCCCGAGCCGCGTTATTTCGTCGGCAGCGGCAAAGCCGAGGAAATCCGCGACCGCGCGCTGACGGACTCCGCCGACGTCATCCTAGTCGACCACGAGCTGTCGCCCTCGCAGGAGCGCAACCTCGAGCGCCTCGTCGGGCGGCGCGTGCTGGACCGGGCGGGCCTGATCCTGGACATCTTTGCCAGGCGTGCGCGCAGCGCCGAGGGCAAGCTCGAAGTGGAGCTCGCGCAGCTCAAGCACCTGTCGACGCGCCTGGTGCGCGGGTGGACACACCTCGAACGCCAGAAAGGCGGCATTGGCTTGCGCGGACCCGGCGAGACCCAGCTCGAGACCGACCGCCGGCTCATCGGCAAGCGGATCCGCACGCTCACCGCGAAGCTCGAGAAGCTGGCGCAGCGCCGCGACACGGGACGCCAGGTGCGAAAGCGCGTGCCGGTCCCGGGCGTCGCCCTGATCGGCTACACGAATGCGGGCAAGTCGACGCTCTTCCGCGCGTTGACCGGCGCCGACGCCTATGTCGCCGACCAGCTTTTCGCGACGCTCGACCCGACCGTGCGGCGGCTGTCACTGCCGCAGACGCCGGACCTCGTCGTCGCCGACACCGTCGGCTTCGTGCGCGACCTGCCGCACGAGCTGGTTGCCGCGTTCCGCTCGACGCTGATGGAAGCGCGCGAGGCGGACCTGCTGCTGCACGTCGTCGACGCCGCGGACCCGGAGCGGGAGCAGCGTATCGAGCAGGTCGATGCCCTGATCGCCGGCATCGGCGCGGGCGAGATCCCGCAGCTTCGCGTGTACAACAAGATCGACCGCCTCGGACGCGCACCCGAGCTTGCGCGCGGGCCGCAGGGACAGCCGTCCGCGGTCTGGCTGTCTGCCGCGACCGGCGCGGGCGTCGAACTTCTGCGCGCCGCGCTGCAGGAGATCTTCGGCCAGGCGGCGATGCGGCTCGCCATCTTGCTGCCGCCACAGCACGGGCGCCTGCGGGCCCGGCTGTACGCGCTGCGGCTCGTGCGCGCCGAGGAAGCGCTCCCGGACGGTAACGCGCGCCTGCTGGTCGAAGCGTCGCACCAGGAGCTGGAGGCCCTGTGCCGTGAAGCCGGCGTCGATTTCGCCACCGCCGTTTCACCTTGTTTGCCTGGCGCCGGCTTCGTAGAATTCAAGCGCGACGCCGCGAGCTCTGCGGCCTGACCCCCGAACGACCACAAGAGACACGATGGCCTGGAACGATCCTGGCAAGAAAGAGAATCCCTGGCAGCGCCGACCCGACAAGGGCCCACCTGACCTCGACGAGCTGCTGCGGCGATTGCAGAAGCGGCTGCGCGGCCTGTTCGGCGGAGCGGGCGGCGGCGGCGACGGCCCGCCGGGCAGTGGCGCCAGCTTCGCGATCAACTTCGGCACCATCGGCGCAGGCCTCGTCGCGCTCTGGATCCTGTTCGGGAGTTTCTACCTGAACGAGGCCGCCGAGCGTTCGGTCATCACGCGTTTCGGCAAGTACGTCAAGACGACGGCCGGCGGGTTCAACATGCGCCTGCCGTGGCCGATCGACCGGCGCACCGTGATCAACGTGACCGAGTTCCGCAGCTTCACCGACCGCACGCGCATGCTGACCCAGGACGAGGCGCTGGTGGACATCGACCTCGCCGTGCAATACCGGCGCGCCGACCCGGTGAAATTCGCTTTCAACGTCCGCGATCCCGAGGAGACGCTCGGCGAGGTCAGCGAGAGCGCGATCCGCGAGGTCATCGGCCAGAGCAAGCTCGACTTCGTGCTCGAGGCGGGCCGGCAGGAAATCAGCGCCAAGACCAAGGAGCTCGTGCAGCGCACGATCGCGGCCTACAACACCGGAATCGAGATCATCAGCATCAACCTGCAGGGCGTGAGCGTGCCGGAGCAGGTCGCACCGGCGCAGAAGGACGCGATCAAGGCGCGCGAGGACAAGGAGCGCTCCACGCTCTCGGCCGAGACGTACGCGAACGACATCGTGCCGAAGGCGCGGGGCGCCGCGGTCAGCGTGGTCGAGGGCGCACGGGCCTACCGCAGCCGGGTCATCGCCGACGCGGAAGGCGAGACCTCCCGCTTCCTCGCGCTCGCGACGGAATACCAGCGTGCGCCGGCGGTCACCCGCGAGCGCCTCTACCTCGAGACCATGGAGCAGGTGCTCGGGTCGGCGACCAAGGTCCTGGTCGACGTCGAGGGCACCGGCAACATGGTGTACCTGCCGCTCGACAAGCTGGTCGAACAGCGCGGCCAGCAGCGCGGCGCCGTCGACACGCCGCCGACGCTGCGGATGGAGGACGGCAGCCCGATCGAGGCCGAGGACCCGCGGGCCCGGAAGGAGCGCTGATGAACCGCAACCTGTTCCGGATCCTGCTGGTCGCGCTGGCCGCCGCCTGGGTCGTCAGCGCGTCGATGTTCCAGGTCAAGGAGACGGAGCTCGCCATCAAGTTCCGGCTGCGCGAGATCGTCGCGACCGACTTCGAGCCGGGCCTGCACTTCATGATCCCCTGGATCGAATCCGCGCAGAAATTCGACCGGCGCGTACTCACGCGCAACTACCCGGCGGAGCCCTTCCTCACCAGCGAGGGCAAGATCCTGAACGTCGATTTCTACGTGAAGTGGCGCGTCACCGACGTCGGCAGCTACTACCTCGCGACCAACGGCGACGAGGAGGCGGCAGCCGGGCGCCTCGCGGAGATCGTGAAAGACGGGCTGAAAGGCACGATCGCGAAGCGCACGATCCAGCAGGTCGTCGCCGCGGAACGTGCCGAGTTCATCGGCGACATCCTGCAGTTCTCCGGACGCTCGGTGACCCAGCTCGGGCTCACGCTGGTGGACGTGCGCGTCAAGCGCATCGACCTGCCGGAAGAAGTCTCCGAGTCCGTCTACAACCGCATGCGGCAGAATTTCGCGCGCCAGGCCTCCCAGCTCCGCGCCGAGGGCGACGAGCAGGCCCAGCGCATCCGTGCCGAGGCCGAGCGCGAGCGCACCGAGCTTCTCGCCGGCGGCAACCGCGACGCCGAGGTCATCCGCGGCGAGGGCGATGCCCTGGCCGCCTCCACGTACGCGCGTGCTTACCAGCGTTACCCCGAGTTCTACTCGCTGCATCGCAGCCTCCAGGCCTACCGCAAGTCGATCGGCCAGTCGAACGACATCCTGGTCATCTCGCCCAAGGGCGAATTCTTCAAGTACCTGAAACAGCCCGGCCGGTAAGGACCCATCCATGCACATCGCATGGCCCGACCTCGCGGCGGCGCTCGGCCTCCTGCTCGTGATCGAGGGCATCCTTCCGTTCCTGAGTCCCGCCGGCGTGCGGCGCGTGTTCGCGCGACTCGCGCAGATGGATGACTCGGCGCTGCGCGTGGCCGGCGCGGCCAGCGTGGTCGCCGGCGTGGCCGTCGTCTGGCTGGTCCGCGCCTGAGCGCCGTCATGGGCCGTTTCGTCGTCGTGGTCGGCGCCCAGTGGGGCGATGAAGGGAAAGGCAAGGTCGTCGACCTGCTGACCGAGCGCGTGGCCGGGGTCGCGCGATTCCAGGGCGGGCACAACGCCGGCCACACGCTGGTCATCGACGGCGTCAAGACGGTCCTGTCGCTGGTTCCCTCGGGCGTTCTGCGCGAGGGCGTACGCTGCTTCATCGGCAACGGCGTCGTGGTTTCCCTCGAGGCGCTCCTGTCCGAATCGGACATGCTCGCTGCACGCGGCGTCCCCGCGTTCGAGCGGCTGTCGGTGAGCGCGCTGTGCCCGCTCGTGCTGCCCTCGCATGCGACGATGGATCGCGCGCGCGAGCGTGCGAGCGGGGATCGCAAGATCGGCACGACCGGCCGCGGGGTCGGCCCGGCCTACGAGGACAAGATCGCGCGCCGTGCGGTGCGGGTCGGCGACCTGCTCGATCCGCGCCATTTCGAGTCGCGCTTGCGGGACCTGCTCGACTACCACAATTTCCTGCTCGAGAAGCGCTTCGCCGAGTCGCCGGTCGATTTCCTGCGGACGCTCGAGGCCTGCCTGGCCCAGGGCGAGCGCGTGCGCCCGCTGATCGCGGACGTCACGGCCGAGCTGCACGGGCTGCGCAGGCGCGGCGCGAACGTGCTGTTTGAGGGCGCACAGGGCACGATGCTGGACATCGACCACGGCACGTTCCCGTTCGTGACGTCGTCGAACACCGTGGCGGGGTACGCCTGCGTCGGCACGGGCCTCGGGCCGCGTGACGTCGACGACGTCCTCGGTATCGTGAAGGCGTACACGACGCGCGTCGGCGCGGGCCCGTTCCCGACCGAGCTCGACGACGACGTCGGCCGCCACCTCTCGCGGGTCGGCCAGGAATTCGGCGCGGTCACGGGTCGCCCGCGGCGCACCGGCTGGTTCGACGCCGTGGCGCTCGGGCGCTCGATCGTCAACAACGGGATCACCGGGCTGTGCGTCACGAAGCTCGACGTGCTCGACGGCCTCGCGGAAGTGAAACTGTGCGTCGATTACCGCGACGACGGCACGCCTCGCTACGAGTCGATGCCGGGCTGGCGCGAACCCACGGCAGGGCTGCGTTCGCTCGCCGAGCTGCCGTCAGCTGCGCGTGCCTACCTCGCCCGCCTCGAGTCGGCCTGCGGCGTGCCGGTCACGATGGTTTCGACCGGCGCCGAGCGGGACGAGATGATCGTTTCGCGCCACCCGTTCGGCTGACGCGCCCGGCGGCGGCGGACAGCGCGGCGACTTCCCGTTTCAGCGCCGCGAACTCCTCCGCGGAGGGGACGCCGAGCTGGGCCAGCGCGCGCTGCACGCGCACCTGGAATATCTTCTCGAGGTTGTCCCAGGTCTCGCCGGCCTGTTCCTTGACCGTATCCACCCGGCGGTCGACGGTCTGGCGCGCGCCGCGGAACGCGTGCATCACCGCCTTCTGTGCGGCATCGAGCGCGCCGCCCTGGATCTTGCCGCCCTCGCGCATCAGGTCGTCGAAGACCTTCGGTGCGCCGGCCTGTGCCTTGGCGAGCGCGCCGAGGCCCGCCTGCCAGATCTGCTGTGCCGTGTAGAGGATGTCCTTGCCCTCGTCCTTGCCCGGGCCGGGGCCGCCCGCGCCGCCGAGCTTGCCCTTTTTCTTCGCCGCCATGATCCTCTCC
>Ga0190274_10001087_pt1 | contig 15907 bp, 15 predicted proteins | sample Popmic531T_FD_133002 | JGI IMG/M metagenome (GOLD analysis project Ga0190274, IMG submission 133002) | Populus adjacent soil microbial communities from riparian zone of Yellowstone River, Montana, USA - 531 T | ecosystem: Environmental > Terrestrial > Soil > Riparian zone | place: USA: Montana...
GAGCCGCCGCGGCTGCCGGAGATCGCCGAGCCGGAGATCGTCCGCCACTACAACCGGCTCTCGCGCCGCAACTTCGACCTCGACAGCGGCTTCTACCCGCTCGGCTCCTGCACGATGAAGCACAACCCGCGGCTCAACGAGCGAGTGGCGGCGCTGCCCGGGCACGCCCGCCTGCACCCGGCCCAGGACCCGAAGCGCGCCCAAGGCGCGCTGGAGCTGATGTGGCTGCTGCAGCGCTCGCTGCAGGAGATCTGCGGCCTGCCGCACGTCAGCCTCCAGCCTTCCGCCGGCTCGCACGGCGAGCTCGCCGGCCTGCTGCTGACCCGCGCCTACCACGCCGACCGCGGCGAACGGCGGACCAAGGTGCTGGCGCCCGACACCTCCCACGGCACCAACCCGGCCTCGGTGACGATGGCGGGCTACGAGGTCGTCAAGGTGGCGACCAACGAGCGGGGCGGGGTGGAGATGGACGACCTGCGGGCGAAGCTCGACGCGAACCCGGACGAGGTCGCCTCTCTGATGCTGACCAACCCCAACACGCTCGGCCTCTTCGACGAGAACATCGAGGAGATCGCCGCGCTGATCCACGCGGCCGGCGGCACGCTCTACTACGACGGCGCCAACCTCAACGCGGTGATGGGCCACTCGCGCCCCGGCGACATGGGTTTCGACATCGTCCACGTCAACCTCCACAAGTCGTTCAGCCAGCCGCACGGCGGCGGCGGGCCCGGGGCCGGGCCGATCGCGGTCTCCGACCGGATCGAGCCCTTCCTGCCCCGCCCCCAGGTGGTGCGGCGCGAGGGCGGGAACGGCCACGGACCGTTCTTCGATCTCGACTTCGAGCGGCCGAAGTCGATCGGGCGGCTGCGCGGCTTCCAGGGCAACTTCGGCGTCTTCGTCCGCTCATACGCGTACATCCTCAGCCTCGGCGCCGACGGCCTCACCGAGGCCTCGGAGATCGCGGTGCTGAACGCCAACTACCTGAAGGCGCGATTGGCGGAGGGCCGGGCCGTGCAGCACCTGCCGGTCGCCTTCGAGCGCCACTGTATGCACGAGTTCGTCCTCTCCGGCAAGCCGATGAAGCAGGGGCTCGGCCTCGCCACCCTCGACCTCGCGAAGCGCCTGCTCGACTTCGGCTTCCACCCGCCGACCGTCTACTTCCCGCTCCTGGTCGAGGAGGCGCTGATGGTCGAGCCCACCGAGACCGAGACCAAGGAGAGCCTCGACGCCTTCGCCGCGGCGATCGACCGCATCCTCGCCGAGGCCGAAGCTAACCCCGGGCTCGCCAAACAGGCCCCTTACACGACCCCGGTCCGCCGCCTCGATGAGGTGAAGGCGACTCGCAGACCTGTCGTCACGGGCCAGACGAGCCCATCCGGCGGACGCGCTTCGCGCTGAGTGTCCGGCGGATGGGCTCGTCTGGCCCTCTCGTCAGAGCTCCGGTAGCTCCTGCTGAAGTTCCAGGACCGGGGCGAAGAGGTCGCCGTGCTGCTCGATCCGCTCCAGCACGTCGCTTGCCTCGAAGACCAGCTCGGAGGCGTCGCCGCTGCCGATCGTGCTCTCGACCTCCTCCCAGGTGATCGGGGTGGAGACGGTGGGGCGCTCGCGGGCGCGCAGCGAGTAGACGGCGATCGTCGTTTTGCTGCGGTGGTTCTGGGACCAGTCGACCATGACCTTCCCTTTCCGTTCTACCTTTTTCATTTTCGAGACGACCCTGTCGGGCGTCTGCTTCTCGAGCAGCTGCGCGATCGCTTTCGCCATCGGTTTGGTCTCCTCGTATGAGGTCTTGACGTTGAGCGGCAGGTAGACCTGCATCCCCTTCGAGCCGGAGGTCTTCGGGAACGACCGCAGGCCGAAATGGCCGAAGAGGTCGCGCAGCCGCACCGCGACCTCGCAGCACTGGACGATGTCGGCCGGCGGGCCCGGGTCGAGGTCGAAGACGAGGAAGGTGGGCCGGTTGGGCGCCCGGGCGATTGACAGGGACGGGTGCAGCTCGATCGCGGCCAGCTGCGCCATCCAGATCAGGGTCGGCAGGCTGTCGCAGACGCAGAAGTCGATCGTGCCGGCCTCGGGACCAGCTTTCACCTTTGCCGTCTTCACCCATTTCGGCCGGTGCTTTGGGCAGCGCTTCTCGAAGAAGGCGGCGTCGAGGTCCTCGACGCCTTCCGGGAAGCGGCGGAGCGTCACCGCGCGTCCGTTCAGGTGCGGCACCATCGTCGGCCCGACCTTGGCGTAGTACTCGACCACCTCACCCTTGGTGAAGCCGGCCTTCGGGTAGAGGACCTTGTCGAGGTTGGTGAGCTTCAGCTCACGCCCGTCGACCTCGACGATGCGGCTCTCGGCCACGGCCTATCTGGCGGCTTTGGACTTCGAGCGCGACGGTTTCGGTTTCGATTTCGTCGCCTTGCTTTTCTTCGCCGCGGCTTTTTTCTTCCTGGGCGCGGCTTTTCCGCCTCCGTCGCCCTTGCCTTTGACCGCGGCGATGCTCTCCTCCAGCGCCGCCATCAGGTCGGGAGCCTTGGTCGCCGTCGGTGCCTCGGCCTCGGAGGCGACGATCTCCTTGCCTTCCGCCTTGCGTTCGATCAGCGACATCAGCTCCTCGCGGTACTCGTCGCGGTAGGCGGCGGGGTCGAACCCGGTGCTGAGCGACTCGATCAGCCGCTCGGCCATCTCCTGCTCTTTCTTCTCGACCTTCGGCGCCTTGTCGGGGACCAGATCCTCCATCTCGCCGGCCGGGACGACCTCGTCGGCGAAGCGCATCGTGGTCAGCGTCAGGACGCCGTCGTTGGCGCGGAGCGCCGCCAGGTGCTCCTTGTTGCGGAAGACGAAGCGGGCGATCGCCACCTTGCCGGAGGCCTCCATCGCCTTTGCCAGCAGCGAGTAGGCCTTCTCGGCGCCCTCGGCGGGGCCGAGGTAGTAGGGGCTGTCGAAGTAGATCGGGTCGATCTCCTCGAGGTCGACGAAGTCCTTGACGTCGATCGCCCGGGTCTTCTCCGGCGCCAGCGCCGACATCTCGTCTTTGCTCAGCGGCACGTACTGACCGGGGGTGATCTCGTAGGCCTTGACGATGTTCTCGTAGGGCACCTCCTCGTCGGTCCCCTCGGCGACCCGCCGGTGTTTGATCCGGGCGCTGTCGGATTCGCGGATCTCGCGCAGGGCGATGTTGCGCCGGGCCACGGCGCTGTAGAGCTTCACGGGCACGTTGAGGAGCCCGAAGCTGATCGAACCGCTCCAAATCGCTCTCGCCATCAGCAGATCACCTACCCGAATTGTTTCATTCGATGTAAAGCGCGGGTGGGCGCCCGGCCGGGCGGCAGTCATCTTGCGCTCCGGGCCGGTGGGATCATGCGGCGGTGCTGTTCGAGCTGAGAGACGTCTGCCTCGCCCGCGGCGGGCGCGCGGTTCTCGACGCGGTCAGCGCCGCGATCCCGATCGGCGCGACGGCGATCGTCGGGCCGTCCGGCAGCGGGAAGTCGACGCTCCTGCGGCTGCTCAACCGTCTCGCCGACCCCGATCGCGGCGAAGTCGAGTACCGCGGTGGCCCGCTGGGCGAGTGCGAACCGCTGGCCCTGCGCCGCGAGGTCTCGCTGGTCCCACAGCTCCCGGCGCTTCTGGAGGGGACGGTCGAGTCGAACCTGCGCTACGCCGCCGGGCTGGCGGGAGTGGAGCCCGACCCGGCCCACCACCTCCACCTCGCCGGCCTCGACCCCGGGTTCGCCGAACGCGACGTCGCCCGGCTCTCGGTCGGCGAGCAGCAACGGGCGATGCTGGCCCGCGCGCTCGCCCAGGGGCCGAGGGTACTGCTGCTCGACGAGCCGACCTCGGCTCTCGACCCCGGTGCCCGCGACGCGATCGAGGCGACCCTGGCCGCGCTGCGCCGCGAGCTGGAGATCTCGATCGTCCTCGTCACCCACGATCCGGAGCAGGCGCGGCGGCTCGGCGACTGGGTGGTGCGGCTGGAGGCGGGCCGGGTCACCGGCTGCGGTCCTCTGGAGCGGGTGCTGGCGTGATCGTCGCCGCGGCCGCTTCGATCCAGGTCTCACCCGGCCAGGTCGCCGCCTCGCTGGCCCTGGTCGCCCTCGCGGCGGCCGTCTCTTTCTGGTGGAAGGCCGACCTCGAGCGCGACATCGCCGTCGCGGCGGTCCGCTCGCTGATCCAGCTGACCGCGATCGGCTACGCGATCCAGGTGATCTTCGACGCCGACACGATCTGGCTCGTCCTCGTCCTGCTCGCGGTGATGGTGCTGTTCGGCGCGCTGACCGCGCGCAACCGCGCCAGGAAGGTCCCGGGCGCGTTGAAGCCGCTGCTGATCTCCCTGTCCCTGGCCGGCGCGACCACGCTCGGGCTCGTCGTCGCGCTCGGCATCTTCGACCCGACCCCGCGCTACCTGGTCCCGGTCGGCGGCATGGTGATCGGCAACGCGATGACCGCGGCCGCGGTGGCGCTGAACCGGCTCGGCGACGAGATGGCCGACTCCCGCGCCCGGATCGAGGCGACCCTGGCGCTCGGCGCGACCGCCCGCGAAGCGGCGATGCCGACCGTGCGGCGCGCCCTGCGCTCGGGGATGATCACCCTCGTCGACTCGACCAAGACCACCGGGCTGATCTTCTTCCCGGGGACGATGGTCGGGATGCTGCTGGCCGGCGCCGACCCGACCGACGCCGTGCGCCTGCAGCTGATCCTTCTCTACACGCTGCTCGGCAGCGTCGCGATCGCCGCCCTGGTCGCAACCGGATTGGCCTACCGCAACTTTTTCACCCCCGCCCAGCAGCTGCGCGAGCCGAACGGCTGAAGCGGCGGTCAGGGCGACCGGCAGCACCAACCGGCCACCTGGGGGAAGGAGGCAGTTCCGCTCGTGCCCGGGGCGAACTGACGGGAGATGTCGCCGATTGCCCGGACGCGGCCGCGTGCCTCGGTCGGGACGAAGAGCCACTGGTCGGCCTCGGGCCAGGCGATCAGCAGCCGGCTCCCATCTGGCGACCAGGCGAGTTCCGAGAGACGTCCAGGCGTTCTGAGCAGGGTCCGCGAGGGGGCGCCGGTGGGGTCGGTCACGATCACCGCACTGCGTGGCGTCCGCGCTCCGCCGAGCGACAGCAGTACCGCGATCGCGTTCCCGTCCGGGGAGAGCGCCGCGTCGACGACGTCGGCTCGCTGTGGCAGCGAGACGTTCCGCGGCGGCCCGAGCCGCACCCGCTCGATCAACTTGCCGAGCTCGACCTCGCGGAGCCGCAGCGTGCGCGGTGAGATTTCGAGGAGGGCCGAGTCGTCGGGCGCCCATTCCATGCCGGTCGACCCGGGCAGCGCTTCGGCCGACCAGATCGTCGCGCCGCTCTCGGTGTCGGCAATTCGCAGCACGCCGCCGGCGTCGACGTAGGCGAGAAGCGCCAGTCCCCGCGCTGACCAGGCCGGAGGCAGCGCCCCCGTGTGGCCGGCAAGGAGCACGTCTTCGTTGCCGTCAGCCGCGGTGACCCGCAGGGAATCGCCGGCGCGGAAGGCGATCAGGAACCCCGAAGGCGACCAGCGCGGGACGGAGACGACGCCGCCCGGAGACAGCGACCAGCGCGGCGTGCCGTCGGGCTGCACGGCGCTCAGCGTCCGGCCCGACGCGGTGCCGACGTAGAGCCCGCGGGGCGACCAGGTCGCTTCGCGGTAGCGGCCGAGCAGGCGGCGCGAGCCGTCGGCCTTGACCACCCAGGGACCGGCATCGCTCTGAACCAGGAGGCGACCGCCTCCCGGAATCCTGGTCAGCGCCGGCTCGGCGTCGCGGACGCCGGCGGTGAAGACGTCGTCGACCCAGTCGCGGACCGCGGCGCCGGCCGGCGTGAGCAGTAGGGCGGCGAGCAGGCTGGCGATCGCCAGGGCCAGGACGAGCCGGGGCAGCGAGGCGCGATGGCGGGGCGCCCGATCCCCGGCGGCGCACTCGGCGAAGGCGGCCGTCACGAGCGCCTGCCCGCGCCGCTCAGCCGCCTCGGCCTCCGGGATCGGAACCTCGCGCAGCAGCTCTCCCAGCCTCGCCTCGTTCACTCCTGCACCTCGATCAGGTCGCGCAGCCGGTCCAGGGCGCGGCGCAGGCGCGAGTTCACGGTGCCACGAGGGAGCTCGAGCATGCGGGCGATCTCCCCGGGCGTGTACCCGAGCAGGTGCCTGAGCACCACCACCGCGCGCTGTTCGGGCGGAAGCTCCTTCAGGGCCGCGAGCATCTCGTCGCCGATCCGGGTCGAAGCCGTCTCCGCCTCCGGCTGGTCCTCCGGCTCGCCGGCCTTGCGGCGCAGCGCCTCGCGCCGCGCCCAGTCGAGCGCCCGGTTGACGACGATCCGGTGCAGCCAGGGCGCGAAGGGGCGTCGGCGGTCGAAGCGGTCGATCGCGTCGATCGCGGCGAGGAAGGCGTCCTGGGCGATGTCCTCCGCTGCAGCGGCGTCGTGGACCACCAGGTACGCGGCCCGGTGGGCTCGCGGCCAGTGCGCGGCATAGATATCCGCCACCGCCTCCCGGGACCCTTGCTGGGCCTCCCGGATGAGCTTCTTTTCCGCGCGTACCGGGGGCGGCTCTTGCCAACTGACCCCCTCGACCGCACCGCTCTCAGCGTCCAAGCCTCACCTCTTCCGCAGGACATCTCAATCTTCGCTCACCTTGCGCCCGAGGCGGACGAGAGCGTCGCCGAGGCGGGTGCCGAGCGCCTCCACCAAAGGCCCCCGCGGCAGCTCGACGACGAACGAGCCGGTCCCGGGAAAGCGGCGGTTCTGCCAATTCGGCGCCGTTCCGTCCGGCCACGGCAGAGCGCGGAACGGCAGGCGCGCCAGCGCCGCGAATCCATGCGCAACCGGAATGCTCGGCCCCCAGGCGCGCACGAACGGCCGGGGGCCGGCGTACTGGTGGAACCAGATCGTCACCTCCGGTTCGAGCTCGCGGACGATGCGGGCGGCAAGCCGCGTCTCGGGCTCGGAGAACGGACGTGGCCCGGAGTACTGGGGGTCGCCCCGCTCGCCGATCGGCCGCCAGGCGGCGGGAAAGTTCCGGTTGAGGTCGACTCCACGGCCGTTGAGCCGGCTGCCGCCGGCCGAGCCATCCGGGTTGAGGTTGGGAACGACGTAGACGTCGGAGTGGGGGTCGGGGCAGCCGGCGGTCAGGTGCGAGCTGGGGCGGATCCCCGCGGCGGCGCACTCGTCGCCGTGGATGCACCCGAAGACGAGGACCTCACCACTCAGCGCCGGGTCGCCCGTCTGTCGCATCACGATCCTCCGACCCTCCGCGGAACGGCCGACGATGCCGGTCCGGGCCAGCAGGTTGCCGGGGCGGCGGGGCGTCTGCGCGAAGGCCAGCAGTCCTCGCTGCGATTCGATCCGCTGGGCCTCGGGCGGGACTGCCGGGCCCGACCGAGCGTCCGTTCCGCCGATGGCGACGGCAACCAGCGCGCAGCCGAGGGCCAGCGCTGCGACGCCCGCTGGCCGCCGCCGCTTCACCGCTGCTCCGAAGGGCGAGAAGCAGCTGACTTCTCCCGCCTGGCGAGAATCCAGACCATCGCGGCGGCGAGTACCGCTGCCCCGACCCCGATCGGCAGCCAGGGTGCTCCGATGCCGCTCGACGCAGTGGCCACCGGTGCCGGATTGCCGACCTCGAAGGTGCGGGTATCGACCCTGAGCAGTACCGGTGACGGTGGCCGGCTCCGGACGACGGCGCGGCTGTAGACCTCCAGCTCGCCCCCCTCCTTCGCCACGCGCAGTCGCAGCAGAAAGCGGTTGGGTCGGCCCTCGAGCTGCGGCAGGTCGACGCAGACCGCCCGGCCCGACACCGTGTCGAGCGCGTGGATGAAAGGCTCGTGGGCGAGCTCGTACCGGCCTTTCTGGTGGCTCGTGTAGAGCGTGTAGGCCCAGCGCCCGTCGGGGCTGTACACGCGGGAGATCGGGATGCCCTCCATCCGCTCCATCGGCTCGGCCGGGTCGACGATCGGCTCGGGCACCAGCTTTCCGCTCCCCACGCGCAGGGCGCGCACCTGGTAGGCGCCTTCGTACACCTTGCTGAGGTGCTCGATCAGGTAGACGGTCGAGCCGTCGGGCGAGATCGCGTCGAAGCTGTAGCTGCCGGGGAGGCGCAGCTCGTCGATCGTCTGCCGGATCCGGCGCGTTCCCCGCACGCGGCCGGGGTGCCGTTCGGTGTGGACGATCGCCAGTCCGGTGCTGCGCGGCGGATAGCGGTAGGAGAAGCGGCTGAGGACGAGCGTGCCGCCGTCGGCCGAGAGTCCGCCGGCGGTGTCGTCGAAGGCGGCGGTCGGGATCGAGTACCGACCGGGCAGGTACCACCAGCGGCCGAGCCGGCCGCCCCGCTTCTCGATGCGGCCGACCACGGTGAACCCAGGTGGCCGGCGCGCCGCGCTCGCCTGGTACGGGCTGTTTGGCGCGATCGAGACGTACCGGTACGGGAGCTCCGGCACAGTCGCCCCTTGGACGCTCCCCGCCAGGCCCTTCGCGGCTGCGCCGGATGCCGCCGCACCCGTCCACAGGGCGAGCAACGCGACCAGCAGCACTCGTTTCGTCATCTCTCCTCCTCGCCGGTTTACGAAGTAAGTACGGGCGAGCGGGGGCCGGAGGTCCCTGCCTCGGGATGCCGGTCCGGCTCGGCGACCCACCTACACTCGCCCGGTGTCCCGTCAGCAGCGCCTGACCCTTGTCGCGACGATTCTCGGCTCCACCGTCGTCTTCCTCGACGGCACCGTGGTCAACGTGGCGCTGCCGGCGATCAGGGACGACCTCGACGCCGGCCTCGCCGGGCAGCAGTGGGAGGTCGAGGCCTACCTGCTGACCATGGTGTCGCTGCTTCTGGTCGGCGGCTCGCTCGGCGACCAGTTCGGGCGGCGGCGGATGTACGTCGCCGGGCTCCTCACCTTCGGCGCCACCTCGGCGCTGTGCGCTGTCGCCCCGTCGGATGAGTTCCTGGTCGCGGCCCGCGCCCTGCAGGGGATGGCCGGGGCGCTGCTCGTGCCCGGCTCGCTGGCGCTCGTCGCCGCCACCTTCGAGGGCGAGGCGCGCGGCAAGGCGGTCGGCACCTGGACCGCCTGGACGGGGATCGCGACGGTGGTCGGCCCGGCCGGCGGCGGCGCCCTGATCGGCCTCGCCTCCTGGCGCGCGGTCTTCTGGATCAACCTGCCGCTGATCGCCGCCACGCTCTACCTGACCCTGCGGGCGGTGCGGGAGAGCCGCGACCCCGATGCCGTCCCGGGTGTCGACCGGGCGGGGATCCTGCTCTCGGCGATCGGGCTGGGCGGCCCGGTCTTCGCCCTGATCGAGCAGCCCAGCCACGGTTGGGACGATCCCCGCGTCTGGGTGCCCCTGGTGGGGGGCGTCCTCTGCTTCGCCCTCTTCATCGTCCACGAGGCGCGCACCCGCCACCCGATGCTCGACCTCGGCCTCTTCCGCATCCGCAACTTCGCGGTCGCCAACCTGACCACGTTCGCCGCCTACGCGGGCCTGATCGGCGGCCTCTTCTTCGCCACCCTGTTCCTGCAGCAGGTCGCCGGCTACTCGGCCTTCGAGGCGGGCCTGGCGACGACGCCGATCTCGGTCCTGCTCTTCGTCCTCTCGCCGCGCTTCGGCCGGATCGCCTCGGGCACCGGGCCGCGGCTGCCGATGACGGTCGGCCCGATCGTCGGCGGCGTCGGCCTGCTTCTGATGCTGCGGGTCGGGCCCGAGGCCGACTACCTCACCGACCTGCTGCCGGCGATCGTCGTCTTCGGCGTCGGCCTGGCGGCGACCGTGGCGCCGCTGACCGCGACCGTGCTCGACTCGGTGCAGGAACGCCGGGTCGGGGTCGCCTCGGGGATCAACAACGGCGTCTCCCGGGTCGCGGGCCTGCTCGCGATCGCGGCGCTCGGGGCCGTAATCTCGGCCCGGTTCGACGCCGGCGTGGGCCGCGAGATCGCCTCCAGCCCGCTCACCGCTGCCGCCCCGGACGCGTCGACCGACGCCTTCCACCTCGGCATCGTCATCGCCGGCCTGCTGATGATCCTCGGCGGCATCGCCGCCGGGATCGGCATCGAAGACCCAGGACAGCGCGCAGAAGCCATCCCAAGCCGAGACCCTGCGTCGGCTGGATGAGTGTGTGACACGGGGGGTCGGCTCGCTTGGCCTGGGGCGGGGTGCCTCTCGAACGGGCGGATACTCAAAACGGCGGTCTAATTAGACCGCCGTTTGTCCGGGCGAGAGGCACCCCGCCCCAGGCCCTCACATAGGCTCCGCCTCCATGTCGAAGCCGATCATCTTCTCCGGCATCCAGCCGACCGGGCGCAAGCACCTCGGCAACTACATCGGGGCGATCCGCCATTTCGTCGAGGGCCAAGACCGCGGCGAGCCGGCGATCTTCTGCATCGTCGATCTGCACGCGATCTCGGTCGCCTACGACCCCGAGGAGCTGCGCGCGCGGCTCTACGACACGACCGCGATCCTGCTCGCCGCCGGCCTCGACCCGGCCCGCTGCGTCCTCTTCCGCCAGTCCGACGTGCGCGAGCACACCGAGCTGACCTGGCTGCTCTCCTCGGTCACCTCGCACGGCGACCTCAACCGCATGACCCAGTTCAAGGACAAGTCGGCGAAACAGCGCGAGCTGGTCTCAGCCGCCCTCTTCTATTACCCGGTGCTGATGGCCGCCGACGTGCTCGCCTACCGCGCCACCGAGGTGCCGGTCGGCGACGACCAGCGCCAGCACGTCGAGCTGATGCGCGAGATCGCCCGCCGCTTCAACGAGCGCTTCGGCGAGACCCTCGTGGTGCCGGGCTTCCGGATCCCGGAGGTCGGCGCGCGGATCATGGACCTGCAGGAGCCGGAACGGAAGATGTCGACCACCGGGGGCACCGAGCAGGGAACTGTCCTCGTCCTCGACGAGGCCGAGGCGATCCGCAGGAAGTTCGGCTCCGCCGTCACCGATTCGGATCGCGAGATCGTCCGCTCGCCCGAGAAGGCCGGGATCACCAACCTGATCGACATCCACGCCGTCGCGCGCGGGATCGACCAGGAGGCGGTCGAAGCCGAGTTCGCCGGTGTCGGCTACGGCGACTTCAAGAAGGCGACGGCCGAGACCGTCGTCGAGCTGCTGGCGCCGCTCCGCGAGCGCTACGCCGAGCTGCGCCGCGACGAGGCGGGGCTGGAGGCGACTCTGGCCGAGGGAGCCGAGAAGGCGCGGGCGCTCGCCGCGCCCGTCGTCGCCGAAGTGCGCGACCGGATGGGCTTCGGCGCGTCATCCCACGGATAGCCGGGACGCCCCGCGCGCCCGTCCCGGCGCACCTCTAGTCTCCTCTGCGGTGGCTGTCGCCGATCTCGATCTCGATCTCGACCTCGACGTCTTCGCCGGGCCCTTCGACCTGTTGATGGCGGTCGTGCTGCGCGAGGAGGTCAGTCTCCTCGACCTGCAGCTGGGCGAGGTCGTCGTCGCCTACATCGAGCACCTGGAGCGCGAGGGCGAGCTGGAGCTCGAGGTCGCGACCGAGTTCCTGGTCCTGATCGCCGCCCTCCTGGAGCTGAAGTCGCGGCTGCTGCTGCCCGGCCCCGACGACGGGCTCGAGGAGATGGCACCCGAGGAGGCGGTCGAGGAGCTGCTGGCGCGGATGCTCGAGTACCGCCGCTACAGCGAAGTCTCGAAGCTGCTCGCCGACCGCTTCGAGAGCCAGCGCGGCTATCTCTACCGCTCGGCGCCGCTGCCGCCGGATCTGCGCCGCGTTGCGGTCGACGCCGCCACGGCGGTCTACGACCCCGACCAGCTCGGCGCCGCGCTCGGCGACCTGCTCACCGAGCCGCCCTCGCTGGACATCAGCCACATCCGCCCGACCGTCTCGCTGGAGCGCCGCCTGGGCGCCCTGCGCGACGTGCTGCGCCGCCGCGGCAGCTTCGACTTCGACGAGGAGTTCGGCGGCGAGGACCGGCTGACCCAGGCGGTGACGATCTTCGGCCTGCTCGAGCTCTACCGCAAGGGCGAGATCGACTGGGTGCAGAAGAGCGTCTGCGGCCCGATCGAGGTGCGGCGGGCGGTGCCCTCGTGAGCGACCTCGCCCGCACCGTCGAGGCGCTGCTCTTCCTCTCGGCCGAGCCGGTCGCCGTCGCCGAGCTCGCCGAGGCGACGGAGACGACCGCGGGCCAGGTCGCGGAGGCGATCGAGCTGCTGCGCGAGGACCTCGCCGAAGGCAGGCGCGGCGTCGTCCTGCGCGAGATAGCCGGCGGCTACGCGCTGGCCAGCGACCCGGGCAGCGAGGCGGCGGCGCGCCGCCTGCTGGCCAAGCCGCGCACCCCGCCGCTCACCCAGGCGCAGGCGGAGACGCTGGCGATCGTCGCCTACCTGCAGCCGGTCTCCCGGCCGGAGATCGCGCGGATCCGGGGCGTCAGCTCGGAGTCGGCGGTGCAGACGCTGGCCGAGCGCGGCCTGATCGAAGAGTCGGGACGCTCGCGCTTCGGCGCCGCGATCTTCAAGACCTCGGAACTGTTCGAGCGGCTCTTCGGTCTGGCCGGACTCGATGGACTGCCGGACCCGGCGCGCTTCGATCCCAGTCCCGAGGATGAGCGGGAGCTGCGGGAGCGACTGCTCAAGGCTGGGGAACAGCGGGCGGAGTGAACTGCGAGCCCGTCCCGGCAGGGGTTCCACTTAACTTTTTCCGATGATCGTTTGCGGCTGTTCGTCGGCCTCGCCGCGGAAAAAGTACAAGACGTTCCACCCCTGCCGGGACGGGCTCTAGGTGCGGCTCGCCAAGTTCCTCGCCCATGGAGGGGTCGCTTCTCGGCGCAAAGCTGAGGCGATCATTGCGAAGGGGGTCGTCACCGTCGACGGGGAGGTTGTTACCGACCCCGCCAGGGATGTCGGCGCTGGGGATGACGTGCGGGTGAATGGGAGTCCGGTCGGGACGGAGGCACGGGAGGTTTGGGTGGTGAACAAGCCGGCCGGGGTCGTCTCGACGGCCCGCGAGCCGGGGGCGCGGCCGGCGGTGGTCGAGCTGGTCGATTCGGCGGCGCGCCTGTATCCGGTCGGGCGGCTCGACGCGGACTCGACCGGGCTGCTGCTGCTTACCAACGACGGCGAGCTGGCGAACCGGCTCACCCATCCGCGCTACGAGGTTCCCAAGGCCTACAGGGCGCGGCTGGCCCGGCCGCCGTCCGACCGCGATCTGGAGCGCCTGCGGCGCGGAATCGAGCTGGAGGACGGGCCGACGGCGCCGGCCGAAGCAACCCGGCTGGGCGAGCGCGAAGTCGAGCTCGTCCTGCGCGAGGGGCGCAACCGCCAGGTCCGCCGCATGGCCGAGGCGGTCGGCAACGAGGTGGTCGCGCTGCGCCGCGTCCGCTTCGGCCCGTTGGAGCTCGGCGGCCTCCCGGAGGGCGCCTCCCGCCGGCTTTCGGACGATGAGATCGCTCGGCTCTGGAAAGATGCAGGGTTATGAACGTCGGCGCCAACGGAGCCGTGCCCCAGCGCCTCTTCGCCGTGCGCGGGGCGACACAGGTCGAGGCCAACGAGGCCGACACGATCCTCGCGGCCACCGAGGGCCTGATGCGCGAGCTGATCGCGCGCAACGACCTCGAGCCGGAGGCGATGGTCAGCTGCCTGTTCACGACCACCGAGGACCTCGACGCCGAGTTCCCGGCCGTCGCGGCGCGCCGGCTCGGACTCGACTCGGTGCCGCTGCTCTGCTGCCGCGAGATCCCGGTGCCGGGCTCGATGCCGCGGGTGATCCGGGTGATGGCGCACTACTACGCGCCCGAGGGCCACGTCCCCTCGCACGCCTACCTCGGCGGGGCGCAAGACCTGCGCACCGACCTGCAGTCGGCCCAGTAGCCCGGCCTCCGTCACAATCCGGGCCATGACCGTCACCTTCGCGGAGAAGCTCGCCCGGATGCCGGGCTACCAGGCCGGCGTGCCGACCGGGCAGGCGCCTGAGGCGATCGCCTCAGGCGGGATCGCCCAGCTCGCCTCCAACGAGTCGCCGTTCCCGCCGCACCCGCGGGTGGTCGAGGCGATCGCCGCGACGGCGGCGGCGATGAACCGCTACCCCGACCCCGACGCGACCCTGCTGCGCCGGCGTCTCGCCGAGCGCTTCGAGACCGACCCCGGCCGAGTCGCGGTCGGCAACGGCTCCTGCGAGATCCTCCTCGCCGCCGCCGCGGCGCTCTGCGAGCCCGGCGACGAGATCCTCTTCGCCTGGCCGGCCTTCTCGATGTACCCGTACCTGCCGGCGCTGACCGGCGCCCGCGAGGTCCGCGTGCCGCTGGGCGAGGGCGACACGCACGACCTCGACGCGATGGCCGCCGAGGTGACTGCCGCCACCCAGCTGCTCCTCGTCTGCAACCCGAACAACCCGACCGGGACCCACATCCCGGCGGCGCAGATCGCCGCCTTCTGCGAGCGCGTCCCGTCGCGCGTGACGATCGCGCTCGACGAGGCCTACGTCGAGTTCCAGACCGACGACGACCCCGACGCCTCGCTCGACCTGCTCGCCGAGTTCCCCAACCTGGTCGTCCTGCGCACCTTCAGCAAGGTCTACGGCCTGGCCGGGCTGCGGGTCGGCTACGCGATCGGCTCCTCCAGCTTCCGGGCCGCGGTCGACGCGGTGCGCCAGCCGTTCAGCGTCAACGCCCTCGCCCAGGCCGCGGGAGCGGAGGCGATCCTGCACCAGGACGACGTCCTGCGCCGGGTCGAGAGCACGATCGCCGAGCGGCTCCGCGTCGAGGAGGCGCTGCGCGGGATGGGCCTCGTGACGGCTGAAACCCAGGCCAACTTTTCCTGGATCGAGCTCGGCGACGCCGAGGAGGGCGAGGTCGTCGCCGGTCTCGCCGAGCGCCAGGTCGCCGTGCGCCCCGGAACGCCGCTCGGCGACCCCGGCCACATCCGCGTCTCCTACGGGACGCCGACCGAGAATGACCGGTTTTTGCGTGGCCTGTCGGAAATCCTCGACTAATCGCGCGTCGCGTGGTAGAACCGTCCTGACGTGAGGTCGACGGCCACATCTGTTCGCGGCAACCAAGCCCCCGGGGCCGTCCCCGCCTATTGCTGCGCCATTTATTCCTGGCGATTTAGCTAGGCGTCCGGCCCGGCGGCGCGTGCCGCTCAGAGAGATCTTCACTCGGCCGGGCGCCGACCCACGTATGAGTAGGTCGCTGCCCGGACCTCGGTGTTGGCAGCGGACAACCAGAAAGTAGGATTTCAGCGGTTTGGAGAAAGGCGACGACAAAATGATCATCGGGATGCAGGAGGGCGCCAAACGAGATGGTGTGAGGGATCAGCGAATCGCCAAAGTGGTCGAGCTGGCCCCGCCGGAAAAGCTGCTCGAGGAGCTGCCGCTCGGCAAGGAGCGCGCCAAGGCGGTCGTGAAAGCGCGCGAGGAAGTGGTCAACGTGCTGCACGGGAAGGACTCGCGGCTGCTGGTCGTGGTCGGGCCGTGCAGCGTCCACGACCCGAAGGCGGCGATGGACTACGCGCAAAGGCTGGGGGTCCTGGCGCGGGATCTGAACGATCGACTGCTGGTCGTGATGCGGGTCTACTTCGAGAAGCCGCGGACGACGACCGGATGGAAGGGGCTGATCAACGATCCGCATCTCGACGGCTCCGGTGACGTCAACGCCGGCCTGCGGATGGCCCGCAAACTGCTGCTCGAAGTCGTCGACCTCGGCCTCCCGGTGGGCTGCGAGTTCCTCGACCCGATCACCCCGCAGTACATCGCCGACTCGGTCGCCTGGGGGGCGATCGGCGCCCGCACCGCGGAGAGCCAGACGCACCGCCAGCTCGGCTCCGGCCTCTCGATGCCGATCGGGTTCAAGAACCGCACCGACGGCAACATCCAGGTCGCGGTCGACGCGGTGCGCGCCGCCGCGGTGCCCCACGCCTTCGCCGGCATCGACGACGCCGGCATGCCGGCGATCCTGCACACGACCGGCAACCCCGACTGCCA
>Ga0190274_10001088_pt1 | contig 15900 bp, 13 predicted proteins | sample Popmic531T_FD_133002 | JGI IMG/M metagenome (GOLD analysis project Ga0190274, IMG submission 133002) | Populus adjacent soil microbial communities from riparian zone of Yellowstone River, Montana, USA - 531 T | ecosystem: Environmental > Terrestrial > Soil > Riparian zone | place: USA: Montana...
TGGGGATACTATTCTCGCGGCCTGGTGTGGTCTGATAAGGGCAAGCTGGACGCCGCCGTGGCGGACTACACCCAGGCAATTAAGCTCGATTCGAGGCTGGCTGCAGCCTACGCGAATCGGGGGTTGGCGAAGCTGCGCATGGGTCGCGACGAAGCAGCCGAGCGAGACTTCGCAGAAGCCCTCAAACTCGATCCAACCTTGAAACCAGAGCTTGAGCTCATCATCCAGGCCGAACGGACTCGGCGAAGCAGAGAGGCCTCAAAGTAGGAGTAAAATCAGACTGGCATGATGTTAACGAAGCGCAGATCACGTCGCGTTCGTCTGCGTTCGCGTGATTTCGTGGATCGTTTGATTAGCGGCGCTTAAAGGAACGGTCCACGAACTCACGCGAAATCGCACGAACACAGACGAAACTAATTCGGACTGAATTGGTAGCCTTGATATTCGCGCAGAAGAGGACTAAAAAAGGTACAGAAAACGAATCCTATGCTGAATCGCCCCCGTCGGAAAGAAGCTTTACCCGAAAGGAGCTAACATCATGACTTGTGCGCCAAAGTTTGGTCTGCGGGTGAGGACTGCAATAGGATTCGCCGTAACGCTTTTGATGGTTGGAAATTGTCTGGCGCAGACAACTCGAAGAGATCGCGAGCGTGAGCGCGATACAGAAGAACAGGAGATCACACAGCGCTCGTGGAATCTCCGTATGTTATCAATCATGGCGGCCCAGAAGCGTCCTCAGAAATTCCAGCCTGAGCGCGCCATCTCCCAGGTTCAGGAAGACTTCACCCGGATACAACAAATCAATAAACCGCTCGGTCTGATGGCCCTGGGACATTCCACGCTGGATCTTAACTTTGTTACCAGGTCTGCGACAGAAATAAACAAAAGGGCCGAGCGCTTGAAAGAGAACCTCGCCTTACCAGGGTCACCTGAACCCGTTACTGCACGCGGTGAGCTTCTGATCGAGAATTCAGACCAGCTGCGAACGCCAATAGTGGATCTTGCTCGCCTGATCCTCGATTTCAGTAGCAATCCCTTTTTCAAAGAGGCCGCGGTTGTGGGCCCTGATGCGTTTCAAGCTCGTCGAGACCTCGAAGCAATTATTGAGCTATCGTCAAGCCTGCGCGACCTCAGCAAGCGATTGAGCGAGTCAGACACAACGGAACAAACGCCCCAGGATCCTACCCGCGAAGAGAAAATGGCTTTAGCTGCGCTGCGCCGCCAGGGAATTCCCGAGGCAACATTGCCATGTACTCCTGACGAACTTAGGTGGTGGGCTGAAATCCGAGCCCTGGCCAACAAGGTCAAAAAGAGTAGAGACAAGGACGCCGATAAGTTTCTCCAGTTATTAAAAGAGGGACAGGAGAAATCTTACCAGGCCCCTATTCCTAATCGGGGACCGACCTTCTTGCGCAAATCTCCTCCGGAGTATAGCGAAGCAGCAAGACGCTTAAGTGTAAGCGGCGGCATTGCCATGGTGGTCGAATTCCTTCAGGACGGGACGGTTGGCGAAGTCAAGATTGTCCAGGGACTAGGATTTGGCCTGGATGAAAAGGCTATGGATGCCGCACGGAAAACGGTATTCCTGCCGGCGGTGAAGGATGCGCGATTCATTTCTGTGCGCGTGCCAATGACGATGTCGTTCAGCATTTGGTAGATTCCGCCTACGGCAATAAAGCGATCCACGAAGACACACGAAAGTTCACTAGCAAAGTTTTGCGTGGTTTCGTGTGGGTTAGGGGATCGTTCGCTCGTTTGAAGTTAAACAGAAGTTAGCCGCGGATGGACGCGGACAAACGCAGATCAGAGGTTTCTGTTTTGTTCTGTTTCAGATCTGTGTTAATCCGCGTGAATCCGCGGCGAAATACAATCGCACCTCTCGTCGCTAAAGCAGAGCCTTGTTAGCCTTATGAAAGTTTTGTACGCTCACTCATGACAAAAATCGGAATAATCGGCGCCGGAAATATTAGCGATACACACGCCCGCGCAGCACTCGAAATAGATGGTGTCGAGATTACCGCTATTTACGGCCACAACCGAGACAAAGCTACGCGCCTTGCGCAACTCTATGGCGGAGCTGTCTATGAGAATCTGGAGAGCTTTCTCGAACACCGGCCGATGGACATGGTGATGATTGGAAGTCCGTCTGGTCTCCATGCGGAACAGGGCATTGCTGCGGCTCGTCGCGGTCTTCACGTACTCGTAGAAAAGCCGATCGACACAACCGTAGAGCGCACGGACCTGCTCATCGATGAGTGCCAGCGAGCTGGGGTGAAACTAGGCGTATTTTTCCAGGACCGGGCGGCACCGGATATCGCCCTGCTCAAGCAATTGTTAGATGAGGGTCGTCTGGGTAAGCCGATCCTTGTTTCGGCTCGGGTGAAATGGTACCGGCCGTCAGAGTATTACCGCGATTCGCGTTGGCGCGGGGTATTCGCGCTTGACGGCGGCGGCGCCCTGATGAATCAGGGTGTTCACACAGTTGATCTATTGCTATGGTTGATGGGAGACGTAACGCGCGTCAACGCAAAAGCAGCTACCGCCCTTCACGATATTGAAGTAGAGGATACGGTGGTCGCCACACTGGAGTATGCCAACGGCGCCATTGGAACGCTCGAAGCGACGACCTCTGTCTTTCCCGGCTATCCCAGGCGTATTGAGTTGACCGGCTCCGAAGGGACGATCATCGTGGAGGATAGTCAAATCTTCGCTGCCGATTTGCGCAACCCCGGCGAAGACCTGGCCCGTATCCAGAGCAGACCAAAGGAAGCAGTCGATAAAGCCCGGTCCACTTCGCCCGTCATTTCCGACGTCAGTGGGCACCGGAAGGTTCTTGAAGACTTTCTGCGGGCGATTGAAACAAACGGCAAACCAATGTGCGATGGTTACGAGGGCCGGCGCAGTGTCGAACTGGTCCTGGCAATCTACGAATCATCCCGAACCGGCAGCCCCGTGACGGTTAAGTAGTCATCAGTAAGAATAGGTCCTACCCGTCCTATCGGTCCTATTAAACTCAACCTAAAGACCTGTTTCTTACAAGGAGAACCTTTGCGCCACCTTTCAGCTTCGCTCCCTTCCCTGCTCCTTTCGATCACCCTGCTTGCTCCCGTGACATTGGGCCAGACCCCGAACATCGCGATCCTGCCGCGGCCCGCAATCCAGTCTGTGATGGAAGGAGTCTTCGCGCTAAAACCGGAGACAATGATCGTCTCAGACAAGGCAAACGAACCAGCAGCGAATATGCTGGCGCGTTGGCTTTCACCGGCGACCGGTTACGGATTGAAGGCGAAAGTGCGCGATGATGCCGATAACACGATCAGCCTCAGGCTGGATCCATCATTGGCGCGTTTGGGAAACGAAGGGTACCTGTTGGATGTCACGCCGCAGCGCGTGACGATTCGCGCTGCACACGCAGCCGGAGTTTTCTATGGTGTGCAAACTCTAAGGCAGCTTCTCCCGCCAGCTATATTCTCAACCACGGTAAAGTCGAATACAGTCTGGGAAATACCGGCTCTGCACATTGAGGATCAACCACGCTTCGGCTGGCGCGGCGCCATGCTCGATGTGTCTCGTCATTTCATGCCCAGGGATTTTGTCCTTCAGTTTATAGATCTACTCGCTCTCCACAAACTGAACACTTTTCATTGGCATCTTACGGACGATCAAGGCTGGCGCATTGAGATCAAAAAGTATCCTCGTCTGACTCAGATTGGAGGCTGGCGTAAGGAATCACGGCTCGGCCATGAACGACGACAGCAACTCGGCTTCGACAAGCAACCGCATGGTGGTTTCTACACGCAGCGTGACATTCGCGAAGTGGTCGAGTATGCGCGTCAACGCCACATCACCGTGGTTCCTGAAATCGAAATGCCGGGCCATGCTCAAGCCGCGATTGCAGCCTATCCTGAGCTGGGGGTGAGGAGCGAACCGGTAGAAGTTTGGACGCGCTGGGGCGTCAACCCAAACATCTTCAATCCAAACGAGAAGACCATACTCTTCATGCAGGATGTCCTTGGCGAAGTGGTCAAGCTCTTTCCCAGCACGTTCGTGCATGTCGGCGGCGATGAAGCGACCAAGGATTGGTGGAAGGCCAGCCCGCAGGTGCAGGCGCGCTTAAAGGAACTCGGGCTCAAAGATGAACACGAGGGGCAGAGCTACTTCATTGGCCGGATGGATAAGTTTCTGACGTCGAAAGGGCGGCGGTTGATCGGCTGGGACGAAATTCTGGAAGGCGGGCTCGCACCCGGCGCCACGGTAATGTCATGGCGCGGCGTCAAGGGCGGTATCACAGCCGCCAAGTCGGGCCACGATGTGGTGATGGCGCCAACCACCCACACTTATCTCGACTATTACCAGTCGCAGGAGCCAGGCGAACTCCCGGCAATCGGCGGACACCTGCCCTTGGAAACCGTTTACTCTTTTGAGCCCATTCCCGCCGATCTGAATGCGGATGAAGCTCGTCACGTGCTCGGGACCCAGGCACAGATATGGACGGAATATCTGCCTACACCTGGCCACGTCGAATATATGGCGTTCCCTCGACTTATCGCTCTGGCAGAAGTGGCCTGGTCACCAAAGGAGCGAAAGGACTATCCCGACTTTCTTACCCGGCTTAGCGTTCACGAAGGACGATTACAACTGCTTAGGGTCAATTTCAAGCCAACGAAAAAGCCTGAGACAAAGTGATCATGCACAGTCGCGGAGGCTGCAGAAAGAGCGGGGGCATGCCCCCGCTCGAAGCCTTGGGAGCGCAGGCATCCTTGCCTGCCGATCTGCGTAAGAACCTGCCTGCGATTCAACTTGACCGTTACGAAACAGCAGGCAGGGATGCCTGCGCTCCCAGGGTCAGGAAGGTGGGCATGCCTCCGCTCTTCTGTAGCCAATACTGTTTTTTGGAATTTTATGGTGTGTCGGAAGCCTTGGCTCCCCCAAGGTTTTCACCGGCGAGTATTTTTGCCAAATCTCGGAAAAAGATTGAACGGGGAAGGACTTCGTCGTAGCCTGCCTCCATCGCCTGACGTTGCAAATCAACCTGCACGTGCGAGAAGAATCCCAGCAAGGGAACTTGTTGAATCGTTTCGTTAGCTTTTAACTCAAGTGCAAGCTGAACGGCGTCAAGCTTCTGATGCTGCAGATCAACGACAATCAACTTCGGAACCTCTTCGGCCAGCAGGGATCGCAGTGCATCCAGGTTTCGTGGGAAGTTGACGATGATGCCGAGCGCCTTTCCCGTCTCTCGAATCTTCGAGATGAAAAACATGTCATCAACCACGGCGGTTACTGTTCGAATCATACAACCTAGCTCTCTTAATCGTGCTGCAAGCGCACGTCCTGATTTACCAGTCAGCGACCCGATCCACTAAACTACACTACGAAAGCCAAACCACTTGGTGACATTCCGGGTGACGCGCGTGGATGGTCCACCACAGGCAAAAGATGATATTCGGATGACAACTGCGATTCCACCACTCCAGGAGTCCGAAAAGCTTGAGTTTGGCGGCTTTGACAAAGAGCGCGGGAGCGCAAATGCGTCCGCCTCCGGAATCGTCGTGGCATCATATAACATTCGCTATGCAGTAGGTCAGTTTCTAATCTCCAGCGGACTACTGAGAAAAGCCGGAATCATGGGCGCGCGGAAACGTGTTTCAGATGTTGCCGGTCACATTCACGCGGCCGCTCGAGCATTCTCTGAAGGCCAACTCCTGCCTCGGGTCGACGTGCTGGCTTTACAGGAAGCTGATAAACGTACTCAACGTGCCGGAGAACACCATGTCGCTCGTGAACTCGCGGAGGAGTTAGAGATGGCCTGGATCCACGTGCCGGCGGGAATTCCTCGTGGGCAAAAACCAAAGACCAGGCAGTGGTGGCTCGACTTCGAAGAGCCAATCGGACTCTACGACCCCGGCGATACAGGCGTGGCCTTGCTCAGTCATCTCTCCGTTAGCGATGTGACGCGGATCGATCTTCCCTGGCATGAGTGTCCCTGGCGCCCGCGTCTCGGCATGGCTGCGACGGTATCAATTGGTACGGGCGCGAAACCGGACAGGAAATTACGCATCATCAATGCTCATGTCGATCCGCATGCCGCGGTTGGCGGTCAGTTGGAACAGCTGGAACTCCTGATTGCGGAAGCGGAGGCTTTCAATGGACCGAGATTGATTCTGGGAGACTTCAATACGCTGTCAAAACGTAAGGCAGTCGAAACTCGAAATCTCCTGGAATCGCATGGTTACTCGACACCGTTTCCAACCGGGACTGCAACCTGGCGCGGCGCCGGTATTCGCTTACACGCCGACTGGATATTCTATCGAGACCTGGAAATTAAGCGATGGGGCGTGGCCCGGCCGCTAAACGTTTCGGATCATTGGCCCATCTGGGTGGAAGTAGCCGAGTAAAGCAAACTGTTAGTTTGCGGTGATCCCCTGGAGGGTGGAATCGAATCAACGCAAACTCTTAGTTTGAGGTGATCCTCAGGAAAGTGGAAACGAGTCGTCGCAAACTAACAGTTTGCTTTACACAGATGCACATCACCAGCCGTGACAATTCCCTGCTCCGTCAGGCGCGCGCCGTTCGCGACGGAAAGATCCACGAACTAATTTATGTCGAAGGACTCCGTCTGGCTGAAGAGGCTGTGCGTTCCCAACTAAAGATTGAAGCGGTAATCGTGTCCGAACAATTGGCCCAAAAGGAAAAGGCGGCCGCGCTAATCAGCGAACTGGGGCGGGCATCAGAAACGCTGGCCTCCGTCAGCGAGAGACTGCTCGAATCGATCTCCTACACTAAAACTCCCCAGGGAATCGTCCTCCTGGCGTCTCGACCCCAAACCAGCCAGCAACATTTCGCGGCGACCCAATCAGCGCCCGCTCTGATCGTAATCATGCATCGAATTAACAATCCGGTTAACGTCGGTGCAATCCTGCGTACGGCTGAAGCTGCCGGAGCTACAGGCGCAGTCGCCACGCAGACCACTTCAGATCCGCTCTCGCCTAAGTCCTTGCGCGGGGCGATGGGCTCCGCTTTCCGTTTGCCTGTCTGGCTTGGGCCAACCTATGAAGAAGCACTTTTGTGGTGCGGCGAACGCGGGATAAAGACAATATGCGCCGACGTTCATGCATCCAACGTCTATAACGAAGTCGATTGGCAGGGTCCTTCCGCGTTAATACTTGGACCGGAATCAGAGGGTCTTTCGGGCGCAGAAATCACCAGTGCAGACATAGCGGTCGGGATTCCCATGCAGGGCATGGCGGAAAGTCTCAACGTCGCAGTCGCTGCCGGCGTCGTGCTTTACGAGGCTGCGAGACAGCGAGCCGCGGGCAACTAAATAATGTCCGACACACTTTAGTTTGTCGCTTGGCTCGGTGAAGGCTTCCTTCGTACTACCACACCCGAGCAAAGCGCGAGCTTCTTCCATAACAAAACGCCGCGAACATTTTACAGGCCTCTTCCTCACGAACACGACAAACTGAAGTGTGTCGGACATTAAGATAGACAATGGCCCTATTGCCTGTGAGCACCTTTGAGCTAGAATAGCTCGATTTTCGCGAAACAGTACTTGTTAGGTGTCGATGGCAAACCAACAGTTTGCTTCACATTCATGACTGACGAGTTAAAACCGCCACCGAAAAAGACTCGGGAGGAGGCACTCCCGGAGCGCCTGTTGCGACGTGTGCTCGAGAGCATGGGCGACGTGGTCGACCGAAAGTTTGGCCGCACAGTCGAGCCCAAACATGGCCTGACCACCTCGCAACTGATCGAGCGAATGAAAAAACTGATCGATGAGCGGGTGCGCGATGAAGGACGCAAGGGTCGCATCGCTCCACATCACCTCAAGCTCAAGGTCGAGTGGGGCACCCATTCTGAGGCGCCCCCGGAAATCATCATCGATCTTGAGCACGAAGTCCTGGCTGCGGCGATAGATCACATCAACGACCATCGCTATCGCACCCTCGCGCGGCCCAAAGTTGAAACCGAGGTTGATATTTTTACAACCGGGATATCAGTGGACGCGACCTTCGGGGAATTTGAGGAAGAGCTCAAGGCAGCTGATGAAGCGAAAAGAGAGAAGTTAATCCCACCAAAACAGAGCCCGTTTGAGAAGGTCCCGGAGGTGAGGCTGATAGCCAGGGTCACTATGCGGAATGGGGTTCACGAGGTACCGCTGGTGTTGAAACCAGGTGGCAAGCGTTTGAGCGTGGGTCGCGTTGCTGACAATGAACTAACGCTGAACGACTCGAGTGTGTCGAAGATTCATGCCGCGCTGACGATGAATAAGGAAGGTACTCTCCTCGTGGCCGACACAGGATCGACAAATGGAACTTTTATCAATGGTCGTCGCATCGCATACGGTGAAGCGCGCCAGATAGAAGATCGGGATGTGGTTGGGTTTGGGGATGTAGAAGTGCGGTTTAGCAAGAGTGACGAAGCCCAGAGATCGGGTTGAGCGATTATGCCAGGTCGAGCAGATTTTCATGAGAGTCGGCGTGGAGTCAGAGTTACAACTTGAAGCACGCGGAGCGCTCTCATTAACACCGTGGCTTTAGCCCGGTGATCAGGAATCGGAAAGCGAGAATGAACCGTTTCAACGGTTTGTCGCCCGGAGTTAAGAGAAACCGTTGGAAACGGTTCGGAAGAAGATTGTTAAACTTCGATCACCGGGCTGAAGCCACGGTGTTAATGAGAGCGCTTCGCGTAACACTATAGTGGTCCACGCTGGGCTCGCTAAGATCTCATGATGTCATTTCTTCTATTCTTCCAAACACCATCGCCTACTCCGATCGTCGTTAACGTTCCTGAGCGAATGCCGGCGCTGGTCACTCTGATCTACCTCGGCGGTTTCCTGCTAATCATCTTATTGTTGCTGGTTTCGTTGATCCGAAATCGTCGCCGCGGCTTGTCGTCGGCGATCGCCGCGGCAGCAGACCTGCCGCTTGCGGTCAGGAAACGGATGGGGTCAACCTCTACCAACCGCGGACTCCGTGGCTTGCGCTGGCTCTTTGTCTTGCTCTGCTGCGCTCTCTTCGGGTTCCACATCTACTGGAGCCATTACGCCCAGGAGCGCAACGAAAAGTTTCAGGAGCTAAGTTATAAAGATTTGCGCAATCGGCGTCTTTCGGAATCCACTTTGCGCGGATGGATACTCGATCGCAGCGGCAAGCTGGAGAACGCCCTGGCGCTTTACCGCCGCGACGCCAGCGGAAACATCACTCGCGAATACTCCATGGACATGCAGATGGCCCACCTCTTCGGTTCCGACCGCGGGGATCCGGGCCTTGAGCGCGCACTCTTCGGCGTACAAAGCGGAGCCTTACCGGAAGCTTGGGAAGTGGTGAAAGGTAAGACCGTCGAGTTTAAGGGCAACAAAGATGTGCGCTTGACGATCGATCGCGATTTGCAACAAGCGGCGGTTGATCAATTGAAGGGAAAACATGGCGCGGTTGTAGTTTTGAATCCGCAAACCGGCGAAGTTCTGGCACTCTATAGCGAACCTTCCTACAGCCTCAAGCAGGTGGAAGATGGAGTGACGTGGATCAAGCTCGAGGCCAACCAGCGAGATCGTCCGCTGGTCAGTCGTGCCCTTGGCGCCTACTACATCCCGGGCTCCACTTTTAAAACTATAACTATGACGGCCGCCTTCATTGCCGGTATCCAGGACACCGAGTTTAACTGCAGCGGTGGTGGTTATTATGCGGCACCCGGCGCGAACGTGATCTTCGACGATGGCGGCGCCGGCGAAGTGCACGGCAGGATCGGAATCGATAAAGCCTATGAAGTTTCGTGTAACCAGTATTTCGCTCAAATGGGGGTGAAGCTTGGCGCCGAACGCTTGAAGCAGGCCGCCCAACTGCTCGGCATCGGAGCCTACGATACGCCCAGTGAAGCACTTCGTGGCCGGAAGCAAACAGAAATCTGGAACGCCTCAAGCGACGCGGTGAAGCGTGCGGTGGCTCCCAGGGAGGCGACGATAGTCACCGGCAAACAGGTCACCAGATATGATCTGGCTTTGATTGGTTATGGCCAGGGATATGCAGGCCAGATGACGCCATTCCAGATGGCCATGGCTGCGTCGGCAATTGCCAACTTGGAAGGCAAGCTGATGAAGCCGAAGATTGAATTTGATCGGCCGCCCGAAGTATTCAAGCAGGTGGTCAGTCCGCAATTTGCCGCTACCATGCGCACAATCATGGGGCTGGTAACCGGCGGCCCCAGCGGTACGGCGCGCGGAGTATTTGGACCGGTTAAGGCCGCCGGCATTACCACGGGTGGCAAGACCGGCACGGCCCAGAAAGTGGTGCCCGTTTACGATCCGAAGACCGGTGAGCCCAAAACGCGACACCGAGTGGAAAAAGATAACAAGGGGAAGATCATTCGCGAGTATGAAGAGACGATCATGGACGAGGAGCATCCGCGAATTGACGGTTGGTTTCTGTGTATCGCTCCTTTGGAACGGCCCCAACTCGCGATGGCTGTGATTGTGGAAGGCGGCGGCTACGGTTCGAGATCGGCGGCTCCGATTGCGGCGGCGCTGGTATTGAAAGCCAGGGACCTCGGGTATTTCAAGGACCTTGCGCAACCTGCCGCGCCCAAAGCGGGGCAAGGAAAGAAACCGCGGGCTGCGGCGAAGCCGCGACAATGATCGAGGATCGGCAAGGAGACGAGCGGGGGCATGCCCACCTTCCTAACCTGAGAGGTGCTGTGAAAGCTTGGTTAGATCGGTTCGATTGCTTTTCCATGAAGTTAGGAGAGTCAACTTGCGTCATCTCGGGGTCGGGAAGGTGGGCATGCCCCGCTCTTCTCCTGGTGGGATCAAATATCAGATTACCAAGGGTCCTAACCACTGACTACTGATAACGAGCAACAGTCCAACGTCAAATGAAAAACCGCGCATCGTCACACCTTTTAATCATCTTGCTGATGCTGGCTCTTGAAATAGTCGGCTACTGGGGCATTCATCGCGGGGCTCTGCTCCGGGGTTATGAAACCTCGATTATTGGTGCGGCCCGCGATCTGTTCATGTTCCTGCCGCTGGTGATCTTGCTGTTCTGGCTGTCGCGGGTCAAAAGATTCACTGGAAATTGGATCCTGTTCACTACATCAGTTTTACTTTTTTCGATCGGTATGTTGATTCAGTATCGACTTTACAGCGATCCTGAATACAACGCTCGAAATAAATCAGCGGCCCGCCAGGAAAAGATGGAAGCTCTGCGCACCCGCTACATCATCGAAAATTACGACCCGGTCAAAAAGCAGATGATGGGCCTACCGCCAACTCCGGCGCAGGCCATCGATATCGAGCAGCTGCCAAAGCGTCCCGCTAACTATTCCATCGGCAATGCACTGACCTCGAGCTACACCTGGATTCCTATTTTCTCGTTTGTTGTTTTCGGCGTCGCCTTTTCACTTTGCCTCCGCGACGGTTTCCTGCTCTGGATCCAAAGAAACAGTTTCATCATTGTCCTGCTGACATTGATCCCGCTCGCTGCCGCGGTGGTGACCTCGAGCGCGGGTAAGGCTCTGGGCAACATGACGCCATGGGAACCTTCGAAAGTTCCCTTCCTCCTGGGCTTCGCCGGAATTCTGACCGCCCGCTACAAAGACCTGGCTGAAACCTATTGGGGTATCCCACGTGCACGTGACATTGTGCCTCTGCTGGTTATGGGGATGCTGCCCTTCGTGCCGTTTTTTGCGCTCAAAGACTTTGGCCAAATGTTGATCTTCACTGGCGCCTACACCACGCTTTATTTAGTCGCCGTACGTCGCTGGCCACAACTCCTTTTGTTTGTTGGTTCACTTTTGCTTGTCGTCAGCGTACTGGTAATCGGTGCGCTGCCGCGAGATGTGCAGGAGAAGGTGCCGCTATTGCCGACGGTGGCCCGGCCTATCCAGGCAATGCTGCCTTCGCGCATTCAGCAGCGGTTTCATCTATGGCTTGATGGCTTCGATCCGCCATCACCCGAGATGTCGTGGTGGAAGAAAGATTTTGACGAAGCCGTCAACAAGGATCCGCAACTGAAGGAACTGGCCGAGCAGAGTCCGGCAATGCAAAAGATCGTCAACGTCGATGTCTGGTTCGACAAACTGGCATTTCAGCCCGCCCAGGCGATTTTCGGAATCGCCTCAGGGAAGAATACTGGACGAGGCCTCGGTCTGGGTTATCCTGAAGTTATTCCCATCGCAGATTCCGATTACGTTTATGCGGCCGTCGGCGAGGAGGAAGGCCTGGTGGGAGGAGCGATTATCATCCTCGCAATTGTTATTTTTGTTATCGCCGGTGTTCGGACTTCTCTGGACGCGCGTGATATGTTTACCAAGCTTTGCGCGGCCGGGTTAACAGCTTTTATGGGCTTCCAGGCACTGGTGAATATCGGAGGCATTGTGCGAGCTTTGCCGATGACCGGAATCACCTTGCCCTTTGTCAGCCACGGAGGCTTTAGCCTGATCACCAGCTTTGCTATGTTAGGGATGTTGATGGCATTTTCTCATCGCAATGCACGTGACCGGGTACTGGCGGACAGAAGTCGCGCCGAAAGTCCCTCGTCCTTGAAACTGGAGGCGGTCCAATGAACCAGCCCGCAAGTGAACCCAGGAAGACCCCGCTTAAGTCATCGGCCGTAACGGACCGAGGGCTTAGTGCAAAACGTCCGCTCAATGAAGACTCGTTTTTGGCCGATAGCGAACGCGGCATCTTTGCGGTTGCAGACGGTGTCGGGGGCGCGGAAGCCGGCGAAGTTGCGTCGCAAACCGCGATTGAGGTTCTTGATGAAGCCTTTCGTCACCAGCTCGCGGGGTCTGACAATGAAGACTTAATGGAGTTGGCGATTCAGCGGGCCAATGCTTCGATCCACCAGATGGCCCAGGATCACGCAAAGTTTTCAATGATGGCCACCACGATTGTTGGCCTTCATCTGGACGGCAAGGTTGCCACCATCGGACACGTGGGCGACTCGCGCTTGTATCGCTTAACGCCGGAAGGTCAGCTTTTGCGTGAGACTGAAGATCATTCCGTCGTTGAGGAAGAAGTACGCGCCGGACGAATGACCGCGGAGCAGGCCGCCAACCACCCCAGCAAGAATGTGATCAGCCGCGCGCTCGGAGCCGAGAATTCCGTCGAAGTTGACATGAAGGTCCTTGAAGTTGACGAGGGCACAGAGTTTTTGCTGTGCACCGATGGTATTACACGCCACATTCCCGATCACGAATTGCGGCAGGTGTTGCTGACCAGCGATGATTTGGCGGCAGCCTGCGCGGAAATGAAAAAGCGATGCTACGAGCGCGGCGCGGAAGACAACCTGACAGCGGTCCTGGTTTGCGTCGGCACTCCGATTTCAGTGCAGGAACGAGCTGACAAGCTTGATAAGACGATTGAGCCCCACTTCGACAACCTCGATGCGACGATTGAGCAGCAGTCGCCTCTGGAACAGACGATGATGGGAGCCCGCCTCAGTCCTTCTGAAGCCTTTATGCCCGCCTCCCGCGCAGCTTTTCCGGCGGTGGCGTCCCTTGAGGACACAGTCGACGCAGCACCCCTGGAAAACAAATTGGACATCCCGAGTCCGGCACCACCACCACCAAAGTCAAAGAGTGGCGTGGAAAGAACCATGACCCGTTTGTTTGTGTTTGTGCTTTGCCTGGTCGCAGTAGCAGGCGCCTTTTACGCCGGCAGGAGATACAAAGGCGCGATTCCCTACCTGGATCAAAAGCAGGTGGCTGTGGAAACTACACCAACGCCGGTCTCAACTCCTACTCCAAATGCCGACGATGCTGCGGTTTTGAAGTTTGAAAAGACGCGACGTGACGTGGATGCCGACGCGAATGGGTGGCTGACCAATCAGTTGCCGGGTGAACTTTCACGACAAGGTGTGACCGGCCCACTGGACTCACAGGATCCGGGGTTTCTTTATATCTATGCTCGAGCGTTGTTGCTCGGCGGAAAGTCTGACGAGGCGGTGAAGGCTTTTGAGGCCTCAATTGCCAAAGCGGATCTCAATCCTTCTCCGGCAAACGTCAGCGTGCGAAAGGACGCGACATTTGGGTTAGCTGCCGCCGCATTGAAATCAGAAACAGCCCGGGCCGCAGCCCTCAAACATTTTGACGAAGCAACGAGGCCGGTTCAGCCGGCGCCTGCAGGCTCGCCGCTCGGTTCCCCGCTGCCTTCACCCTAGATCGCCGCCTCCCTTTTGCGCATCTAAGAGCGGGAAGACTTTCATCGTGAACTGATGCCAGAACTTAAGCTACAACAAACCAGGCTCGACGGTCGCTACGACATCCTGGAGTGTCTGGGACGCGGCAGCTACGCCGAGATCTACGTGGCCCGTGATAGAGAAGCCTCGGATGGCGCCCCTTCTACTGTGGTCATCAAGGCATTGAACATGTATCTCGATGATGCCCCCGATGTCGAACTTGAACAGACACTGATCGCCAACTTTCAGAACGAAGCCGTCGCCCTCGATCGAGTGCGGCATCCAAACATCATCAGCCGTCTCGGTCACGGCACTGCGATCGACCTCGCGCAAACAACATTTCACTACATCGTGCTCGAGTATTTGTCGGGAGGTGACATGGCTGCGCTCTCGCGCCGGTCACCTCTGTCGCTGGTAAAGACACTTTTCTATCTGGAGCAGGTCTGTTCCGGGCTGGCCCACGCTCATGAGTGTGGAGTGATTCATCGCGACATAAAACCCCAGAACCTTTTGCTTACCGGCGATCGGCAGGTTGTAAAGATTGCGGATTTTGGCGTAGCGCGCTTCGCTGCTTCCGAAGGGGCCATTACGCGGGTGGGCACCAATATCTACTCCGCCCCGGAACATAACCCATTGGTCCTAACTGGTTCGCTGGACCTTGGCATCATTGCTGGGTCTGGCGGTTCTCATCATGAATATCTGACGCCGGCGGCAGATATCTATTCGCTGGCCAAGACCACTTACACGTTGCTTGCCGGGGAAGCCCCGCGCAAATTCGCGCAACACGCGATCCAGGAATTGCCCGCCAGTCTTAGTGGACACTTCTGGGCAGGCTCGATATTGCGCGTCCTCGAAAAGGCGACCCAGCTTCGCCCGGACAAGCGTTACCAGACGGTCCAGGAGTTCTGGGACGAGCTTGCGGATGCGGCACTGCCACCCACCAGGCCGCTACACGCTGTGGAGGTCGAAGGGCATCGCCGGCCAAGTTCCGATTTAACTATCGAGCCGGCAGAGGTTCCCGAAGCTCCACCCGAGGCTCGCTTCGAGCCGGTCTCTGCGCTGCCTGAATCAGGCAATGTTTCCGACTCGATGAAGGTCGATCCAACTGATCCGCGCCCATACTCAGAAGCCTCAAACATCCGGTCTCAACCTCTCGATCGGACGCCTTACCAGCGGGAGCCAGCCGCTCCTCGTCCAAAGATTGTTGTGCCGGTCAGCGCTATTCCGCCGGCTGTCAACAAACAGGAGTTGGCCCAGCGCGGTCTTTCGGCCAGGGAGAGGATCGACGCGCTTCCGAATGTGTCGAAGAACGGGAAAGTCTCCGGCATGCCCCGCCGCCCGGTGACCACTCGTCGAGCCCGGCCGTTTGTGGTAGCGGTAGTTCTTATTTTTGGATTCTCCGGAATGTTGCTGGCGACGCACAAGTACGTCACGTCGCGTTGGAATCCGTTTGTAGGGATTTCAAAGCTCCAGGACATTTTTGTAATTGGGCGGGAAGGTGTTACAACAACGGATGTTAATCTTCGGCCCGACGCGAGTGCCACCAATCCGGCAATCGGTATGGCTGAGAAGAACTCGCGGGTAAAGATTTCTGCTGCCGAGGGGAACTGGTATGAGATTCAGGTGCTGGAACACGGACGGCCGAAAGCCAGCCCGTTTACGGCAGACCGGGGCTGGGTAAACAAGCAGTTTGTTAAGTTTGATTGAATACTTTCAACCACCA
>Ga0190274_10001089_pt1 | contig 15893 bp, 10 predicted proteins | sample Popmic531T_FD_133002 | JGI IMG/M metagenome (GOLD analysis project Ga0190274, IMG submission 133002) | Populus adjacent soil microbial communities from riparian zone of Yellowstone River, Montana, USA - 531 T | ecosystem: Environmental > Terrestrial > Soil > Riparian zone | place: USA: Montana...
AGCCGCGTCCAATCTTGCTTTATCATACCTTCCAATGCTGGCTTGTATAGTATCTCTGTCATTAGCATCTAGATATAAGATAAAGAAAGCAAGTTCGCTTTTTGGAATCATTACTGCTTTAGTATTATTCCGGCCTGCACCATCCCGAAATGAACCAATATATACATCTCCAATAGCTTCATCAATTGGCGTCACTGATTGGCTGGAATCGGCTCGAACTTTAGAAATTGAATCGAGTTGACGCGAAAATTGGGCTGCCAATGCCTGTAGTTCTTGCCATTTACCGGCTGCTTGCACATCATCTGCCGTTAATGTTTTTGCTTTAGTACTATCTGGTTCAACCGAAGACGTTACGTCTTTCTCTTTGTTAAGATACAAATAAATAAATACGATTGTTGTAATTCCGAAAATGAAGGAAAACAACTTGTACAAGGTTGAGGAGTTCATGGTGAAGGTTTTTTTAAATTGAAGTAATGAATTAAAGTTATTCGATTGGAGGTTGATTTCAATCACCGCTAACCGAAAAGGTTATTTCATTTTCCAATACCGTGAAAAACACGGTCAAATTCAGGGTTAAACTACGCCCCGGTGGAATATTTTTCCCGCTCAAATTTGTGTTGCTTTTAAGTCTGATAATAGTCGTTCCGATTTTTAAATAACACAAAATTTCTTTTATGAAACGTTTATTCATTTTTGTCGCCTTGTTTATCACTCTATCTTCCTTCGAAATGTGTAAAAAGCCCACCGGTTGCATGGACTACAGCGCCACCAATTATGACGTGGAAGCCGAAAAGGACTGCGGCTGCTGCCAGTTTGAAAGAGTGGTATTTTATTCTCGTTATCCCGCTTATACCGTTGGCGGTGTTGTTTACTCAATTAATACCTATCCGATCAAACTCTTTATTGGTACGCAGGAAGTGGGAACGGTAAGCGCATTTTATCCAAACGGGCCTGGTAATTCGAACTTGCCGGGAATAGTTGTCCATAATCCCGGTAACCAAAAGTCTGTCGAGTGGTATGCTAAGGTTACAGCTCCGAATGGATCATTTGTAATTTTGGGTTCAGGAACATTCAGCGCGGGAAAATCAGTATTCTTCGTTCCAATATTTTAATCCGGGTACCTGAGAAATTTTAAAAATGGCTTAGCAATTAGCCATTTCTTTTTGTTAGTAACCGTTGATGCAATAAGGCAGTCTTAACGTACTTATTTACTATTAGAACCCTCCATATTTTGAGGGTTTTCTTTTTAATGCAACATCAAATTAAAAACCTTGTCTTTTCGATTGAAAAGTATTCCCAATAAAATGTTAACGACTCTTGGATTTTACCTTTTGTCAAGCCAATACTACAATTCAGATAATAGAAATTTTAGCGGGCGGATACCGATCTATTTTTGGCTCCAGAATTCGTTCATAGCAGTTGTAACTGTTGAACAAGCTTAACCGTGAAACCAGCAAAGACCTTTATGTCAACCAGGACAATTGCCATATTTCTTATAGGCTCTCTTTTTTATATAGATGCTTTTCCCCAGGCTCCTGAAATCCGGCAGTTACCAGCTAAACGTACTAAGCAGATCGTTAAGATTGATGGGTTACTCAATGACTCTGCCTGGAAAGACGCGGCTATGATGACTGATCTTATTGAGTTTCGCCCTAAAATTGGCCGCAAGGAGGACTATGCCAACCGCACCGAGACTTACCTGATGTATGATGATGAAGGGATTTACTTTGGTGGTTATTGTCACGAGCGTACCAGGGATAGTATCGCCATGGAATTAAAAGGACGGGATGGCTTTGGCACTAACGATTATGTAGGAATTATTTTTGATACTTATTTCGACAAACTTAACGGGTTTGAATACTTCGTTACTCCGGTTAACGAACAATGGGATGCTAAAGCGTCTCCGCCAGGATCTAGCGACAATGGTGGTGAAGATTTTACCTGGAATGCTGTTTGGCAAAGTGGCGCTGTGGTTCATAACGATGGGTGGAGCTTTGAAATGTTTATTCCCTATTCTGCAATCCGTTTTGCTAAAAAAGATATACAACAATGGGGGTTGAATATCACCCGCCGTCGACGTAAATCTGAACAACAATATACCTGGAACCCCATTGACCCAAACGTAAATGGTTTTCTTACACAGGAAGGGCTTTGGACAGGAATCACCAATATCAAACCGCCACTTCGACTGCAATTTTCTCCTTATTTATCCTTGTATGCCAATCATTTTCCAGCAAATCAGGCGGGTCAGAAAAATCTTACCACGCAGATTAACGGTGGTCTCGATGTTAAGTATGGCATCAACCAGGCTTTCACGCTTGATGCAACCCTGATCCCCGATTTTGGACAGGTACAAAGTGATAACCTGGTATTGAACTTAACACCATTTGAAGTTCGCTTCAATGAGAACAGATCTTTTTTTACAGAAGGAACCGAGCTATTCAGTAAAGGAAATTTATTTTATTCAAGACGGATAGGGGGCACACCCATTCACCTCTATGATGTTTATAATACTGTCGCAACCGATGAACAAGTGATCAAAAATCCAACTGAGTCCAAATTAATCAATGCTTCCAAAATTTCCGGCCGTACTCAGCATGGCCTTGGGATCGGTTTTCTGAATGCGGTTACCAAACCACAGTATGCCGTTATCGAAAATACAAGCAGTAAAGATCAGCGGAAAATGGAAACGGACCCGCTCACGAATTATAATATCATAGTGCTTGATAAAACCTTAAAATACAATTCAAGTATTTCATTGATCAATACCAATGTGTTGCGGAGCGGACACGATTACGACGCGAATGTAACCGCGGCCCTCTTCGATTTCAACGACAAAAAGAATATGTGGAATATTGGTGGCAAGGTAGCCAGCAGCCAATTGTTTAATTACGAACCGACGGGAGAAACAAGAAGCGGCTATAATCACCGTATCTACATGGGCAAAACAAGCGGCCGCTTTAATTTTAATGTGTGGCAGGAATTAACGGATACTAAATACTCTCATAATGATCTTGGCTATTTTACTAACAATAACTTTGTTGATCATGGGGCATGGCTGGGATATAAATGGATGGAGCCAAAGGGATGGTATAACCGGATTTTCCTGAATCTTAATGCATATATAAGTCATCTCTATTCTCATATCGGCAATCTGGAACCCAAATTTCAGCGGGCGAATATTAATGTGAATGCGAATGTGCAGACAAAAAAACTTTCTTATATAGGAATGTCATTCAATTATAATCCGCAAGAGAATGATTTTTACGAGCCGCGAAAAGAAGGATATTATTTCCGCCGTGGTGTAAGTTCTGCCTTAGCCGCCTGGTTCGAAAGTAATTCGGCAAAGCGTTATTCTTTTATAACTCAAATCTTCGCACGTCACTACTTTGATTTCTATGAATATAATTCAGTTGATTTTATATTGATTCAGAATTACCGATTCAACCAGAAATTTTCCGTTAATTATCAATTGGGCTTACAACCTCAATTTAATAGTGTTGGTTATGCATGGTCCGATGATTACAATATCGTCTTTGGAAAGCGACGGGTTAAGACGATAGAAAATATTCTTAGTTTTAAATACAGCTTCACGAATAAGATGGGAATTACGTTCCGGGGAAGACATTATCTGAGTAGCGTTAAGAATGATTCATATTATGACCTTGAACAATCGAGCGGTAAGCTGATGGCTAATCCTGGGTTCTCACAAAATGCCGATCGTAATGTAAACTACTTTAATATCGATATGGTTTATACCTGGCAATTCGCCCCGGGTAGCTTTATAAATATCGTATGGAAAGACGCGGTTTATGCCTACAATAATTTTGTGGATGATAATTACTTTGAAAATTTCGGGAAAATGATAGAGTCCAATCAAAATAATAATATCTCCCTCAAAATAATTTACTTCTTTGATTACCTGCAATTGAAGAAAAAGAAGAAGTCTTAAAGCAATTTTCCATATTCTTCTTTATAGTCGTGTTTCCATCTGCGATGACTCCAGAGGTAATTGTCGGGCCTTTCCCGTAAACGATCTTCTATATACTTTGCGTATTGGCGGGTGAGTTCCCCTTCGGGTAAACTACGGGGATCGGCAGTTATGAATTCAGTTTCCAAACGATAATGACCACGACGTGTTTTAAAATAAGTACAAAAAACAACCGCCACATCGTTTATTCGTGCGCCTTTTTCAGGTCCAGTTACAAATGCTGTAGGCCTTCCGAAAAAATTCAGCCAATAAGCTTTTGCCGGATTACCCGGTGCCTGGTCGCCCACATTTGCCATACCATGTAGTTGCTTATTAATTTGAAAAGAAGTCCGCTTAAAATTAGTAGCGGGAATCAAGATGCTGCCAAACTTGCTTCTCATATTCTTCATGATCCTATCAAAAGCTTTATTGCTGATTGGCATGTAAATGACAACAAAGGGATATTTGAATTCTTTAGGAATACCCCAGTTTGCAAATTCCCAATTGAAATTGTGCATTGAAATAACATGTATACTCTTCCCCGTTTTATAAGCTGTTTCGAAACCCGATAAATCGGATTCCCATCTTTTTTCAAATCCTTTTTTGCTTAGTGAAAATAATTTGAGCGTTTCTATAAAATTGTCGACGAAATTGTGATAAAACTGTTTAGCGATTTTTTTCCGCTCCGCATCGGATTTTTCGGGGAAAGCGATTTTCAAATTGCCCATCACCACTTCTTTGCGATAACCTATATAATATAATACCCCATATACTACATCTCCCAAAAAATACAAAACGGGGAAAGGAAGTAAGGAAACTAAATAGAGCGGTATAAAAACCAGGTAATACATAGTGTCGCTACATTTTGCTCAGGGCTTGCCGGATGATTTTTCGGGATTTGCGGCTGGTGGAAGATTGATCCAATTCTTAGCTTCCTGTTCTATATGTTTCAGTTCAACTTTTACATTGAATTTATTACGAAGGTGACGCGCTAAGGCATCTGCCGCATATACACTTCGATGCTGACCACCGGTACAGCCAAAGCTTACAGAAAGGTGTTCAAAATCTCGTTTGATAAAATCTTCAACAGTAATATCCACAATATCAAAAACACTGTTTAAAAATTCGGGCATACGTGTTTGCTGTTCGAGAAAGTCTTTTACGTCTTTGTCCCGTCCAGTGCGTGTTTTATATTCGTCCAATCGTCCCGGATTTAAGATGCCCCTGCAATCAAATACATAACCGCCTCCGTTTTTCGAATCATCAGGAGGAATTCCTTTTTTGTAGCTGAAGCTATGAATACGAATGATTAAAGGCGTATCGTCGGTAGCTCTCAAGGGAGTGAAGCGTTCGATAATTTCATCACTGATACATGTCCCCAATACTTTTAGGAACTCGGGAACAGCGATGCCGATGCTTTGATTTTCTATGAACCATTTTAAATTAGTAAGCGCTTGCGGTATACTGGTTAGAAACTGAGCCTTCCTTTCAAAAAGTCCGCGAAATCCATAAGCGCCTAATACCTGTAACAATCTTATTAAAACATATCCATTGTACTGACTTTTAAAAATAGTACGATCGAGTGGACGACCTGTAAGTTTTTCAAACGCATCCATATAATCGTTCAATAGATCTTCTTTCCACTCGTCGGGAAGGTTGGCTCTTGCCTGCCATAACATACTGGCCACATCGTATTGTGGGGCTCCTTTCATTCCTCCCTGGAAATCTATAAAGCCAACCTGGTTATCAGGTTGAATCATGATGTTCCGGCTTTGAAAATCGCGGAACATAAAATATTTGTATTCAGTATGTGTGAGATAACTGCTTAATGCATCCAGGTCATCCAATAATTTTTGCTTATCGTAAGGTTTTCGTATGGCATCGAGGAAGTAATACTTGAAATAAAGCAGATCAGCCAGTATAGCTTGTTTGCCAAATTCCTGGTTAGTGAGACAACGTGAATAATCCAATTGATCGTGACCTTTTACCTGCAATCCGGCCAGTTGCTTCAAGCTAAAATGAAACAGATCATAGATTGATTGGGTGAAACCTTCGCTTTCGAGTCTATTCAGTAAAGAAATATCACCAAGATCCTGTTGCAGGTAAATTGTTTTATCATCCGACACAGCAAAAATCTCCGGCACAGGTAATTCACGTTTCCGGAAATGACTAGAAAAATAAATAAAGGCTTCGTTTTCAGGAACATTATTACCATGAGTAGCAATGACCGGTTCCCCGCCTGTATGAATGCGGAAATACCGTCTGTCGGATCCTGCCTGTGGTAACAACTCTATCCTTTCAGATTTTTTCTTGCTCCACGTTCTATATAAGGCCTCAATTGCTTCAATCACCAGTTGCATAATCCACTTTAATTTAGTGGGCGAATTTAACACAAACCGGTGAAAAGCAACGGGGATAATGCAAGAGGCGCAATTATACAGTATCTATATACTTTAACAGCTGAGTTATACCCTAGCCCTATCTAATCATCATCATCTTCTTCCTCCTTCTTTATTTTCACAAATGCGGCTCGGCGAGGGCCCGGAAAAGGAACAGAAGACCCTTTAACCGCGTGCCATAATACCAGGTTAAATTCAAGATCAGGAACTGCATCTTCTTTGGTAAGGTTAAATAATTCAGACCGGCGTTGCCATTCATTGACGACTACATTTTTATCATCCAAATTAATGTTTGCAGCCAGTGCTGTAAATGGAGTAAGGTTGGGAGTTGCCGTAAAACAACGCCACATCGGCGTTGCAGCAGCATCGTATTGAGTCATTGGAGGAAGTCCTAAAATCAGCTCCATGGTGCGAAGCATCGATGAAGTTGAATACATGGTATGATCTATAAAACCCCTCTTTACAAATCCCCCAGCTACATAGGCTGTACTACGGTGAGCATCTACATGGTCAGGTCCGCTTTGTGCATCATCTTCAATAATAAATACAACTGATTCTTTCCAAATACTACTCTTGCTGAGGTATTCAACAAAAAGTCCGGTAGCCCAATCATTATCCGCAACGTGAGCGAAAGGAGTGGGTCTTCCTTTTCGTAATCCTTCCGTATGATCATTAATGAAACGAAGTGAATTGAACTGGGGGACTTTATTGATTGCCAACAAAGAATCAAAATCTCTTTTCCATTGATTGAAGCGGGTCGTGTCTCTCACAGTTTCGTCCCAGCTGGTAAAATAGGTGCAAAAATGATCTTTAAGTACCGGTATATTGGGTTTATAGTCTTCCGTAAATTCACCATAAGTGCGGAAGCTAACATTGCTTCGCTTGCAAAGGTCCCAGAAAAATCCTCCTTTGTTATTTGCTATCTCCCTGTTACCTTCTCCATCGTAAGTACCACCACGCCCGCCATAACTGCTGGGCCAGGTTTTCTCCAGGTAATCATTTGCGTATGCGCCCATACTCCAATTATGTCCGTCAGCACTCACTTCGCTGTCTACATAAAAATTATCGAGCAGCACAAATTCACGGGCTAATTTATGTTGGTTAGGAGTAATTTTTTCTCCAAATAATACCAGGCTGGTATCTCCATTGCCTTCTGGGATATCTCCCAACACCTGATCGTAAGTTCGGTTTTCTTTAATAATATAAAATACATATTTTATAGGGGAAGGGTTGCCCACTTTCATAGGAATGGGATTTCCCGCTTCGCCTTGTGCATTTATTTCTTTGTCTTTTGTGTATGGTGAATTATCATACACCATCCTGGAGTACGAGCTTAATTGTTTTTCGGAAGGCACTGGTAATATACTGAGTGTACCCTTAAACAATCCCCCAATGTATTCCACTTCTTTTGGACGTTTAAGATCTCCCGATTGATAGATAACATCTTCAGCTTTTCGCATCGGGTTAGGACCATATGGATTTGCTTTTGACGTAAAGCCTTTTCCATTTGCAACAAAAATCCGGTTGCCTATTGTTTTTACGCTCGTCGGATACCATCCTACCGGAATAAATCCTTTCGACTTACTCCATCCTGGCTTACTAATATCAAATACAGTCAGGCAATTATTATCGGCGTTTGCAATATATAAAGTTTTTTCATCGGCACTTAATGCCACTCCGTTACTGGTAGAGCCACTCGGGGCGTCTGGAAATAATGCTGCATTCAATGTTTCTACTATTTTTCTTTTCTTAATATCAATCACTGATACGGAATTGTCGTTCGCATTGGCAACAAATAAAAATCGTCCATTTTTTGTCAAGCAAATATCATTTGGATTATCTCCCACATTTATTGAATCAATCAAAATTTTTTTTTGTGTATTCAGCACTATTATTTTATCAGCACCCCATAAGGAAATATAGAGTTCTTTCTTATCGGGAGAAAGAAGACAGGTAAATGCTTCCGAGCCTAAGGCTATTTGCTTGATCGTTTTTTTTGTTTTGAGATCGATGATATAAAGTGAGTTATTTTCTTTTGTGACAACATAAAGCAATTGTTTTAAGTGGTCTATTACCAATCCAGCTGGTGAAATTTTTTCCGGCCATTTTTTTCCAAGCGCGATGCTATCCGATAATACTAATTTACCGGATGCAATTGCATACTTAAGTATCCAATTATCATTCCCTCCGGAAGCGTACAGAAACTTTTCATCAGCACTGAATGCAAGCCCGAACCAGCTTTTCGCTATTACTTCGCTATGTAATATTTTTTCTGTTTTCGTATCAATAAGCTGTATCGATTGAACGCTTTGCCCATTGTTAGTAACTGCAATATATTTTTTGGAAGGAGACACAACAATATTCAAAGGAAGATCTCCCAAGGGGATAGATCGTCCGACAGGAGTAAGCTTCCATCCATTTGGCAGCGTTATCTGTTCGGGTTTTGACTGATCGCCCGATTGCGGGAAGGCTACAAACGGCAGTAAAATAATGAGAAGTGCAACTACTGATCTCATATAATAAATTTATATGGAAGGTAGCATGGTATCTTCAAATATTAATGCAAGTCAGGGCGGATACAAAAAGATAATACGACTGAAATTGTTTTTATTTCGCCTTTTTCTGTAATTCTTCTTCATACACCAATTGCCATTTCACATCTTCCCCTCTTTTTTCCCGGGCTTCCCGGATAAGCTGGAGATTGTTGATGGTCGATTTTGGTTCCCACAGTTCGCGGATTGCAGGTATTGATTTTTTCAACGCTTCCTTGGCAGCTAGTTGATTTTTTTCGAGGACAGCGATTTCGAGTAAGGTCGCGTAATCCCAATAATCGGGGGTTTTGGTTTTCATTTTCTGTTCTACTGCAAACTTAACAATGGGTAACAAGTTGTTCTTTCTTTCGTCCGGTGGATTTTTTATTTCCATCAGGCTTACAGCATTAATACCTGGAAAAGCGTTGCGCCAATCCATACTGAATCCTTTATTGTAAGTTTCGATCGCCTGATCGAGTACTGATTCCGCTTCTAATTCACTTCCGGCTTGTTTACTGATCAATGACCAACGATCTTTATAAATTCTACCCAGTAGTCCATAGGTTTCACTGCTGGCGCCACGTTCCTCAATCAGTTTATTCAAAACATCAATCGCTTCCTGGCTTCCCTTGTTTTTTCGATTAAGCGCAAAAGCGTATTGTTCCCGAATCATAACTGTATTACATATATGCTCGGGGAATTTCTCTTCTACCAATACAATCATCTCCTCAAAAGCTTCAATACTTCGGTAGGAAAGGAACAGGTTCACCAGTATTCCAGCTTCTTGGTCCTTGAGATTACCCAATTCTTTTTCGATCGCTTTTATTTCCTCTTTACTTTTATTGTTACGGGCTTTCCTTAATTCCTCTTTAATTTTTTCGGAGTATTCTATCTGGTCGCGAAAAACGTCCGTTTTCAACTGATCGATCTCTGGAAACCCTTCGAGTAATTGAAATACAGGACTGTCTTTATCCTGATTTTCTTTTGCCGTCAGCAATTTATCGGTCAGCTGTTTTTTTGTTGCTTCCAGATCTTTCAGCAACCCCTTTTCATCGAAATAATAAGGTAATCCTCTTAACAGATTTACATCAAAAGGAAGCCGGTTAGTACCTTCAAAAATTAGTGTGGTAGTAAACGGCTTTATCGCATGTCTTACTCCTAATTCATAAAACACATTTGCATTGGAAGCGGAGAGATCGGCTACAGCATATTCGCATAAGATCAATCGCTCAAACATCGGTTTATGAATAATGCCATCCGTCTTTTCTTCATCGGCTCGTATCGGCTCCAGATCAGCGGCTTCAATAGCCGGTTTGATGAGTTGTTTATATGCGTAATTAAAATCTACTGTTCGGTTATCTGCAAGTGTTTTAGTGCCAAAGGGCATTAAGACAAAACACAGGGGTTTTCTTGGCATAATATTAAATTAGGAAACGAGTTCTGGTTTCAAATCAAATGCCTGCCTGAAATGTTCCGCTTTAATATCATTTTTTGCATCGGCAGCCCCGATTTTATAAAGTATTTCTACATTTTCACCATGACTCATTTCAATAATATGTGCCAAATTTTCATAATCCTTTCCTTCTTTAAAACCCAATCTTTCCAGGTTTTCGATACTCATTTCTACATTGTAGCGGTTATAGGTAAGAATAGGTTGATTGCCTAATACATCGTTTTCCATTTTACCTATCTGAAGGTCTATTTGTTTACGCGTATCGCTACGGGAAATCCATTGAAGTACGATCTGGTTAAGCCAACTAGCATCCTGCATCAACATATCCGGAATTGAAGAAGCCCAGCTTAGCATCCAATTATCAGTAATATCCCCTACTGTAGTTTTAAAAACTGACGTACCGGTGCCTAATGAAACAATAAAGATATTGTTCTCCCCACCCTTCCATTGATAGGGAAATCCTTTAAGTGTAGCAACCATCAATAAATACAATGCGGGATTATTAGCAGTGCTTACTCCTCCATCTACAAATGCGGCGTTTTGCTTGCCACCTACATCAACCACTTCGGGAATAAAATAAGTAGGCGCAGCGGTACTTGCACGCACTGCATCTTTCAGCGGAATTTTAGCGTTCTCTCCCCATTTTGGATCATTATAAAACTTACCCGCCGGGTGATTGTTCAATGTCCAGGTACTGTTTGTATCGGCTCTTTTGGCAAAAATGCAGAGGCCTGTTTTTATTTGCGGACCACCTAACAGAATATCTTTTCCATTTTCATCAGTAAAGGCTTCTTTCAAATGCATTTTAAGCTTTTTTTCATCGTAGCGGGCTCGCAATGCCTTACGAACATGCAGTATATCCCAGATTTTATTTTTGTCTTCGAAGATCATTCCGCCCAATTTGAAATATTTTTCTTTGATCTCTTTAACGCTCATACCGATTGCCAGGCAGGCTGCGATGATGGATCCCGTGCTGGTACCTCCAATCAAATCAAAATAATCGCATAAGCGAAATTTAGCGGGATCGATAAAATCTTTATAACGCTCGCTTAATATTTTTTCCATTTCTTCGAGATACCCAATTGTGATGGCACCGCGGATACCGCCACCGTCTAATGATAAAATACGTTTTGTATCCGATTCATTACTGAGGTGTTGTTTGAGTGAGGACATAAAAGATAGGTTTATTTTTGAGTAATGGTGATGCCATTGATGGAATCAAGTCAGAAAATATTCGGGTACAATTATTTTAAGGAACGGGTGGTAACGGGTCTAATTTTCCAGGGAATTAATTACATCTGCAATCGCGCCTTCTAATTTTTGTTTATCAGCTTCCCGGCAATCAATCCAGTTAAATATCTCGAACATAGTGGGCAATTCGGGATGATCAAGCAGGTAAATATTCATAATGATATTTTTACCTGTTCTGTTTTGCCGCACTTTCGCACATTGGAACTCATCCCAGCAAGCCGGTGATTCATCAAACTCTTTTGATAAAAACACCAATACTTTTTTACTCTTATCAATGCAACGGGAAATTTCTTTTAGCCATTGACCTCCTTTGGGAATGCTGTCGCTGTCATAAAATATGCGAAGGGAAGGATTTTTCTGCCGCAGGGTTTCAATGAAATAACGAACATGGTCTTTGTTCTTATGAGCATAGCTTATAAAAATATCAAATTGGTCTGTTGCCGCTGGTACTGTTTTTACAACTGGTGCCGACTCAGTTGCGGTGACCGACCTGCTTGCTAAAGTTTTTTTCGGAGAAAAGGGGAGCGGATCTGTTTCAGCCTGATGGGGTGCCGCAGGAATTAGTTGATCTATTTTTGGTTGATCGGATTTTGCACCGGTATTGATGTTGAAAGATTCTTGTGCTTTATAGTTTGCAAAAACTTTTCGGAGATCCTCGGCTTTTTTCTCGTTTATTTCAACAAGTTTTAAGGATTGCAAAGGAAGGCCCCTTTGTAACCAGAAAGTAGCTGCTTCAATAATAGCTTCAGTTATTTTAATAACAGAAGCCCGCTGATTACCCGCGGCTACGGCCGGCATCGCCACATGGTTCACATCGTCATCAAAGACAAAATTGTTGAGGCAACGAAATATATCTGCTACAAATTCCGCAGCGTTGTCCCTTTTTTCTTCCGGTTCGAAGCAAAGAATGCGTGAAAAATTGAATTTTTCTACTTGATCCTTGGATAACTCTTTCGAAAACCAGCACCATAGTGTTTTGCGCAGGTCCATATCTTTATCCTCTGCGAGTTTAGCCACCGACAATCCCTTCTGGTCCAGGGAGCCAATCAATGTGTTGGGAGTGGGTGCATAGTTGTTGGGGAAAGCAGATAATATAACAATATCTACTTTTTGCTCTTTTGGAATCGCAGAAAGGTCGCCCAGATACAATTCAATATCCGCGAAACCTTTATCAGTTTTTACCTGGATATAATCAAGTAATTGCATAGGAAGGTTTGTCTGTCTTAAAGATACGAACAGTTTGGAAATCTGTATATACCCCGAATAGGTAGGTTTGTGGTAAGTAGTAGCGGACTGACAGTTCGCAGCTTTCAATTAGCGGATAACAGAAAAGATTTTGGCTAAGAGGTCAAAAGGGAATAGGAGAAGACAAGGAGGAGGATAAAAATTCATAAATCTCTTTTACCTGTTGCCCGTATTTCCCACGTAGGCATTATTTGTAAGAACCGGGACATTATAGCTTATATTTAAATCACAAGCCAATAAAAGATCCTTTTCAAATCCTCTTTCAATTAATTCTTTTCCGGAGCTGCATTTTTTAATTTCTTCTAAAATGGTTGACCTTAGGTCTTTAAAAACTGTTAAGGCCGTTTTACTTTCCGGCGACAAACTTCCTTCCAGATATGAAATGATAGCCCCTGCCCCAATCATATCTTCAAAAGAAACTCTCAATGAATTATCGTTCCATTGCTCACCTGCTGGAATGATGGATATTTTTCTACCGAATCTTTTTGCAAATGTCGCAACCGCTTTCGCGTTTCTTAAACAACCGCATAAGGTTGGTGTTTGCTTTGTAGATAATGTTAGAGTGGAACCGTTGGGGGAAGGCAATACCAATTTTGTATTTGGTTTGATATTTAATAAGGACGTCGGAGAAAGTGAATATCCGTCGGTATATTTTCGGTTGAAGTCCGCGAGTTCGGCATTCAATGTATTTGCATATTCAATTGCAGATTCATCTTTCCATCGATAAGGAAAAATGACTGCCCCATTTCCTGTCGCTATATCTACACAAGTTGAAAAAGAAAGTATATCAACAACTATAATTACATCAGAAACAGGAACAAGCTCTTCAACTCCCCGGATTCCCCATTCAAGTTTGATATCAAATTCCTGTTGATTGTAGATCATTAGCTCCAGTTTATTCTATTAGCCCCTTAATTTTTTTAGCTAAGAGGTCAAAAGGGAAAAGGAGAAAAAAGGAGTTGAAATCAGCAAACCTCTTTATTCTCTTTTTCACTTTTTTCCTTTTAGCCCTCTATTTTTTTTAACTAAGAGCTGAAAGAGAAAGGAGAAACGAGGTAATTCCCTAAATTCAATAGCACTTTGTCTCCTTTTCCCTTTTGATCTCTTAGCTCTGTATTTCCATTTTATTTAAAAAGCCGTTCTGCTATTGCGACAGATTCTGGTTTTCCGACATCTACAAAATGACTACCGCTATGATCAAAGGATTTAATGATATGTGTTTTGGATAAGCCGAGGTATACATCAACAATTCCGAATTTGCCTTCTTGCGTAAGTAGCGGGAGTAATTTCTTACTTATGATATGAATTCCACTGAACGCTTTTGTGCTTAAATGATCTGCTGGCCGACTGATCTTTTCTTCCCCTGTTTTGGTATTTCGCCAGCCACACATGATATTATTCGTATCAAATAAAAAATAACGCGAAGTGCTGCGATCCGTTACTGCCAGGGTAGCTAGCGGTTGCTCACGCTGATGGTAATCGGACATGGCAGTAAGATCCAGATCGGTAAGTATATCTGCATTTATGATAACAATATTCTCGCTGTTTAAATAAGGACCGGCTTTTTTGAGTCCGCCACCGGTTTCAAGAACTTCATTACGCTCATCACTTATAGTAATTCGGCTCCCCCATCCTTTATTAATTTCGATTGCCTTTATCAATTGATCTGCGAAATGATGCACATTCACCACCACATCGGAAATATCATACTGTTGCAGATATTCTATATTTCGTTGCAGCAACGATTTACCATTCACCAATGCAAGCGCTTTGGGATGTTTGTCTGTCCAGGGTTTAAAACGAGTGCCGAGTCCGGCGGCAAAGATCATGGCTTGCATGGGGGGAATTTAGAGAGCTGCTCGCTGTGCGCTATTCGCTGTTCGCAGCAACTGTAAATAAATAATCGTACGATATATCTAAAAATTTTAAAATCGATCATATTATTAAACATTGCTCATTCAAATTCAGAAGCTGCGAGTAGCGAGAAGCGAACAGCGAATAGCATCTTCTATAAAACTATATTCTGTACCATCTCACTCTTTCCGGGATAATCAGTATTGAAATGCAACCCACGACTTTCTTTGCGAAAGCTCGCACATTTAACAATCAGGTAGCTAACAGTTATCATATTCCGCAATTCACATAATTGCGGAGAGAGCGTAGTGGTTTCGTACAACGCTTCGGTTTCTTCCCATAACAAATCGATTCTTTTGATGGCTCTTTGTAAACGTACATTGGTTCGTACAATACCAACATAATCACTCATGATCTGTTGAACTTCTTTCAAACTCTGCGTGATGAGGATCATTTCTTTGGGTTGAGTTGTGCCGGCGGCATTCCAATCAGGCACGACCTCACCCCCGACACCTCTCTTTTTGGGGAGAGGGGAGAGTTCCACCTCAGCGCTTAATTTAGCGGATGCATCTAAGAAACAGCGATGAGAAAATACCATTGCTTCCAATAGTGAATTGCTGGCTAATCGGTTTGCACCATGTAAGCCGGTACTGGCACATTCCCCCGCCGCATATAAATGATTGATCGAAGTGCGTCCCCATTCGTCCGTTTTAATTCCTCCACAACTATAATGCGCTGCGGGAGCAACCGGTATCATATGTTTGGCTACATCAATCCCAATCGATTTGCATTTTTCATATATATTGGGAAAGTGTTCTAAGAATTTATGCTGATCCATATGCCGGCAATCCAGGTAAACATGTTCGGTACCGCTTATCTTCATTTCACTATCTATTGCACGGGCAACAATATCTCTTGGTGCAAGGTCCTTCCGGGAATCATATCTTTCCATGAATGCCTCGCCGTTTTTATTGCGAAGGATACCACCGTCACCGCGAACTGCTTCTGTAATTAAAAAAGATTGTCCTCGTACACCAGGCTCATATAGGGCGGTTGGATGGAACTGGATGAATTCCATATTTTCAATCCGTCCTTTGGCGCGATAAACCATGGCTACTCCATCACCCGTTGCAATAAATGGATTGGTAGTAGAGCGATATACCTGACCGTTACCACCTGTTGCCAATAAA
>Ga0190274_10001090_pt1 | contig 15893 bp, 14 predicted proteins | sample Popmic531T_FD_133002 | JGI IMG/M metagenome (GOLD analysis project Ga0190274, IMG submission 133002) | Populus adjacent soil microbial communities from riparian zone of Yellowstone River, Montana, USA - 531 T | ecosystem: Environmental > Terrestrial > Soil > Riparian zone | place: USA: Montana...
GAGGCGCCGCTTACAGCCCTCGCGGCTGGCGATCTCATCACAGCCACGCTCGAAGTCCGCGACGCACAAGCCACACTCACGACGATCACGAAGACCGGGACCGCGCCGATTGCCCAGGGCGCGAATCAGACCGCCATGGCGACGGCTCTCATCGGGCCGGGCGACCCGCTGCCCGACGCTGCGCTCGTCGACCAGGACGATCGCCGGCGATCGCTCTCAGAATGGGCCGGGTCCGCGACGCTCGTGACGTTCACCTACACTCGCTGTCCGGACCCGACGTTCTGCCCGTTGATGGATCAGAACTTTGCCACCATTCAGCGGGCCGTCGCGGAAGACGCGGTGCTCAAAGGGCGGGTCAAACTGATCTCGATTTCGTTTGATCCCGAGCACGACACGCCCGCCGTGCTCAAGAAGCACGCGGCGGCGCGAGGCGCGGATGCGGCCGTCTGGACGTTCCTCACAGGCGATCTGGCCACGGTCGATCGTCTGGCGGGACGCTTCGGTGTCTCCGTCGTGAGACCCGGCGGCACCGATCCGATCGCGCACACCCTGCGCACAACCCTGGTCGGAACCGATAGGCACGTGCGCAAGAGCTACAGCGGCAACGACTGGACGCCCGGTGCGGTGCTTGCCGACCTTCGCGCCGCCCTCGTCGCGCCGTGACGTTCGTCGAGGCCCCTCCACTCGACGCATTCACGCCGGCCGAGCGGCGCCTCGTCCGCAGACTGGGCACGCCGGCTGCGGTCCAGGCCTTTCTCAACGCTCTGCCCTACAACACGGAACCGCCGCCCGCTCCGGCCACGCTCCGCACCTTTCGAGGGGTCGTCGCCCACCACACGGCGCATTGCCTCGAAGCAGCACTCACGGCAGCCGTCGTTCTCGAGCAGCACGGCTATCCTCCGATCGTGATGAGCCTCGAGTCGATCGACGCCCTCGATCATGTGATCTTCATCTATCAGTACCGGGGCCGCTGGGGATCGGTCGCACGTTCGCGCGATCCGGGGCTGCACGGACGCAAGCCGGTCTTCCGCACGCGGCGCGACCTCGCCCTGAGCTACTACGATCCGTACATCGATCTGGAGGGACGGGTGAAAGCGTATGGCAGCGTCGACCTGCGCGTATTGGGCCGCTACGACTGGCGGCTCTCGCCTGGCAACGTCTTCAAAGTGGAGCGCCTGCTCTTCGAGATTCCGCACCGGCCGATCCGATCGTCCGACGCGAGGGCAACGCGGCTCCGTGAGCGGTATCGCGCCTACCTCGAAGCCCACAACGGGCAGAAGCCGCTCTATTACGACCGGCGCACGTGGACCGCGCTGCCGAAAGAGTACAGGTAGCTCAGTCGAGATCGAAGTCGCGCGAGGGCTTCGTGACGGGCTCCTCGCGGGCCTGCTTCAGCGCTTCCTCGAACCGGCGCGACAGTGCGTCGCCCCGTGTGCGCTCGGACTGCACGGACTGCTCGAACATCGAATCACGGCGGGCTTTTTCCTCCGCCAGAATGCGATGCGCCTCATCGAGCTTCGGTTTGTCGGCGCGCTCGGGCTCGACGTGGCGAACGACGCGCTTGAGGCCCGCGTCGATGACAAGCGTCGTACGGCAGCACGGGCAGGTCACCTCGTACTCAGTCTGAAGTTTCGCCACGGTTCCCCCTTGCGCGCGCGTCCGCGAACCAGCCGTTCTGGAGACTATGATACAGACATGCTGGCACCCCGCGCGGCGACGACCTCCGCCGATGGCTGACAGTCGCGGCCAGACCCATTCGGTCGTCGATCTGCGCGTCGCCACCTATAACATTCATCGATGCCGCGGCATGGACCGGCGCGTGCGCCCCGAGCGCATCGCGGCGCTTCTTGCGACGATCAACCCGGATGTCGCCGCCCTACAGGAAGTCATCGGCCCAGGTCTCACGGGTCCCGGCCACGCCGAGGCTCTCGGCGCCGCCTTGGGAATGGGGTGGACGATGGCGCCGACCCGGGAGCTGCGTCAGCATCAGTTCGGCAACGTCGTGCTGAGCCGCTTTCCCATCCGGGAGCATGCGCGGATTGACCTGACGTGGAAGACGTGTGAGGCGCGCTGCGCGCAGCGTGTCGCGATCGATCTCGGCGAAGGCAGCTGCCTCAACGTCTACAACGTGCACCTCGGCACCGCGCTGCTCGAACGACGCTATCAGGCTCCGCGCGTCGCCGAGTGGATCCTCGACCGGCGCGTCACCGGTCCGAAGATCGTGCTCGGCGACTTCAACGAGTGGGGCCGCGGACTCGTGGCTGACGTCTTGGCCGAGCATCTCAACAGCATTGACCTCTACCCGCACCTCAAACGGCGTCGAACCTATCCCGGGTTCTTTCCGGTGCTCCACCTCGATCACATCTACTTCTCGGGCAACGTGGAGATTCGACGCGTGCAATTGCCGCGATCGCGGCTTGCGCTCGTGGCCTCCGATCATCTGCCGCTCGTCGCCGACGTGCGCGTGACGCTGTAGGACTGGATCCGGCAGACCTAAAGGTCTGCCCTACGACACAGGACACAGGGCAATTGGCAGCCTCTGTCGCAGGGCAAACCTTCAGGTTTGCCGGCAGCGGCAATGGCAGACCCGAACTACTTGTCGTGGTCGTCGTGCTCGTGCAGTTCGTCTGAGGATCCGGGAGGCGCCGGTGGCATGGTCTCCGCCCACGACTTGAGCGCCGCCTTGTCGGGGTCGCTCAACCGGGCACTCGGATGGAGCGGCAGGTAGATCGTCATGGGCATCTCCCCTTCCGATACCTGTTTCCAGATCGCCCGTACAGCCTTTTGCTGCTTATCGGTTGTGAGCTGGTTCCATGTGGAGAAGTTCAAGTGATGCCGGCCCTCGTGCACATCCCGCGCAACAAGCCAGGAGACGGGTGCAACTTTTGAGTACCAGGGCCACACGGTCTTATTGGAATGGCAGTCGTAGCAGGATCGCTCGAGCACGGCCTGGACAACAGGAGGCGCCGCTATTTCGGTCTCCACCGGGGGATTCGTGCGATCGACTGGGATGGCCTGGGCACCGATGAGCAAGGCACCGAGCGCCAGCAGCCGCTTCCCCATGCGTGACATCGGTCTGCCCTCCGGTTCGCCGGCCGCGTCAGCTTTCTTCGTAATCCGAATGCGCGTGCGGGACGAACCGGGTGGACGGGCGCAGCGCTTCGCGATGATCGTAGACGGGCATTCCGGCCACGTGAATGGCGGTGCCGCACCCGCTGGCCTTGACCGCGATGATGACGGCAACGGGGCTGCCTTCGACACCCGAACGGAAAGCAACGCGGCACCCGCATGCCAACCGGCCGTTTACTTCGCGTGGTTCACTCACCGCGTCTCCCTTGTACCTCAAATCGCTAGAAGAGGGCTTCAATCTGCTGCTGAAACCACGCCTTCTCTTGCGTGCCCCTAATCTTAATCCGCACCACACCGTCCGGGCGGATCAGCCACGAGACCGGGACGACATCCCCTGCATGATACGCCTTCAAGAGGTCCGGCTGGTCGCGTCCGAGCAGCAGCGGAAAGGACACGGGGTTCTCGGCCGTGAATTTCCTGATGTCGTCGGCCGTATCGTCGACCGAGATGCCGATGACCTTGAAATTCTTGGATTTGTACTGCTCGGCAAACTCGACAAACCACGGCATCTCCGTCTTGCACGGAACGCACCACGTCGCCCAGAAATTGAGCAGGAGAGGCTGCCCTTTGAGGTCGGCAAGCCGGACCTCCGCACCCGTCACGTCCTTCAAGACGAAATTCAGGTTGGCCATCTCGCGGGAGACGGACGGCACGTTCCAATCCACCGTCTCGGTCCTGGTGCCCTCGGGCGGCGACAGACGATTGCTGCAGGCAGCCCCCGCTGTGACCATGAGCGCCAGTCCCGTCGCCCGTCGCCAGCAGCCAATGCGCGATTGCTTCTCGATCATCTGCGGTCATCACATTACTACAGTCAGGCGGCCGCGACCGTCTTGCGAACAGGTCGGCAACAACGGCACTTATGAATCGCTGCCGGCGCACATAACGGAAGACTCGGCTTCGATCGTGGGTACGCACTTTGCTCGCCGGCATCGAGGTGATCCCCGCGACTTTCACATCTGACACCGCCCGGCGCTGGGCCAGCCGCGACCGTGCCCGCGCACCGCGCCGAAGGGAGGCGCCCGGTTCCCCGGTGTAAGATTCGACATACCGTGCCCGTGAGTCCGTTCACGCGCCCTCGAGGTGACTCTATGCGGTTGCGCCATTCGCGCATGCTCAGGCTCGTCGTCTTGGCCGTGGCCTTCGGGCTGATGGCCGTCACGACAGCGGCTCAGACGCCCTACGTCCCGTACTTCAACAAGAACAAGGTCCGATACGACAGGTTCGACTGGCACATCTACCGGACCGACCACTTCGAAATCTACTTCTACCCCGAACTCGAGCAGCATCTCGAGCGCGTGGCCTCGTACGCCGAGAGCGCGTACGCGCAGATCAGCGCCGACCTCAAGAAGGACCTCGCCGAACGCGTGCCGCTCATGCTCTTCAAGACGCAAAGCGAGTTCCAGGAGAACAACATCACCGGTGAGACCCCCGAGGGTGTCCTGGCGTTCGCCGAGCCCGAGCGGAACCGGATGGTCTTGCCAATCGACGAGCCACCCGACCAGCTCTACCGGCTCATCACCCACGAACTCACGCACGTCTTCGAGTTCGATATCGTGCCCCGAGGACTTGGCGGCGGACTGCCTCTCTGGATGGACGAAGGCCTGGCCAATTACATGGCCGGCTACTGGAACGTGCTCGACCTCATGCAGGTGCGTGATGCCGCGTTGACCGACACGGTGCCCAAGATGAGCCAGTTCGACGCCGCGCCGATGAGCGGCCGGCTCTCCTACTCGATCGGGCAGGCGACCTTCGAGTTCATCGAATCACGCTGGGGCAAGGAGGGCGTGCGTCAGTTCCTGTTCTCGTTGCGCAAGAGCGTGCTCGGCGGCAGCGACAGCGCGTATGAAGAAGCGCTCAAGCTGTCGCCCGAGGACTTCGACGAGCAATTCGATCGATATTTGAAAGAGCGCTTCAAGGCCTTCCGCGACAAGGAGCGGCCGGCCGACTACGGTCGCGACATCGCGCGGGGTCTGCAGCGCACCTCGCTCATCGCGGTCGTTTCGATCGAGCCCTCGCCGAGCGGCGACATGCTCGCCGCCGTGGTCGCCAATCGCAAGGACCAGGAAATGGACATCGCGATTCTCTCGGCCAGGGACGGCCAGGTGATTCGCAACCTGACCTCTGGCTTCGACAAGAATTTCGGCTTCGACTACATCGCGATGTCGGGCGGCCTGCGCGGCAACATGGTGCCGTTTGTCGCCTGGTCGCCCGTAGGCGACCGGATCGCCTACTTCGTGCGCACCGAGAAGAACAAGACACTCATCATCCAGAATTACGTCTCGGGCAATATCGAGCAGCGCGTGTCCCTCAACACCGTTGACGGGCCCGAATCGCCGGCCTTCAGCCCTGACGGCCGTACGGTGGCATTCGCCGCGCTCTCGAATGGCCTCACGGACATTTACGCGGTCGACCTTGCTACGGGCCGGCCGCAGAACCTGACCAAGGACGCGATTGCGGACTATGCCCCGACGTTTGCCCCCGACGGGCGCTCGATTGTCTACTCGGCGCGGACCGGGAGCAACGACAAGCTATTCCGGCTCGACCTCTCAAGCGGGGTCAAGACCCAGCTGACGTTTGGCGCGCACGATGACACGAGCGCCAAGTTCTACGACGACCACACCCTCGTCTTCACCTCGACGGCGATCGATCCCGCCGTGGACGTACCGGCTGAAGTTGCACGCAATGCCAACATCCCGAACATCTGGACGCTGGACCTCACGAGCGGCGAACTGAAGCAGTGGACCGACGCGATGACCGGTAACGTCTCACCGGTCGTCATCCACCAGCCTGGCGCGCTGCGCGTCGGCTTCATCTCGTACTACAAGGGTGAGAACGGCATTCACTTCATCTCCGGCGAGAAGCCGATTGCGACCGTCGCCAAAGGTGACTTCGGCGGGCCCGGTCCGCTGTTCGAGTTTACGCCGCCGATCAGCCACACCCTCCTCCAGGACAACGTCCGCAAGAAGGGCCGCTGGGAAAAGATGTCCCTTGCGGGCCGCCCGCCACTGAACCTCGGCGTCAGCAGCAGCGGCAACTTCTATGGCAACACGGAAGTCGTCTTCAACGACGTCCTGGGCGATCAGCAGTTCAGCTTCTTCATCCAGTCGGTTTCCCAATACCGGACGATCTCGGGAACCTACGTGAACGCGTCGCGCCGAATCCAGTACGCCCTGCAGGGGTTCTCGCAGGATCAGTTCTATTACGGCCAGGACTTCACCAACAGCGGCGCGCTCTACGACCCACGCTACGCGGGATTGATCACACGCGACCTGGCCGAATCGGTCTCGACCCAGCGGGGAGGAAACATCTTTGCCATCTACCCCTTCAGCCGGTACACGCGAGCGGAGCTGTTCGGCGGCTACATGTACCTCAACGAGTACTATACGGACCCGCTCGTGCAGCAGCGGTTCGAGGATTACCAAACCCAGACGCTCGGACAGCCGGTGTTCCGAAATGGCAACGTGCTGCCGTTTGGCGTCTCGCTCGTGAACGAAACCACGGTCTTTCGGGAATTCGGGCCGGTCGCCGGACGCACATACAAGCTCACCTACAGTGGCTCACCCCCGATCGGTAACAACTGGATCGCACGCAATACGCTCGACGGCGACATCCGGTACTACCAGCGGCTCGCCTCGAACGGCGTGCTGGCGTTCCGGCTGCGGGGGCTGAAAAGCTGGGGACAGAACCCCGACTTCCTGTACTTCGGAGGCAACTCGGAGCTGCGCGGGTACGAATATCTGCAGTTCGTCGGTCAGAAGGGATTCTTCACCAACGCCGAGCTCCGCTTCCCGCTCATCGACGCCATGCTGACACCGCTCGGCGTCCTCGGCGGGCTGCGCGGCGTCTTCTTCGCCGGCCTCGGCGCCGCCGGCTTCAACGGCACGCAGATGAAGGTAATGGCGAACTCCACGACGACCATACCCTACATCCAGGGCTACACGCTCGAACAAGACGGCACGACGACCGCGAGAATCGGAACGGTGCAGATCGACGGGTTCCGGCTCCAGGACGGGCGCGCCTCCTACGGTTTCGGAGTCGAGACGTTCCTGCTCGGGTTTCCGATGCACTTCGATTGGTCCTGGAAGACGCTCTTCGACCAGACGTACGAGAATGCGACCATTCGGACGTGCGTCCAGACGTCGGCGACCAATGTCGACTGCGTCGGGAGTTCGAATCAGTTCCGCAAGGGCAAGTTCGACTTCTGGATTGGCTACGACTTCTAGCTCGGGACTGGTCCCCGGCGGAACGCGATGACCCCCGCGCCCGAGTCGCGTTCGGTCGCCGACTCCTTCACCGAAATGGTGGAGGTGCTCCTGCCAAACGACGCCAACCCACTCGGCTTCGCCCTCGGCGGCGCCGTGATGCACCTGATCGACATCGCCGCCGCGATTGCGGCCCACCGGCACGCGCGCATGCCCCTGGTCACCGCGAGCGTCGATGGGCTGCAGTTTCTCTGCCCGGTGCGGATTGGCGACCTGATCATCCTGCGCGCGCGGTTGACCGCGACGTTCCGGACGTCGATCGAGGTGGAAGTCGAAGTCTTTTCGGAGGCCCTCGCCTCGGGCGCCGGCGAGCGGCGCCGGACGGGAATCGCCTACCTCACGTTCGTCACCGTTGGCGCCGACGGGCAGCGTCCCGAGGTGCCCTCGCTCCGGCTCGAGACCGACGAAGATCGGCGGAAAGCGGACGCGGCCGCCCATCGCCGCGCCGCCCGGCTCGAGGCCAAGCGGGCGCTCACATCTTCCGCAACCTGATCCGGCCGACGGCGTGATCGGCGCGCTTCTCGAGGACCAGTCGCGCGCGCTCGCGCGTCGGCATGATGTTCTCCCGCAGGTTCACGCCGTTGATCGTGCTCCAGATCTCTCTCGCCGTGGCTACCGCCGCCCCGTCGTCGAGCGCCGCATAGCGGTGGAAGTAGGACGCGGGATCGCGGAACACGGTCTCGCGGAGTGTGAGAAAGCGGTCGACATACCAACGCTCGATAATCGCCTCTTCGGCGTCGACGTAGATCGAAAAGTCGAAAAAGTCCGACACGAATACCCGCGCGCGGACGGGCTCGGCGCCACGCGGAGGCGGGACCGCCCGACTCTCGCCGGTCTGAAGGACGGTGAGGCCCTCGACAATGACAATGTCAGGGCGATCGACGACCTGGAACTCGCCGGGCACGATGTCGTAGCGTTGGTGCGAGTAGACAGGCGCGTGCACGGCTGTGTCGGCGGCCTTGACGGCCGCCATGAATTCCACCAGCCGCCGCACGTCGTAACTTTCCGGAAAGCCCTTGCGGCTGAGGATGTGACGGGCTTCGAGTACGGCGTTCGGAAAGAGAAACCCGTCGGTCGTGACCAGATCGACCCGCGGGTGGTCGGGCCATCGCGACAAAAGCGCCTGCAGGATGCGCGCGAAGGTGCTTTTGCCGACCGCGACGCTGCCAGCGACGCCGATGACGTACGGTGTGAGCCTCGGGAGACTTCCCAGGAACGTATCGGTCGCTTTGTGGAGTGTCTGCGTCGCCGCGACGTGCAGATTGAGCAGCCGTGAGAGCGGGAGGTAGACCGTTTCGACCTCGGCGAGGCTGACGCGCTCGTTGAGCCCCTGCAACTGAACGAGATCGGTCTCCGACAGGGTGAGCGGCGTGGCGGCCCGCAGCCGAGCCCACGTGGAACGATCGAAGTCGAGATAAGGAGAAGACATGGCAGGCAGGACGGACGACCGACGTTCGTCAATCGTCCCCGGCCCTGGCCATTGCTATTTCTTGTAGTACACCGCGTTGAGCTCGATGTATTCCTTCCACTTGTCGGGCAGCTCGTCGAGCGCGAAGATGGCCTCGACCGGGCACGCCGGCACGCAGGCGCCACAATCGATGCACTCATCGGGATGAATGGTCAGGAACTTCGCGGACTCGAAATCCGGCTCATCCTTGCGGGGGTGGATGCAGTCCACGGGGCAGACGTCCACGCAGGCGGTGTCCTTGGTACCAATGCAGGGCTCAGCTATAACGTAGGCCATTCGCTCCTCCGAAGTCGGCGGCAGCCGCCAGGTGCTGGGCAGGCGTACGGAAGCCCTCCGGGGCCGGACGCGCCGCTCGGTTGTGCAGCATTGTTACACGCCGGAGGCAGGTCTTCAACTAAGGGCCCGACGGGCGGGCAGGTAGAATAGAAACGCCTCTATGTCTGTGGCTCCGCTCCAGTTCATCCGCGGCCGGCGTGTCAAGGACACCGTGCTCGGCCGCGAGCCAAAGCCAGACTGGCTGAAGGTTCGCGCGCCCGGCTCGCCCAACTACATGCGGCTGCGTGGCCTCATGCGCGACCTGCAGCTGCACACGGTCTGCGAGGAAGCGCACTGTCCCAATATCGGGGAATGCTGGCACCACGGCACGGCGACGTTCATGATCATGGGCGACGTGTGCACGAGGGCCTGCGGATACTGCAACGTCACGCATGGGACTCCGCTCACTCTCGACCCCGACGAGCCCGACAAGCTCGCGCGTGCGGTCGACGTCATGGCGCTTGGCTACGTGGTAGTGACGTCGGTCGATCGCGACGACCTCCCCGATTTCGGTGCCCACGTGTTTGCCGCGACCATTCGGGCCATCAAGGCGCGCCGCCCGGACTGCCGCGTCGAAGTGCTCATCCCCGACTTTCAGGGCAGCGAGGCTGCCCTTCGAGTGGTCATGGATGCGGCGCCAGACGTCCTCAACCACAACACCGAGACCGTGCCGCGGCTTTACCGCGCCGCCCGTCCGGGAGGGCGCTATCCACGCGCGCTCGAAGTGCTCGAACGCGCCCGCCACATGGCGCCGACGATCCCAACGAAAACAGGGCTGATGGTAGGCCTCGGTGAAACCTGGGATGAGCTGGTCGCCGTGCTCCACGATTTGCGCCGCGTGGATTGCCAGATTCTGACGGTCGGCCAGTACCTCAGACCGTCACTCGCGCACCTGCCGATGACTCGCTACTACACGCCGGCGGAATTCGCCGAACTGAAGCGCGTCGCGCTCGGTCTCGGCTTCGGACACGTCGAGTCCGGTCCGCTCGTCCGCTCGTCGTATCACGCGCACGAGCAGGCCGACAGCTTTGCCGCGCGCCTCTGAGGCGGCGCCCGGGGCGCTTGGGCGCCTCGCCCACATCATCGAAACCTGCGATTCGTGCGCACGGCTGCGACAGTATTGCCGTCGAATTGGCGTGACGAAACGCGCGGCGTTCCAGTCGGACGCCTACTGGGCGCGTCCCGTGCCGGGCTTCGGGGATCCGCGTGCCCGCATCGTGATCGTCGGACTCGCGCCGGCGGCCCACGGCGCCAACCGGACGGGACGCATGTTCACCGGCGATGGCGCGGGCGGCTCCGGCGACTTCCTGATGACCGCGCTCCACGCCAACGGGCTCGCCAGCCAACGCCACTCGCGGAGCGCCGATGATGGCCTGACGCTCACGAATGTCTGGATCACGGCGGCCGTTCGCTGCGCCCCGCCAGACAACAAGCCGTTACCTCTGGAGATTCTCACGTGCGGGCGTCATCTCGACGCGGAGTTGGCACTTCTGCCCTCGGCCCGCGTCGTTGTCGCGCTCGGACGCATCGCCTTCGACAGTTGCTGGCCGGTGCTGGCACGTCCGGCCGATCGGAAGCCGGCATTTGGACATGGGGTCATTGCCAACACCCCTGGCAATAGGTCTCTCGTGGCCTCCTACCATCCGAGCCGTCAGAACACGCACACCGGCCGGTTGACGCCCGCGATGCTGGCCAGCGTCTTCAAGCGCGCGGTCGAACTGGCAGACTGACCCCCGAAGCCAGTCGTGCTTCGAAGAGCCGCACACGCCGTACGAGAATGTCGGCGAGCCACAAGAGCAGCGCGAAACCAACGAGGGCCGGCCACAACGCGCGACGGCTGGCGGGATGAAGGCCGGCCGGATCGCGAGCGGCGGCCGCGTCGGTCGAGAACTGACCGCCCGAGAGTGACGCAACCGATTCGAGCAGCGTGACGTCTGGCGGCTGGAAGCGGTACTCGGCGGCTGGATCGGTCACGATCAGTTTCGAGGCTGAGGGCATGGCCTCGTTCGCGTCGAGCGTGATGGCGATCGACTGCCGGCCATCGGCAGTCACCTGTGTTTCGTACCGGCCCGGACCCACCTGCCGCAGCGTGGCTCGAGCGGAGGTGCCGTCGCTTGCGGTCACATGCAGGGACGGCTTCAGCAGGTCCCGATACGCGCCGGCCGGATCACGCGCCTCGACGCTCACTTCGAGCGTGCGGCGCCCTGCCCGCAGTGGACCAGAGACAACGGCGAGCGTGGCCGGCCGTGAACGCTCGAGCGCGTGAGTGACGGCCGAAAAGAACGGCCCATACCCACGCCAGGTGGTCCAATCGCTGCCCCACCGATCTTTGACGTCCGACGCAAACATGGCCGTGCGACCAAGACCAATGGGCCAGAATGCCAGAAGCGGATCGCCAGTACCGGTCGATAACACTTCGACGCCCTGACTCTTGAGGACGGTGGCCGTCCGTCCCCGAAGCGACGGCACGCGAGACAGATCCACCCCTCGCAGGAACGCCGGCGTGCCGAGGACTGGCGCGATCGGCTTGCCTTCCTCGAACGCCGGGTTCAGCGTCCCTTTCGCCTCGGTCACGAAGATCTGCAGCACTTGCTTGGGGTCACTGACCACGTAGCTGCGCCCTTTGCCCCACTGCGCAATGTCGGCCAAGAGGAACGCGTCCGCACCAGGACCGACCGCGAGCGTAGACACCGTGATTTTCGCCGCAACCATCTTGCGCACGAGTGCCTCGAAATCCGCAGGGGTCGATTTACCGTCCGAGAGCAGCACGACATGACGCGCACGCGCCTTCGTGGTTCGGAGCACGGTATATGCCTGTTCGAGGGCGGGATACATCACCGTGTAGCCACTGGCTTCAATATCGGCAATGCTCGCCCTGATGGCCGGGCGGTTCGGTCCGACCTGACGGACCGGGACGTCCCAACTGGAACCATCATTGAAGGTGATGACGCCGACGAGGTGGTCGTCGCCGAGCGCATCGACGGCCGCCTGCGCCGCCGCCTTGCACAGCGCGATCACCTGTCCGGCCATGCTCCAGGATCGGTCCAACACGATCACGAGGGCCACCTCGGGATCGTCATTGCGCTCGAAAGTCACAGGCAGCAGCCGTTCGATCTCCGTGTGACGATAGCCAGGCACATCCGGTGTCGGACCGACGCCAAATACGTTCGCGCCACCGGTGACAAGCAGCCCGCCGCCTCCGTGCTCGACCCAGGTGGCGAGCGCCGTCATGGTTGGCCCCGACAACGACCGGCGATCGACGTCGCTCAGGATGACGACATCCCACGGCTCGAACTCGGCGACGGTGGCCGGCACCTCGACTGGAGTCCGCACGGTGACCTCGAAGCCTGCATGCTCGAGGGCGGCCCGCAAGTACTTCGCGCTTGCCGGCTGGCTTTCGATGTAGAGGACGCGCGACCGTGACTCGACGTCCACGGCGCGCGCGAGCGTGTCGTTGGCGGCGACCGGATCGCCTGCCACCCGGATCCTGGCCGTCACCGCGCGCGGCCCCGGTTCGGCAAACGTGACATCGAGGGCGATGGCGGTCGCACCCGGCGCCAGGGTGACCTCACGTGTCGCAATCGGCCGCTCCCCATCACGTAGTTCGACCGCGCCAGACGTCGGACGCTGGCTCGTAATCGAAACGACAACCGGGACGACTACGCCCGCCACAACACGGGTAGGCACATCGACCCGATCGACCCAGGTATCGCCGAGATTGCGAGGCGCCATCGGGGCCGCGAATACGGGAATTCCCCGAGATCCGAGGCTGAGCGCTGCCGCCCGACCATCGCCGCTGGTTTCGCGGCCATCGGAGAACAGCACGATGCGTGGCGCGAGACCGCCGCCGAGTTCCGCCGACGCATCCGTCAGCCCGCGTTCGAGGTCTGACTCCTCGCGGCGTAACCGGCGGGACAGATCGCTATCGGGCGGGGCCGCCGCCAACGCTCTCAGCGCGGCAGTGTCAGCCAACGTCTCGGTCGCGCCGCCGAAGGCCAGCACACGGACCCGATCGGCGCCGAGAGCCTCGTTCAGTTCGTCGATGCGGCTGGCAGCGGCCTCGATAGCGCGGCTCGAGATGCTGTGCGAGACGTCCACCAGATACACGATTGACTGCCCCGACGAAGCAAGCGACAAGACCGGCCGTGCGAGTGCGAATGCAAGAGAACCGATGAGCAGCGACCGGACCATCGTCTGCACCAGCCGTTGGGCCGGCGTGAACGTGGTCCTCCCGTACCGTCCGCCCAGCCACACGAGCGGCAGCGCCAGAAGCCACCAGAGTGCCTGTGGATCGGCCAGTGTGAAGGTCATCTCAGACGGTGAGGCGCCGCTGCCACGTCCACCACTCGATCGTGGCCAAGACGAGCGCCACGATCACGGCGGACGTCCACCACGCCCCGCCGACGATGGATCCGGCCGCCAACGCGCCGGCGCGATCGCGAGACGTCGTCCGCGAAAGGTCCGACAGCGCGGGATTGTTGACGTTCACGGTCAGGACTGATTGCGCGCCTCCCACCTCAACCAGATACAGACCGGGTCGATCCAAGCGGACGACGACGCTGTCAGTCGTCTTAATGAGACGGACGTGGCTCCCATCAGGCGCTGTGACCTGCGTCGTGCTCGAAGGCAAGACGCGTGGGCCGGGCGGGCCGGGCTCCGCCAGCCGCGGCCGCGACAGCCACTCGACGGCATTCCCCACCAACACCGGCAAGGCGACTGCCGATCGCAACGTGGCGCCATCGATCGGCACACCAAGCATGACGAGCCGGCTGTCAGGCCGGTCGCGCACCGCGACGAATGGCGCTCCTCGGAGGGACGCGGCCAGCGTGAACAGGCTTGCGCTGTCGTAGGCCCGCACCTCACGGACGTCAATGGTCTGTACGTCCACCCCGGCTAGGACGTCATGGTCCTGCCGGATCTGCCACTCGGGAGCGCGTTCCATCTCGCCAGCGGTGCCGAGCCAGCCCGTGGTCGGCGGCAACACGCACAGCGACGGTTTTGACGGAGCGGTCGAAGGTAGCCATCGATCGAAAAGAAAAACGTCCGCGGCGGCATCCTCGGAATCGTAGGCCGCCGGCGGCAGCGTGCGCAGGGTGAGACTGGGATCGCGGCCAAGGAGTGCCGTATAGACGTCGGGTCGGGCACTGACTACGACAAGTCGAACGGCCCGGGCAGCCTCGACCCATGCCACGGCCTCATCATCGACGTCGAGAGCGTTTGCTCGCGCGCTGACATGCGCCCGCAGCCGCGGCGAGCCTGTCGCCGCAATAGGGATAATCTGCCGCAGGGCCTCGCCGGCCCCAATCGAGAGTTGGCGATCGAATATCAGCGCCGTGCCACGCGTGACAGTGACATGTGACGGCTGAGCCACCCCCGAGTAGTTGCTCACCTCGAGATAGGCCTCGCCCGAAGCCGACGCCGAGGTGGCAGGCCGCGCGCCAAAAGCTGTAATGGCAAGGTTCGGAGCGTCGGCGTGGACCGAATGCACAATGACGGACGCGTCCAGATCGCGCTCGAATGCGCCGTCCGTGAAGAAGTGCACCGATGTCACACCGCTCACCCGCGGCCAGTTGCCTCTGTCAGCCGCGTGCGGCGCCACTTTGTCGAGCGTAGTCTCGACGAGGGCGAGATCCGAAGTGGGCCCTTCGATGAGGCCATCGGCCGTGGTTGCAACAAGCACCTCGTTGCTCGCAGCCGCCTCGCGCTTCGCTTCGGCGACCGCTCGCGACCACCTCGTTCGGCCGTCGGGCGTTCGCGCCTGCATCGATAGCGAGGAGTCCATCACGAGCAGCACGCGGCCCGCCGATCGCTTGCCGGAGGACATCGCACGACCGACCACCGCGGCGAGCACAACAGCCAGGAGGACGGTCACGGCGAGTGAGACGGCACGGCGGATCCGATCCCACCATGAAAGGGGTACGGGCCGGCTCTCGAGGCGGCGCCACAGCACCAGAGAAGCGACGGCCACATGCGGTGGGCGCAGCCGGAGGCGGAACAGCCATACTGCCGCCGCGGCCGACACCGCCACGAGCACGGCACTCTGCCAGGACAGCAATGCCCACCCGCTCATGCGAGAAATCGTCCTTGACGAAACGCCCCGAGAACGATCTCATCAAACGGTCGTTCCGTCTCCGCGCGCAGATATCCGATCCGGTAGCGTCCGCAGAGTCGTTCGACGTCGGTTGCGAAATCGTCGAAGGTCCGCTCGTAGGCCGCCGACAGGCCAGGCGTGACCTCAATCTCGTAGATGTCGCCGGTCTCCTCGTCGACCAGCCGGACCTCACCCACGGCTGCGCATTGTCGATCTCGCCTCGAGGTCAGATGCACGACGTCGATCTCATGTCCCGCGGCGGCCAGCACCTTCAACGCGCGCTCGCACCCCGACGGATCGAGACAGTCGGAAATGATCACCGACAGACCAGCCGGCCAGCCGCGCGCCGCAAATTGCTTGAATGACTCGTACAGGTTCGTCTCGCCGGTGGCACTGAGGTTGTCCAACCGATCCAGCACTTGCGTGATGAACCTCTTCCCGCGCCCCGGATGGATGGCGGTCCTCACACCATCGCCAAACGGGACAATTGTCACGTCGTCGAGATGCGCCAGCCCGATATAGCAGAGCGCCGCGGCAATGCGCTTCGCTTGATCGAACTTGGCCGGCTCGCCCATCGATCGGCTGACGTCGAGGAACAAATAGATCGGCAGATCCCGGTCTTCGTCGA
>Ga0190274_10001092_pt1 | contig 15891 bp, 4 predicted proteins | sample Popmic531T_FD_133002 | JGI IMG/M metagenome (GOLD analysis project Ga0190274, IMG submission 133002) | Populus adjacent soil microbial communities from riparian zone of Yellowstone River, Montana, USA - 531 T | ecosystem: Environmental > Terrestrial > Soil > Riparian zone | place: USA: Montana...
AGGTACTAACGCCAGGGCACAGTTGCTAGTGTACAGTGAAACATTTGATTTCGCTACACCTACCAACTCCTTGCCACTAGGGTGGACACAAGGTAAATATGGACCTGGTGTAGATTTAAATAATTACTGGGATCGTATCAACGCTACAACTACAAATCCTTCAGCTACTCCAACAGGAACGCAGATGATGCGTTACCGTTCCGATTTTACTGTTGCAAATGAAGCGTCATTTTTAGCTTCTAAACAACTTGCAATGAATAGTGGAATGCCTGTAGGTGGTGCAACTTTTAACTTCTGGTTTTTCCGCGACAACACTCCAGGTGTAGCAGGCTTTGGTGACCGGATTGAAGTTTATGTAAACGATTCAGCTGTAGTAACCGGTGGTGTTACAGGAGCTACTCTTTTACAGGAAACTACCTACATGGCAAGCACAATTAACCGTTCAAATACTTTAGCTCCTGCGAGTTTTGCAGGTTGGGATACTTTGAATTATACCATTCCAAACGTAGCGCCATACAATGGTCAATCAGTTTATATTATCATAGTTGGTTTTAGTCAATGGGGTAACAACATGTACATTGATAACTTCAATGTAAATACATACCCGGTAGCCACTCAATCATACGTCACAAATTCTTCTGCCGTGGTGTCTCAGAATACATTCACTACAGCCCCGAATCAAACTTATCAGACGATCATAGGTTGCAAATTGACTATGGCTGGCGGTGGTACAGGAGCAGCCGGAAATAAAGTGTTATCCAACATGAAGTTTAATACCAATGGAAGCACAAGTGCCAACCCTGATATTTCCATGGCCAGGTTGTACTACACCGGTGGAACATCCAGTTTTGATATTAACGTTGCAGTACCATTGGGAACATATTCGAATCCATGGTTGACAGAATTTACATTCCTTACCGCTCCAAATGCTAACTACTCAGGTCCGGCAACTTTTAATCAATTGGAACACGGCGATAATTATTTCTGGCTTCTTTATGATATTCCGGCCGGAGCCACACCCGGAAATTATGTGGATGCGGATTGGGTAGAATTTATGGTGCCTTTTCCAACAGCAACTGCGGTAACTTCCCAAACTTTACCCGGCGGTCGACTTATTGATGTAATTTATTGTGTGCCTGTATATAATGCAGGAACATCCTGGGCGCAATATAATGCAAACGATTATGTAAAAAGTGTGATTTTTGCTGGTTCAACTCCTCCGGGAATTAATAATAATAAGAACTGGATCCAAGCTACTTGTGGTCCAGTTGCTGATCAGAACTGTTCCGTAGGGCCTTTCCCAAAAGATTGCCCATTCCAAAAACACGGTCCTGATTATGAGTTATTCCAGGAATTTAATCATCCCGGTTACGTCAGATCTACTACCGCTTCTGTAGTTGCCGATGGAACAACTCCATATCCAATTTCATTACAGGTGGGAACATGGGGAGGAAGTAATTATATCGCTGCTTTTATCGATTTCAATAAGGACGGTGATTTTAACGATCCAAGTGAAAGAGTTGCAATGTCCGGTAACCTGGGCTCACTTGCAACTTACAGTACCTCATTTGTTGTTCCTAATACAGCAACTCCGGGTAAAACCAGGATGCGTGTAAGGGAATGGTACGCACAATCAAACATTGATGCATGTTCACCTGGTTATTATGGTGAGGTTGAGGATTACGTGATTACAATTATTCCGGATTGTCCTGGTTATGCCGGATACCATACCTGGTTAGGACTTTCCGAAAACTGGAATGATCCGTCTAACTGGTGTCCTTCTACAGTTCCAACTAACGTGAAAAATGTACGTCTGCCGGGTGTACCTTCCGGACCGTATACATATATAAAACCTAAACTCAAATCGGGAGTCGTTGCTAATACAGCAATTCTGAGAATTGAGGCAAATGATACATTATTTATAGATGCACCATCTGGTAGTTCTTTGACTGTAGGTGACTCACTTAAAATCTGGACGCCAACTTCAGCAATAAAGGTGAATACAACTTTCGTAGATACAGCAAGGGTGTTGAATGGAGTATTGAATCGTCCGGTTGAAAATCCTTTGAGTACTTCAGAGAGGTCACGTAACATTTTCCTGTTTCAGCAATCCGAATTAATTGGAGAAGGTATGCAGAACAATGATGTGATTACTAACATTTTACTTGATTTCCAAAGAAAATCGAATGGTAACTTGTACAGAAATATGAACGTCAGGATGTATTATACTAGTTCCGGATTTTTCGGCACTGGAACCGGTGCTACTGTTCCTGCTGTAACCACTCCTATGATAACGGTTTGGTCAGGTGATTTGGATGTTACCGCATTCGCAGCACCAAGTGCTTTTGGAACCATTGATTTACCATTATCCACGCCTTTTGTATATTTAAATACATTAGCCTATGCTGGATATAAACTTGTTGTAGATATTTGCTATGACAATACAGGGTTTCCTTCAACGGGTACCAACGATGAAATCCGATTCACTCAGATTGGAGCAGGTCGTAGTTATATGAACCTTAAAAATTTCGGAACAAAGCCAATTGCCTCTTGTACAATGGCTCCGGGTGATGTATCTGTAATTCCGAATTGTTCAGGTACTGCTGGTTCAAATATCATGTTTGTTCCTGTTGGATCCGTTGGACTCGTTTACCTTGGTCAGTTTGTAGTAGGAGGAGGAATCCCGGGAGGTATCTATGTTTCAGCAATCAATACCGGAACAGGTCAAATTACATTAACCGGTAATTCATTGACTACGTTTTCGGCTACAAATGTGACATTCTTCAACACTTCATACATCAATCTTGCGCAGTATCGTCCGAACGTAAATTTCAAAACCAATCGGCCTTATGTTAAATATCCAATTACTGTAAAAGGACATTGGGAGAATAATGGATCATTCCTTGCTGCAAAGAGTATTGTAACTTTGGGAACAGCAGGAGCCATCGCCAATCAAAAAGTTAGTGGAACTGCCACTACTACTTTCTATGATTTGGTAATTAACAATGCGAGCCACGTAATGCGTGCCAAGGATTTCGTAGTAACAGATTCTTTGGCTCTTACCCTTGGCAGGTTGAAACTTAATAATGGGCTTGTTTCTTTGACAAATCCACTCACAACCGGATTCACTCGTACTTCTTCCGGATATATTCAAGCTGAAACCGATATAATTGCCAATAATGCATTCCCTTACGGAAGGTTCCGCTATGTGATGGGAAATACTCCCGGAATGAGAGTGATTCCTTTTATAAATTCAACAGGTACTTACCTTCCTTTGACTTATAATATGGATTCAGGTACACACGATATCATCTTCGGTACTTATGCTACGGCTGCAAACAATACCAATCTTCCAACACCTGAAGTAACCAACATTTATGGTTATGATGGTTCGGCATATACCTCTTCAGGTAACGGTGTTGTTGACAGGTACTTCATTGTGAAAGACTCATTGAGTGTATCACCACAAGCTGACATCACGTATCGTTGGGCAACTACTGAGCGTGCGTCTAACAATCCTACCGGAGCAACTGCCATGAGCGGTCAGCGTTGGTTGAAAACCACCAGTTTGTGGGAATTCCCATTCATCGGAGGTCAGACTTACTACAACACTGCCGGAGGTGACTCATTACTGATTTCAAACTATACCGGATTTGGTGCTACCAACTGGTGGACTATCGTTGGAAGCTCTACACCATTGCCTGTTACACTGCTTGAATTCAAAGCGGAACAACATAAGGACAGGGTGAAACTATTGTGGAGTACTGCTTCTGAAATCAACAGCAGCCACTTCGAAATTGAGCGTACTGTCGATAACGATGCATTCTCATTCATTGGACGTGTAGCAAGTAAAGGACCGGGTAACAATACCCAGGAATACAGTTTGTGGGATAACAACCCTGTAGAAGGTACCCAGTACTACTACCTGCGTCAGTTTGACCAGGATGGCAGATTGGAAAGCTTCGGTCCTGTTTCCGCTAAATTCTCTTCGGATCAGTTTGAAATTCTTACTACCACAATATCTCCTACTGACAGAGGTTTGACTGTTGTATTCAACTATGATTCTAAAGAGCCATACAGCTACCGTATCATGGATATGACAGGTCGCATCATTGTTGCGAAAGATCGTAACGCTGCTGTGGAAGGACTGAATGTAATTGATATTGATGCTACGCTTGCAAAAGGAGCATACACAATCATCCTGCAGAACAGCGATAAAGTAGTAACTCGTAAATTCTTCTACTAAGATTTGATTGGAATTCAATCGCAATTAAGTAGAAATTATTAAATATTTTATGGCAACTCTTTAGTTGTTGCCTTAGGGAGAAGGAGATTGTCAGACTGACAATCTCCTTCTTGATTTTTGAACGATTTGAATTTTTGTAGTTAATTATGTACAACTACAGAGGCTTGAAAGCCTTGTCGGATGCGGTTGCTGTGAGTTTTTGGAGAAATGCAACCTTCCTGCTCTAAAAGGAGTTTAATTGTAGATTGGATTTTGTAAAGTCAAAAAAAATGTGGAACTTTAGTTAAAGCAGTACATTTTTTGAATATTATATGATAAAGCTGCACGAACGATTTTTAAGCGTTATTTCATTGCCAGCACTTCTTGTGCTGCTGGCGTTGCCGCAGTATGGCCGGTCACAGTTTGTTATCAATGAAAATTTCGATACCAACCCCGGCGGTGGCGGGACCATTCCCTTAGGATGGAACAGCGGCGTATACGGATCAAGCAGCAGCATTAATAATTCATGGATCATGAATGCTGCAACATTTACTTTCCCTACATGGTCTCCGCGTTCAGGAGCAGCAATGATGCAATATCAATCGCATTCAGTAACAGCAGGAGAAGCAGCATTTCTGGCTACAAAAAAACTTGATATGCGTACCATTCCGGGAGCCGGAGCTGTGGTGAGTTTGTGGATGATGCGCGACAGTATCGACTTCTTAGCAAACACCGACAGGATATCAGTCTGGGTCAACAGCACACCCGATATGAGTGGTTCACCGGTACAACTTACTGAAACAGTAACAGGCGCAACCCAGATACACAGATCTACTTCGCTGGCACCGGTTCCTGTAACCAAACATAACTGGAATCAATATTCATATACAATTCCATCCACATGGAATACAGCTAACGTGTATGTAATTTTCCTGGCCACAAGTGCCTTGGGTAATAATATTTACATTGATGATGTAACAATCAACACCTATCCTAAAGCGGCCAATCAGTCGTTTGTTTCAAGTACTGCTGCTGTGATAAATCAGAATACAGTTAACTGTCCGATAGGTGGCACCGGTCAGCAAATTATAGGAGTGAGGTTTCAGTTGGATGGAAATAATATTCCAAGGGTGTTAACCAATATGGAATTTAATACCAATGGTACAACCAATGCCACTCACGATATTGTGAATGCGAAACTGTGGTACACACGGGGCACTCCGACATTCGCAACAAACAATGCGATTTTCATTGGCACATACACCTCGCCCTGGCTTACCAATTACACTTTCCTGCAGGCAAATGCGAATTATACAGGGCCTGCGAATTTGACAAATCTTGATCACGGGGAAAATTATTTCTGGATCACTTATGACATTGCCGGTAATGCCTTCACGGGAAACTTTGTAGATGCAGAATGGCTGAGCTTTACTTTATCAGGAGCCACATCCACACCAACTGTTTTTACACTGACAGGTTCAAGATTGATTTCTGGAATTTATTCTTATCCTACTTCTATACTTGGCACTACTTTTTGGGGAACGGGTTCAGATTATATTCAGCGTGTAGTGCTTCAGGGTGACCTAGTGCTCGGCATCGATAATAATATGAACTGGGTGTATAACAATACTCCAGGATGTCCCGGTCCTTATCCACGAGCTTGCGGATGGCAATCACATCCGCCCGATTACGAATTCTTTAATGCGGTTCCCGGAAAAACAACCACGCTTACTTCGAATGGCAGTTCAACTTATGCAATATCATTGCAGGTTGGTAGTGTATGGCCTCTCTTTAATTTCATTGCTGCATGGATTGATTATAACCAGAACGGCACCTTTGAGCCTTCTGAAAAAATTGCTCAATCAGGATCACTGGGTTCCAATGGAACTTTGAACACGACATTTACAGTACCAGCCACAGCACTCACTGGACAAACACGTTTAAGAGTTCGTGAATCTTTCCTCGGTTCCAATATGGATTCGCAGTCGCCTGCATTGTTTGGCGAAACAGAAGACTACCCACTTACCATCACACCCGGTTGTGCATTAACTCCGGGATGGACAACATGGCTTGGCTTTACCAATGACTGGAACGATAATAATAACTGGTGTCCGCCAAAAGCACCTGTTTCAGGAAATGTACCTGATGTGAATGTTAGAATTCCCGGAGGTCCTTCGTTTACCGGTTATGATTACCAGCGTCCTGTTATTGCAAATGGTGTGAATGCACGCGCTATCAAACTTAGAATTGAGAGTCCTGATACTGTGTATATCAACGCACCTTATACCGGTTCACTTGTAATTCTGGATTCACTTTCTATCAGGGCTGCTGCTTCGGCACTCGTGATTAAAAGTATTTTCAGGGACACAGCGAATATTGATAATGGAGCATTGAACCGTCCTTCAGAATCTCCTCTTAATAATTCAGAAAGATCAAGAGCATTCATGTTGTATACAAATGCAGAATTACTTGCTAAAGGAATGCTGGGAGGTGATACTGTCACTAATTTACTGCTGCACATACAAAGGAAATCGAATCTTAATGATTATAAAAACTTTACTGTCCGTTATTATTACACAGGCCCGACTTTCAGTTTCACTCCGGGCTCGGCAGGAGTTATTCCTGCACAGGTTGGTCCTGCACCTCAGGTAATTTACAGCAGTAATTTGAATGTGGCTTCAATCATCCCGTCAGTGAATGGATGGGGAACCATTGATCTTGCTTTGACAACACCGCTTATATGGTCGGGATCAACTAATCAGCTTGTGCTGGAAATTTGTTATGACAATTCCGGATTCGGACTCACAGGCAGTAATGATGAAATTCGTTTTACACAGACTACATCATTCAGAAAATATATGAATATTGAAAACCTGTCGAATTATCCAAAGGCAGGTTGTGATATGTTACCTTCAGACGTGAGTCTCGTGACTTCATCAGGTACTGCGGGAAATACTGTGATTACAGTGAGTGCCGCACAGGCTTCACTTGTTTACATGGGTGCGCTCGTAGTTGGTTCAGGTCCGGCAAACGGTAACGTCAATGGAGTAGTAATGGCGATAAACGGAAACCTGATCACACTTTCTTCTGCTCCCCTGGCTACATTTACTAATGGAACGCTCACATTCTTTAATGCGAACAATACTGCATCGATATACAGACCCAATGTAACTTTCAAATTTTCACGTCCATTTTTCAAATACCCGATAACCGTTAGTGGTCATTGGGGGAACAATGGATTTTTCTCCGCAGGAAACAGCAAGGTAACTATGAATGGAACGTTGACACAACAAATCAACGGGGCTAACAACACCACTTTCTACGATCTGCAAATCCAGAATGCGAATCATCTAATAAGGATGAAAGATTTTACAGTTACGGATTCGCTGCAATTGACCAATGGCCGATTGAAGTTGAATAATGGAACTGTTACTTTGACAAACCCTTCTCCTTCGGCACTTACTTATGTGTTGAACGCGGGAGACATCCAGGCCGAAATGGATGCCATCGCTTCCAATGTCGCTCCTTATGGAAGGCTTGCATGGAACATGGGATCAACACCCGGCATGCGTACAATTCCGTTTATAAATATCGCAGGTGTTCGTATTCCAATGAATTATTCTATTGATTCAGGAACGCATGATGTCATGCTTGGAACTTACGCTACTGTCGCAAATAATTCCAACTGGCCTTTGCCGGAAGTCACGAATATTCAGGGCGTCAACAACGCAACCGGTGGCGGATGGGGAGCTAATGGATGGGGAATGGTCGACAGGTACTACCTTGCTCAGAATCTTGCATCAGGCGGAGGACAAGCGGATATTACATTCCGTTATGCGGTCACTGAACAGGCGCAATCAGGAAACTCATTGATGAAAGCACAACGTTGGTTGCATACAAGTTCTTTATGGGAGTTTCCATTTCAGCCGGTACAGAATTTTACAGCAGGCAACCCAAACACGGTTACGGTTTTTGATTACAACGGATTTGGTTCAGGAAACTGGTGGACGATTGTAGGTGAAGCATCACCACTTCCGGTTTCGTTACTCGAATTCAATGCACGTAAAAAAGAGCTCAGGGTGAAATTATCATGGTCAACCGCAAGCGAAATAAATAGCAGTCACTTTGTGGTGGAGCGTACTGTCGACAATGAGAATTTTGATTTTATCGGACGTGTGGAAAGCAAAGGTCCGGGCACCAACAAACAGAATTACGAAACGTGGGATAACTCACCGCTTGATGGAGTTCAGTTTTATTATTTGAGGCAATTCGATCGTGACGGAGCTGTAGAAAACTACGGACCGGTGTCGGTGAAATTCAGTAAAAATATATTTGAAATTGTAGCAGCAGTAAGTTCATCTTCCGAAGAAGGAATGACGGTTGTTTTCAACTACAATTCAAAAGAGCCATACAGTTACCGCGTTATAGATATGACGGGAAGGGTAGTGGCAGCGAAAGATAAAAATTCAGCCGTGGAAGGACTGAATGTGATTGACATCGACTTCAAGCTAGCAACAGGAATTTACCAGGTGTTTTTACAAAACAGCACCGATGTTGTTTCGCATAAGTTTTTCTATTAGTTCTAACTTTCGTTCCTCGTTCCAACGTTCCACGTTCTATCGCTCTCATTCCCCGTTCTCAACACCGAATAACAACGAGAACATGAATCCCATTAAAAATTTATAAGTGAGTTTATGCTGCGTCCAATAAGTGCCGTAGGCATGAGTCATATTGTAACCCGGGGTGCCAACCCCGGGAAAGTAGGCACGAGTCATGTTGTAACCCGGGGTGTCAACCCCAAGAGTAAGCATGAGACATATTGGCTTTTAAAATGTCGATGCGTACTCTCCTTGTAACCCCGCTCTTCAGAGCGGGGGTATGCACCGCTCTCAGACCTCGGGCTTTAGCCCTGACAAGATGTTGATGAGGACAAAAAACACCAGCTTCAATAAGAACACTGAACAAAAAAAATGGCCGTCACATCGTGACGGCCATTTTTTTATGACTAACCAAAAACTATTGAACAATCAGCGGTCGTGTAAAATCACCTTTTGAGGTTTCCACTTTTACCATATAACTGCCTTTGGCAATATTTTTCAGATCTAATTTATAATCTGAAGTTGCTTCTGATGAAGTAATGGTTTTAAGTTGCACTTCGCGACCATCAATTGAAACTATTGAAATGGTGAATGCATCGTCGGTGATTTTGTCAAGGTTCAGATACACAAAATCATTTGATGGATTAGGATACATTGTGAATGGAGTTTTTTCAACTTCATTCACTCCAAGCGCGCCTCCGCCTACACGGGTGAGAAAAATTCCGGTCATGCCCGGATCAGCAGTGAGACCGGTGCTTCCAAAAACAACATTTCCCATAAAGTCACCTGCTACATGACAAAATCCATTATTCTCCAGCAAAATTGCTTTTCCTTTATCTTCATTATTGCCACCAACTCTTGTAATCCAGCGTAAATAACCGGTGAGGTCGTACTTCACAATAAAGACATCCATTCCATTTACTCCACTTACCTGTGTGCTGCCAAAATAACAATCTCCCAGAATATAACCGGTAACATATGAACTGCCAGCTGAATCAGTAACCATATCATATGCAATATCGTCACTTGCCGCACCACCCATTCGTAGCCACTGGCATGCACCGGTAGAATTATATTTAGCCGTATACACATTTATTCCTCCCGGATTGTTAATGTGAATAGTTCCGAAATCAGCAGTATCTGAAATAAAACCAGAAGTATAAAAATTTCCATAAATATCATAACCTACTCCGTAAGCTATATCAGTATTCGCGCTTCCACCTGCAGTAGCCCATGAGAGCACACCGGCAGAACTAAATTTTGCAAGGAAAGTATCGGAACCACCAGCTGACACTAGTGTAAATCCGGGGCCGAAAACAACTGAGCCTTCGAAAGTACCAGCCATTATTAGTTCTCCGGAAGGAAGTTCCTTTATTGCTGAAGCAAATTCACTGCCTGTGTTACCTATCCTGTTTACCCAGGTGCAGGTTCCGGTGTTGGAGTACTTCGCATAAAATATATCCATATCCACAATATTGCTGCTGGCTACAGTATAGGAGCCAAAAGTTGCAGTACCTGTAAATGATCCGCAAAGGAAAAATCCACCTCCCGATGCAGTTTCAATTCCATATGGAATGTCATCAAAAGTAGAACTTCCGGCATGGTCGATCCAGGTACAAGTTCCGGTAGCTCCATCAATTCCTGCTATGAAAATGTCACGGGCTCCATTTGAAAGTGTATTGATTCCATTCATTTCAATTACATTGGTGAAAGACCCTGTTACGTACACATTATTGCCATCCACTGCAATTTTTCCACTATAGGCTGCCGAAAATTGTGCTCCTGCACTAACTGCCCACTGGCATACTCCTGTCGGAGAATATTTTGCAACAAAAATGTCGGAGTATCCAATGCAGGTGAGTGTGTATGGCCCAAAATTTCGGGTCCCTAAAAACTCACCGGTAATATAAATATTGCCGGATGCATCTTTGGCTATTCCAACAGGACTGTCGGAACCTTTGCCGCCCATTGATTTTGCCCAGACAAAATTCACGGGTTGACTTTTTGCCACGAAGGCCATAAACAAGAAGCTTACAGATAGAAGTAATAGTTTCTTCATAGAAGTGGTGTTTGTTTTTCTCGATTGCAAAGGTAGACTTATTTGCCTTATTTGACAATTGTACCAAGGCTCAAAGGGGTGTCATTGTGCTAATGAATTCATGGATTTTAAGGACGCAGCATTGACGGGCCTTTGAGGTGTGTTTGTTATTTTATTATATTGTAAATCAATATATTAAGTACAAAATAGTGGGCAGAAGATATCGGGTATCAAAAAATAATTATCTTTATTGGCTGGTTGAAATCCAATTTTTGACTTCTGATAAATAATGTGTTTTGTTATTGCCCCACAATGAACAGAAAGCACAATATTAAAATGAAGACATGGGTACGTTTCTTATTCATATCAACGGGGTGGTTGCAACATTGAGGACTTGCAAACTTCCGGTTTTTGTCTTGTTGTTACTCCTGCAATCATGGGTGACGCTCGCGCAGGTTTCCTATACTGAATCGTTTGACACTCCAACATCCACTCTTACTATGCCTTTGGGATGGTCACAGGGGAGATACGGATCAGGAAATGATATTGATAATATGTGGGACCGCGTGACAACCGGCACACTGCCAACCTGTGCTCCACGTACCGGGTCGGCCATGATCCGTTATCAGTCAAGGATCATTAATAATGGCGAAGCATCTTTTCTCGCTTCAAAGCGTTTCGACATGCGCACCATTCCTGCAGGTGGCACACCGGTTAGTTTCTGGATGTTCCGCGACGGTGGTTTTCCCAGTAACGGTGACCGCGTAAACGTTTATGTGAATGCCACTCCTGACATGGCCGGCACACCGGTATTGCTGAATGAAACAAGTTCCAGTTCCACTGTGGTTAACCGTTCCTGTTCCCTCGTGCCTTTAGCTCCTCTTGTATGCGGAGCCTGGAATCAATGCACATATACCATTCCTCAAACCTGGAATACCAACAACGTCTATATCATTATTGTGGCTACCAGCGCGGCGGGTAATAATATTTTCATAGATGATTTTAGCGTAAACTCGTATCCAAAATCTGCTAACCAGTCACTCGTGACAAGCACACCGGTTGTGTTCAATCAGAACAGTGCCCTTATTTCTAAGAACACCACCAACCAGCATATTATCGGGATGCGAATTACCATGGATGGAAATTATACCCCAAGGGTGCTCACCAACATGGAATTCAACACCAATGGGACTACCAGTGCCGCTACTGATATCACCAATGCTAAACTCTGGTTCACAGGCGGAACTCCGGCCTTCGATCTGGGTAATGCGATTTTAATGGGAACAGTAGCGCAGCCATGGATGACCAATTACATGTTTCTCATTCCTCCTGTTGCAGGCTATTCCGGGCTGGCTTCCATAAACACACTTCAGCATGGTGATAATTATTTCTGGATTACATATGACATTCCCAATTCAGCGACTTCAAACAATTACGTAGATGCGGAATGGATCGGTTTCAAACTAACTGGTAGTGCCTATACGCCGAGCGTGTACACTGTGGCAGGATCCCGTCAAATCGGAAGCGTGTATTGCACTCCCACTTTTACGATGGGAACATCCTGGCAGAATTACAGTAACAACGATTACATCAACAACGTGACTCTTGCCGGAAACCTGGTACCCGGAATCAACAACAGCCAGAATATTATCAGCAGCTATGCGGGACCGTTATGTCCGCTTTCTTATCCTGCAAATTGTCCGTTCCAGACCCATCCTTCCGACTACGAAATGATTCCTGCCACGACTGGAAAAACCACCGCCATTACAGCAAATGGTGTTACGGTTTATACCATTTCACTCCAGGTGGGTACATTCGGATCGGGAAATTCTATTGCCGCATGGATTGATTTCAATAAGAATTCAGTTTTTGAACCTTCCGAAAAAATTTCTCAATCCGGTTTGCTCGGACCACTGGGAGTACATACCACCACTTTCACTGTACCTATAGGTGCCATACCCGGTGAAACCAGGATGCGTGTGAGGGAAGTGTGGCTCGATACCAACATTGATCCATGCAATCACCGGTTCTTTGGTGAGACGGAAGACTATACAGTTTCAATAGTGCGTGATTGTACTGCTCCCGCGGGCTGGACTACATGGCTTGGTTTCACGAGCGACTGGTCAGATCCATCCAACTGGTGTCCGGGAACGGCTCCTGTTTTTGGAATTGGTACCGATGTGAATGTAATTATTCCCGGAGGTCCTTCTGCAAGTGGCTATACTTATCACAAACCGGTAATCAAAAGTGGTGTGCTTGCAAGAACTTTGAAACTAAGTATTCAGAATTCTGATACCTTATACGTCAATGCACCTGTTTCCGGATCACTTACAGTTTTGGATTCACTCATTATCAGGAACAGTTCTTCTGCGTTAGTAGTTAAAAGTTCATTTCTGGATACAGCACAAGTGTTTAACGGATTGCTGAATCATCCGGCTGAATCACCATTACGAAATTTTCAACGTTCACGTTCATTGATGTTATTTACTGCAGCTGAACTGCAGTCGAAGGGACTCATTGCCAACGATGAGATTACACATTTGAGAATGCACCTTCAGCGGAAATCGAATGGTAACGCATATAAAAATCTTACAATAAAACTTTACTATACCACTCCCGGATTTAATTTCACTTCAGGTCCGACAGGATTTTTACCTCCGCTGGTTGGGCCTGCACCTGTTACAGTTTACAGTGGAGACCTGAACACAGCTTCATACATTCCTGCTGCAAATGGATGGGGAGCTATTGAAATTCCACTCGCCAGCGCATTTAAGTGGAATGGAAGCGGAAATCAGATAGTAGTTGAAATTTGTTACGACAATACCGGTTATCCATTGACAGGTGCACATGATGAAATTCGTTGTACACAAACAACTTCTTTCAGGAAATACATGATCCTGGAAAATCTGACTGATTATCCTAAAGCAGGATGTGATATTTTACCTTCAGATTATTTCAATTCAACTGCTTCCGGAACAAATGGAACTCCAACAATAACGATTGATCCTGCCATTGCTCCACTGGTATTTCCGGGTGCAAAAGTTTTTGGAAGTGGTCCTTTTAACGGAAGTATCGATTCTTATGTGCAAAGTATTTCAGGCAATGTGGTTACACTTACTTCCAATGTGCTTTCGACTTTCTCCAATGGAACTCTTACTTTTTATAACACCAACAACCTGGCAACAAATTACAGGCCCAATGTTACATTCAAATTCAATCGCCCATTTCAGAAGTATCCGATTTTTGTTGGAGGAAACTGGCAGAACAACGGATCATTTGTTCCGGCTATAAGCAGGGTCACACTGAATGGATCGGTGCAGCAAAAAATTGATGGCACTGCGAATACGAATTTTTATGATTTGAAAATTCAGAACCCGTACCATGTGATGCGAATGGCTGATTTTTCGGTTGCAGATTCATTGCAAATAATAATTGGTCGCCTGAAGCTTAACAATGGAACTGTTACATTGACTAATTCATCACCTTCTGCACTCACCTATGTAATTAATGCCGGTGACATACAGGCTGAGACAGATCTTCCAGCTGATAATGCCGCACCTTACGGTCGACTGGCATGGGATTTAAATACACAAACCGGACCGCGAACTATTCCATTCATCAATGCAGCCGGAGTCCGCATACCTTTGAATTATAACATCGACAGTGGTACTCATCAGATGGTGTTTGGAACTTATGCGACTGCCCCGGATAATAACAACTGGCCACAACCGGATGTCACCAATATTTTCGGAATGAATAATGCTGCAGGTGGCGGTTGGGGCGCATCAGGTTGGTCGATGATTGATCGATATTATCTCATACAAAACTCGGCTCCCGGAGGAGGACAAGCCGACATTACTTTCCGATATGCGGCAGGAGAGCAGGCGCAGTCGGGTAATTTTGATATGCGCGCACAACGTTGGGTTAATTCAGGAAGCATTTGGGAATTCCCATTTCAACCCAACCAGGCATTCACCCCGGGAAATCCGAATGAAGTAGTACTCCCTGATTTTACTGGATTCAGTACCGGCAGCTGGTGGACCGTCACCGGTGAAACCAGTCCGCTCCCTGTTTCACTTCTTGAGTTTACTGCCAGGAAATACAATGACAAAGTAAAATTATCATGGACCACTGCATCCGAAATTGATAACAGTCATTTCATTGTAGAACGTACTCTGGATAATGATGATTTTAAATTTATTGGCAGAGTCAACAGCCAGGGTTCAGGTAACAATACACAACATTATGAAACATGGGATAACTATCCTGTGGATGGGGTACAATATTATTACCTCCGCCAGTACGATAACAATGGAACGATGGTGCCTTACGGTCCGGTTGCAGTGAATTTCCAAACTGATCTTTTTGAAATCGTCCAAACCATAATTTCTCCCACCGACCAGCATATTTCAGTCGTTTTCAATTACAATTCCGATGAGCCTTGCCGTTATCGCATCATGGACATGACCGGTCGCATGATTTATTCCCGCGATAAAAATGAAGCAGTGCAGGGAGTCAACGTTTTTGACGTCAACCTCGACCTCAGCCGGGGAGCGTATTACATGGTTTTGGAGAATAGCAGCAAGGTGATAACGAGGAAGTTTTTCTATTAATCGACGGGTATTAGTAATCTGGGTGATTGGTTTTCAATTGAATATTTCGGTTTAGTCGGCAGTAGGCAGTTGCCAGTAGGCAGTGGGTGTGGAGAAAAGATTGACTTTATTTTTTTTAGTTGGAAATTACGTTTTAGTCGGCAGTCGCCAGTTCGCAGTAGGCAGTGGGTGTGGAGAAAAGATTGACTTTACTTTTTCAATTGGAAATTGCGATTTAGTCGGCAGTAGCCAGTTGGCAGTCAGTTTTTTTGAAATGAAAGTGTTCGGTTTCCAAGTTGAGTTTATCGTGATATCAGCGGAGGGTTCGTCATTCTGAAGAGCATTGGTTTTCAGTCGGCAGAAAAAGGAAATCGTAGATTTCCTTTTTCTGCCGACTGCCGACTGCCGACTGCCGACTGCCGACTGCCGACTGCCGAC